>Ga0163162_10005967_pt1 | contig 11793 bp, 10 predicted proteins | sample S55metaG_FD_115310 | JGI IMG/M metagenome (GOLD analysis project Ga0163162, IMG submission 115310) | Switchgrass rhizosphere microbial communities from Kellogg Biological Station, Michigan, USA - S5-5 metaG | ecosystem: Host-associated > Plants > Roots > Rhizosphere > Soil | place: USA...
AGATCGCCGCCGAAGCGATCGAAGTTCAAGGTGTTGTCGCGAAAATTTAGTTGAGCTCGGAAGTTCGTTAGGGCAGGAATCGTTTCGTTGTCGAGCCGCGCCAGATTGATGGTGGCATCGGCCGAGCCGCTCACCGCCGGGTGAGCGATCGTCCCGCCGACCTTCACGTTCAGCGCCACGTTGCCGTCGAGATCATGCAGCGTCGGGACAAATTGTTTCACGAAATTGACCGAGCTGGCTGGCATTCGCACGGTCGCGTCGATCGGCGTTTGTTCGTCGATCTTTTTTGCCTCGATAATCTTCGGAACATCAAATGGCAGGCGCGCTTCGAGTTGCACCGGCTGGATCCGAGCTTGCTGAACTTTTCCATCGAGCCGCAACTCGTTGTTTTGCAGCTGCGCGGCAAGGTTGAAGGTCGCCGGCTCCAGGTTTGCGAAAGCATTGGCTTTCAGGCTTTGCATTTCTAAATCGAGCCGGGACTCGAGCTGGTTGAGCGGTCCCTGGGCTGCGAACCTGATGCTGAGCTGGCCAACTGCCGGCGGCTTCGCGCCGACATTTTCGAAGAGCTTGGCGATATCGAGGTTTTCGGATTCAAAGCTGACCAGCACCTTTCCGTTAGGCAAAAAGAGCGGTCGCTCGGTTCCGAGATTTCGCCAAACGAAGGGAACTGCGGCGTAACCGGTAGCGAATTGCGCGGTTCCCTGGTTGATCGCGATCTTGCTGATCTCGAGCGTTTCCCCTTTGGCTTCGAGGTTGGCTTCCAGATCGACTTTGTCGCTACCGACAAAAATAATCGGAACCTTCAGTTCATTCGGGGTGTAATGCGCCTCGACATCAGCATGAAGGTTTTGCAGATCGGCGTAACGACCATGCTCAAGCTTGAGTTTAAGATCGCCGTCGTTTTGGAACATGGCGATGTCTCCCTGCCCGTTCCAATTCAAGACTAACGAACCGGCGAGCGGTGTTTTCTTTCCACCTTCCTCCAGAAGGGGCTCGAATGCAGATAAGTCAGCCAGGTTCGCCGTCGCGCTCCCGCTGTACCGGAATGGCTTTTTTACCTGAACCGTGCCCTGCGCGACGACGTAATCTTTGTCGTTCATCGTGGCTGTCAGATCGTTCAGATACGCGATATTCTCCGCGATCGCGATCTGGCCACTGACCTGTTTCACCAGGAGTTTCTGCGCCACGATCTGCTCGCCAGAGAGATTTACCAGGCCGCTCATTATCCCGTGGCGGATGAGGACGTTTCCGTCCGCTTGCATCTCGCCGCTAAGCCTGTTCGACGCTTCGCTCTGCCAGTAATCGCCTAACTGCGGCGCGCGAAACGAGAACTGCAAATTCCCTGGTTGCTCGAGCGCTTTCCCGCCGAGCGGCGGCAGCTGATAATTTCCCCTAACGAAAAGCAGGTTCGCGTTTCTTTTTGCGGAGAGAGACTCGATCGACACCGCCGCATCAGCGCTTTTGATCTCCGCGCTCACCTGATCGACGACATATCTGCCATCGCGGACATCGTTCAGCTCGGCGTGAATCGATGAAGTCAGGTTCGTGTAAAATGGCTCCTCGGTCGCGTCGGTTGCCGGCAATTTCTTTGTCGCGGAAATTTTCGCCGCCAGCGACTTGGCGGCCGCGTCACCAAAACCAATCAGGTCGCCCTGCGCCGTCATTTCCAAGCGCGCAATCGATTGATCAGTTTTGATTGTGCCTTGCGCCTGCAGACTCCCGGTCAGCGGCTTCGCCATCGCGGCGTTTAGTTGCTTGAGATCGGGGGCGTCGACCACCAGCCGCAGATCCCCCGGCGCGCGCCGAAAGCCCCTTATCGTGGCCGGCAACTGCACCGTGCCGCGCACCTGCACATGATTTGTTCCAGTATCGATCCGCGCCTCTCGCACCGTGGCCGTGCCAGCCGCTGCCGTGACATCGAGGCCGACTCGATCGAAAGCGAGTCCGCTTTGCCGGACGTTGTCGACCTGCGCAGTGATAGTGCCTTCCCACGATGAGGGCGTGTCGAGCGTGCCCCGCCAATCCATCTGGAAATTCTTCACGTCGCCCTCCAGCGCGCCGGCCGGCCGTCCAAAATATTCTACGAGTGAGCCTAACGAAATTCCGGAGGCGCTAACTTTTGTTGTCGTACTAAACGACGATTTTTCCGCGGCGAGCCCGAGATTGCCCTCGATTTTCCCTTCCCCTACCGAGCCCGCGATTTCCACGGTCATTTTGCCTTGCCCGGCTTTGGACACGTCGATGTTAACCGTTTGAAAATGATGCCCTTCGTCCAGGGTGAGGTTGCGCAGAAACAAATTCTTGTTCGCGTACGTCGTGGTCGCTTTGACATCCGTCCAGGTATGGACCTTCGGAATCTGCAGTTTGTCGATCCGCAGCGCGCCGTCGCGATCCGGATAAAGGCCGAGATTGAAATTCTGCACGACCGTATCCTCGCCCTGGCCGTGCATCGTCAGATTCACGTTCGTTGCGTCCAGACGATCGGGAAAAATATTGGGCAGAGTGATTTTGTTCGGTGGCGGCGTTGCCTTGGGCACAGGCGCTTTCGTCGGGTCGAGCACCGCGGTGACATTGTGTGCCTCGACGTTCTTCAAGAAATTCGACGTCCCATGAAAAGCGAGATCCTTCAGGCTGTAATCGGCGCGGACCCAATCGGCATCAAGCGATCGAACCGAGGAAGGCCCGGTCGCAATGGCCTGGACATCGCGCAGCTCGACGCTCGTAAGCGGATCGCCTTCGAGTCGAAATTGAAGCTTCAGATTTTGCCCGGCCGCCAGCTTGACAGCAACGGCATGCGCAACCGACCGCAAAATCGGTGCATGAAAAACGGCAAACAGCAGGAAGATCGTCCCAAGCGCAATGAGCAGCCAGCGGATCCAACTTCTGCTGTGGTGCCGTTGGGTAGTGCTCTGTCCCGGGTCGCCCACGTGTTGTTAGGTTAGGTTCCCATTGTTCAATCGCAACCGATCCTCTCCTTGCGCGCCATTTCTGGACTAACCCTTTCCCTATCCGTGAAATCCGTGTAATCCGTGGTTAAAGAACGCCGAAGCGCGATGACCCCTGAAAAATTTTACGATTATCTTGAGGGCAAGTTGCCTGACATCGAGCGCCAAGAATTGGAGCGGGCGCTCATCCACGACCCCGAACTGCAACGCCAGTTCGTCGCTGCTCGCCAGATTCATAACGCTCTCGGACGGCCCCCTAGCGAATCAGGCCCAACCATCGCCGAGGCCGGCAGGCGTGGCCGCCAGGTCGCCGCCGCCTTTGCGGTTCTTGTGGTCATGAATGTCGCGCTCGGTCTGATCTACATTTTTCGCGCAAACAAACCGTCGGCCGAAGTGGAAAGCGCGCGGATTGAGGCGCTGCGGCAACAAATACAAGGCTCGCTCGAGAAATCGGCTGCCGCGACCTTTTCGCCGCCGACCATCGGGATGGAAAAAGTGCTTTTGAAAATCCCACGCGCGCAGCAGGAGGCGGCAGCCAAAAGCATCATTGACGCGGCGTCCAACGCGGGCGGATCGGCCACCAGAGGTTTGCCTAACGACAACGGTTTCAACGTGCTCGTTTTGATTCCGGGATCGGGCGAGAGGGATTTTCGGGAAGTCCTCGCCCATCTCGGCGCCATAGTGCCCTCGCCGGCGCCGCAACCGACCACTTCGCCTAACGAAATGATTCATCTCGAAATCATTCTATCTGATTCGCCCTAACGAGAGCACATGCTCGCAGTTACCTTTGCCCTGCCCAGCGAAAGCCGCGATTTCGTGCGACTCTTGGCTGGTCGCCACCAGGAAGTCGAAGTGTTCCATACCGGCGTCGGCGCAGCGCTCGCCGCCCGAAGGATCGAAGGATTTCTCGATTCGAAGCCATTCGACCTGCTTATTAGCAGCGGCTTCGCCGGCGGCGTAGATCACTCGTTGGGCGTGGGAAATCTCTTTGTGGCCGAGAACTTTTCCGATCCCAAACTGCTTGAACAGGCGCGAGAGCTTTTGATCTGCCGCACCGGCAAACTCGTGAGCACGGATCGTGTCATCGAGAATGCGGAGGAGCGGACGGCGTTCGCCCGCGAACATGGCGCCCACGCCGTCGATATGGAGACAGAGCAGATTGCCAGCGCCTGCGCTACCCGCAAGATCCCCCTTCTCTCCCTGCGTGCCATCAGCGACAGCACGGCGGCGCCGTTCCCCGCACCGGCCAGTGTCCTTTTCGATCTCGAGCGGCAGCGGACGCGTTTCCGACGACTGGCGCCCTACCTTCTTACCCGTCCCCATGCAGTCGTTAGGCTAGCGCGCTTTGCTCGCCAGATCGCCGCTGCTCGGACCGAGCTGGCGATCGGATTAAAAGAGCTGATCGAAGATCTTGCTTAGGCGCATCAGTTCACAGAGACGGCGTTGCCTAACGATCGACGGTGGCCGGCTCGATGTGCACCAACACATCGGCGATCCGCGGATCGGTCTGGCGAATCGCATCCTTCACCATGTGCGCAATCGAGTGGCCGGCGCGAACCGTGATGTCTTCATCTACTCCGACGTGCAGATCGACGTAAAATTCCAGGCCCATCTTGCGCACGAGACATTTGTCGATTTCGCGCACGCCCGGAACCGCCGCGGCAGCCTCCCGGACAGAGGAAACGATTTCGCCAGGCGGTGCGGTATCAAGAATCTCGTGCAGCGCCGGATAAAAGAGACGCCAGCCATTGAAAGCAATCAGCGCGCAGGCAAAAAGCGCCGCCCAGGCGTCGGCGCTCTGCCATCTCGTGCCGCCCAAAAGCGCGATGGAAATACCGATGAAAGCGGCAATCGAAGTGAGCGCGTCGCTGCGATGATGCCACGCGTCGGTTTTCAGTGCGGTGCTTTCCGTGTCGTGGCCGAGACGAATGACGCGGCGGTAAAGCAATTCTTTCACCGCCACCACTACGACCAGCACGACCAGAGTGAACGGCGCAGGCGCATGATGCGGCAGGAAAATTTCCTGCACACTGCGCAGCGCGATCCCGAAGGCGGCGGCAATCACGCCTAACGACACCACGACGGCGGCGACCGGCTCTGCCTTGCCATGGCCGTAGGGATGAGTCGCGTCCGGCGGTCGCGCGGCAAACATCAATCCCGCCCAGATGACAATCGAACCAGCGACGTCCAGCGCGGACTCGATGCCATCCGCGATCAGCACATATGAATGGCCAAAGATGCCGGCGATAATTTTGGCCGACCCAAGCACGATGTTGGCGGCCATCCCAAGCAGCGCGACGCGGGCACCGGATTGCAGATTGCCGGTCGCAGTGTTCGCGCTAGGATGCATGGCCATCGATGAGCGGGAGTATTAAGGCCATTGTTTATCAGACGCACGGAAAACCCGAGGAGGTCTTGCGCTTGGAAGAACAGCCGATACCCGAGATCGGACCCGATGAAGCGCTCGTCCGGATGCTTGCCGCGCCGATCAATCCTGCCGACCTCAATCAAATCGAAGGGAAATACCCGATCCGGCGTTCGCTCCCGGCCACGCCCGGATTCGAAGGTGCCGGATTGGTCGAGAAGATCGGCGCGTCCGTCCGCCAGCTCTCGGTCGGAACGCAGGTTATTTTGCCGCACACCGTCGGCGCGTGGCGCGAGGCCGCGGCCGTGAAGGCAGAGGAACTTGTGGCCGTGCCTTCGGAAATTGCTCCGGAACAGGCTGCGATGTTGAAGATCAATCCGCTCACGGCCTGGCGAATGTTGCACGATTTCGTTAGGCTGGAACCAGGCGAGTGGATCATTCAAAATGCCGCCAACTCCGGGGTCGGGCGAGCGGTGATTGCGATGTGCCGCGAGCTTGGTTTGCGCACACTTAATCTCGTTAGGCGAGAAGAGTTGATCGACGAGTTGCGCAAGGAAGGCGGCGATGTGGTTCTACTTGATAACGACGAGGCGCGAGAAGCCGCGGCGGAAGTGACCAAGCAGGCAGCCATTCGGCTCGGCATCAACCAGGTGGGCGGCGATAGCGCCCTTCGGTTGGCAAAAATCGTGGCCCCGGAAGCTGTGATCGTCACGATTGGCGCGATGAGTTTACAGCCGCTTCGTTTGCCTAACGGACTGCTCATTTTTAAGAACCTGCATTTCACCGGGTTCTGGGTGAACAAGTGGTACGAGCAGGCGTCCCCCGCAGCTCGAGAAGAGGCTTTCGACCGTATTTTCGAGTTAGCGAAGCGCGGGCTGCTCCAAACGAAGATTGAACACACCTATTCACTGACGGATTTCGCCGATGCGGTCGCGCGCGCTGGACAAGGAGCGCGCGAAGGAAAAATCATCTTCAAGATGTAGCGCTGTAGCCGCTTCGCTGTGCGAAGCGCGGCAATCCGATCCGCTGACACAGTCACCCTCGGTCGCCCACAGGGCGACGGCTACAAGCGTCGAGATTGACTTGCCGAGGCTGCGCAAGCGGCGTTTCGTAAGTCATGAAAAGTCGTGCACGTTTTGGCTGGCTGATCTTTTTCACCCTGTTCGTTTGGACCATTCCGACTTTCGCTGCACCGCGTCAGCCCGGTGATTTGCGAACCGTTGGGAAGATCGATTTCCCGATATCGTGCAAGCCCGAGTTACAGGAGGAATTCGCTCGTGGCGTGGCGCTTCTCCACTCGTTCTTTTACGAGGAAGCGCGCCGGATCTTTACCGCGGTGTCCGAACAGGACCCAAAATGCGCGATGGCGCAGTGGGGCATCGCCATGACCTGGTGGCATCCGATCTGGACTCCTCCCACGCCGGACGAAATGAAGGCCGGGAAAGCAGCGATCGACAAAGCAATGGCCCTGGAGGCTGGCTCCGACCGCGAGAAGCGATTCATCACGGCGTTGCACGCTTACTATCACGCCCCGGACACTGCTCCGACTGGTGCCGTCGGACAATCCTGCCATGGCCCAGTCGGACCGCGTGATCGGGTAGTCGCCTACGAGAAAGGGATGCGGGACCTTCTCGATCACTATCCTAACGATGTTGAGGTCGAAACATGGTACGCTTTGGCGCGTTTGTCCGTCGGCTACGCCACGCCTAACGACACTAGCTTGTCTAACCAGCTCGCGGCGGCGGAAATCCTCGAAAAGCTTTGGACCAAGAATCCTAACCATCCCGGCGTCGCCCATTATCTTATCCACAGTTACGATTATCCCACGCTCGCCTCGCGCGGGCTGGCGGCAGCAAATGCCTACGCTTCGATCGCGCCCTGGGTCCCGCATGCGTTGCACATGCCGTCGCACATCTTCACCCGCCTGGGCATGTGGGACGAATCAATCGCCGCCAATCGCGCCTCAGCGGACGCCTCGCGAGCCTATGCAAAGCAGCGCCATCGCGACGCGACAGAAGCGGAGGAACTCCATGCTCTCGATTATATGGCTTATTCCTATCTCCAAGAGGGGCAGGATAACAAAGCCAAGGAGATCGTGGACTTTGCGGCTACGGTTCGGAAAACAAACCCGGAACTGGAGTTTAGCGGGGCCTACGCTTTGGCAGCCATCCCCGCTCGTTTCGCACTGGAGCGGAGTGATTGGAAAGGCGCGGCGGAACTTAAGATTCCAGCAGTCCCACATTGGGCTTCCTTTCCTTTCATGGAGGCGCTCATCGAATATGCCCATGCCCTGGGACAAGCACATCTCGGGAAATTGGCAGAGGCACGCGCGGCCATCGAACGGATGCGGCAACTGCAGCAGGGTACGACCGACCCGAAGTTTGATTACTTCAAGAAACACCTCGACCTGCAAATGAAAGCCGCGTCCGCGTGGGTTGCTTATGAGGACGGCAAGAAGGATGAAGCGGTGACTTTGTTGCGCAGCGCCGCGGATGCCGAAGACATTCTCGGAAAACACCCCGTGTCACCCGGCGCTCTCGTCCCCGCCCGCGAACAATTGGGCAGTCTGCTCCTGGACGTCGGCCGCCCGAAAGAAGCGCAGCAAGAGTTTGAAGCGGAACTGAAAATATACCCCGCGCGCTTTCAAGGTTTGTACGGAGCAGCCCGCGCGGCGCAGCAGAATGGGGACAAGGAAAGCGCGCGGACCTATTATGTGAAATTGACCGAGCAAACGGCGAAAGCCGACGGCTCGCGCCCCGAACTTGCCAGCGTGCGGGCGTACCGTGCCTCGGAGAAAACTGAGTAGCTTCGGAAAGCATCGACATTGAGTTGCCGAACCTCCGCAAGCGGCCTTTTGTAAGTTATGAAACTTCGCACCCTTTCACTTTGCCTCCTCTTGGCAACATTGGCTGTCGGGACAACGAGCGCTCAGGATTGGGCGAAGGAACGGCTCAACAAATCACCGCGGCATAACGAATGGATCGATTTGAAACACGGCGACCGCACCGTCAAGGCATTCGTCGTTTATCCCGAAGTGAAAACAAAAGCGCCAGCAGTGCTCGTGATTCACGAGATTTTCGGTCTGACGGATTGGGCAAAGAACCTGGCGGATGAACTTGCCGCGGCTGGTTACATCGCGATTGCGCCCGACCTGCTCTCCGCGCCCGGAAAAGATACGCAGAGCTATCCCGATCAGGATTCCGCGGTCAAGGCCGTCTCCGCATTGCAAGATGCGCAGGTCTTTGGCGATCTCGACGCAGCGGCTGAGTACGCGACGAAACTCCCAGCTTGCAACGGCACACTCGCGGTTACGGGTTTTTGCTGGGGCGGCGGAAAGTCGTTTGCCTACGCAAATCACAACTCGCATTTGAAAGCTGCGTTTGTCTTTTACGGTCCCGGTCCCGAGTCAGCGGCGCAGGCGGCCAACATCCCCTGTCGTGTTTACGGATTCTATGCGGAAAACGACGCCCGAATTGGCGCGACCATCCCGCAGACAAAAGAGATCATGCAGAAGGCAGGGAAACCCTACGAACCGGTTATCTACCCGGGGGCCGGTCATGGTTTCATGCGTGCCGGGGAAGCGCCCGACGCAACGGAAGCAAATCGCAAGGCACACGACTCAGCCTGGGAACGCTGGAAATCGCTTCTGAAGAAATTGTAGAGCGGGCTCCGTCCGCTCTGAGCTTGGAGGGACGCCCTCCGTATTATCCGCGATTCAAAGACACACGGAACGGGATCCGCCTCAGGCAGGCCGTCCCTCCAGCGTGAAGTGGCGTTTGCGAGCTCCTCAACCTGGCCCCTTGTAGAGCGCCGCGTCCAGGATCGACCAAAGGTGGATGAGCCACCCAAGGAGAATGAACCAAAGCACAGCCGCGAGAATGAACTGAATGATCGCCATCATCAGCCGCCCCTGAACCAGTTGTCCGAGTCCAGGGATGAAAAAACTGCAAACCGCCGCTATGACGTTGCCGGTGGAACCTTGTCCTGACATGGGAATAATCTCGCTGCACTCGAGAGATGTGCAATGGCGCGGAGTCAGACGGCAGTAAATTTGGATCTGGCGTCCGAGAATCGCTGCACAAAGACTTGAAGAAAACCCGTCCTCCACCGTAAAGATCTGGTTGTAGGTCAAGGATCTATCCGGCCTCGCCATGAACCCACCGCCTTTACCCGTTAGGAAACGCTTTCCCTGGCTTCTCTACTGGATTGTATTCGCGGTTATTATACTCGTTGCGCTCGCTCCGATCGGTTCCGTGATAGCGTGCAGCTGGATCGCCAACATAGCCGGCTGCAGGGTGGACGAGGGCTCGGTTCACCCATGTATCATCAACGGCAAGGATTACGGCCACATGCTCTACACCCTTGGCGTTATGGGTTGGCTAATGCTTGTCACTCTCCCCGGTGGCGCTATTGCCTTTGCGGTTTGGCTGGTGGTCCTGATCATCCACCGGAGCGCATGGCATAAGCGTCAAACCACGGGCTAGGCATGTGAACCGATTGATTACCCAAGACGGCGGCAAATACTCGCGCCTCGATTACCGTCGACCCTTGCCACCTTAAGTGCGCGCCCGTGAGGATTCGAACCTCAAACCTTCTGATCCGTAGTCAGATGCTCTATCCAGTTGAGCTACGGGCGCAAATTGTCGATTTCCTTGCCCCACCCGGCGGCCCGGAGGCCCTTACTATATTCGATTCGAGCCACCGTCAAACTGGCGAAAACGCATCCGGACGGCGCACCGGTCGCTTCGGCCAAGCGTTATCGCCACCGCCACGGCTCAGGCGAAGCTCTTCATTGAGCTGATCCTCAATGACCAGTGGAGGTCGCTAAAACAGCTCAAAACCGAAGCCGCTTGCGCGACTGTCGGCAAGCTTATCGCGCAATACCAACGTAATGCCAAGATGCGGACCGTTCACGGGGACCCAAACGGTCTCAGCGCTTCGATTCTTACTGCGGAGCTGCGATTAGATTCCTGATGGTGCGAGGTAGAGCCGTTTGTGACGCGAAAGTTCACAATGTGATCCAAAAAGTCACGCCTTTGAGGATATGAAGACAACAACTAACTTTATTTCCAAGGGTTTGCTGCGCCTCCCTGCATCGGTGCTCTTGTTAACCGCTGCGCTTCTGCCCCTGCTCACGCCTCAGCAGGCTACTGCCCAGACTGAAAAACCCTTCAACGCGAACTTTATTACCAAGTTCACTAGCGTGATTGAGGGTAACTTCCTCCATGTGACGGTTACCGGCCGGGGCCGTTCAACTTACCTTTGCAAGAGTACCGCATTCACAGACAACCAGTTCGTTAGTCTGATTGACGGCAGCATTACGGCGACTTACACGTTGACCGGAGCTAATGGTGACACTCTAACACTGGACTTTGTTGCCCAGGGGACCAACGTGGACGGCGGAGCCACATTCTCCGGAAGCTACACCATTGTCGGCGGCACTGGTCGCTTTGTTGGGGCGACGGGCAGTGGCTTCCTCACGGGAGGGGCGCTTTTCCTAACCTCGACCGATGGAATCGGGTCGTTTGCCGTCGCCGGCACCATCTCGCGCTAGAATACCCGAGTTCGAGTCAGATGCGATTGTCGGGCGCGTCGGTTGGTCGATCGACCTGCTGACGGATTGTCTGACAGTTCACGTTGAGTCAAAATCAGCCGTTCAGCCGATTCCCATTCTGAGGGGTCAGTTCACGTAGGGCAATTTCTTAATCTCGAAGTAGAACTTACTCCAATTGCACTTTTCTTCCTCGATTGCTCTACTGAGTAATGCCGAGTGTCATGAACAGACACGTTCCTTTGGACGAAAAACTGACGGCGCTACAGCGTTCGGATGGTCGTCGCCAATGGCAGACACTGGATGACCGGCGGGTATGCATCGTCTGCAACCGGGTGATTACCGGTCGAATGGTCGATGTCTGGCAGGGTAATGACGGTTCCTACGATTTTCACTGTCCCACGCCTGGTTGTCCAAGCACTCTGCGCGATTGGTTTTATCATGGGCCGCTTCGATCCACCGGCACGCGCAGACCTCACCGGTTTACCCCGATGCCGAGTTTTGGGGCTTCTAAGCCTACCGAGTGTAATCGTGTCCCGACATTCCAGCGGGACCTGCCTGACTAACTCGGCTACGATGACCTTGAGACTATCTTTGCCGATCATGTCGATTGCGCAATTGCCTTAAGTTAGGACATCACATACAACCGGCTGGCATCGGCGTTCTCACCGAGGTCAATCCCGCGCCTGGCGGCTCCCCGGAATTTATTTGGTCAGATTGACGAGCGCGTGGATGACAATCCTGCTGGGCATCGGGGTACCGATGAGCATTAATTTCAGCATCTCGGAAAAGTTGGGACTCTGGATCATTTCGACCCAACGGTTTGCTTTGGACAGGCGCAAAGGGCGCGGAATTCCGCGGTAGAAGGAGTCATTTTCGCAGATCGGCGCACTCCTGATGTATTTCGGCCACGGGTCCTTTTTCGAAAAACC
>Ga0163162_10005969_pt1 | contig 11789 bp, 10 predicted proteins | sample S55metaG_FD_115310 | JGI IMG/M metagenome (GOLD analysis project Ga0163162, IMG submission 115310) | Switchgrass rhizosphere microbial communities from Kellogg Biological Station, Michigan, USA - S5-5 metaG | ecosystem: Host-associated > Plants > Roots > Rhizosphere > Soil | place: USA...
ACCGATCCGCGGACATGCACCGACACCGCGGAGTACGTGTCGAACGCGTCATCGGCAGACAGGCCGGCCTCCACCAGGCTCGCGATCGCCTTCTCCACCTCCTGGACGCCGAGCTTGGCAGCCCGGGTGCTGAGCGCCGACCGAATGAGAATCAGATCGCACAGAATCGGGTTGCCGATGAACGTCTTTCGCATCGTGCGCGCGTGATTGCGCAACGTCTCACGCCAATCCTTGGCCTCGACGTAGGGCGTCGCGAAGACGTACTGGCGCAGTGCGCGATCGGTCATCGCATTGAGCAGATCGTCCTTCTTGCGGAAGTACCAGTAGATGCTCGTGACGCCGACGCCGAGGTGCTTACCGAGCAGCGGCATGCTCAAGTTGTCGATGCCGACTTCCTCCGCGAGTTCGAACGCGCCCTTGATGATGTCGTCGGGATTGATGGACCCGCGCTCGCGTCGCTGACGCTTCTCAGCGGTTGCTTGCTTTGCCACGAAGGGCACCTCCATCAAGTGCTTGGTGCACTGAATCTACCGGCAGCCATCGCCTGAACTGCGTCTTTGCATGCGTGTCGCCGCTCGGTCGTTACCGTCAACCCTACCGGGAACCATCCGGTCGATGGCGCCCACCACGTTCTCGCTCTTCTACTGTAAGACCTATAGTAAGCTTTTCTAGCAAATCGGGCGAAAGGTGAAAGGCCACCGGTGTCGGACGAAATTCTCACGGAGCGCCGCGGGCGGGTGCTAGTCATCACGATCAATCGGCCCGAATCGCGGAACGTGGTGAACCTCGCGGTCAGTAAAGGTCTCGCCGACGCGGTCGACGAACTGGACGACAGTGCGGACCTGTCGGTCGCGGTGATCACCGGCGCGGGCGGCAACTTCTGCGCGGGCATGGACCTGAAGGCCTTCGCCGCAGGTGAGGTCGTCGCGATTCCCGGTCGGGGCATCGGCTTCACCGAGCGGCCCCCGCGCAAGCCGCTGATCTCTGCGGTCGAGGGCTACGCGCTGGCCGGCGGAACCGAGGTCGTGCTCGCCACTGACCTGGTAGTGGCATCGCGCTCGGCGAAGTTCGGCATTCCCGAAGTCAAGCGCGGCCTGGTGGCCGCGGGCGGCGCGCTGTTGCGCCTGCAGAAGCGCATTCCGTACCAGAAGGCACTCGAACTCGCGCTGACCGGTAACAGCTTCACCGCGGAACAGGGTGAGGCGTGGGGCTTCGTCAACGTGGTGACCGAACCCGGTGAGGCGCTCGACGGGGCCATCGAACTCGCCGAGCGCATCACCGCCAACGGGCCGCTGGCCGTCGCGACCACGAAGGAGATCATGGTCAAGTCGGCGGACTGGAGCGAAGAAGAGATGTGGAAGAAGCAGCTCGAACACATCATTCCGATCTTCACCTCCAACGACGCCAAGGAGGGCGCGATCGCGTTCGCCGAGAAGCGCGCGCCCGAGTGGACCGGCATCTAAGAGTCACGCGCCATGGATCTCGGGCTGAAGGACGCCACCGCGGTCGTCGTCGGCGGTGGTCGCGGGATGGGATTCGCAGCCGCGCGGTGCCTCGCCGAGGACGGTGCGCGGGTGGCTGTCGTCGGGCGGACGAAAGATGTGCTCGAGCGGGCGGCAAAGGACCTGACCGAGTGCGGGAGTCCGGATGCGCTCGGGTTGGTCGCCGACACCACTGACGCCGCCCAAGTCCAGCGCGTGTTCGACGAACTGAGCGAGCGCTGGCACGGCGAGCTAAATGCGCTCATCAACGCCGTCGGTCCGAGCACTCGGGGCACATTCGAAGATCTCACCGACGCGCGGTGGCGGGAGGCCTTCGACGATGGCGTGATGGGCATGGTGCATTGCGTGCGATCGGCTCTTCCGATGCTTCGGAAGGCTGGATGGGCGCGGATCGTCAACTTCTCCGCCCATTCGACGCAACGTCAGACCGTCATTCTGCCGGCGTACACCGCCGCGAAGGCCGCCCTGACGAGCATCTCCAAGAACCTGTCGTTGTTGCTGGCCAAGGACGAAATCATGGTCAACGTCGTCTCGCCGGGCAGCATCGCTTCCGAAGCGCTGCGCGGCTGGGCGGACTCGGTGGGCGTCGACGGCAGCGACCCCTACGCGCTGATGGCCGCCATCGACAAGCACTTCGGTCACCCGGCGCATCTGCCTCGCGCCGGCCAGCCCGAGGAGATCGGGCCTGTCGTCGCGTTTCTCGCGTCGAAGCGCAACTCGTGCATGACCGGCGCCAACATCAACGTCGACGGCGGTAGTGACTTCACCTAGGGAGTGAATTATGGCGACTGCCATCCAAGCTCGCGAATGGGCACATGCAACGCTGCGTGGAATCGGCAACAGCCTCTACACGCCGTTCTGCGGTGACGACGGCGACGACATCGACTGGGACGCATACCGAAGGCTGGTGCGCTACTGCGTCGGGGAGCTGCGGCACCCGATGCTGTGGTGCACCAGCGGCGTCGGAGAGTTCTGGTCGCTGACGCTCGACGAGCGAAAACGCTTGCTGGAGGTTGCGATTGAGGAAGGCCGAGCAGCCGATCCAGACGTCGTCGTGCAGGCCTGCACCGCGGCGATGTCCGCCAAGGATTGTCTGGAGCTGACGCGACACGCACAGCAGGCTGGCGCCGACATCGTCTACCTCCAGACGCCGATGATGGAGGCCCATGGCGGAGAGGGTGTGCTGAAGTTCTTCCGCTACATCGCCGATCGCACCGACATCGCGCTCGGTATGTTCAACTCGCCGTCGTCCGGATACGTGTTGACGCCTACCGAAAGTGCTCGCATCCATGCCGAAATTCCTGCCGTATGCGCGACCAAGGAAGGAGCGTTCCGGCCGACGAGCAGCCGACTGTTGCACGAGCTAGCGCCGCGCCTAGTGATCTGGGAGTGCGACCTGACGTCTATCGCGCAGGCTGGCTGCGGGCCGGGATTGTGTCTCCTGCGCAGTTGGGCACGGTAGGGTATCTTCGCGAAACCCCCGAGTGCAGAACATATTCCGAGTACTGGGACCTCGTCTGGAACGACAAGCTCATCGAGGCGATGGATTTCGCGCGCGAGTCGGGCATGGATCAGTTCGACATCGATCTGGGCTCCTGGTTCACTCGGTATGCCGGTCGAGCCGACTACTTCACACATTGGGGCGGTGCATTCAAGTACGCGGCGTCGCTGCTCGGCCTACCCATCGGGGACTATCCGCATTCGCGGCCACCGCAGGCGGTGCTGCCAGAGGAGGGGCGAGCGCAGATTCGCGCGGCCTATCAACGCTTCGGTTTGGTCGGCGAATAGCGCCGCGAACCGATTGCGGAAGACGCTACCGATAGGTGTACAGTATGGGAATACATCGAGCTGGAAGCCGCTATTGAGGAGGTTCGCCGGGTGAGCGTGACCAGCGACACCGACCCGGTCCTGTACGAGGTTCGCGACACTGGTGTCGCGGTGCTGACCCTCAATCGGCCCGAGCGGATGAACGGCTGGGGCGGCGGTCTCGCCACCGCGTTCTACGAGCGTCTCGACGATGCGGAGGCCGATCGCGCTGTCAGGGCCATCGTGGTTACGGGCAAGGGACGAGCCTTCTGTGCCGGTGCGGACATGGGCAGCCTGAACACGATCAGCAATGCCACCGTCGACGGCGCAGGCGGGACCGACGTCGGCAAGCTGGTCGGCGCGCGGCATCCGCACTTCGTCATGACGATGCGAAAGCCTGTCGTCGCTGCGATCAACGGGGCCTGCGCGGGCATGGGGCTGACGATGGCGTTGGTCTGCGACGTCCGGTTCGCCGCTGCGGGAGCCAAGTTCACGACTTCCTTCGCGCGACGCGGGCTGATCGCCGAGTACGGGATTTCGTGGATCCTGCCGCGCGTCGTCGGCTGGGGGACCGCGCTTGACCTGCTGCTGTCGGGGCGGGTGTTCCTCGCCGACGAAGCGGCCGAACTCGGGCTCGTCAAGGAAGTGGTGCCGCCCGACGAGCTGCTGCCGCGGGCGATCGGCTACGCCGAGGACATCGCCGCCAACTGTGCCCCCAGTTCTCTAGCGGTGATCAAACAACAGGTGTACGCAGACACCATGCGCGATGTCTTCGAAGCCAGCGACCGCGCCGAAAAGCTGATGCACGAGTCGATGCAGCGACCCGACTTCATCGAAGGCATCACGAGTTTCTTCGAAAAGCGCCCGCCCAACTTTCCGCCTCTGAAGGAGGACACGCCATGACACTCGATTACAAGGCGATCGATGTCGACAACCACTACTACGAAACGCTCGACTCCTGCACCCGGCATCTGCCCAAGGAGTTCAAGCGCCGCGGTGTGCAGATGGTGCAGGACGGCAAGCGCACTTGGGCCGTCATGGGCGAAAAGGTCAACCACTTCATCCCGAACCCGACGTTCGACCCGATTATCGAACCGGGTTGCCTCGATCTGCTGTTCCGCGGCGAGATCCCGGAGGGCGTGGACCCGGCGTCGCTGATGAAAGTCGACCGGTTGGGCGAGCATCCGGAGTACCAGAACCGCGATGCCCGAGTGAAGATCCTGGACAGGCAGAACCTCGAGACGGTGTTCATGCTGCCCACGTTCGCGTGCGGCGTCGAGGAGGCCCTCAAGCACGACGTCGAGGCGACCATGGCCACGGTGCACGCGTTCAACCTCTGGCTCGACGAGGACTGGGGTTTCGACCGTCCCGACCACCGGATCATCTCTGCACCGATCATCTCGCTGGCCGACCCGGACAAGGCCGTCGAAGAGGTCGAGTACGTATTAGGCAAGGGCGCCAAGATGGTGCTGGTGCGGCCGGCGCCGGTGCCGGGAGTGGTCAAGCCCCGCTCGTTGGGCGATCCGGTGCACGATCCGGTGTGGGCACGGCTGGCCGAGGCCGGGGTGCCGGTGGGCTTCCACCTATCGGACAGTGGCTACCTCGCGATCGCTGCGCTGTGGGGCGGCAAGGCGACGTTCGAGGGGTTCGGCAAGAAGGACCCGCTCGATCAGGTGCTGCTCGACGACCGCGCCATCCACGACGCGATGGCCTCGATGATCGTCCATCAGGTGTTCACCCGGCACCCGAGGCTGAAAGTTGCGAGCATCGAAAACGGTTCGTATTTCGTGTACCGCTTGATCAAGCGCCTGAAGAAGGCCGCCAATATCGCGCCGTACCACTTCAAGGAAGACCCGGTCGAGCAGCTGAAGAACAACGTGTGGATCGCACCGTATTACGAGGACGACGTCAAGCTGCTCGCCGAAACCATCGGTGTCGACAAGATCCTGTTCGGCTCGGACTGGCCGCACGGCGAAGGGCTCGCGGATCCGATGGCCTTCACCGCCGACATCCCTCAGTTCCCCGAGTTCAGCGCCGAAGATACCCGGAAGGTGATGCGGGACAACGCCCTTGACCTGCTCGGTGCGAAGGTTCCGGCCGCATAGTCATGGCGGAATGGACACTCGGGGGCGTGCTCGACGCCATCGCTGAGGCGGCCCCCGACCGGCTGATGACGGTTTGCGGCGACCGCCGGAGCACGTTCGCGCAGTCGGCTGACCGCACCCGTCGGTTGGCCAACTTCCTGGCCGTCAATGGATTCGGCGCTCACCGCGAGCGCAACGAGCTCGAGAACTGGGAATGCGGGCAGGATCGCGTCGCACTGCTCATGCACAACGATCTGTATCCCGACGCGGTGATCGGTTGCCTGAAGGCGCGCACCGTCCCGGCGAACGTCAACTACAACTACTCGCCTCGCGAGGTCGCCGAACTGTTCGATTACCTGCGACCGCGCGCGGTCATCTACCACGAGTCATTTGGACCGAAGTTCGCCGACGTGCTGCCCCCCGCCTCCGCGGACCTGTTGATCTCGGTGGACGACGGCAGTGATGCGCCGGAACTGCCAGGGACGATCAGGCTGGAAGACGCTCTGGCACAAGGGGATACCGACCAGGCCATCGCACCGTCGCCCGACGACGTGATGATGGTGTGCACCGGCGGAACAACCGGTCGGCCCAAGGGCGTCATGTGGCGTCAGGCCGACACGTACGTGGTTTCGATGAACGGCGCGGATCACGAATCGGTCGACGCGATACAGGCGAACGTCCGCCATGGCGGACAGCCCTGGTTCGCCGTGTCACCCCTGATGCATGCGGCCGGGATGTGGACAGCGTTCGCCGCACTCCTCAACGGCCTGCCAGTCGTGCTCTACGACAGGACGAGATTCGACCCGCCCGCGGTTCTCGAGACCGCGGAGCGTGAAAAGGTCGGCATGATGACCATGGTCGGCGACGCGTATGCCGGTCCGCTGGTAGACGAGCTGCGAAAAGGTTCCTACGACCTGTCCTCGATGTTCGCGATCGGCACCGGGGGAGCGGCGACCAACCCGAAATACCAACGAGCACTGCTGGAATTGCTGCCACAGATCACCCTGATCAACGGATACGGGTCCTCGGAGACGGGAAATGTGGGCTTCGGGCGCAGTCAGCGCGGTGACGAGAAGAACACATTCGAGCTTCGCGAGGGAGCGTTGGTCCTGTCCGAGGACTACAGCCGGTTTCTGCAGCCCGGCGACACGGAGATCGGATTCGTCGCCCGAGCCGGCCGAATCCCAGTCGGCTATTTCGACGACGAGGCCGCCACGCGCAAGACTTTTCCGGTCGTCGAGGGAAAGCGTGTCGTCATCTCCGGGGACCGCGGATCACTCGCGTCCGACGGCACGCTGAATCTGTTCGGCCGCGATTCACTGGTCGTCAACACGGGCGGGGAGAAGGTGTTCGTGGAGGAGGTCGAGGAGGTGCTGCGTGCGCACCCCGCCGTCACCGACGCTCTGGTGGTGGGCAGGCCGAGCGAACGCTGGGGTCAGGAACTCGTCGCCCTGGTGGCACTGCGGGATGGCGCAGAGCCGACCGATGAACCACTTCACGCCCACTGCACGTCGCATCTTGCGCGGTTCAAGGCGCCGAAGGCATTCATCTTCGTCGAGCAGGTCCATCGTCTGGGTAATGGCAAACCCGATTACCGGTGGGCAAAACAAACTGCTGTGCAACAGGAGTCACTGACATGACGCATAAGGCTCTTGACTGTCTGGTGAACGTGCATTTCGGCGAAACCGAAAAGCAGCCCACCTGGATGCTCAAGGTACGTGACGACTACTTCAAGGGTCCGGAGTCGATGTTCGCGCCGGTCGATCTCGCTGAGTTGCTCGACGAGATGGAAGAGCAGGGTGTCAAGAAGGCCATTCTGATGGACAACCTCGCGAAGCCGTCGGTGACCGCGCGCAAGTTCGTCGAAGCCAAACCGGACCGATTCGCGCTGGCCATGGGCGGGGTCAACCTATTGCGGCCGATGCCGGCGCTGCGGGAACTCGCCGCGGTTGCGGTGGACCTGCCGGTCGCGTATGCCGTTGTGGGGCCCAGCTTCTGGGGCGACGGTCTGTACCCGCCCAGTGACGCCGTGTACTACCCGCTGTACACCAAGTGCGCCGAGCTAGGGCTGCCGCTGTGCATCAACACCGGCATTCCGGGGCCGCCGATTCCCGGCGAAGTGCAGAACCCGATCCATCTCGACCGCGTCTGCGTGCGGTTCCCCGAGCTCAAGCTCTGCATGATCCACGGGGCCGACCCATGGTGGGACATCGCGATCCGGCTGATGATCAAATACCAGAACCTGCGCCTCATGACGTCGGCATGGTCACCAAAGCGGTTGCCGGAAAGCCTGCTGCACTACATGCGGACCCGCGGATCCAACAAGGTGATCTTCGCCTCGGACTGGCCGGTGCTCAAAATGCGCCGCGTCGTACCCGAGGCCCTCGCGCTGGACCTGCCCGCCGAGGTACTCGACAACTATCTCTACAACAATGCACACGAATTCTTCTTCGCGGGACAGGAAGACTGACGATGGATCGTTACGAACTTCGCAGAATCGACTACAGCCTCACCGAGGACCATCAGGCCCTGCAGGCTGCCTACAGCGACTTCTTCAGAACCCACTGTTCGATCGAGACGGTGCGGGCCGCGGAGGAGTCAGGGTTCGACAAGAGCCTGTGGGAGCGCTTGTGCGGCATGGGGGCGACGACTATGGCGCTACCGGAATCCGTTGGCGGAGACGGGGCGACGCTCGTCGACCTCACCCTGGTGGCCGAGGAGATCGGCCGCTCGCTGGCGCCCGTCCCGTGGATCGACCATGTCTGTGCCGCTCGGCTGCTCGCCCGGTTGGGCGCACTGGATGCCGACGTCGTCAACGGCAAGCATCTGGCGGCCTTCGACCCGCAGCACAACACCGTGTCCGGCGTCAGGCTCATCCCGACGGGCTCGATCGCCGACCAGATCATCGTGCGCGACGGTCCAGACATCGTGCGGCTGACATTCGGCACCCGCCCGGCGAAAGTCGACAACATCGGCAAGCTGCCGATGGCGTGGGTCGACCCCGCTTCGGCCGACAGCCGGATCGTACTGGCAAGCGGCGCCGAAGCGCTGGCGGAATATCAACGCGCACTGGATGAATGGCGAGTGCTCACCGCAGCGGCTCTGGTAGGTCTCGTCGAGGAAACGATGATGATCGCCGCGGAGTTCGCCAAGAACCGCTACACGCTGGGCGTGCCGATCTCGACGCTGCAGGGGATCTCGCATCCGCTGGCCAACATCGCGATCACCGTGCAGGGCGGGCGCAATCTCGCCCGCCGCGCGGCGTGGTACCTCGACAACGAGCCCGACGAGCGGCCGGAACTGGCACCGTCCGCGTTCGTGTTCATGGCCGAGGAGGCATCCAAGGCGGCGACGATGTGCGTGCACGTCCAGGGTGGTCTCGGTGTCTCCGCGGAGGCGGCCGCGACGGCATATCTCGTCCGTGCACGCGGGTGGGCGCTCGCAGGCGGCGACCCCGGCGCCAGCGCGAAGTACATCGCAGAGCTCGTCGCGGCCCGCGAAAGTGGTTCAGGAAAGGGCGCATAGGTGGATTTCTCACGGGTTCAGCTGTCCGACGACGATCAGGCGTTCCTGGGCGAGGCGCGGGACTTCCTGCGTACCCATGTCACGGAGGACGTCATCCACCGCGATCGCGAGACCGGGGACAACTTCGACGAGGGTGTGCACCTCGCGCTTGGCGCCGCGGGATACCTGACGCAAGACTGGAAACCGGAGTCCGACGGCGGCTTCAACCGTGTGCGCCGCCGGATCTGGGAACTCGAGAAGCGACGCGCACACGTGCCGTGGGTGACCTCCGGCACGACCGCCATGATCGCGCGGTCGGTGGAGAAGTTCGCCTCACCGGAACTGAAGGCGGAAGTGATGCCGGGGGTATTCACTGGGCATATCCGGCTGTGCCTCGGTTACACCGAACCCGAGGGCGGGTCGGACGTCGCGACCTGCAAGACCCGCGCCGTGTGCGATGGCGACGGCTGGATCATCAACGGCTCCAAGATGTTCACGACTGGCGCGCACAACTGTCAGTACGTCTTCCTGATCACCAACACCGATCCCGACGCGCCGAAGCACAAGAGCCTGACGATGTTCCTGGTGCCACTGGACTCGCCGGGCATCGAGATACAAAGCATCCGCACCGTCGACGGGGACCGCACCAACATCGTCTACTACAGCGACGTCCGAGTCGACGACAAGTATCGGCTCGGGGAGGTGAACAACGGCTGGACGGTGGTGCGTGAACCGCTCAATGTCGAGCACGGCGCGGTGGAGGCCGCCGCAGACGGACTGCAGGATGTGTCGATCATGATGCACCAGGCCGGTTTCATGGCCGCCGCCGTCGACAAGGCCGCGGCGAAGGTCACGGAGCCTGATCCCAACGGGCGCCGCCTGATCGACGACGGGTCGGTGGCTTATCGGTTGGGCCGCAGCGTCGCCTGCATGGAGGCCGCTTTGAGCGCGCCGACCATTTTCGGGAGGGTGGCGCTGGCCCAGACGATGCGCGACATCGCCCCGGACCTGATGGACCTCCTCGGCACGGCGGCCTCGCTGTCGGTCGGAACGGACGGCGCCGCCGACGACGGTGCGTCGGAGTACGTGTACCGGTTCGCGCCGTTGGTCGGCATCTATGGCGGCACGCTCGAGGTCTTCCGCAACATGATCGCGCATTACGTGCTGGGTCTCGGCAAGCCCGCGTATGCGCCGCAAAAGAAGAAGGCTTCCTGAGGCTGTGGTCCACCGAGTCGTGCACTGCGGAACCGGCAATATCGGGGCAGCGGCGTTGCGCGCGATCCTGCAGCATCCAGACCTCGAGCTTGTCGGGCATTTCGTCAGCACACCCGCCAAGCGGCCCGTGACTCGGGTGAGGTCGTTGGAGTGACGCCCGCCGGTGTGACGACGACGAACGACTGGGCCGACGTCATCGACCTCGGTGCCGACTGCGTCACGTACTTCGCCAACAGCATTGGCAGGGAGCGGGAGGCGATCGCCGATTTGGTGCCGTTTCTCGAGCGCGGCACCAACGTGGTCACCTTCTCAGGATTCGAGATAGCCCATCCGGCGAGCGCCCCGCCAGAGCTGCGCGAACCGATCGAAGCGGCGTGCCGGGCCGGCGGCAGTTCGTGCTACTTCACAGGTATCGACCCCGGCTGGGCGACAACCGATCTCGCGATCGCATCGCTGGCCGCTGCGAACCGAGTCGACTGCATTCGCGTACTCGAGCTCGGCTGGTGGGGCGACTACACCGCGGAGTTCGTCTGCCGCGAGTACTTCGGCTTCGGCAAGGAACCTGGCTTCCAGCCGCTGCTGGTGACCGGCGGGTTCATCGAGAAGATGTGGGCGCCCACGCTGCATCAGCTCGCGGAGGTGCTCGGAGTCGAAGTGGAGGAGTTTCACGTCGTCTACGAGACGGACGGTCTCGACCACGACGTCCAAACCGGCTTCGGCACGGTGGCCGCGGGCACCGCATCCGTCGTTCACTTTGAGCTGCAGGCGCTTTCGGCCGGCAGGCCGTTCGCGGTCGTCGAGCACGTGGACTGCGTTGCGCGCGATGTGGGACGGCAGTGGAAGCAGCCGTTCGGTCCGGCGGACATGTCCTACCGAATCGAGATCGAAGGCGATCCGAGCTTCACCGTCGAGATGAACTTCGGCAAGGGCGGTGACGTGTTGAGCGCGATGCCCGCGATCAACTGTGTGCCTGCGGTGTGCGAGGCCAAGCCCGGCCTGCTAGGGCCGCTGGATGTGCCCCGCTATTGGGCGCGCCACGTCGCAGCACGCCCTTGACGGCGCTACTAAACTTTCTATTTTAGTACTGATAGAAGTCCGGCCGTCTCGGTAAGGGGGTCCGATGTCACTTGTGATCGACGCCGACGGGCATGTCGAGGAGACGCTTCCCGAACTGGTCGACGCCATTCCCTCGGCGATGCGCGACAGCGCCATGCAGTTCGTCGCCGAAGCGGGTGGGTACGTCACCTATCGCATCGAAGGTCGACTCTGGCGGTCGAAGTATCCCTTCCCCGGCGGGCTTCAGAACCACGTGTCCGCAGGCGGAGTCCGGCGCGAGGGCGGCCGGGATCCCAAGCTTCGGCTGCAGGTCCTCGACGACGAGGGGATCGACGCGGCGGTGCTGTATCCGAGTGTCGGATTGATGTTCGGGCTGTTGGAGCACCCCGACATCGCGGCCGCCCTGTGTGCGGCCTACAACGACTGGCTGGGCCGCTACTGCGCCACCGACCCGAACCGTCTGATCGGGGTGGCCCTGCTGCCTCAACAGGACCCTCGCCTGGCCGCGGCCGAACTCGAGCGAGCCGTCACCAACCATGGTTTCGTCGGCGGCGTGATGCGGCCCAACCGGATCGGTGGCCGCACCGTCGACCATCCCGACTTCGACGTCTTGTGGGGCACG
>Ga0163162_10005973_pt1 | contig 11787 bp, 14 predicted proteins | sample S55metaG_FD_115310 | JGI IMG/M metagenome (GOLD analysis project Ga0163162, IMG submission 115310) | Switchgrass rhizosphere microbial communities from Kellogg Biological Station, Michigan, USA - S5-5 metaG | ecosystem: Host-associated > Plants > Roots > Rhizosphere > Soil | place: USA...
CCGACGCTGAAGCGGCTTTGCGTACTTTGCTTGGAATGCTAAACAACGGAAACACAGCAAATGCGCAGTCTGCCAGGAACAAGCGAAACATTCTTGTCTGTACGACTGAATCTCACCGGGAACCGATAGCACGCAAACTAAGCGAGGACGGCTACCAGGTGTACATCGCCGAAGACACGCGCCAGGCGGTTGAGACGATGCGTGCTAACCAGATGGAGATCGTCCTGCTCGACCCTCAGTTCGATCATGCGGAACAGGGAGCATTATTCGTCGTCAGAGAAATCAACATTCTGAGACCACCTCATCGCCGTCGCGTTTTCTTTGTCCTGCTCTCGCCTTCTTTGCGCACACTCGACGCGCACGCTGCCTTTCTAAACAATAGTAACGCTGTCGTGAATATCCAGGACCTGCATGACCTTCCCCGGATTCTCGAGGTTGCTCTGCGCGAATTTAATGAGCTTTATCGCGAACTTAATGGAGCGCTCCAACTTTCAGCTCTTTAATTTTCGTTTCACTATTCTGGGTTAGAAATCGAAGGGCCTTTTGGCCCTTTCGTATTTCCGGAATCGCACGATAGCTATTAGATGAGACAAAGAATTTGTTAATCTTAACGCTCGTCCGAGATTGTTTTCCTTTGAAGCGATGTCCGGGAACGAGGTTCGGAAGCGGTGGAGCGACTGGCAAAGAGCGACAAAGATGGTCACAAGCACCAGCACTCAACTGAGAGCTGGCGCCGCTTGAGTTTGGTGCTTGTATTGACAGCGTTATATATGGTCGCAGAAGCTGCAGGAGGCTGGTGGACCGGCTCGCTCGCCTTACTTGCCGATGCCGGGCACATGTTTACCGACGTTGCGGCTTTAGTGCTCGCTTTGACTGCAGTTTGGTTCGCTGCCCGCCCGGCGACATCCAGTAAAACCTTTGGCTATTACAGACTTGAGATTATTGCCGCGCTGGTGAACGGCGTCGCCCTGGTGGTGATCTCGCTGCTGATTTTTTATGGAGCCTGGGAGCGTTGGCTTGCGCCGCCAGTCGTGCGTGGTGGCCCAATGATGATTTTTGCAGCTGGAGGTCTGGTCGTAAACCTTGTCTGTGCCTGGATCCTGCACGGCCATAATGAATTCGATCTCAACATGCGAGGAGCCTGGCTCCACGTCATTGGCGATGCCCTCGGTTCTGTTGCCGCTTTGGCTGCAGGTGCTCTTATGTGGGGTTTCGGTTGGTACACTGCCGACCCGCTTTTCAGCGTTCTTATCAGTGCCCTGATAATTTGGGGCTCAATTAGATTAATTCGTGAGTCGACCAACGTTCTCCTGGAAGGAACCCCGGCTCATATCAATTTGGCCGCGGTGGAGGACGCGATTCTTGATACCAACGGCGTCGACGATGTTCACGACCTCCACGTGTGGACGATCACATCAGGTCGCGAAGCACTTAGCGCCCACGTAATTCACTCGCATACTATTTCGCAACCTGATCTACTCAAAGAGCTGCGGATCAAACTGCACGACAAATTTGGAGTTGATCATCTGACGATCCAGATGGAAACCGCTGATTTTGAAGACGAGATGTTCCATTTTTGTCATGCGGGTACGGCCTGTTTTCGCTCTGATAGAACCTGACATATAGTTCAACGGCTCTTTCTACGACAGATGGAACTCAGTCTTCTGCTCACCCTTGATCTTCGAGAACAGGCCGCGCTTCAAGCAGCTCTGGTCACCCATGGCGCACCTGATGCTTTAGTGACCTTAGCCCTGACCGGTGCGTGTCGAATTGTTTCGATTGAGGAAGCCCGAATGGTTCGGAAGTGGCTGGCGGAGGCTCGTACCACGGGCGAGGCTGACTTTTCGTCGCTTCACGTTATAGAAAAAGCAATGGTGGAATTTGGCCTGTAGAGTGTCACCCCTCCATGAATGAGATTCAACTGCGTTACGGCGACTCTTCCTTCAAATTCGAATACGATCAAGACCGTTTCGAAGTCCTCGATGTCGATGTCGAAGAGCGCCCGCTGACGGACATCGAGGTTGGCGCTGCTTTTGATGCTCCAATTGGTGGTCCACATTTCGACGATGCGATCGACCAAAACGATTCGGTTCTCATTGTGGTCTCAGACGCAACCAGGGCAACCGCTAGCGCTCAAGTCGTCAACCTTTTCGTCCGTCGACTGATTCAAGGCGGTGTATCGCCTGCTAAGGTTGCGATCATTTTCGCAACCGGCATTCACCGTCGAGTTACCCAGTCGGAAAAGGCGGAACTTTTAACACCTTTCATTCTGCAACGTATCAGGACCATCGATCACGATGCTCACGACCAGAAGCATTTAACTCAACTGGGAGAAACCGGAAGGGGTATCCCCGTAACCCTCAATAAAGCTCTGCAGGAATTTTCGCGCATAGTGGTGGTTGGTGGTGTCAACTTCCATTACTTTGCAGGTTTTACTGGTGGAAGAAAATCGATTTGCCCGGGTCTTGCCGCAGCTGAAACTATCGAAGCAACTCACCTTTTAGCACTGGACTTTACTAAGGGCGGGAGAAGAGCAGGGGTTGGTCCAGGGCTGCTCGAAGGGAACGCGGTTAACGAAGAGTGCGAGGAGATTGCTGCTCGCGTCGCGCCAGCCTTTACGATCAATACAATTGTCGGTGCTGACAAACGAGCGATGGCGATCTATTGCGGTGACTGGCGTCAGGCTCACCACGTCGCCTGTGAGCAATATCTCAAACTGCGTTCCAAACAACTTAAGGAAAAGCGTGATGTGGTGATTGTAAGTTGCGGAGGCTTCCCACACGACCTCAATCTAATCCAGGCCCACAAGGCGCTGGAAATGGCTTCTTCGGCGTGTAAGGATGGTGGGACAATCATATTGCTGGCCGAGTGTCGAGACGGTCTTGGTCGGTCTAATTTCCTGCAATGGTTTGATTCTCCGGATTCACGCTCATTGGAAATGCGTCTCAGGAACAATTATGAGGTCAATGGGCAAACGGCCTGGTCGCTCATGTTGAAAACGGAACGTTTTAATGTGCATCTGATTTCTGAGTTAACGACGCAGGACGTTTCCTATATGAAGATGGAGGCTGCCAAAACTCTCGCCGACTCTTTGCAGAAGGTGGGGACGTTCGAGACGGGATATCTTATGCCACGAGGCGCGGCCATTCTGCCGCGCGTCTCGACTGAGCTATAAAGGGAAAGCATGTATCGCGAACTGACCGCAGCAACTGTTCGCAGTTGGAGATGGAGCGATGTTGAGGCCATTGTGCGGCACGCCAACAATCGCAATGTTTGGATCAATCTGCGTGATCGCTTTTCTTATCCATACACAACGAGCGATGCGAGAAGATGGCTCGAGTCAGTGGTAGGGTTTCAACCAGAAACAAATTTCGCTATTGCGGTTGCCGATGAAGCGGTCGGCGGCATTGGATTCTCGATTCAGTATGACGTTGGTCATCGGTCTGCTGAGATAGGCTACTGGCTGGGGGAAGGATTTTGGGGACGTGGTATTGCTACTGAAGCGTTGGTAGCGGTTACTGATTATGCCTTTGTGAACTATGACCTTTGCCGTCTTTATGCGACCGTGTTTGCCTGGAATCCCGCTTCCGCAAGGGTGCTGGAAAAGGCCGGCTACAGTTTCGAAGGTCGTCTCAAAAAGAGTGTTACCAAGGATGGTCAAACTATAGACCAGCTTATGTATGCGATAATCCGGGAATGAAGAGCAGTTGAAGTCAACCTTTCTCTTAGGAGTTCTTATGAAGAAACTCGCCGCCTGCTTTTTTCTGATCGTGACCAGCATTGTTGCCCAAGCGCAGGAGACCACTGTTCCCGCTGAGAAGCGGGTTGGGCTTTCTGAAACTGCCATCGCCCTGGATTCGACGGGAGTTTCCGCCCTCGAGGCAACCTTGAAGACGACCGGGCTTAACGGTACGCCAGAGTCACCCGTCCCAAACGTAAGGTTTGTGTTGCGTAATACAACTAACACTGCTCTTGGTTTTGCTTCAGGAGTTGTAACGTTCTATGACTCGGCAGGCGTTCGTTGCGGCGAGGGAGTCTTCAAAACCGAAGCCCTGGCGATGAACGAGTCTCTTGAGATTGACAGTCCGGGAATACGCATCGCCTGTGCTCCGTCGAGTTGGCGAATTGTGGCGACGAGTTTAGTGCCGCGCGTGGTACCGAGTGTCACCGGAATATTGTCGAGCAAGCCCGTGCCTAATCTGGTAATCAATATTGACGGCGACTCACACCCTATTCAACTCGATAGGCCGATGACGATCAAACTTGGCGATAAGCAGCGTACGATCGTAGTGAGAGAGGCCCCGTAGTATATTGGACCGTGCCTTGACCCTCCCACCCTACAGTTCTAGCATCTTAATGAACGAGATGTAGCAAACGAACTGTAATCGGGAGGTTTATGCAAATGACTGACAAATCAGGTAAGTGCGCACATCCGGCGTGTGATTGTGCTCCAGCAGCCGACAGCAAATACTGCAGCGAGTATTGTGAAGAAGCAGAAAAAAGCGGAGTGGTTGAAATTGGTTGCGGCTGTGGGCATCGATCCTGCCAGGCATAAATTTTTGGAATTCCCCGCACAGATTATTAAAAGCGATTCTGCCCCGGGCGGTATGAGTGTGAGCGAATTTGTAAAAAGGCGACTGGATGAAGACTATCGCACTGCTTGTCGTTTCAAATATTTTCATGACCGTGGCATGGTATGGTCACCTGAAACATCGAAATGCACCACTATTTTTTGCAATCATATCTAGTTGGTTAATCGCATTTTTTGAGTATCTTTTCCAGGTGCCGGCAAATCGTTTGGGATACGGTCGATTCACTTTAACGCAGCTGAAGGTGATGCAGGAATGCATCACCTTAATAGTGTTCACGTTGTTTGCTTTCGTTGCTTTCAAGGAGTCGATAAAGTGGAATAACGTGGTCTCGTATCTTTTTATCGTTGGCGCAGTCTATTTTGCATTTCGTTGAGTGCGGATGAGTTCAATGTCGATCAGGAGTTCCTCGGACTGAAGCAGACATCCGTTTGGACCGTAATCTGCATAGACTCGACTGGTCAGTTGGTAACCCAAATGCTTGGAACTCTGATTGAATTACAACGACTGAAGCGACTTGATCGCACGGGTTGGATTCTCCGTGGCTTACCTAATGGGACGGAATCTGTTGCGAGTCACTCGTTTGGCGTAGCTGTGACTGCCATGTTTGTTGCAGATCGGGTGAACTACATGGGAGTTCAAGTGGACCTTGAAAGGGTTATGCGGCTCGCACTGCTTCATGATTGGCCGGAGGTCCTGGTGGGCGATTTGCCTCGCACTGCGACGATGTTCTTTGGCTCGGAGGCCAGGAAAAGTGCAGAAGAAAAGGCTTTTGCGGAGATCGTTGCATCCATGGACGATCTCGGGATTAACTATTGTGCGCTTCATGCTGAGTACGAAGAACGCAACTCTCTCGAAGCAAAGATCGTAAAGGTCGCCGATATCATCGACCTGTTGGTTCAGGCACTCGCGCTCGAGCGTGCCGGCGCCAGGGGCCTTGATGAATTCTGGGTAGTGGCGGAAAAAAGAGAATTTCAATTTGACGGCACTGTAAAAACAGTGGTGGACGAGCTCTTTGAGTCATTATTGCAAGAGCGGCAATCGTTATTAGAACACTCAGCTTAGAATGTTTGATTCCCTCATCGACTTTTTCAGATCTTTAACCTGGCAGAATGTCCTCATAGGAAGTGGCATCTTTATCGCTACGCTCCTTGTTAGTCTGGCTATCGTCACGATAGTTCTCGTAAGAATCCCACCGGATCATTTCAAAAAAGGGCACAATACAAGATTTTGGTCTGGCCCTCGTCCGGCTCTTAGGGCGGCAGGAATAATAGGCAAAAACATTCTCGGAATCCTGTTGGTTGTTCTCGGAATTATATTGTCGATCCCTGGGGTTCCGGGCCAGGGACTACTGACCGTGTTGTTGGGCATAATGTTGCTTGATTTTCCCGGGAAGTCGCGGCTGGAACAGAAATTGTTGAGTAGACCCGGCATAGTAAACACTATAAATCGAGTGCGAGAGCGATTTCAGAAACCACCTCTTGAACTCGATTAGCCTCAGTTGTCGAGGCACACCCTTCAATTTCGAAAGGTTTCGTATTGTTGACACGAAAAACTCTAGTTTGTAAGGTTGACAGCCATTTCGCGATCAGTCGGCGTTTGACTTATGATTTCCGCCGTAAGGCTTGTCTAATGTTCAAATATTTCAGCGCCCGATTCGGTCGGTTAAATTCACCTGGGTTGATTGCGGTATTCGCCCTTCTCCTTTCCACCTCTGGCTGCGGAATCTTCAACACGCATAAGACAGTTCAGGTCCCTCCCTTGCTTGGACCATTAAGGGATGCGGGAAAAGACCGTCTGATAGCGGAAGTTAATAGGCTGGCGGTCACCAAATCGGTCCACGGTAAAGTTGACGTCCAGTTTGAGGATACTTCGTTCGCAACTGTCGGAATTGCTGACAAGTATCGCCAAGTCGACGGAACAGTCACACTCCAGCGTCCCGCGAAAATTCACCTGGCCATCCAATTACTCTTCGTGGATCTGGTCCAAATGTCCTCGGACGGGGAACACTTTAGAGTCGCCGTGTTGCAGGGTGAAGAAAAATATAAGCGCTTTGTGAAGGGAACCAATAGCGCTGTCTACGACAAACTCGATAGCAACGGTAGTCAGGTTAATGCGAAGATGGACAGCAAACAGAAGAGCGAAAAACAAACCGTCAGCGCACTTTCTAATCTCCGGCCACAACATTTAACCGACGCGCTTATGTTTCGTCCCATTGAACGACAATCAGGTTTTCTTTACTCCCAGAGTCAGTTCTTTCAAGAGGAACGGGACACTCGTCGACAGGCGGGAAAGGACGCTCGCGTAATTCGTGGCTATTACCTGCTGGATGAACTAGAGCAAACCACCCAGAATGGAGATCTGTTGCTGCGACGGCGATTTTGGTTTGACCGAGTGAACGATATCAAGCTCGCACGCCTCCAAACCTTTGATGATCGTGGCGCGCTCGTCACTGACGTTGCTTATTTCAGCGAAAAACCGTTTGGTGTTGGTCCAACTGTCAACCTGCCCAGTCGCATCGAGATTACCCGGCCACAGGATCAGTACAAGCTGAGTATTACTTATCAGGACCCGGCCTCAGTCGAGTTGAATGTGGATTATCCGCCGAAAGCCTTCATGTTAGAAAACAAATGGCAATTACCAGAGGTTGATCTCGACGCCCAAAACAGCCGCAAGGTTACCGCAAATCATTAATCTAAGAGTCGCTTCCCTGATTGTTTATCCCGACGCTGCTAGATAACAACGTTCAGATGTATTAACATCTGTCGCTTGAGTTTTACATCAACTTCATGTGTAGGTGATCCTGCTGTTCGTTAGAACCTTTCCTGGCCGCGCCAGCAAACGCGTGCGAGCGGCTGTCACAATTCGATGAGAACAATTCTACAAGCTGAAAATCTGGTGAAGGTCTATCGTATCGGCAAGGTCGATGTACCTGCCTTGAGAGGGGTATCGCTCGAGGTCGAGGAGGGTGAGTTTCTGGCCATCATGGGGCCCTCTGGTTGTGGGAAATCGACGATGTTGCACCTGCTGGGCGGACTGCTGACACCTACGAGCGGGAAGATCGTAATTGACGGCGACGACATCACGTCAGCGTCAGATGCTAAGAGGACTGCTGTTCGGCGCAAGAAAATTGGCTTTGTTTTTCAAAGATTCAATCTGTTTCCGACGTTAACTGCTGAAGGAAATCTCCGACTGGCGGAGCGAATTCACGGCAACGGCGGTGAGGATCCGGCGCGTCGTCGAGAGGTGCTGAGGCTGGTGGGTTTGGAAGACAAGCTGCATCATAAGCCGCTCGAGCTTTCAGGCGGGGAACAACAGCGCGTCGCTCTGGCTCGGGCTGTAGTAACGCGACCTGCCATCGTTTTGGCCGATGAACCCACCGGCAATCTTGATTCGGAAAATTCAGCTCTAGTCCTTAATATGTTTCAAGAACTGAACTATCGATTCAATCAAACCATCATCATGATCACCCATAATCCGGAAGCAGCTGCAATGTGTAAACGAATTGTACAGATGCGCGACGGACACATTATTGAACCCTCGCAGGGTGTTCGGCTGTAATTAAATGGTTTACAGTGGTAATCTCTAAACGCTAGAATCTGGGTACCCGCCAGCCACCGAATCCCGTGGCTGTTCACTTGCAAGCTTGAAAAAGGTGCGAGGCCTGCTAACGACGCTAAAGAAGATTTTCTTCTGGAACTACGAGAGAAACACCTGGCAGTGGGACATACTATGTGTCGTCATTTTGGTATTCATCTTTTTGACACCTAAGAGTTGGTTTTCTGGTGGCGAACGGCCGGTGGGAGTTGAGCATCAAAGCCCCATCGCAAAAACTTTGGTATTCAGTCCGGAAGTTATTGGGAATGAAGGGGATAGAGTTGGAATCGAACAACATGTTCGGTCTTTAACGGGGCGCTCAGAAGCTCAGGTTTTGGCCGTACGGAAAATGGTCAGTGCGGATGGGAAGACGCTAGGCTACGAGGTTGACATACGGTAGTCTTCCCCTATAATTGCTCGGTTTTTTGCGGGCCGAGGGATTGGTAATTTTATTAAGGAGTTTGTATGAAGAGATTTGTTCCCCTGGTTCTGTTCCCAGCTTTATTGTGTATGGCGGCCTTGGCTGCGCCAAAGGCGACTCATGCACAGGGCGCTGGTCTGGTAAGTTCAGTGTTGAGCAGGCTGGAGAAGAATCGGGCGAGTTTGAAGTCACTCAGGGCGGGTATCACAATTGAAAAACACAATTCGCAGATTGGCTCGAATGAGAAATTAGAAGGTCTGGTGATTTATTTGCCGGGTTCTGGTCGTCAAGCCTCGTTGCGAATCGACTGGACACGCCCAACCTCCGAGACCCTGGCTGTCGCCAAGGGGCGCTATCAGCTGTACAGACCAAGGTTAGGCGTCGTTTACACCGGAAACCAAAGTAAAGCTCCGCAGGGTAGCGGTCTAATCGACATGATGTACATGTCCAGACAGCAATTAGAAACCCGATTCCAGCCACTGCAGGATGTTCGCGAAGAAAACCTGGGCGGTGGAGTTAGCACGATCCATCTCACTTTGATTCCCAAGGGAAACGCGGGATACAAGTATGCTGAGATCTGGATTGATTCGGCCGGTATGCCGATCCAGACGAAAATCGTGGAAAAAAATGACGATACCACGACGATGCGGCTGACGAAATTGCAAAAAAACGTTCCAGTTTCGTCCGGGGATTTTGAGCTGAAGCTCGATTCGAACGTCAAGGTCGTCAAGAGCTAACAACGTTAAGATTTCTTTGTAGCCTCAAAGGGCTCTGTAATAACAGAGCCCTTTGTTATTTGGAGTGCGCCGGCCTGGCGGCACCTTGTTATATCTCGTGTTGATAAATCATCCAGCTGCTTTTTATATTCAGTAGCCTTTTATATAAGGACAATCCCTGGAGCTGGCGAAGTGCCACAGCGCCGCCGGGCCGGCGCACTCCAAAAGGCATGTCTTGCGTTCTCGTGATTGGTCGAATATGCTTCGCTGCAAAGTCCGGAAGGACCATCTGATTTTATAACTGTTCAACTGATGCGGAAAACTAAGTTTCTTAAGCTTAAGGTGCGTGAGGCGAGTTTTATCAGTCGTGCCTTGTTGTCGAGTCGTCATCCTGTTCTTGCTCACTTGATCCCGATGCGTCGTTGCAATCTAGCCTGCGGCTATTGCAATGAATACGATCACACATCCAAGCCGATTGATCTCGATGTGATCAAGGCTCGTCTGAACAAGCTGGCAGACCTCGGAACCTCAATCGTCACCATCTCAGGCGGCGAGCCGATGATGCATCCTGAGCTTGATCAGATCATTCATCATATTCGGCAGCGCGGAATGATCGCCGGTCTGATATCAAACGGTTATTACTTCACTCCAGACCGCATCAGGCGGCTGAACAAAGCCGGGCTTGAGTATTTGCAGATTAGTATTGACAACATTGAGCCGGATGAGGTCTCGCGCAAGAGTCTGCGAGTGCTCGATAAAAAACTTCGCTATCTTTCGGAGCATGCAGATTTCCATGTCAACATCAACTCAGTGATTGGTGGTGGAATCAAAAATCCAGAAGATGCCTTGACGGTTGCCAAGCGCGCGGTCGAACTCGGTTTCTCGACTACTGTCGGTGTCATTCACGATGGTGACGGCACTCTCAAGCCGTTATCTATTAAAGAGAAAGATATCTTTCAACAGGTCAAGAAGCTGGGTAACAAGGACCATGCACGTCTGAACTGGTTTCAAGACAGCATTGCCGAGGGCAAACCTTATAACTGGCGCTGCAGAGCCGGCGCGCGCTACTTATATATCTGTGAAGAGGGTCTCGTTCATTGGTGTTCACAACAGCGCGGTTATCCGGGAATCCCGCTCGAGCAATACACGATGGATGACTTCGATCGCGAGTACAAGACCGAGAAGTGGTGTGCTCCCACCTGCACGTTACAGTGCGTACATCAAGTCGGTATCCTCGACAACTGGCGTGACCCACAGAAGACGCCGGCACAGATGGCCCACGAACAAAAGAAGGACAAGTCCGTTGGTGAAATGATCGGCGCGGACTAGGCTAACCCTTTCCCGTTAGAGATTTCTATTGTTTGGCGATTTCTTCTAATCGCTCCCGTGCGGACGCGCAACGAGGATTGGCGCTTAGACAAGTCGAGGTCGACAGGAACTGTTGATACTCAAGCCTGGCTTGGCCTGTCTGATTTAGTCTTTCGTAAATGATTCCGAGTTTATAGTGAATTGAATCGTCTGGCTCGCCACCTACTTCGGCGATCCGATACTCGTGAACCGCATCCGACAAATAACCCGCCTCGAAGAATTCAAGAGCCAGCAATTTGTGTGTATGAGGATCGTCGTCCAACGCCAATGCTGCCTTAAGTTCAGAGATCGTCCGGCCTCGATCATATTTGAGTCTCGCTTGTGTGGCGCGGGCAAGGTGCGCATCAGCACTTTGATAGTCTTTGTAGAAGTAGGCACCCACTACTGTTACCACGGCTAACAAATAGAGTATTGGTAAACCTAATCTCCAATTAGGAGCCTTGGTCGCGTGTCGCCAAATTAGCAGTACTGCAAGATAGAGTGGGAAAACAATTAAAGGCAGGAAGAGTGTTCCGAAGGCCCAGGCAAGGGCAATGTACGTCCGAAAGCGTTTTCGAGCAGAAGCAAACACCCAGGTCGATACAAGTGCGGCTAAAACAATAGCGGCGGGACGGATGAGATCAAAGAACTCACCCGCTGACATGTCGATACGAAAAATCACTAACGTGTAGGGCCTAGACTACCGGCAACAGTAAAGATGGTAACGGATGTGGAAAGGCCGAGGCCAGATAGCCTTCCGGCCATGACTACAATCAATTCCCCTTTCTCAACGATGCCTGCCTCGACCAGCGTTTGTTCGCCGGCTCTCAACATGCCTTCGGTGGTGTCCGCTGTCGGAGTGATCAAGGGTTCGACACCCCAGATAAGCGATAGCTCACGGACGACTTCGTCTGTATGCGTCAAGGCAATAATTCTTTGCTCGGGTCTCAACGCTGAAAGTCTTCTCGCCATCAGACCTGATTCGGTGAACACCACAGTCACAGTGGTTCCCATCTCCTGCGAGGCAAAAGCTGCCGCTTCGCAAAGTGCTCGACTCACGCGACCGGATTGTTTGCCGGCCCACTTCGCCATATCTTCGGGCGGTTTTTCTTTTGCG
>Ga0163162_10005974_pt1 | contig 11783 bp, 11 predicted proteins | sample S55metaG_FD_115310 | JGI IMG/M metagenome (GOLD analysis project Ga0163162, IMG submission 115310) | Switchgrass rhizosphere microbial communities from Kellogg Biological Station, Michigan, USA - S5-5 metaG | ecosystem: Host-associated > Plants > Roots > Rhizosphere > Soil | place: USA...
CAACTCTTGGCAGCCAAGGATGTCGATTCAATTATTGAGAGTTTTACTAATAATCGTTGAGTGGTCCGATCAATTTCACATCAGCGGTGCCGGCGGCGTCCTGGGCGGCCGGCGCCAACGGTCCAGTCGAGCGTCATCGCCTCGCCAACTTCAAGTTTGGACCATACTGCGCTGACCGCCTCGAACTTGAGACAGACACGATTGAGATCGTCAACCGAAACGCCCTTAACCGGACTGTTATCCCCGATCTGATCATTGGTCCACATCTGCCACACGAGATATACTAACCTTTCCGATAGTAGCGAATCATCTCGATTTGTCGCGGCTATTCGATGACCGCGTTTTGCCAGCTTTCGCCTAACGCGGTTGTCCGTTGGATGAAAAGTGCTCGAGTCTCCACCGCTGGCAAGTTGGCCGAACACCCCACCCGTAATACCAAGTTCATTTTCCACCACAAAGTGGGCCATGTCGTGCGGTAGGCGTGAGTCGTAACCTGGCGCTGGCTCCATCCACGATGACACAACACCTGGTCCTTCAACAGACACCCGATAGCGGCGTTCCGCTGTTCTCGTGAACGTAACTCTCATCGCAATAACTTTTGTAAATTACTTTCTAATTCCAAGTCGTTGAATAGTCTCAACTATGTCAACTCCATCGATTAGGTTAATCTGACGTTGCCCACAGAGGATTTCTGCTTCCGCGGAGACTAGTGGGGGTTGGAGCCACAAGGTACCCGCTCCGGTTCGGTCGACTTGCGACTCAATTATCCGAGGCAACTCTTCCGACGGTCTATAAACATGAACTATGTCGACCTTGTCGGGAGGCCGCTCGAGTCGTTCAAATTCGATGTCGCGGTCGTGTTCCCCAGGTAGAGCGTCGTTCGGCAATCGATCGCTTAGTTTTGCTCTTGAATAACCCTTGGGAGAAACACCGAATACTTCTAACCCTGCTTCCAGCAATTTACGCGGTACGCTTATGTCAGGCCAATCGACCAGTAACACTCTATCGGAACTTCGCAGAATCTGTTCTACGTCTATCATCGCAATTACTCCGACGCAGCCCGAAAGCTTAACTCAACAGTTCCGCAGCAAGCCAGACATATCGAGTACTGCTGCAATATGTTTTCCTGTTCTTTACAACCTTGGCTGCCTCGAGTCTCTTCACTCCGGAGGAGTGAATACCGCACGCCTTTCACAAGGAAGTGGGATGTTTAGGACTTGAAATGATAGTAGAAAAGCAAGAATCTACACGTCCCCCTCGCAGTATGTGTGCTGGCACACAGAGCCGAACATTATCTTGTCCTATTATTGAGCAAATTAGCAGGAGTCAAACTTTGAGATTCGACCAATGCACATTGAAACGATCATGACTGTGACGAACCTAAAACCGTTTTCCTTCAAATTTCTCAATGGCGGGCCACGTCTGCAGCTGGAGCTCACAAATACCTCTGGAGCACCAGTCAAGTCCGTGGAGATCCTGACCGTATTCTTAAAAGATGAAACCAATCCGGCTGGAGCACCTTCACATGTGCATATTCGATTCGACCCGATAAAGTCCGTCCAACCTAACGAAAAGGCGATCATTTCTCACAAGACCTGGATTGATGGCCGCGCAGCAACTGATGCCGAAGATCAACTTGGGCGTTTGCAAGTCGTATCGGGCGCGCTCAAAGCCTACGTACTGGATATCTCCTGGGAGGGTGTAGACGGAAAAACTCAATTTCAGCGAATCCCGGTTGGTTCTTAGTGAGGAGTGTATTTCATGCTGTACCCGGAATTAGAGCTAAAACTGGACGAAACTAAGAAGGCACTTCACAAAGCTAACAGAGACAACATCGTAGAGGAGTGCAAACGCTATCTCACACTCCTCGAAGAATACCGAATTCGGCTTTACGACCTCCCATCAGCACCTGGTGACCAACAAGTAAACATCCCGGATAGAAAAGCCGTTCGAGAAGCAATAGAGACAACGATTCGCGAGAGAAATTCGACTCAAGTTCTTCTACTGTCGTTCACAACGGTTAGCGGTTATGAGGCAGTCGAGATATTCAACGACCGAAAATATCAGGGCCATGATGATTGGGAACTGAGAGCCAGCGGAGTCAAGTTTCACGGAGCCGACACACTCGATTTAATGACAATTCAAGAAGCTGTCCAACTTGCCAGCGTCCTTCGCCGTGAAGATTACGTCGCGCGAAACGCCGTTTGAGTCGTGGCCGCCTTTCGACTTCGGCAAGTACTACATGTGAAACGAAGTTTGAAAGCAGAGGCCTTCAGATCGACCGCAGCCAAACAATGATGAGAGTGGGGATCTTGATGTCAATCATCTCATCAAAGGGCTGCAGGTGGGGGAGTTCCAATCTTTAGCAGTCGCGGGGTGAATTGCCGTCGCAATTTTGCTTGGAATGCTCTACTGAAAAACCCAGCGACATAAATGCGCGGAATAAACTCAACGTGCCGGATCGAATCCCATCTTCAACAACCTCTGGTGCCACGCCTAGTTCGTTCGCAATCTCAAAGTTATTCATTCCTGAGAAGAAAGATAGTTCAATCATCTGCCGGTGCAAATAAGGAATCGCATTCAACATCGAGCGAATGAGGCGTCGGTGTTCTGAAATATTAATGGACGAGACAGCCCTGATCGATTCCGTCTCGTTACGACTCTGAAGCGTGCTCGTTCTGAGTCGTTCATCGCAAAGGCGCTCGACGGCGCAACGATGAGAAATGAGCATAAGGCACGTCAGCCGTTGTTTACTGTTCTGGTTGAACCAAATAGCTTTCCGTTTTACCTCTTTATAAAGCTCCTCTAAGACCTCTTCTGCTACCTGAGTGCGGCTCAGGATACGTAGAAGAATCGCGAAAAGCAGCCCATTCGTCGCCGAATAAAAAATGCGAAACGCCGCTTCATCGCCTTTCATGATCGAGGTCATTACATCCCTGGATCGCCGAACCCTTGCGGGTCGAGATGCAGAATCAAAGTCGGTTTTACGTAATTCCACCCTCGGTTCCTCTCTAAACCAAAGACCTTCTGAAATCGGAATTCAGAATGCTAATGAATTTAAACAGTCCGAGATTTATGGTATGTGCGGAACCGCACATATAGTGAGTCTGCGACGAAATCTTTATCACTTAATGAGGTATTTGTTACTGATGATTCAGATATTCATCACTCTCAGCTTTAATAATCGAATAACACTGGCAAGCACTGTCCTCAAGGAGATCTCGATCGAGAATCGTAATCATGCCTCTACTGTAATGAATCATCTTTTCCGTTTGCAGCGCGCCGGCCGCTTTGTTAACCCCTTCACGTCTAACTCCCAACATGCTGGACATGAATTCCTGTGTTAGGCGGAACTCATCAACGCCCAATCGATCGCTCGTCATCATTAACCATCTGGCGAGTCGTGTGTTCACTGAATGAAAGCGGTTGCACGCTGATGACTGAGAAACCTGTGCCAGGATCGAATGGCTGTAGCGGTGTAAGAGGTGATGGAAAAAACTAAGACGATTGGATTCTTGACGCATTGCTGCCGCCGACAAACGCATCGCTGAACCAGAACCTTGTACAATCGCACGTGTCAACGAGTGGTCAACTCCCATAAACACGGACAACCCAACCACCCCTTCGTTCCCTACCATTCCGACCTCGATAGTCGAGCGTGCGGACATGGGTGAGATTAAGGAGATTATCGAGTTCTCTGGAAAATACACAAAGTCGATTGTCTCATCTGCTTCGTAAAGAACCTCACCGAAAGTTAACTGAACCTGTTCTAAGACGCTTGCTAAGCGCTTGTATTCGGCTTTTGGGAGAGACGCCAATAGTCGGTTTTCGTTGGTCACGAGTGTCCTTTACTCAGTTCTAATCGATACCTTGAGGCAGTCGGAATGAGAGCTCAGTGGGAACTGGGAAATCGTGTCTAATGATGGGGAAGATTTGTGAGGCCGTCTGTGCGAGAACACACAGACCATGAACTAACGGGAATAGGCCACGGCGCTCTCTTATCCTAGCAATCGATCAAATTCGTCTCTAACGACTTTATAACACTCACAAACGGACTGTTCTAACCTTGATCGATCAAGGATTGTGATGTGACCGCGAACATAGCTAATTGCTCCTTCAGCTTGAAGCCGCCCTGCTGCGAGTGTAACGCCTTCGCGGCGAACACCCAACATGTCACCGATCAACTCCTGGGTCATGATCAACTCATCCGTCGGCAAACGATCGTGACTCAGGAGTAACCAGCGGCAGAGTTGCTGCTCTACTGAGTGCAGACGATTACACACTGCGGTCTGAGAAATCTGAGTAATCAGAGCTTGCGTATAGCGGAGCAGCAATCCCTGGAATTTACCGCCCCTTGCAAATTCATCTTGTAAAACCCTTGCAGTCATTCTTAGGGCGCCGCCGGAACTCTGGATTACAGCACGATTCGGCATCGTGCCACCTCCCATGAAGAGGGCGATACCGACTACGCCATCATTGCCGGTCAGTCCCATCTCCGCCGTTGCCCCGTTTTCCATCGTGTAAAGCAATGAAACTATTGCAGTCGTAGGAAAATAGACGTAGTCGAGATGGGCACCAAACTCGTATACGACCTGACCAAGCGCGAATGACACTTCATGCAGTGCCGGTCTTATCCGGTCATACTCTGCCGATGGCAGCGCTGCTAGTAAACGATTTCCACCGGTCTTATCTTGTACTTCAGCGACGGGCATGGTGCTGCTGTTCTTAAAAGCGTTGCTCACCTTGAATTCTGGCGCGACGACCTCACTTTTTCAACACTCGACCATATCACATATGTGACCTATCGCACAGACACATCCCCTGGCAACAACTAAGTTGAAAGGTTCTAAGGTATCCGGAATAGAAAGTGAATACTCAATGTTGTGGACAATTCTAGTCGTGTTGCTGTTGCTATGGTTAATCGCCTTCTATGGAGGTTTTGTTACCGCCAGTTGGATTCACATTCTACTTTTAGGAGCGGTTGTCGTTTTTGTGCTTAACCTCTTCAAGCGACGCTACCCGGCATAAGACGAACGAATCAGAGCGACGACACAGCAGAAAACCATCCACAGATTTCACAGATGGCGCAGATTGGTAGGGGTCAGTCTTTAGTCAACAGCTATTCGTCGGCAGTCGCTTCGCTCGTTGGTTCCCTAATCACGGGCGTTTTGAGCTGGGATCGCCGGTGGGTGGCGGTGCGTGATCCTCTTTTGCGGGTGGGCCAAGTAGTTCGGTGAAGATCGGCTTCAAGGCGTTGCCCCACACTTGATAGCCCTTGATTTCTAAGTGTAGACCATCCCGGTTAGTCATTCCCTCGAACAACTTATCGTTCTTATCAGCAAGCTTGTTGTTGATGTTCAGATAGCGAATTTTTTTGCCGTCGGCGAATCTTGCGATCCGTTGGTTGATGTCATTGATGATGGGCATCAAGGCCATGTTGTCGTTGCGAGGAAAGATACCCATGAGAATTATCGTGGCATTTGGGGCTTTCTCGCGAAGGACATTCAGTATCGTTTTGATGCCTCGCGAAATCTCTTCTGCTCTCGGGTCATTGGCCTCTGGCGAACTGTTTCCGACGTTATTCGTACCGGCGAGGAGCACGATCACTTTTGGCCTTACGTTGTCGAGTTCACCGTTTTCGAGCCGCCAAAGGATATTCTGGGTCTTATCGCCGCCCCATCCGAAGTTGCCGGCATTCCACCCAAAGAAACTCTCACGCCAGTTAGCCAGAAACTCTTTGTACTGTTCGTCGCTGGTGCCCCAGCGTCTGGTGATCGAGTCGCCTTCGAAGTAGATGTCGATACGACCCGTTTTTGCCTTTTGGAGTAACTCTTCGTGAGCAATTATTGAGTTACTGTCGGTTCGAGGTGCAGGCTTGTCCGCAGCTTCTTTATTCATTTGATTCTGAAAGGAGAATACCGTCAATGAAATCACAATTGAAATAATGACATTAGTCATATTCGTCCTATTGGTCCTATCTCTTATAGGTCCTATCTCTACCTATACCGATACAATCTCACCCTTTGAATTTCAAAACCTCCTAATCTAACATGCCGGCCCTGATGCGTTTGGTCGCCATTCAAGCGACGGCCGGCAACCCATTCACCATTCACGTACTTCCCTTCATCGACGGCCAGTAAGCCAACCAGCGGATCAGCCGCGCCAGGCGATTCAAAGGTAATAGTCAAGCCGGTTCCAGCAAAGAGATATTCATCCGCGCCAACTGCGATCACCAGTCCTCCCGAAAGCACATTTGGATTCTGTGTCGTCGGCTTATCAAAAGTTACATACAGAACGTAGTTGCCCAGTCGCAACTGTTGGGGTTGCCGCTGCTCGGGACCTTCCGGCAACAAGCCCGCCATCACTCCTTTTCCCTGACTGGCTAACGCAAGCGGGGCCAGTTGAGTCAGCAAGTCGTAACTGGCCGTTACCGCAGCGCTCGTTTCCTCATCCAGCGAATCGATACTAAATGGACTGAAGCCAATTGCATCATGCTGGCCCACGGCATAAAGCGCATTTACAGAATCCACCGGACCTGGCATCGCTTCCGGAATAAATAGCGGATTTCCAGATCGTTGATAGCGTCTGGTCCATTCGGCAAAATTCTGGAAATAGATATCGGGACTAAGGAAATCAATCCTGGGCGCGCCGGCCCTCCAGATATCCATCAAGTGCGGCAGCGGGCCTGCACTTGGATACTGACCAGGCTGGTGACAGGGACGAATAAGCGCGGCGTTTACAAACATTGGTAGCGGGTATTCAGCTTTGCCGGCTTCAGCAACCCGATTCGTATAACGGGCAAAATACCACGCCATAAAAATCTCTTCACTACCTGGTCCACGTCCAAATATCTCTTCCCAGGTCCCAGTCATCTTAAAACTGCTGGTAGCCCACACCGTGCGAAATTCCGGAATTAGTTGTTCCTTGTGCTGTTGCAAGTAGTTCATTATCTCCGCCGGCACACGTTGATTAAACAGCTCGTTTGCGATCTGACTACGATCCCGCGCTTCCGGAATCATCCCGATCTCATTTTCGACCTGGACCATGATGACCGTTTGCTGGCTCGCGTCGACCTCACGCAGGTGTCGCATAAGCGCTGCGAAGGCACGCGCGTCGGTCTCAACATTCTCTTTATTGAAGGGTGACAGTATTTCCATTCCGTAACCCTTGCTGTCCTGCGACCTGGGAAAGCGACGCTGATCTGTCTTCACCCAGGCCGGCGCGTATGACGACATGCTGTTCTTCCATGAGCCAAACCACAGCGGCACAATCTTGAGGTTGTGTTTACGAGCATCCTTGATTAGGCCATCAACCACCCTGAAATCAAACTTTCCTTCCGCCGGTTCGATTAACTCCCAATAGACTGGCATTAACACCGTATTTAGCTTGAGCGCTGCCAACCTGGGCCATACGGGCGCCATATACTCGACACTGGAGGACGATGAGTTTCCTAATTCACCTCCGAGTACCAGAAACGGTTTGTCATCGACGATAAGTTGAGTCGCCGTGCCTTGCTTTCGGAGATAGGGCTGCCGATTTTGTTGTCCGCTGCAGTGTACGTAGCACATCGACACGCCTGCAGCTGCGATGAGAAGAGATGACAGTCTCTGTTTGGACCAGAGCTTGAAAGTGTTCATCTGTTTTGTTTACGAGAGATAAGAAATCTTAATCTGAACCTTCTCTGTGCCGCCTCTGAGATCTTTGTGACTCTGTGGTGATGGTTTTCTTAGGACTTTGCTCACCACAGAGGCACAAAGGACACAAAGGTTGCACAGCGCCATTGTCAGCTTTTCATCTTCGAGCTATCTTGCCAGTCTTAGTTAGACCAAACAAGTCTTTATTGAAATGATTGTTCGCTGGGACGTTGAGGTTTACAAAATGAAAAAGGACCCGCAAATATCTGGCCTGGAAAGCCCCTCACACACTGAATCGCTCAAGACAGACATCGTAGATCACCTTTTTTATAGTCGGGCGCGATTACCAGAGATGGCCACGCCCAACGATTGGTACATGGCCCTCGCACTGACGATTCGGGATCGCTTGCTCGACCGCTGGATCAAGACCGTTCGCGCTTTCATGCGAAATGATGTCCGCATCGTATCGTACCTGTCCGCTGAATTTCTTATTGGTCCGCAGATGGGAAACAATCTCGTGAATCTCGGGCTTTACGAATCGGTAAGACGAGCGATTGAAGATCTTGGACTCAATTTCGATGAACTACTCGACCAGGAAGAAGAGCCCGGCCTTGGCAACGGTGGTCTCGGCCGACTTGCTGCCTGCTACCTCGAATCTCTCTCAACCTTGCAAATCCCGGCCATCGGTTATGGCATTCGTTATGAGTTCGGGATTTTTGATCAGGAGATACGCGACGGTTGGCAGGTTGAAGTCACCGATAAGTGGTTGTCGCCTGGGAATCCGTGGGAGATTCAACGGCCAGAGATCAGTTATGAGGTAAATCTCGGTGGTCACACCGAGACTTCCGTCGATGCGAATGGGCAGTACCGCGTGAATTGGGTTCCGCACCGCGTCATCAAAGGACAAGCGTGTGATACGCCGGTGGTGGGGTACAACGTCGGCAACAATAACCTGTTGCGTCTTTGGAAAGCAGAGGCAACGGAGTCTTTCGACTTCGAGGCGTTTAATGTTGGCGACTATTATCGAGCGGTCGAAGCAAAAGTAGCTTCCGAGACGATCACCAAGGTCTTATATCCCAACGACACCATGAATAAAGGAAAACAGTTGCGGCTCGAGCAACAGTATTTCTTTGTTTCGTGTTCGTTGCAGGACATGCTCAGCATTAACGATTTTTCCGGTAATAAACCCGAAGAGTTTCACAAGTTTTTTGCCGTGCAACTCAACGACACTCACCCTTCAATCGCTGTTGCCGAACTAATGCGACTCCTTGTCGATGTTCGTTCAATGGACTGGGAACGCGCCTGGGATGTGACCCGCCAAACATTTGGTTATACGAACCACACACTGTTGCCCGAAGCATTAGAGACATGGCCATTGCCACTTTTCCGTGAACTATTGCCGCGACATCTCGAAATTATTTACGAAATCAATCGGCGATTCCTCGAGGAAGTTCGGCAACGTTTTCCCGGTGATGAGCATAAGGTGCAACGCCTTTCGCTGATTGACGAAAACGATCAGAAGTACGTCCGCATGGCCCATCTGGCAACCGTAGGTAGCCATGCCGTCAACGGCGTTGCCGCCCTTCACACGGAGTTGCTGAAGACCAGCGTGCTCCGTGATTTCTATGAGGTTTATCCCGAGAAGTTCTTTAACATCACCAACGGTGTGACACCCAGACGATGGATAGCCTTGAGCAATCCTTCTCTTGCAAAGTTGATTTCAAACGTTATTGGTGACGGATGGATCCGGCATACCGACCAATTGCGACAACTGGAAGAGCACGCCGCCGATCCGTCTTTCGGAGAAACATGGCAGCAAGTCAAACGTGATAACAAGGATAGACTTGCAAAGTTGATCAAAGACCGTACTGGCATTGTGGTGAACCCCGAATCCCTCTTCGACATCCAGGTCAAGCGTATTCACGAGTACAAACGCCAGCATCTGAACGTCCTGCACGTCGTCAGCCTGTACCGAAAACTGAAGACAGAGCGAAGCTTTACCACTGCACCTCGCACGGTCATTTTCGGGGGAAAAGCAGCGCCGGGATATTTAATGGCCAAGTTGATCATAAAGTTAATCAACTCGATCGCCGCTGTAATCAACAAAGATAAGAGTGTCAGCGAACAGCTCAAGGTTGTGTTTTTACCGGATTTTAACGTGAAAAATGCACAGTGCATTTATCCGGCAGCGGATTTGTCCGAGCAGATCTCGACCGCCGGAAAGGAAGCGTCAGGTACTGGCAATATGAAGTTTGCGCTAAATGGAGCCCTGACCATCGGTACGTTGGATGGAGCCAATGTTGAGATGCGGGATGCAGTGGGTGCCGAAAACTTTTTTATGTTTGGACTCACCAGTTCGGAAGTAATGAACTTGAGGGCACAGAATTATCGCCCACGTGCTTACTACGAGAACAACGAGCAGTTACATGCTGTGGTGGACGTAATTGCAAACGGCGAATTTTCAGACGGAGATCGAGATCTATTCAGCCCGCTCATAAACTCACTGTTGGACCGCGACGAGTATCTTTTGTTTGCTGATTACCAATCGTACCTTGACGAACAAGCGCGAGTGAGTCAGGCATTTGGTGACGTTGGGACTTGGACCAGGATGTCGATCCTGAATGCGGCGCGCATGGGTTATTTCTCGTCCGACCGATCAATCCAGGAGTACTGCGACAAGATCTGGGACGCCAAGCCAGTGAAGGTTGAGATTTAGTCAAAAACATCCACCGATTCCGCAGATGACGCAGATTTAAAGATGTGGGCCTGGCAAGTAGGTTAGCTTTATCTGCGGAATCTGTGGATATTCATCGGCACTCATCGGCAATAATTTCGAATGAACGAATGCGAGCGGTATGATCGTACAAGTGGCTGACAATCATTAGCTCATCTGCTTTAGTCAGATCCACAAAGCCATCCAACTCCCTGCGCACAGTTCCTGCTGAACCAACAAGCGAATATTTCAGCATCCTCGAGGCCTGCTGTTTTTCCGCGGGCGTCCAATACTTCTCGATGTCGTCAATCGGTGCCTGGAGCTTGCCGGGCGCACCTCGAAGCAGGTTCGTAAAAGACTGCTGGACGGTAGTAAACAGACGACGCGCCTCGTCATCGGTTTCGGCAGCCACCACATTCACACCAACCATTGCGTAGGGATGGTCCAATTGTTTCGATGGCTGGAATTGCCTGCGATAAATCTCGAGCGCATCAAATAAAGCATCTGGCGCAAAGTGAGAAGCAAACGCGTAAGGCAGACCGAGTGCCGCAGCAAGCTCAGCTCCAAACGTACTCGATCCAAGAATCCAGATCGGAACTTCAGTTCCGGCACCCGGTACAGCCCGGACCGGCTGTCCCGGTTTGGCTTCAGCGAGTAATAACATCAACTCCATGACATCTTCGGGAAAGCTATCAGGTCTTACACCCGTCCGCCGCAGTGCCATTACCGTTCGCTGATCCGTACCAGGCGCTCGACCTAATCCCAAATCGATCCGCCCCGGATAAAGCGACTCAAGGGTTCCAAACTGTTCGGCGATGACAAGTGGAGAATGATTGGGCAACATTATGCCGCCCGAACCGACGCGAATAGTCGAGGTGCCGCCGGCCAGATACCCAATGACAACAGACGTGGCGGCACTGGCAATGCCCGTCATGTTGTGATGCTCGGCAACCCAATAACGCTTGTAGCCGAGCGATTCAGCACGTTGGACCAATGCGAGACTCTTATGAAGCGCCTCACGTGGCGTTTCCCCAAGGATTACAGGTACGAGATCAAGTATGGAGATCGGAACCATCAAATCACTTCAAGACAATTCAGTCAGCTCGGCCGCTTTCTCAACACTCACCGACGTTCCATTGAATGCTGCCGTGCCGCATACGGCATCGATCGATTGATTGTCAGTCAAATCATTGATACTCGCCCCTGCATGCTGTTGCGCCACCTCTTGGTTGACTCCCGGTCGATCGTGTCCCCAGCCATGTGGAATACTAACGACTCCCTCCATCATTTCACTGGACAGCTCAACCGGCAAAACTATCGAACCGACCCTCGAGCGCACGACTACGGCCTGACCGGACAACAAGTCTCGATTTGCGGCGTCTATCGGATTCATCAGGAGCGTACATTGACACTTGCCCTTCACTAGCCTTTCGCTG
>Ga0163162_10005976_pt1 | contig 11781 bp, 7 predicted proteins | sample S55metaG_FD_115310 | JGI IMG/M metagenome (GOLD analysis project Ga0163162, IMG submission 115310) | Switchgrass rhizosphere microbial communities from Kellogg Biological Station, Michigan, USA - S5-5 metaG | ecosystem: Host-associated > Plants > Roots > Rhizosphere > Soil | place: USA: Michigan...
AACCAGCGCTGCGATGCTTGGTACACGCGATACAGGCCGCCATTGCTCAGCTCGACGTCCCATTCTTCGCGGTCCCAGGGCGTGGTGGTCCACCAATCGCCGGAAGCGCGCCAAGGTCCGGCGGCGGTGAGGATCGGTTGAGCGTTCACGGAAACCGGACGCTCGGCTTTCACGCGGACTTGCGCGGCGACAGGGGGACGGTAGTAGCGAAAGGCGAAGCGGATCTTGGTGGTGGGCAGAGCCGGGGCTGCGGGAGCTTCGGCAGAAAATGCGCGCATCACGAAGGCATCGGGGCGATGCGTATCGAGCAGTTCAGGCGAGCCAACGTTACCTTCGCCCAGCAGCGCCGTCAATCGCGCCAGCGTCAATTGCAGTTTTTCGGGCGCGGGCGCTTGCGGGATGAACAGGCCATGCTGCAACACGCGCGCCTCGGTGGGATTCAATTGCACTTCAACACTGAGGATGGCCGACTGCGGCGGATGAGCTTCGAGATCGAATTGCAATTGCTTGAGGATCACTTTCGAATCGCGAACCGGAACAGGGAATTCGAGCGTGCGAGGGACGTCATTCAATTTGAGAGTCACGCGATTGAACGACAATCCCTGCATCAACTCGTTCAACAGTGATGAAATCACGAACAGCAGCGGTTCGAGCAGGCGCTGCGGATGCTCCAGTTCAATGCGGCGCTGATAGCTTTCCTGAGGTGTCATGACACGCAGCGACCGATGCGTTTCACCACGCGCCAAACGCAGGATACGTTCGCCGACATCGCCAAAGCGCGCGATGAAGCCCAACTCCGGCAGCGCGGCGAGCTCGGCCAGCGTGCGGATGCCCCAGCGGTCCAGCGTTTCAATGAACTCAGGCTCCGCCGGCAACACATGGACCGGTAGGGCGCCCAATCGATCAGCCTCATGCCCAGGCGGAATCAGCGCGATGCCGCGGAGGTGGTGGGCCGCGAGCATGGCGGTGTCGGGATCGGCCGAAATTGCGAGGTTGGCCTGGATGCCCGCTTCCGCGCCGCGGCGCGCGACTGCGGCGGCGATTTCCTGCGGCGTGCCGATCAAGCGTCCCAGGCCCACGATGGAGAAGATCACCATGCCGGGCGCGGTGTCTTCCACCAGCGGCGAAAACGAAGATGCCAGCGCCAGCAAAGTTGCCTGCTCACAAGATGGCGCGTATACACATGCGAACATGCATCACCCTGCGATTGCCATTGCGATGCGCGCCTTGCGCGGAATTATTTCGAAATCGATGCCTTCGAAGACCGGGCCGCGCCATAGCAAACGCTCACGCTTCACTTCGAGCTGCACGCGCGCGCAGGATTTCACCAGCGGCTGATCGCCGGTAACGATCAAGCTAGTAGGCGTGTTTTCGACCGCGAGGCGGAAGCGGTACCAATAAGACAGCGGGATGCTATTGAGATCGCGCAGCGGGACGTCGCACAGATCCAGTACTACTACGCCGAAGCCCCCGGCGTGCAGAATCAGGTCGGCCGCTTTGAAGGCGCGATCTATCCGATATTCGGCCCGATGTTCTGCGCGATGGCCAGCGCGAACCCACAATAAACGCCGCAGATCCATACCGGCACGCGAGGCGGAAAGCGGATCGAAAGCGCCGCGGCAATCCACCACTGCACAGAACTCGCCGCGAGCGCTGGCGGAGGCTAGTAACTCCTGTAATACCAGTGTTTTGCCGGATGAAACACAGCCAAATATTTCGCTGATCGCGCCTTTCGGGAGAGCTTCCATATTCTCTTTTTGTTCGCCTTTTTATTGTGCGAGAGGCGGATGCAAAAGTCAATTGGAAACGTCACGCTATACTGAATGGACTGCCGTGGGTAGGAACGGCCGTTCGGCGTGCCCTCACGACTTGTCCGTTAGCGATTCACATGGACCTCTACCGTTACCAAGTTCGCGAACTGACCGATTACGCGATGTTCACTCTGAATACAGAGGGTATTCTCGAATCCTGGAATGCTGGGGTCGAGCGCCTCTTTGGATACTTGGAGGAAGAGTGGATCGGGCAGCATGCCCGGATCATTTTCACGCCCGCGGAAAAGGCTATCGAAGTTTGCGAAGCGGAGATGCTCAAAGCCCACGATGCCGGCTCATCAACCGACATCCGCTGGCACCGCCGTAAGGACGGGAGCGAGTTCTTCGCCAATGGAATCATGTATGCAATTCGCGACGAGTCGGGCGCGCTCATCGGTTACGCAAAAATCATGAGCGATGAGACCGCCCGCAAGCAATTGCAGGATTCTTTGTCGGAATCGAACGCCGCACTTGAGCAATTCGCCTACGTGGCCAGTCACGATTTACAGGAGCCTCTGCGCACTATGGGTGCCTTCGCCGAACTCCTGGCCACAAAATATGCAGGCAAATTCGATCCCGAGGCGGACCGCTATCTTTCCCATATAGTTAAGGCCTCACAGCGCATGAGCAATCTGGTGCGGGACCTGCTCGAGTATGCGCGCGCGACGACCGAAGACGAGCGCCCCACATCGGTCACCCTCGACGAAGATCTTGAGGCCGCTCTCACCCACCTGACGCAAGCCATCGAAGAGAGCGGCGCCAGCGTCACCCACGATCCCCTGCCTACTGTGCAGGTCGACCGCGGACAAATGGTACGGTTGTTTCAAAATTTAATTGGAAACGCTCTGAAGTACCGCGAGCCTGATGTGGCCCCTGTCATCCACGTCAGCGCCGAGCAGTCCGGCGACGATTGGGTCATTGCCGTGCGGGACAACGGCATTGGCTTTGACCCCCAATACGCCTCCAGCATTTTTACGCCCTTTAAGCGACTGCACCAACCCGATGCCTTTCCCGGCACGGGCGTAGGTTTGGCCATTTCCCGGCGCATCGTGGAGTCTCATGGGGGACGTATTTGGGCGGAATCGCAACCCGGGGAAGGCGCAATCTTTCGATTCACGCTGCCCATGGAAGGAAAACCATCGAAACGACACACCGAGAGTATGGTCAGTTCCGCCGAGTGGCGTAAATCTAGTTCGGCCGATTTCAACTAGTGAAGACCGGGTCCGTTTAGCCGCTGAAACCTCGGGAGCGCTTCCCGGCCTGCCTTACTCTGTGATCGTTGCCTGACTCCGTTCGAAATCTAAATTTGGGCGCGCCCAAGCGGCTTTACGGTAGTCCGCTCCCGCCACACTGATTTGCAACCTGCGGAGGAGCTCGAGACTCCCGCACATTGCGACCGGGATCCCAGTGGGACAACCCGATTCTTACGTCCAGAGTGTAGGCGGTGTTTTACGAAAACCGAGGTGAGGCAAAACGCGAAGTGAATGGAGAGAGGAAGGATAAAGCAGGAGAACTGAGAGAGATTGGCAGGGCAGCCGCCCGAGCGATTGCCCTGCCGGAGGAAAAGTTACTGCGCGCCGCCAGTCGAGGCGACGGTCTTACCCTGGCTTTCCGGAACCCAGATCCGGATTTCAACGCGGCGGTTCATCTTGCGGCCTTCGCGCGTTTTGTCGTCGGCAACCGGCCGGGCATAACCCGCACCCAGCATCGAAATGTTGCGCACCGGGATCTGATGCTCATTGGCCAGATAGCGCGCCACGGCTTGCACGCGGGCTTCGCTCAAGGTCTCGTTGTAGGTGGGCGATCCGCTCTTGTCCGTGAAGCCTTGCAGCTCGATCACGAAACGCTCCATGCCCTTGGCCTGCTGCGCGATTTCATCCAGCTTCGCCTTGCCGTCAGCAGTCAGCTTGTCCTGGTTGAATTCGAACAGAACCGAATCTTCCTTGGCGACCTGAAACTTGTTCATCGCCTGCATCGACGAATCCAGCTTGTTCAGGCCCTGCTCGGCAAAAGTGCGCGCGCCATCGGCGGCCGTCTTCGCGCCGTCAGCAGACTGCTGGGCAGCACCAGCCTTCTGATCCGCCACCTTGGCGGCTTCGCCAGCCTGGGTGGCCTTGTTATCGGTGTCGCGCAAATGCTCCTTGGTCTGGGAGGCGTCCTTATCCAGGTCGGCAATCTCTGTCGTGTGAGTGGAGAGCTGCTTATCCTGATCCGTGTTCTTAGCCTCAGTTGCCCCTACGCGAGTTTCCACCGGAGCGATAGTTTTTGCGACATATTTGTGGGTTGCGACGCATCCCGTTCCGAAAAGGCTCAAACCGAGCGCGCCCACCGTTAGAAGTGTAGTTTTCATTTTGTGATCTCCTTTTTGTCCTATCAAGCGTGTCCTCTTCTTCCTAATGAAGGCGGCGTGACGGGCGCCCGCCCTTCCGCTAAGCCGCTTATGCCTTGCGGAAGCCGGTAAAACCTTCTTGGCAAAACGGGGAGTTTTTTCGGACTTCCCCCGCAACTGATTGATTCCGTCAAGCCCACGGCTGTGTATAAGCACGTGGCATACCAAGGGAGTCGTAAGTGGTTTACCCGAGGGCGGCCCGGGGGTAATACCCCATCCCCATGGGGCCTATAACCTGCCATACTTTGATGACAAGAGGTAAATATATGTCACGGCGCTTCACCTTGCTCATCACGATTGCGATCGCGATCTTGCTTCCGTGGACTGGTCTGTTCTCGCAGGAGACCGTGCCCAATACTCTGGCGCAGCTTCAGGACACCCTGAAGCGGTTACAGAACGAGGTGAAGGGGCTACAGAGTACTATCCAGCGGCTGATAAAAGATGCCAGGAACAATAAAGGCACGGCCACTGCTACGGCAACTCCGGAATCGGCCCCGGTTGCCGTCCATTCAAATTGGCGCAACGCACTGGAGGCCTATAAGCACGGAAAGCAGCTGGAGCAACAGAGGCAATATGGCCCGGCGATCGAAGCTTACAGCCGCGCCATTCAGTTTGATCCCAAGAGCGACACGGCATTTCTGCATCGCGGCAATTGCTCGTTCCAACTTGGCGAGAATGACGACGCGATTTCGGATTTTACGCAATCTCTCGCGCTGCAGCCGAATAGCTCTCGCGCCTACTTAGGTCGCGCTCTCGCGCTGGCGGCGAGCGGGCAAAATGAGAAGGCGCTCTCCGATGCCGGCCAGGCGCTTCAGCGCGATCCGCAATATCTGGACGCATACTTACTGCGGGGGCGCTTATATGAATTGCAAGGCAACCACGAACTCGCGTCGGCGGACTTCAACAAGGCGGTGTTGGTGGCGCCCCAATCCGAGAAAGCGTATTTGGGGCGGGCGGATATTCTGGAATCCGCCGGACAGCCGGAGCAGGCGTTGAATGATTGCCAAAACGCCGTGCGCATCAATCCCAACTCGGCGGCCGGATATCTGTGCCGTGCCGAATCGTACCTGAAGATGAAGTTGGCGGAACGCGCGGTGGAGGACGTGAATCGTGCGGTAGTGACGGCGCAAACCTTCAATCAGCCGTTGCCCTTGGGAAGCTCGCTCGCGCAGGCGCTGCAGGAGTCTGTATCCGCGCCGGCGAGCGCCGCAGTTCCAGTTCCGTCAGTGGCGGCGCCATCAGCGGTAACTCCGGTTGCGGCACAACCGGTAGTAACGCCGGCTGCAGCACAACCCGTAGTAACGCCGGTTTCGTCCCAGCCCGTGGTGGCGCAGGTTGCGCCGACACCCCTGATTACGCCGTTCGCGCGGCAACCCGTGGTCACGCCGGCGCCGGCGGCACCACTTTCGAGTGCAAATCAGCCGCCCGCAAATCAGCTACGCGCAACCGCCCCCGGGCCCACACCAATCGCGGGTCAGACGCAGCGCCCCGCTCCCTCTGCTGCCCAGCAGGCCAGCGCCCAACAGTATGTCCAGCAAGGCAGAGAGCTGGTTCAGAAGAATCAGTTCACGGCAGCGCTGAGCCCTCTCGACCGCGCCATCGACACCGACCCATGGTCGGCGCCCGCCTACAATCTGCGGGGTTATGCGCACCTGCGCCTATTCCAGTTCGATCAAGCCGTAGCGGATTGCAGCGAGGCCATCCGGCTGCAGCCCAACTTCTTGAACGCTTATGAGAATCGCGCTTCGGCGCGGCGCCACAAAGGCGATAATGTGGGCGCCCAGCAGGACGCGCGCAAAGTTTCGGATTTGCTCGCGGGACCGCAGAAGCCTGCCATCGCCAATGCATCGCTGAGCGCTAAACGTTAACAAAAGGGGACAGACGACATTTCGTCGCTGTCCCCATTCCACTAACCGATCTGCTCGACGCTAGGCGGTCCGCATACTTTCCGATTTGTCACTGCCGGAAATCGCTGCCTGCGCCGCTGCCAGCCGCGCGATGGGCACGCGGTAGGGCGAGCACGAAACGTAGTTCATGCCCACGCGGTAGCAGAATTCGACCGAGCTGGGCTCGCCGCCATGCTCGCCGCAGATGCCGATTTCGAGATCCGGACGAGTCTTGCGCCCCAGCTTAATGGCCGTCTCGATCAACTGGCCCACGCCTTCCTGATCGATGGCCGCGAAAGGATCGGCCTTGAATATTTTGAGGTTCTCGTATTCTTTCGAGAACTTCGTGTAGTCGTCACGCGAGAGGCCCATGGTGGTCTGCGTGAGATCGTTGGTGCCGAAGCTGAAGAACTCGGCGAACTCGGCGACCTTGTCGGCGGTGATCGCGGCACGCGGGATTTCGATCATGGTGCCGATCATGTAATGCTGCTTCTTCAGGCCGGCTTCCGCCAACACTTCGTCGGCGATGCGCTTTACGATGGCTTTCTGGTGCTCAAGTTCTTTGGCGTCGCCCACCAGCGGGATCATCACTTCGGGAATGACTTTGACACCCTTCTTGGCCACGATCACGACGGCTTCGAAGATGGCGCGAGCCTGCATTTCCGTGATCTCGGGGTACGTGATGCCGAGACGGCAGCCGCGATGGCCCAGCATGGGGTTGAACTCGTGCAGCTCTTCGACGCGATGCAGCAGCGGAGGCAGGGCTTTCTTCAATTCGCCAACCGGAATGCGGTACTTCTCCGACATTTCCTTCTTGGACTTGGAGTCGGCGTAGGGCAAGCGTGCGAGATCCACCATCAGGTCTTCGCGCTTGGGCAGGAACTCGTGCAGCGGCGGATCGAGGGTACGGATCACCACTGGGAATCCATCCATGGCCGTGAACAGCCCGGCGAAATCCTTGCGCTGCATGGGCAGCAGCTTCTTGAGCGCGGCGCGGCGGGACTTTTCGTCGCGCGCGAGAATCATGGCCTGCACGTGGGGGATGCGATCCTCGGCGAAGAACATGTGCTCGGTGCGGCATAGTCCGATGCCTTCGGCGCCGAAGAGGCGCGCGGCTTTGGCATCGCGCGGGATGTCGGCGTTGGCGCGAACGCCGAAGCTGCCGCGATAGGTGTCAGCCCACTTCATCAGCTTGCCGAAGTAGGACGAGTTGGGATCGGGCTCATTGGTCTGCGCCTTGCCCAGGTAGACGTTGGCACTAGTGCCATCGATGGAGATCCAATCGCCTTCTTTGACTGTGAGCGGTTTGCCGCCGACAGTAGTGGTGAAGACTTTGTTGCGTTCACTGATAGTGATGGAGCCAGCTCCCACGATGCAGGGGCGTCCCATGCCGCGCGCGACTACCGCGGCGTGGCTGGACTTGCCGCCGACCGCCGTCAAAATGCCCTTGGCGACGTCCATACCGTGAATGTCGTCGGGCGTGGTTTCCTTGCGGACCAGAATCACGGGGCCGTTCTTCGCGAGCTCGACGGCGTCATCCGCGCTAAACGCACAGCGGCCAACGGCGGCGCCGGGCGATGCCGCGATGCCGTTGGCGACCAGCGTCAATTTCTTGAGTGAAGGCGCGTCGAACACCGGGTGCAGAAGCTGATCGAGCTGATTGGGAGCTACGCGCAGCACGGCTTCCTTCTTATCGATCATTCCCTCTTCGGCCATTTCCACGGCGACGCGCACGGCGGCGGGGCCAGTTCGTTTCCCATTCCGGGTTTGTAACATGTAAAGGGTCCCGTCTTCGATGGTGAACTCGAAATCCTGCATGTCGCGATAATGCTTTTCGAGGCTGTCGGTGATGGTGCGCAGTTGCTTGTACGCGGCCGGCATGATTTTTTCGAGATCGTGAATCGGCTGCGGCGTCCGGATGCCGGCGACCACATCCTCGCCTTGTGCGTTGACCAGGAACTCGCCGTAAAAAACCTTCTCGCCCGTGGCGGGATCGCGGGTGAAGCCGACGCCGGTGGCCGACGTATCGCCCAGATTGCCGAACACCATGGCCTGCACGTTGGCAGCAGTGCCGATTTCATCCGGGATCTTTTCCATCTTGCGATAGTAGGAAGCCTTGGGATTCCACCACGACCGGAACACGGCGTCGCGCGACATGGCGAGCTGCTCATGGGCGTCCTGCGGGAAGGGCTTCTTGGTTTCCTTCTGCACCAGCTTCTTATAGTCTTCGATGATGGCCTTGAGATCGGCGGCAGTCAGGTCGGTATCGAGCTTGACCTTAGCTTTGGCCTTGCGCGCGTCGAAGATGTGATCGAACTTTTCCATGTCGACATCGAGCGCCACTTCGCCGAACATCTGAATGAAGCGGCGGTAGGAATCATAGGCGAAGCGGGGATTGCCGGTAAGCGCGGCCAGTCCCTCGGTGGTGGCGTCGTTCAGACCCAGGTTCAGAATCGTATTCATCATGCCCGGCATCGAGAAGCGCGCGCCGGAGCGGACACTGACCAGCAGCGGATTCTTGGGATCGCCCAGCTTTTTGCCGATCTGCGATTCGAGCTTCGCCAGCGCGGAGAGCACCTGCTGGTTGATCTCGGCGGGAACGCTGTTCTTGTTCTCGAAATAGATGTTGCAGACTTCGGTGGAAATGGTGAAGCCGGGAGGCACGGGCACTCCCGCGCGGCACATCTCCGCGAGGCCGGCGCCCTTTCCGCCGAGGACCTCTTTCATCTTGCCGTCGCCGTCGGCTGTGCCGCCGCCAAAGCTATAAACGTAGTTCTTCATGATTTTATTTTTGGTCTCCTGAGGTGACGATTTCCGAGAAATCGGCGATCGTCGAAAATTCGGTTAAAAGGTTGTGCAGTAAAGTAAGGCGATTGTTGCGGACACGTTCGTCCTTGGCGTTCACCAGCACTTTGTCAAAAAAAGTGTCGACGCGGGGGCGCAGGGAGGCAATTTGCCCCAGGGCGGCGGGATAGGTTTCGACTTTCGCGGCGTCGCGGACGCGAACGAAATCGGCATGGAGGGCGCGTTCCGGGCCGTCTTCTAGCAGCGCCTGGTCTAACACGGCGTTGGGCTCGAACGCGGCTTGCTTCAGAATGTTCTGGATCCGCTTGAAGCTGGCGGCGAGGGGTTCAAAGTCCTCGGTGGGACGGACGACCGCGAGCGCGGTGAGTCGGGCCTCGACATCCGACAGAGTGCCGCAACCGGAGGCGAGAACCGCATTCACTTCGTCGTACTTGAAGCCGCGAATCTCGCGGAAGAAATATTTGATGCGATCCAGCAGGAATTCGCGCAGGTCGCCAGTGACCAGGTCGTCGAGCTTGTAGTCGAGTTTCGCTTCGACCAGAATCTTGACCACCCCCTGCGCGGCGCGGCGGAGAGCGAACGGGTCTTTTGATCCGGTCGGGACCAGGCCGACGGCGAAGCAGCCGCGTAAGGTATCCAGCTTGTCGGCCAGCGCGACGAGTTGGCCTTCGTGGGTGGACGGGATTTCGCCTTCCATGCTGAGCGGCTTGTAATGATCGTAGATGGCCTTGGAAACGGACTCGGGCTCGCCTTGATGCCGCGCGTAAAGGCCGCCGACTTGGCCTTGCAGATCGGTGAACTCCTTCACCATTTCGGTAGTGAGGTCCGCTTTGCAAAGGTAAGCCGCGCGTTGCGCGCGGGCGTTGCCGCCCAACTCTTCCACCAGCTTCACGATGCGGTTGGTCTTTTCGAGATACGATCCGAGCTTGGCCTGAAAAGTGACGTGGCTCAGGTCCTCTACGCGATCAGCGAGTTTCTTGTGCTGATCGACGTCCCAGAAGAAGCGGGCGTCGTTGAAGCGCGCCTTGAGGACGCGTTCATTCCCGCGTTTGACCAAGCCTTCGGGATCGCCGCTGGTATTCATGACCGCGACAAAATGGGGAGCGAGTTTCCCGGGCGCGGATTCGACAGAGAAATATTTTTGATGGTGCCGCATGACCGTGGTAAGGACTTCGGCCGGCAGTTCCAGAAATGCCGGGCCGAAGTCGCCGCGGATCGCGGTCGGGCATTCAGTGATGAAGGTCAGAGTCTCGATCAGATCGGCATCCAGTTTCGCACCCAATTGTGAGATTTCGGTGACGATCTTCTGGCGGCGCTCGTCGGCAGAGAGGATAACGAAGTTCTTGCGGAGCTCTCGCTCGTATGAGTCAAACGTGACCGGGATGGAGGACGATCCCAGAATGCGATGGCCTCGCGTGATGTTGCCGCTCTTGACGCCGGCCAATTCAAAAGCGATGACTTGGTCATCGAGCAGCGCCACGATCCAGCGGATTGGACGGATGAAACGAGATCCGGTTTTGCCGCCGGTCCAGTACATGGTTTTGGGCCACTGGATGCCGAGGATGGTGGGGGCGAGCGTTTCGGCAAGAATATCGCGTACGGCGCGGCCGGGGATTTGCTTGCGGAGTTCGTAGTAGTCGCCGACCTTAGTCATGGCCGAGAGTTCGACACCCTGTTTCTTCGCGAAACCGGCAGCGGCTTTGTCACCAGCGGAGAGCGGCGGTCCTTTGATGATTTGCGATTCGTCGGGTGTCCTCTCCGGCAGGTTCGACGCGCGCACCACCAGACGGCGAGGGGTTGCGTCCACTTGTGGCGTCGCGCCAAACAGATTCATTGACGCGAGCTGTTTCAGCGCGCCCGGGATCATCCAGTGCGGAATCTCTTCGGTGCCGATCTCGAGGAGGAAGTTCACGCAACCTCCTGCTGCTGATCCGCCCACAACTTCGCCGTCCCCACCGCCAGATCACGCACGCGCTTGATGACGCCGACGCGCTCGGTCACCGAAATCGCGCCGCGGGCGTCGAGCAGGTTAAACAGGTGCGAACACTTCAACACCTGGTCGTAAGTCGCAAGCACCGGGAAGCGCTGCTTGTCGGGATAATCCTCGTATTTCGCGAGCAACTCTTTGCACTCGGCTTCATACTCGCCGAGGAGGCGCCACAGGCGGTCGACGTTCGCCATCTCAAAGTTGTAAACCGAAAACTGCAGTTCCTCGGCGAGGCGCACGTCGGCGTATTTCACGCCGCGGGTCCACTCAATGTCGTATACGCTTTCGACGCCTTGCAGGAACGCGACCAGCCGCTCCAGCCCGTAAGTGATTTCGGCCGGCACCAGATCCAGATCGATGCCGCCGCATTGCTGGAAGTAAGTGAACTGGGTGATTTCCTGGCCGTCGAGCATTACCTGCCAGCCGATGCCCCAGGCACCGAGCGTGGGCGATTCCCAGTTGTCCTCTTCAAACTTTATGTCGTGCTTCGAGAGGTCCAAGCCGATGGCTTCGAGGCTGCCTAAATATTGATCCAGGATGTCGTCGGGTGAAGGCTTCAGGATCACCTGCAACTGCATGTGCTTGTATAGGCGGTTGGGATTTTCACCATAACGGCCGTCGGCGGGGCGGCGGCTGGGCTGCACATAGGCGACGCGATAGGGCTTGGGTCCTAGCACGCGCAGGAACGTTTCCGGGCACATGGTTCCGGCGCCTACTTCGACGTCATAGGGTTCCTGAATGATGGCGCCGCGCTCATCCCAGTAGCGCTTTAATTTAAAGAGGGTCTGTTGAAAGGAATCCATGGGGGAGAGAGGGCTACAGGGCCTCCAGCAACGGAATGGTCAGGAAGCGGCGTTCGGCGTGTTGTTCCATGGTGCGGATCAGGACGCGGCGCAGATCGCT
>Ga0163162_10005978_pt1 | contig 11779 bp, 10 predicted proteins | sample S55metaG_FD_115310 | JGI IMG/M metagenome (GOLD analysis project Ga0163162, IMG submission 115310) | Switchgrass rhizosphere microbial communities from Kellogg Biological Station, Michigan, USA - S5-5 metaG | ecosystem: Host-associated > Plants > Roots > Rhizosphere > Soil | place: USA...
CCTGGACGCGCTGGCGCCGTCCGGCGTGCGCTTGCTCGTGGTCGCGGGCAAGGGGGGCGTGGGCAAGACGACGGTGGCCGCCGCGATCGCGCTCGGGCTGGCGGGAGTGAGGCCGCACGCGCGCGTGCTGCTGCTCTCGGCGGATCCGGCGCACTCGCTCGGCGACGTCCTCGACGCGGACGTCGGTGACGACGAGCGGCCCATCACGGGCGCCCCCAGCGGTTTGCGCGTGAGGGAGCTCGACGCCGACCGGGCCTTCGCACGGACGCGCGAGCGGTACCAGCGCACGGTGGAGGAGACGTTCGACTCGCTGCTGCGCGGATCCCGGTTCGACGTCGCCTACGACCGCGAGGCCCTGCGCGGGCTGATGGACCTGGCCCCGCCGGGCATGGACGAGCTGTTCGCCATTCTCTCGGTGATCGAGGCGCTGCTCGAGCGTGAGCCGCCCATCGACCTGGTGGTCCTCGACACGGCGCCGACCGGTCACGCGCTCCGCCTGCTCGAGATGCCGGCCGCCGCGCTCGGCTGGGTCCACGCCCTGCTGGCCATCTTGCTGAAGTATCGGGAAGTCGTGGGGCTCGGTGACGTCGCCGCCGACCTGGTGGCCACCGCTCGCCGGCTCCGCGAGCTGATCGCGCTGCTGACGGATCCGGCCCGCGCCTGCGTGATCGCGGTGACCCGGGCGGCCGAGCTGCCCCAGCGCGAGACCGAGCGGCTCCTGGAGCGCTTGCGGCGCCTGCACATGACGGTGCCGGCCGTGATGGTGAACGCGATGACGCCGCCGGGGTGCCGGCGCTGCGAGCGCGCGCGGCGGCACGAGCGGCGGTGGCGTGCCCGGCTGGGCGGCGGTCGCCCGCGACGACGGCGGGCGTGGAGTATCATCGGCTCACCGGCGGTCACGCCTCCTCCGCGCGGTGTGACGGCGCTCCGGGCGTGGTCGCGCGCGTGGGACGCTCCCGAATGAAGACGAGCCGCGAATCCGCCACGTATCTCTATTGCCTGGTCCAGGGCGATCGTCGCCCCTCGGTGGCCGGCGCTCCCCGCGGCCTGCCCGGCACGAGCGCGCTCCGGCTGCTCCAGGCGGCCCGCGACCTCTGGCTGGTGGCCGCCGACGCGCCGCTGGGCCAGTACGGCGGAGCGCCGATCGAGCGGGGACTCAAGGATCTGGAGTGGGTCGCCCTGCGGGGCGCGGCCCATGCCCGGGTGGTGGAGCACTTCGCGCGGCGGCGGACCACGCTGCCGATGAAGCTGTTCACGCTCTTCACCGAAGACGCCCGCGCGCTGGCCGACGTGGGCGCCGGCGAGCCGCGCATCCGCCGGGTGCTCGACCGTGTCACCGGCCGCCACGAGTGGGGCGTGCGCGTGCGCCTGGACGCCGACCTGGCCCGCCGCCAGCTGCGGCGCCGACCGGCCGCGCGGCCGGACGGCGCGCGCGCGGGGACGCGATTCCTGCTGCGCAAGAAGCACGAGCGCGATGCGGCCCAGGCGCTCCTGCGCGAGGGCCGGGCGGCGGCGGAGTCGGCCTTCGAGACGCTGGCCGGTCTGGCCGATGCCACGCGCCGGCGCCCCGCGGCCGAGCTGGACGGCACGCGGCTGCTGCTCGACGCCGCGCTGCTGGTCCCGGCGGACCGCGCGACCGCGTTCAAGCGCACCATCCGCCGGCTCGCGGGCGAGCTGCGGGCCAAGGGCTTTCATCTCGAGCTGACGGGCCCGTGGCCGCCCTACACCTTCGTGGCGGACGCGCGATGAGCACGCCTTCGCGCGCGACGGCCCGCGAAGTGCTCGACACGACCGACAGCTCGCTGCTGGACCTGGTCGACAACCTCCTCAATCGTGGCGTGGTGATCTCCGGTGAGGTGATGCTGGGTCTGGCCGGGGTCGACCTCGTGTACCTGCGCGTGAGCGCGCTCCTGTGCTCGGCCGATCGGGTCATCGGTGAGCGCCGGTGAGCGGCGTGTACCTGTACGCGCTGCTGGGTGCGACGCCCGAGGCCGGTCCTGGCGTCGGGGTGTGCGAGGAGCCACTGCGCATCGTCGAGATCGGTGGGCTGCTGGCGCTCGTCGGTGACGTCCCGGAGGCGCTGCCGCCGAGCACGGCGACCTTGACCGCGCAGGACGCCGTGCTGCGCCGGCTCGCCATCGGCGTGGACGCGGTCCTGCCCGCGCGCTTCGGCACGCTGCTGGCCGACGATGCCGCGCTGGCGGAGGCGCTGGTCCCGCGCCGGGGCGAGCTGGCGCAGGCGCTCGCCCAGGTGGCGGGCTGCGAGCAGATGACGCTGCGCGTATGGGGTGAGCAGGCCGCGCCTCTCGCCGAGGCCACCGGGACTGCGCATGGCCCCGGCGCCCGCTACCTGGCCTCGCGGCGCCGGGCGCGTCAGGTGCCCGAGGTCGAGGCGCTGCGCCACGGCCTCGGCGCCCTCATCCGGGCCGAGCGGGCCGAGCGCCACGATCGGCCCCCGCTGCTGGCCACCGTGCAGCACCTCGTGCCGCGCGGGCAGAGCGCGCGGTACCTCGCCGAGGTCGAGGCCGCCGCGCCGCGCCTGCACCCCTGGCGCGTGACGGTGACGGGCCCCTGGCTGCCGTATGCGTTCAGCGAGGCCGCGTGAGCGAGCGGCGGCCGCCCATCGAGGTGCGCGAGATCGAGTCGCTGCGCGCGGAGCTCGAGCGCCAGGCAGCCACCCCCCAGCGCTGGAACGCCGATGCGGAGGACGTCCAGCGCTCGGTCGCGCGGCTCGTGCTCACCCTCGTGGAGTTCCTGCGCCAGCTCCTCGAGCGCCAGGCGATCCGGCGCATGGAGCGGGACACGCTGACCGCGGAGGAGACCGAGGACATCGGCCTGGCGCTGATGCGCCTGGAAGAGACCGTGCGAGACCTGGCCGGTCGGTTCGGTCTGTCCGCCGACGATCTCAACCTCGATCTCGGCCCGCTCGGCCGACTGTTGTGATGGCGGCCAGTCACTGGCCGGGGACCCTCGTGCGGTGGATGTTCGCGCTGGCGATGCCGGGCGCCGCGCTCGCGCTGGCCCTGCCGCTCAGCCGCTACCTCGATCAGGTGCCGAGTCCGCCGTTCGTCGCGGCAATCTTTGCCGTCGCCTGGTTCAGCGGGTTTCGCCCGGCCCTGCTGAGCGTCGCCGTCAGCGCCGGCGTCATCCACGGGTTCTTCCTGTCGCCGGGCCAACTGTTGTCGCCGATGCCCGCCGCGGATGCCCGGTGGCTGGCGCTCTTCGCCGTGGTGACGATCCTCATGGCCTGGCTCATCGTCGGCCGCGGCCGGGCGCAGGCGCGCGCCGCGGCGAGCGCGCGGCGGCTCCGCATGATTATCGATGCGGCGCCGACGCTGATCTACTACATCGACCGCGACGAGCGCTTCCGGTTTTCCAACCAGGCCTTCGCCACGCGGTACGGTCTGGCGCTCAGGGACATCGTGGGCCGTCGGCTCGCCGAGGTCATCGGCACCGAGCGCACGGAGACGCTGCAGCCTCATCTGCGAGCCGCGCTGGCCGGCCACTCGAGCACGTTCGAGATGTCCGACACCGCCGACGACGGCGACGCCCGTCAGCTCCAGGTGAGCTACGCGCCCGACGCCCCCGACGGGCAGGTCCACGGCGTCATCGCGGTGGTCAGCGATCTCACCGAGGCGCGGCGCGTCGAGAGCGAGCGCGGGCGGCTGCTCGACCTCGAGCAGCGCCGGCGCCACGAGGCCGAGGCCATCGCCGACCTGGGGCGGCTGCTCACGCAGCGACTCGAGCTCGACGCCGTGGCCCACCGTATCGCCGAGCTGTCTCGCATTCTCTTGGGCGGTATCGCCGCCACCGCCTATCGCCTGGAAGAATCGGGCGCGCTCGTGGCGCTCGCGGTCTCGGGCGACATGGGCGAGCTGAAGGCGGGTGGGGTCGTGCCCCCGGGCGCCGGCGTCGCCGGTCTGGCCGTCGCGCGCGGCGTGCCGGTGACGACCGTCAACGTGCTCGAGGATCCCCAGGTGAGCTTGCCCGCGGACACGCGGCGGTGGATCGAGCTGGCGCCGTATCGGGCCGTGCTGGCCGTGCCGTTCAGTGCGACGGGCCGGGTCATCGGGGCCTTCGCGATGGTCGATCGGCTCGGCCGCGTGTTCGGACCGGACGACGTCCGGCTGGCGCAGGCCTTCGCCGACCACGCCACCGTCGCGCTGGAGAACGCCCGGCTCTACGAGGAGGCGAGCGGCCGGCGGCGGGAAGCCGAGATGCTGGCCGACCTGGCGCAGGCCATCAATGGCTCGCTCGACCTCGACACCGTGCTGGGGCGGATCGCCGTCGCGGCCAAGGAGCTCTGCGGCGCGGACCTGGCCCGCATCGCGCTGTGGGACGCCGGGCGCGGCGGCATGGTCTACCGCTATACGGTCGGGACGCGAGCTCCCGGCCACGAAGAGGTGCTGCTGGTCTCCGGCAAGGGGCTCGCCGGCGAGGTGCTGGCGACGGGCCGGCCCGTCCGCACCGACGACGTCATGGCCGACCCGCGCCTGCACCCTGACTACGCCGGGATGATCCGCGAGGAGGGCAGCGTCGCGGTGGTCGTGGCGCCGATCCGGATGGGCGCGCGCGTCGAGGGGCTGATCTACTGCGACAACCGCGCGCCCCGGTCGTTCACGGAGCGCGACGAGGAGGTGCTGCTGCGGCTGGGAGACCACGCCGCCATCGCGCTGCGCAACGCCGGGCTCTATCAACAGGCCGAGCGGGCGCGCCAGGACGCGGAGAACGCCAACCGCGCCAAGGACGACTTCCTGGCCGTGCTCTCCCACGAGCTGCGGACCCCGCTGACCTCGATGCTCGGCTGGCTCCGTCTGCTGCGCACCGGGCAGCTGACCCCGGAGCGCTCGGGACAGGCGCTGGAGGTCGTCGAGCGCAACACGCGGATCCAGGCGCAGCTCATCAACGATCTGCTCGACGTCTCGCGCATCATCGCCGGCAAGCTCCAGCTCGACTGCTACGAGGTCGAGCTGGCGCCGATCGTGGAAGAGGCGGTGGAGTCATCGCGCAGCGACGCCGAGGCCAAAGGGGTCCGGCTCGATGTCGCGCAGGAGGGTGGCGGCGCCGCGGTGCTCGGCGATCCCCTCCGCCTGGGTCAGATCGTCTCGAACCTGGTCACCAACGCGGTGAAGTTCACGCCGGGCGGTGGCCTGGTCCGCGTGCGACTGACCCGCGAGGGGGCCGAGGCGGTGCTGACCGTGCGGGACACCGGCATCGGGATCGAGCCGAGCGTGGTGCCGCAGATCTTCGATCGCTTTCGCCAGGCCGACAGCACCATCACGCGCCGCCACGGTGGGCTCGGGCTTGGCCTGGCCATCGTGCGCCACCTGAGCGAGCTGCACGGTGGTGTCGTCAGCGTCAGCAGCCCGGGGCCGGGGCAGGGCGCGACCTTCAGCGTGCGGCTGCCCGTCGCGGCGCCGACCTCCCGCGGTCGCGTCACGCCGATCACCCAGACGAGCGTGCCGGAGATGACGGCACGCTCCGCACTGCACGGGATCCGGGTGCTCGTCGCGGAGGACCACGGCGACACGGCCGACCTGATGCGGACCGTGCTGCAGGGCCAGGGCGCCGTCGTGCACATCGTGGACTCGATTGGCGCGGCGCTCGCGGCGCTCGCGAACTCGGACATCGACGTCCTGATCAGCGACATCGGCATGCCGGACGGCACCGGCTACGATCTGATGGCGCGCATGCGGGACCGCGGGCGGATGTCAGGGCGCACCGCGCCGCCGGCGGTGGCCGTCACCGCCTTCGCGGGCGCCGACGACCGCGAGCGGGCGCTGGCCGCCGGCTTTCAAGGCTGGGCGGCCAAGCCGATCGATCCCGCACTCCTCGTGGAATCGGTGGCCCAGGCCGCGCGGGCCCGGCTCGCTCGCCGCTGAGCCGCCTCCATCACCATTCGGTCCGCTCCGCGCGGGCGTGCCTTGACTTTACGGGCGCCCGCGCCCACGCTGGCTCGCGGCGCTGACAGAAGCGCCAGGAGGAACCCGTGAGCGCGAGCCGAGTGCCGATCCAGGTCAATGGCCGGACCTACAAATGGCCCGACCGTCCGCTCGTGGTGGTGTGCGTGGACGGCTGCGAGCCCGACTACGTGCATCGGGCCGCCGCGAGCGGGGCGGCGCCGTGGCTGGCCTCGGTGCTGGCCAGCGGCACCGCCCGGCTGGCCGACGCGGTGGTCCCGACCTTCACCAACCCCAACAATCTCTCGATCGTCACGGGCGTGCCCCCGTCGGTGCACGGCATCTGCGGCAACTACTTCTACGATCCCGACGCCGGCGTCGAAGTCATGATGAACGATCCCAAGTACCTGCGCGCCGAGACGATCCTGGCCACCTTCGCCCGGGCCGGAGCATCCCTGGCGGTCGTCACCGCCAAGGACAAGCTGCGCCGCCTGCTGGGCCACGGCATGCGCGGGGTGTGCTTTTCCTCGGAGAAGGCCGACGAGACGACGCGCGAGGAGCACGGCATTGCGGGAGCCCTGCAGTTCGTCGGGCGGCCGCTGCCCTCGGTGTACAGCGCGGATCTCTCGGAGTTCGTGTTCGCCGCCGGGGTACGCCTCTTCGAGTCGCAGCGACCGGACATCATGTACCTGTCGACCACCGACTACGTGCAGCACAAGCACGCGCCAGGCACGACGGAAGCCGACGCGTTCTACCACATGATGGACGGCTACCTGGCCCGCCTCGACGCGCTCGGCGCGACCATCGCGCTGACCGCCGACCACGGAATGAACGCCAAGACCGACGCCCGGGGGGCACCGCAGGTCGTCTATCTGCAAGATCGACTCGATGACTGGCTGGGGGCGGCGCAGGCGCGCGTGATCCTGCCCATCACCGACCCCTACGTCGTGCACCACGGCGCGCTCGGCTCGTTCGCCACGATCTACCTGCCGCCCCGCGCCGACGTCGCCGGGCTCGGCAAGCGCCTGGCCGCGCTACCCGGGATCGAGGTGGTCCTCGATCGCGATCAGGCGTGCGCACGGTTCGAGCTGCCGCCCGATCGTATGGGGGATCTGGTGGTGATCTCGGAACGGCACACGGTGCTCGGTACCGCGCTGACCCGCCACGATCTCTCGGGCCTCGACGCTCCGCTGCGCTCGCACGGCGGCCTCACCGAGCAGCAGGTGCCGTTGCTGCTCAACCGCAAGGCCGCCGAGGCGGCTCCGGGGAGACGCCTGCGGAACTTCGACGCCTTCGACCTCGCCCTGAACCAGGTCATCTGAAATGGCCGAGCGCGAATGGATTCTCCTGAATCCAGGGCCAGCCAACACGAGCCCCCGAGTGCGCCAGGCGCTGCAGACGCCCGACCTGTGTCACCGCGAGCCGGAGTTCTTCGAGGTCATGCGGCAGGTGCGCGAGCGCCTGGTCTCTCTGCTCGGCATCGAGCGGACATTCGGGGCCGTGCTTTTCACCGGCTCGGGCACGGCGGCGGTCGAGGCGGCGCTCACCTCGGTGGTGCCGCGCGAGCGCTCGGTGCTCGTGGTCGACAACGGCGTGTACGGCGACCGGATGCTCCGCATCTGCCGGGCGGCCGGGATCACGGCCGAGGTGCTGAGCTACGAGTTCACCACGCCGGTGCCGCCGGCCGACGTCGCCCGCCGGCTGAGCGAGCACCCCGAGGTGAGTCATGTCGTGGCCGTACACCATGAGACCACCACGGGTCTGCTCAATCCGGTGGAGCCGCTGGCCGACGTGGTCGCCGCCGCCGGCCGGCGACTGATCGTGGACGCCACCAGCAGTCTCTTCGGCGAGCCCCTCGACGTGGCCCACGAAGGGATCGACTTCGTGACCGCCAGCGCCAACAAGTGCCTGCAAGCGATTCCCGGAATCTCGTTCGTCCTGGGCCGCCGCGCGGCGCTCGAGGCGCTCGGGGGTCGACCGGCCCGCAGCGTCTACCTCGACCTGTACCAGCACTGGGTGACCCAGGAGCGCGACAGCACGCCGTTCACCCCGGCCGTGCAGGTGCTGCACGCCATGCGCGAGGCGCTGGTCGAGCTGCAGGAGGAGGGTGTGGACGCACGCATCGCGCGCTACGCCGAGAACTGCCGGGTGCTGCGGCGCGGAATGGCCGCGCTCGGCTTCGAGATCCTGGTGCCGGAAGGCGCGCGCTCGTCCATCCTCACGACCTTCCGACTCAAGCCGGGGCTGACGTACGACGCCTTGCACGACGCGATGAAGCGCCGCGACTACATCATCTACGCCGGGCAGGGCGAGATCCGGACCTACGCCTTCCGCGTGTCCAACATGGGTACGCTCACCCCCAAGGACATGGCGGGGGTGGTCGAGGCGTTCGCCGCGTGTCTGCAGGAGCTCGGCGGCTGATCGACACCGGGCGCGACCTCGCTCGATCCTGAGGCATGACGCTCGCTTCGCTCGTGCTCGTGATCGGAGCGGCGGGGCTTCACGCCGGCTGGAATGCGCTGGCCAAACGCGGTCGCGACCCGGTGGTGTTCCTCTGGTGCGCGACGCTCGCCTCGACGCTCGCCCTGCTGCCGTTCGGAATCTGGATTCTCGCGCGGGACGGTCTCAGCGCCTCGGCGCTGCCGTTCGTGATCGGCACGAGCATGCTGCACGGGCTCTACTTCTACGCGCTGGGCCGTGCGTACGGGACCGGAGCATACTCGCTCGTCTACCCCGTCGCGCGCGGCCTGGGGGTGGCCCTGGTGCCGATGGTGGCGTTCGTGGTCTTCGACGAGCGCCTCTCGGCGCTGGGAACGGCCGGGGTGGCTCTCGTGGTCCTCGGGATCGTGAGCCTGCACGTGCTTCCGCCGGGCACGGCCTCATGGCCGGGCCGGGCGATCCTGTGGCCGGTGCTCACGGGACTGACGATCGCCGCCTATTCCATCCTCGACAAGGCGGGCGTGGCCCGGCTGAACCCGGTGGCCTACATGCTGTTCCTCGAGGGGGGCTGCGCCTTGCTCGGGACTCCGCTGCTGTGGATCCATCCCGATCGCGTACGCCGCGAGCTCACCTCATGGCGTACGATCGTGGCGGCGGCGGTGATGAGCGCTCTGGCCTACACCCTGGTGCTCTTCGCGTTGCGCCTGTCGAAGACCGGCTACGTCGTCGCCGCCCGCGAGCTGTCGATCGTCCTCTCGGCCGTGATCGGCAGCCTGTGGCTGCGCGAAGGCCGGCTGGGACCGCGGCTGGCCGGGGCCACGATCGTGCTGGCCGGCGTGGCGTGCGTCGCGCTCGCACGATAGCGCCACTGCGATGGTCCGCCGCGCCGCCCGACGCCGGCGACGGCCGACCCGGCGAGGGCGTTCGACCCACTGTGACTCGTGGCGGGCTGCGAAACTGACTGGCACCACCGTTGCCCTGTCAGCATCGAAGGAGTGAGACGATGGGCAGTGAGCCGTGCGACGTCTTCTGATCGGGCTGATCGTGCTGGGCGGCATCGCCGGCCTGCTGGTGGCGACCGGCGCGATCCAGGTGAGCGTGCAGGTGAAGCCGGCGGCGTGGGTGAGCGCGGCGCCGTTCTGGCGGGAGGAGCCGGGTACGGCCAAGCTCCCGGAGGCTCTGGCGCTGTGGGTGGAGCTCGCGAAGGTCGTCAAGCCGGCCGTCGTCAACGTGAGCACGACCCAGCGCGAGCAGCGTAGCGGGCCCGACGAGTTCTTCCGGCGCTACTTCGGCGAGCCGCGCCAGGGTGGGCCGGGCAATCGCTCCCGGCAGAGTCTGGGATCGGGATTCATCGCCTCCGCCGACGGCCACGTCGTCACCAACTTTCACGTCGTGCGCGGCGCCAGCGAGATCGTCGTGCGGCTGGCCGATCACAGCGAGCACAAGGGCCGGCTGGTCGGCAGCGATCCCAAGACCGACATCGCCCTGCTGAAGATCGACGACGCCAGCTCGCTGGCGACGCTGCCGTTCGGCGACTCTGACCGCTTGCAGGTGGGCGAGCCGGTCATGGCGATCGGCAACCCCTTCGGGCTCGAGCAGACGGTGACCACCGGCATCGTGAGCGCCAAGGAGCGGTTCATCGGCGCGGGTCCCTACGACGACTTCATCCAGACCGACGCGTCGATCAATCCGGGCAACTCCGGCGGCCCCCTGATCGATGCGCGGGGCGCCCTGATCGGGATCAACTCGGCGATCTTCTCGCAGAGCGGTGGCTCGGTCGGCATCGGGTTTGCCATCCCCGTCAACATCGCCAAGGACGTCCTGCCGCAGCTGCGCGAGAGCGGCCGGGTGACGCGAGGCTATCTCGGCGTTGCCGTGGTGCCGGTCAGTCCCGAGGTGAGCCGATCGCTCGGGGTGGCGAGCCAGCGCGGCGTGGTGGTGGCCGAGGTCGTGCCGCGCTCGCCGGCCGCCGCCGCGGGGATTCGGGAGGGCGACCTCATCGTCGCGTTCCAGAACATCCCGATCCAGAGTCCCAGCGAGCTCACGCGGCGGGTGGGCGGCACGCCGCCCGGTACCAAGGTGGACCTGCGGGTGGCCGGAGCGGGCGGCGAGCGCACGATCAGCGCCACGCTCGGTCGCCTGGCCGACGAGCCGGGCTCGGGCGACCGCTGACGCCAGCGTTCGCGATGGCCGTGTCGACGTTGTAGGATGACAGCAGTGGAGTTCAGGCTCCACGCACGACACCTGACGAACACCCCGAGGAGGATTGGCCTATGACTCGCATCGTTGCGCTCATCGTCGGCCTGCTATTCGCCGCTTCAGCCCTGGCCGCGCCGGTCAGTGCCCAGATGAAGACGGACCCCAAGCCCGCGGCGGCCAAGACCGAGACGAAGTCGGACGCGAAGAAGGCCCCGCTGGATCTCAACACGGCCAGCGAGGACGAGCTGAAGGCGCTGCCGGGGATCGGCGACGCCTACGCCAAGAAGATCGTCGACAACCGTCCGTACGCCCGCAAGGACGACCTGGTGAAGAAGAAGGTCGTGCCGGCGGCGACCTACGACAAGATCAAGGATCAGGTCATCGCCAAGCAGAGCACGGCCGACAAGAAGAAGTAGTCCCGTCCGCGCAAGAGGGGGCCGGCTCCCGGCCCCCTCTGCTAGAATCCGGGCCAGCATGAGCGAGCCCGGTCCCGCGAAAAGTTCTCCGGCCCAGGCCGACATTGCCGCGATGGCCGGCGCCATCGAGCGAGCCGCCGCCGATCTCGCCCTCACCGAGGAGCCTTCCAACTTCGAGGTCGCGCTCGAGCGCGGCGCTCCACGTGACTAACCTCACGCTGACGGAGCTGGCCAGCGCCATCGCCGCGTGCAAGGTCTCTGCCGTCGAGGCCACGCAGGCCTGCCTGGATCGCATTGCCCGTCTCGACGGTCGGCTGCACGCGTTCCTCACGGTGGATGCGCCGGGCGCGCTGGCCCGCGCCCGCAGCCTCGATGCCGACCTGGCGTCGGGAACCCGGCGAGGGCCACTGCACGGTGTCCCGCTCGCCTACAAGGACCTCTTCCACGTGGTGGGCTTGCCCACGTCGTGCGGGACCAAGACGACCGAGTACTTCCGGAGCGACCACGATTCCACGGCGGTGGCCCGCCTGACCGCCGCGGGCGCGGTGACGCTCGGCAAGCTCAACATGACCGAGCTGGCGCTCGGCCCCTTCGGTGACAACCCCCACCACGGCAACGTCGACAATCCGTGGAAGGCCGGGTGTATCTCGGGCGGCTCCTCGAGCGGCTCGGGCGCCGCCGTGGCGGCCCAGCTGGCCTTCGGGGCGCTGGGCTCCGACACGGGCGGCTCGATCCGCCTGCCCGCGGCCTGCTGCGGCATCGTGGGACTGAAGCCGACATATGGTCGCGTGAGCCGGGCCGGCGCGATGGCGCTGTCCTGGGCGC
>Ga0163162_10005979_pt1 | contig 11778 bp, 10 predicted proteins | sample S55metaG_FD_115310 | JGI IMG/M metagenome (GOLD analysis project Ga0163162, IMG submission 115310) | Switchgrass rhizosphere microbial communities from Kellogg Biological Station, Michigan, USA - S5-5 metaG | ecosystem: Host-associated > Plants > Roots > Rhizosphere > Soil | place: USA...
CGGCAGGCCGAGCACCTTCTCGGCGACGAACGAGAGGATGAGCTGCTCGGTGATCGGCGCGATCCGCGTCATCGTCACCTCGCGCAGCAGCCGCTCGACGTGGGATTCCTTCGCGTAGCCCATGCCGCCGTGGGTGAGCACCGCCTGCAGCGCGGCGTCGTAGCCGGCGCGCGCGCCGAGAAACTTGGCGGTGTTCGCTTCGGCACCGCACGGCTGGTGATGGTCGTAGAGCCACGCGCCCTTCATCACCATTGCCCACGCCGCCTCGAGCGCCATCCAGCGTTCGGCGAGGGGGTGCTGGATCGCCTGGTTCTGTCCGATCGGACGGTCGAAGACGACACGGTCCTTCGCGTACTGCACGGCGCGGCGCAGCGCATCCTGGCCGATCGCGATCGCCTCCGCAGCGACGAGCAGCCGTTCCGGGTTCAGGCTGTGCAGGATGGAAGAGAAGCCCTTGCCTTCCTCGCCGACGCGGTCGGACTCCGGGATGAAGAGGCCGTCGATGAAGATCGCGTTCGAGTCGACGGCCTTGCGGCCCATCTTCGGGATGCGGCGGACTTCGATCTTCGAGCGGTCGAGGTCGGTGTAGAAGACCGTGATGCCGTCGGTCGGGCGCGCGCAGTCTTCGAGCTTCGTCGTCCGCGTGAGCAGCATGATCTTGGAGGCCACTTGCGCGGTCGACGTCCACACCTTCTGGCCGCGCACGTGGTAGCCGCCGGGCACCTTCTCGGCGAACGTCTTGATCGCGGTCGTGTTGAGGCCGGCGTCGGGCTCGGTGAAGCCGAACGCGACCTGGTCCTTGCCTTCGACGAGCCGCGGCAGCCAGCGCTTGCGTTGCTCGTCGCTGCCGAAGACGACGATGGGATGCGGCCCGAACAGGTTGATGTGCACGGCCGAGGCCGCCGCCATGGCGCCGCCGTGGCTCGCGACCTCGTGCATCATGATCGCCGCCTCGGTGACGCCGAGGCCCGCGCCGCCGACCTCCGGCGGCATCGTGATGCCGAGCCAGCCGGCGTCGACCATCGCGCGATGGAAGTCCTTCGGAAATTCGCCATCCTCGTCGCGTGCGAGCCAATACTCGTCGTCGAAGCGGCGCACGACGGCACCGACGCCTTCGCGGATCGCGCGGTGGTCGTCGGAGATCGAGAAGTCCATGTCTCCCCTCAGTCCGACGCGCTACAACCCGCCGCCGACGCCGAAGGCGAGCTTCAGCCCGTAGACGCTCAGCGGCGCGACCGCGGACGCGAGCACCCGCCCGACAATCGCCGGATTGAACGGCCAGGTCGAGGCATCGAGCACCTGCTGCTCGTACATGCCGCAGACGACCACTGGAAGATAGGGGCGGTACTCCGCTCCATTCGGCTCAGAACGCAGGGCTTCGCGCGCCGCGGCCAGGTCGCGCCGCACCCTCATCAGTTCCTTCTCCTGCGCCTTGGCCAGCGCGACGTGGATCGTCCAGACCGACATGAAGAAGAGCGTCAGCGCGACGATGACCATGCTGCTGTAGATGATCACGCCTTCCGTACTGCGCAGGCTTTGGGAGGACTGGAACAGCAGGCTCAGGCAGATGCCGCCGACGAACACCAGCGACAGGCTCTGCCCCCATTGTGCAAAAGGCGTCAGCAGATGCGCGTCGAACACATTGAGCTCCAGGCCGGCGCGTGAATGCGAGGCGAGGTGTCGCGACCGCGCCAGACTGCCGTAGATCGCCGCGGACAGCAGCGCGAACATCAGGGCGCTCGTCGTTTCGGAGTACAGCCGAAGCCATCCTTCGCTCCCCGGAACGTCGCGAGCGACCACGAGCCCGACGATCAGGCCGAACAGCATCGAGCCCCACTCGCTGCGATGGCTGACGGGCTCGGGTCGGCCAGCGCCATCGGCAGGCGGCGCAAGGACGTGGAGCGATTGCATCGCGCGCTGCCAGCGCCGATACATGATCGGATGGAGGAGGAGGATGTAGACGATGATCACCGGATTCAGGCCGAGCAGCCCGAGGACGACGCGGACACCCTGCGAGTCCGCGCCCTGCGCATAGGCGGCCAGCGCGAGCAGCAGTGCCAGCACGAGGGCGAGGACGGCAACGAACCAGGCATACCGCGGGCCGAAGAAGGTTTCGAGCTGCCCCAGCAGCGACTGGTTGTTGGAATCCATTCGGCAGGCGAGTCGATGTGCTGGCAGTGATGCTAGTACGCGGCGCCCGGCGGCTTGGGCGACGAGGCGTCGGCGCGCGATACGAGGCGTTCGCGGAATCGCCAGCGCAGCGCGGGACGGCGTAGCGCCGCCGCGGTCAGCCGCGCCGACTTGACGTCACGCGGCATCGGCGCACAGTCGCCGTTGCGGCGGCGATCCAGGGCCGCCCGAAGGAGATCATGATGAGCGTGCTGCGTCCTCTTCCGCTGCTCGTCGCGCTCGCCCTGCATGTGCCTGCGTGCGCCGACGAAGGCCATGCCCATGGCGGGCACCTCGGCAAGGTGTCGTTCCCGACGAGCTGTGATCCCAAGGTGCAGCCGGCGTTCGAGCGCGCCGTGGCGATGCTCCATTCGTTCTGGTATTCGGCCGGCGAGCAGGCGTTTCGCGACGTGCTCAAGGACGATCCCGGCTGCACCATCGCCACTTGGGGCATCGCCTCGATCCTGATGTCGAACCCGCTCGCCGGCCAGGGTGCGTCGCCGAAGGGCGCCGAGTCAGCGCAGGCGGCTCTCGACGAAGGGCGCCGCATCGGCGCAAAGACGGAGCGCGAGCGCGACTACATCGACGCCGTCGCCGCCTACTACCAAGACTTCGCCAAGCGCACCGAGCGCGAGCGCCAGGTCGCGCGGGCCAGGGCCTACGAGGCGCTGGCGCAACGCTATGGCACCGACGACGAGGCGCAGATCTTCATGGCGCTCTACACCGCCGCGACGCAGACCCAGGCGGACCAGACCTACGCTGCCTACCTCAAGGCCGCGGCCATCCTCGAGGTCCAGTTTCGCAAATACCCCGACCATCCTGGCGTCGCGCACTACCTCATCCACAGCTACGACGCGCCGCCGATCGCCGGGCAGGGGCTCGTCGCGGCGCGGCGCTACGCAGGCATCGCACCGGATGCGCCGCACGCGCTGCACATGCCCTCGCACATCTTCACGCGGGTCGGCGCCTGGCAGGAGTCGGCCGCGACCAACCTGCGCTCGCGCGAGGTGGCCAAGGCGGGCAACGAGCCGGACGAGGCCTACCACGCCTCCGACTACATGGTGTATGCCTACCTGCAGCTCGCGCGCGACGCCGAGGCGCGCCGCGCCATCGACGAGGCGATGAAGGTGCCGGGCATCAGCCCGCGCTTCGTCGCGCCCTACGCCATCGCGGCGATGCCCGCGCGCTACGTGTTCGAGCGCGGCGTCTGGTCGGAGGCAGCGGCATTGCGGCCGCTCGGCAGCAACTATCCGTTCGTCGAGTCGATCACCTATTTCGCCCGCAGCGTCGGCGAGGCCCGCAGCGGCGACCTTGCTGCGGCGCGCCAGGACGCCGCGCAGCTGCAGTCGCTGCAAGCGGCGCTGGCGGCCGCCAACAACGGCTACTGGGCCACCGAGGTGGAGGTGCAGCGACTGGCGGCGACCGCGTGGATCGCGCTCGGCGACGGCAAGGCGGACGAGGCGTTGCGGCTCATGAACGCCGCCGCCGACCTCGAGGATCGCAACGAGAAGCACATCGTGACGCCAGGGCGCATCGTGCCGGCGCGCGAGCTGCTCGGCGACATGCTTCTCGAGCTCAAGCAGCCGGTGGCGGCGCTTCGCGAGTTCGACGCGTCGCGGCAGCGCGAGCCCAATCGCTTCCGCAACTACTTCGGCTCCGCGCGTGCCGCGGAGATGGCCGGCGACCGCGCCAAGGCGAGGGAGTACTACGGCAAGCTGCTCGAGCTGGGCCACGACGCCGACTCGGCGCGTCCGGAGCTCGCGAGCGCGCGGACGCTCGCCCAACGTTGACTCGCCGCGCAGGCCCGCCCTGACAGCGCCGACCGAGGAGCCTCGCATGCCGGACGATTCTGCCCACCTGCTGTTCGACCTTCGCGACAACGTCGCGGTGCTGACGATGAATCGGCCCGAGCGCCTGAACGCGCTGTCGCGGCCGATGATCGACGGCGCCATCGCCGCCCTCGAGCGCTGTGCCGACGATGCGGCCATCGGCTCCATCGTGCTGACCGGTGCAGGCCGTGGCTTTTGCGCAGGCGGCGACGTGACCGCGATGGGCGACACATCGGCCACCGCCGACTGGACGCTCGAGCAGAAGGTCGACCGCCAGCGTGCGATCCACCGCTTCGCGGGCCTGCTGCACGCTTCGCCGAAGCCGACCGTCGCCGCGATCAACGGCGCTTGCGCGGGCGCCGGCTTCGGCCTCGCGCTCGCCTGCGACCTGCGCGTCGCCGCCGAAGGCGCGCGATTCACCACTGCGTTCGCCAAGGTCGGCTTCAGCGGCGACTTTGGCATCACCTGGCCGCTGGCGCGGATCGTCGGCGAGGCGAAGGCGAAGGAGCTGCTGTTTCTCTCCGACCTGTTCGGCGCCGAACAGGCACTCGAGCTAGGGCTCGTCAACCGCGTCGCACCTGCAACCGACCTGTTGACGGAAGCGCTTGCGATCGCGGCGCGCCTTGCGCGCGGTCCGCGCACGGCGTATCGCTACATGAAGCAGAACATCGACGCGGCGGCGGTCGAGACGTACCAGCAACTGCTCGATCGGGAGGCGTTCACGCAATGCCGCACCGGCGGCACCGCGGACCATCGCGAAGGCGTCGCGGCGTTCGCGGCGAAGCGCGAGCCTCGCTTCACGGGCGCGTGATCGGCGCGCGATGCTTCGCATCCGCCAGATCGTCTTCGTCGTCCGTGACCTCGCGGCGAGCTCCCGGCGGCTCGCGGAGCTGCTCGCGCTCGACCCGCCGTTTCGCGATCCCGGCGTCGCCGAGTTCGGCCTCGACAACGCGGTGTTCGCCTTCGGCGACCAGTTCGTGGAGCTCGTTTCGCCGGTGCGGGCCGGCACGGCAGCGGGTCGTCACCTCGACCGCCGCGGCGAGGGCGGCTACATGCTGATCGTGCAGACCGACGATTTCGAGGGCGCGCGCGAACGCCTGCATGCGCTCGGCGTGCGAACGGTGTGGGAGAAGACCCTGCCGGACATTCGCGCGATGCACTTGCACCCGAAGGACATCGGCGGCGCGATCGTCTCGATCGACGAGCCGGTGCCGGCTGCGTCCTGGCGTTGGGGCGGGCCGTCGTGGCGCATCCAGGAAGGCGCGCGCGGACGCCAGCGGGTCGTCGGCGTGACCGTCGAGGCGACGGAACCGCGCGCGATGGCCGCGCGCTGGGCCGAGGTGCTGGGACGACCTGCCGCGGTCCCGCGCGCCGATGCGATGCGCGTCGCGCTCGACGGCGGCGCCGTCGACTTCATTCGCGCCCGCGACGACAGTGAAGGCATCGCCGGCTTCGTGCTGCGGGTGGCCGACGAGGCGGCTGTTCGCAGCGCGTCTCATTCGGCAGCGAGCACCGCATCCGATTCGATCGAGGCGTTCGGAGCGCGGATCGTGCTCGAGCCGCTGTCCGAAGCTCCCCGGATGTGAAAAGGCCCGCCCCCGAGACGGGAGCGGGCCTTCTTTGGCGGCAGCGCTCAGGCTGCGCGACGGACGCGCTTCGCGGTCGCGCGACGGGCGCGCTTGGCGGCCGTCTTCGCGACGGGCTGCTCGACCGCGCCTTCGGCGCGAGCGCTCAGCGTGCTCGCCGCTTCGTCGATGCGGGTGGCGATCTCGAGCGACAGCTTCGCCGCGGGCAGGTTGATGCGGCGCGCGGTTTCGACGACGAACATGTCCTTGGTCCACTCGGTCCGCTCGGCGAGGGCTTCGAGGCCCTTCACCATCTGGCCGGAGACGACCTCGATGCCACGGTCGTAGCCCTGCGCGATCCGCGCCACGCCTTCGCCGACGACCGCCGCGACACGCCGCTCAGCGGCGACGATGCGGGCTTTGCCTTCGTCGCCGACGATCGGCAGACGCTCGACGAGCTTGGCGTAGCGGCTGCCGCTGGCGGCCAAAGCACGCTCGGACACGGTGCGATACGCGGCGACGAGGTTTTTCGCGGCATTGCCGTAGTGACCGACGACGTCGGTGGCGATGGCGTTGATGGTGATGGTGGTGGTCATGGTGTTTCCGTTGGGGTGTGAGGTTGCGATGGATGCATCTTCTTCGCAAACCCTAGGGAGCGAAAACTAGCCGGGGCTCGCAATCTAGGTTGCGGCACCTACCCGTGGCCGGAGCCCGCGAACGGCACCTCTATGATCCGGAACCCCCACCAGGAGCATCGTCCATGTCCGTTCGAATCCACCGTCGCTCGTTGCTCGCCATCGCCGCCGCGGCGATCGCGCCGGCAGCATGGTCGCAGGCGTCGGCCGACTCCACCCTCGCGCAGATCAAGCAGCGCGGAACGCTGCGCGTCGGCGTCACGCAGGCGCCGCCGTGGTTCTCGAAGGACCTGAAGTCGGGCGACTGGTCGAGCGGCGTCGGCGTTTCGCTCGGCAAGCAGATGGCGGCCGACCTCGGCGTCAAGTTCGAGCCGGTCGAGGTGTCGTGGGGCACGGCGATCGCCGCGCTGCAAGGCAACAAGATCGACATGATGTCGATGATGGATGCGACGCCCGAGCGCGCCCAGGCCGTCGACTTCCCGAAGACGCCGCTCCTGTACTACTCGCTCGCCGTGCTGGCGCGCGACGACCTGCCGGTGAAGGCGTGGGCCGACCTCGACAAGCCGTCGGTGCGGATCGCCGTTCCGCAGGCGAGCAGCATGGACAAGTTCCTCAGCGAGAACGTCGCCAAGGCGCAGATCTCGCGCTTCCCGGACAACGCTGCCGCGATCGCCGCCTACCAGGCCGGCCGCGCCGACGCCGTCTGCCTGTTCCATCCGCCGCTGCTTGCGGCGCGGCAAAGGCTCGGCAGCGGCAAGATCGTCGTGCCGACGCCGGCGCAGACGCGGGCTTCGAGCGTCGCCGTGCGGAAGGAAAACGACAAGTCGTTCGTCGACTGGGTCGACAAGGAGATCGGCAAGTTCTATGCGAACGGCCAGACGCAGAAGTGGTACGAGGAGTTCCTCGTCGGCTTCGGCCTCGACCCGAAAGCGTCGCCGCCGGTGATGAAGGAGATGCTCGGCAAGTCGTAGCGATGCACGTCTGGAACTTCGCCCCGGTGTGGGCGAACGCGGATCTGCTGGCGCTCGGCCTTCTCAACACGCTGAAGGTGACCGGCGCAGCGCTCGCCTTCGGCATTCCGCTCGGACTCGTGCTCGCCTTGATGCGGCTCTCGCCGTCGCGGCTGCTCGCGTGGCCGGCCGTGGCGGTGATCGAGGTCTTCCGCACGACGCCGCCGCTGGTGCAGCTGTTCTGGTTCTTCTTCGCGCTGCCGATCCTGCTCAAGGTCGAGATGACGCCGTACGTCGCCGCGGTGCTGACGTTCTCGATCCAGTCGGCGGCGTTCTTCGCCGAGGTGTTTCGCGGCGGCATCGTCTCGGTCGAGCGCGGTCAGTGGGAGGCGGCGCGCGCGCTCGGGATGGCGCCGCGGCAGGTGATGCGGCGCGTCGTCCTGCCGCAGGCGGGCAAGCGCATGATCCCCGCGTTCCTCGAACGCGCGATCGAGCTGATGAAGACGACGACGCTGGTCGCGATCATCTCGTACGCCGATCTGCTGTTCCAGACCAACGAAGTGGCGCAGAAGACGTTTCGTCCGCTCGAGGTGTTCACGGTGACGGCGCTGATCTACTTCTTCGTGATCTTCGCGGCGAGCACGGTCGTGCGCGGCGTCGAGCGGCGCCTGGCGGTGAGCGGCGAAGGGATGGCGCGCTGATGGCTGCGGCGTATCGCTGGAACTTCGCCCCGGTGTTCGAGAACGCCGACGTGCTCTGGGCCGGCGCGATCGGAACGCTCCGACTGTTCGCGATCTGCGTCGTGCTCGGGTTCGGCTTCGGGCTCGTGGTCGGCCTCGGTCGGCATGCGAAATCGCGCTGGATCTACCTGCCCGCGACCGCCTTCGTCGAGTTCTTCCGCAACACGCCGGTACTGGTGCAGATCCTCTGGTTCTACTACGCGCTGCCGATCCTGCTGCCGTTCGAGATCAGCCCGCTCACGGCCGCAGCGCTCGGGATCTCGCTCAACTCGGCGGCGTTCTCGGCCGAGATCTTCCGCGGCGGCATCGAGTCGATCGACCGCAGCCAGGCCGAGGCGGCGCGCGCGCTCGGCATGACCGCCGCGCAGGCCATGCGCCGCGTCGTGCTGCCGCAGGCGCTGAGGCGCATGGTGCCGGCGCTCACGAACCGCGGCATCGAGATCTTCAAGATGACGACGCTCGCCTCGGCCGTCGCCTACGTCGAGCTGCTGCAGCAGGGCAAACTCCTGGCATCGCTGAACTTCAATCCGATCGAGACCTACACCGTGATCGCGATCGTGTTCTTCCTCTGCCTGCTGCCGATGGTGCAGGCGACGTATGCGCTGGAGCGGCGGCTCGGCCGCGCGGACGCGTGACGACCACGCCGCTGCTGCGCGTGCGCGCGCTGCACAAGACCTTCGGCGACCACGCCGTGCTGCGCGGCATCGATCTCGACGTGATGCCGCGCGACCGCATCGCCATCCTCGGCGCTTCCGGCTCGGGCAAGAGCACGTTGCTGCGCTGCCTCAACTTCATGGAGCTGCCGAGCGCCGGCACCGTCGAGCTCGGCGGTCAGGCGATCGGCCGGGCGGCGCCCGGCAAGGCTGATCCGGACCGCCGCACCTACGACCAAGCGGAGCTTACGCGCGTCCGCCAGCGCGTCGGCATGGTCTTCCAGCAGTTCAATCTGTTTCCGCACATGACCGCGCTCGGCAACGTCATGGAGGGGCTGCGCACGGTGCGCGGCCAGCGCGAATCCGAAGCGCGGGCACGTGCACAGGTGGAGCTCGCGCGCGTCGGGCTCGCCGACAAGGCCGACGCCTACCCGGCGCGGCTCTCGGGCGGCCAGAAGCAGCGCGTCGCGATCGCGCGGGCGCTGGCGATGGACCCCGAAGTGCTGCTGTTCGATGAGCCGACCTCCGCGCTCGACCCCGAGCTCGTCGGCGAAGTGCTGCGCGTCATCCGTGCGCTCGCCGAGGAAGGCCGCACGATGCTGCTGGTGACCCACGAGATCGGCTTCGCGTACCACGTCGCCAACCGCGTCGTCTTCCTCGCCGACGGCGTGATCCACGAGCAGGGCACACCCGACGAGGTGCTGAAGCACCCGACCCAGCCGCGCACGCGCGCCTTCGTCGAGCGCCATCGCGAATTCGACTTCTGACCGACCACTTCTTTTTCGCGAACGGGGAGAGCGCCATGACCGCCGCCACACCGACCGGCCTCGCCCAGGGCGAGAGCGCGCAGGGCTACGTCGCCGATCCGCGCAACGACGGCGTGCTCGTCTACGTCAACGGCGAGTTCGTGCCGCGCGATGAGGCGCGCGTCTCGATCTTCGACAGCGGCTTCGTCCTCGGCGACGGCGTCTGGGAGGGGCTTCGCCTCGTCCAGGGCCGGATCATCAGCCTCGACGCGCACCTCGACCGGCTGTACGAGGGCGCGACCTCGATCGCGCTCGACGTCGGTCTTACACGCGACGAGCTGACGCGGGCCGTGCTGGACACGCTGGCGAAGAACGCCATGACCGACGGCGCGCACGTCCGCTTGATGGTGACGCGCGGCGTCAAGCGCACGGTGAACCAGGATCCGCGCTTCGTCATCGGCAAGGCGACGATCGTCATCGTCGCCGAGTGGAAGACGCCCAAGCCCGAGTCGAAGGCGCGGGGGCTGTCGCTCTTCACGTCGACCTTCCGGACCAGCGGTCCCGACGTCTTCGACCTGCGCCTCAACTCGCACAGCCGGCTGAACCTGATCCAGGCGCTGATCCAGGCGATCCACGCCGGCGCCGACGAGGCGTTGATGCTCGACCCGCGCGGCTTCGTCGCCAGCTGCAACTCGACCAACTTCTTCGTCGTGCGCGACGGCGAGCTGTGGACCTCGACCGGCGGCTACTCGTTCAAGGGCATCACCCAGCGCAACGTGATCGACGCCTGGCGCGCGGCGGGCGGGGTCGCCCGCGAATGCGACTTCACGCTCGCGCAGGTGTATTCGGCGGACGAGGCGTTCGTGACCGGCACGCTCGGCGGCGTGACGCCGGTGACGAAGGTCGACGGCCGGATGATCGGCGACGGCCGGCCGGGCGCGACGACGGCGCGGGCCGGCAAGCTCTATCTGCAGACGGTCACCGGCCAGCGCTGACCCGAAGCGCCGCCAGCGCCACGGTGCTCCACGCGGTCGCGTCGCCGGCGTCGCCGCCGACGACGTCCCAGTGCCAGTCGTGGTCGGCGACGCCGAGCGCTGCGGCGGCGTCGCGCGAGATCGTGAAGCTCGCAGCGGCCGCTGGCAGCTTGGCGCGCACGCGCTCGATGGCAGCGAGCGGCGCGCCCGCGACGGCGGTCGCTCCCGCGCCGATCGCGCCGACGGCGACCCGGCCGACGTGGAGGACGAGGGCCGTCCGCACGGCCAGCCCGAGCTCGTTGCGAAGCGCGGTCGCGACGCGCTCGGCGTCGCGTGCGATCCGGTCGGCGACCGCGAGCGCGCGTGCGAGCGCCGCGGCGCAGTCGTCGTCGGCGCGAAAGAGCAGCAGCCAGCTCGACGCCGAACGCTGGTGCGGCTCGACCGCCGCCGACGCCGCGGCGGCGTGGACGAGCGCGAACGAGCGTCCGAGCGCGTGGATCGTGTCGTGCCCGGCGGCGCTCGTCGCAGCGCTGCCGCCGTCGATGCGAACGTCGACGAACAGCACCGCCGCATCGTGATCGCGCGCCGCCGGGGACTGCGGCGCGGCGCGCAAGCGGGTATCCGCGACGGACACGAGCGGCTCGACCGCGATGTCGGCGGTCGGACGCAGCTGGCAGGCAAGGCGGACCTCGGGGGTCGTCGCCGCGATGCGGTCGAGCGCGGCCTGCTCGTCGGCCTTGGGCGGCGGGCAATGCGAGGCGCCGCGCACGACGCGCACCCGGCAGGTCGTGCAGCGTGCCCGGCCGCCGCACATCGCCGCGTGCGGGATGCCGAAGCTGCGGCTCGCCTCGAGCACCGTCCAGCCGCGCGGCACGCTCACGGTCCGCTCCGGATACTCGATCCAGACGACCGAGCGATCGCGTCGTTCGGCGACGCTGCGCCAGCCACGGCCGACAGCGACGAAGGCGACGATCGCGAGGTACATCAGCAACGTGCCTTCGCGCGCTTCGCGCAGCGCTGCTTCTTCCGAGACCGTCGGCCGAGCAGGCGCGGGTGCCGACGCCGATCGCCGGGCGTCGAGCTCGCGCGCCATGGTGACGAATCCGACGCCAGCGAGGACCGGCAACAGCAGCGCGGCGGCGAAGAGAACGAGCTTCCAGGGCTGGAGGCTCCGCCGATGCCCGAACGCGTAGCGCAGGCCGAGGCAACCGTGGATCCAGCCCGGCGCGAGCAGTCCGAGCGAAAGCCCCGACGCGCCGTTCGCCCAGATCCCGGCGACGACGCGCGAGTACTCGGCGGCGAGCGCGAAGCGCTCGAACGCGTAGCGCGTCGCGATGAAATGGCCGATCAACGCCAGCGGCATCGTCACGCCGAGGACGATCCGCAGCGCCTGCAGCGGCGGCATGCGCAGCGTTCGGCGGTCGTAGACGGCCAGCAGGGCGAGCGAGACGTGGATTGCGGCAGCGCTGTAGAGCAGCAGCGTTCCGGGCGGGCTGTGCCAGAGCACGACCGTGACG
>Ga0163162_10005980_pt1 | contig 11778 bp, 12 predicted proteins | sample S55metaG_FD_115310 | JGI IMG/M metagenome (GOLD analysis project Ga0163162, IMG submission 115310) | Switchgrass rhizosphere microbial communities from Kellogg Biological Station, Michigan, USA - S5-5 metaG | ecosystem: Host-associated > Plants > Roots > Rhizosphere > Soil | place: USA...
AGCGAACTCAAGCAGCTGTTCGACAGCACGCACGATGCCACGAACCAGCGCGCGATCATCCAGGCGCTCGGTGTCGCCGGCAACGTCAAGGCGCTGACCGAGATCGCCGAAAACCAGCAGCCGGACGCAATCCGCATCGAGGCGATTCATGCGCTCGGCGTCGCTGGCGACGAAGGCGGCGGCCCGGCACTCGTCAAGCTCTATCCGAAGGCCAACACGCCGGCCCTGCGCGATGCCGTGATTCAAGGCTTGATGGTCGCCGGCGACAGCGAAGCGATGATGCAGTTGTACCGCCAGTCGAAGACCCGCGAGGAAAAGCAGGCGCTGCTGCGCGTGATCACGACGATGGGCGACGACGCGGCGCTCGACCTGATCGAGTCAGAGTTGAACAAGCCAAAATCGGAAAAATAGAGGATTCCACATGCTCATCCTGCAGAAAACCCTGGCGCCGATTGCACTGCTCCTGCTGGCCGGCGGCGCTGCCGCGGCCGAGCCGGACCTGGCCACGCGCGTCGCACAACAGGACGGCTGGGTTGCCTATCAGGTGCCGAAGGCTGCGGATGGTGGAGTGGCTTGCTGTTTCCAGATGCAAGGCAAGCATGTCTTGCAGTCTGGGTGCGATCTCGAGGGCAACAACTGGGGCAACTCGGACGATCAGCGGCCGCCACAGGCGACCGCCGACGCGCTCAGTGTCTACTTCCGCGTCAGCCATGGGAAAGTCGACAAGGTGCGCGCGTTTTCCGCCTCGTGCCCGGTGCGCGACGCGGACAAGGTGCGTTGGCTCGACAACATAGCGCCGCAAGCGAGCATTGCGTTTCTCACCGCATCCACTGCTGCGACACCATCCGAAGACATCTTCGATGCCGAACTGGCCGCGCTGGCGATGCATGCCGACCCGGCCGCAACACCGGCCTTGCGCGACCTGTCCGCGCAATCGCATCCGCGCAAAGTGCGCGAGCAGGCGCTGTTCTGGCTTGGCCAGATGCGCGGCGCCGAGGGCGCGCAGATCGTCGAGCACGCCGCGACGACCGACGCCGATCCGGAGCTGCGCGCCCACGCGGTGTTCGTTCTTTCCGAGGCGCACGGCGTGGATGGTTATGCCGCGATCCATCGGATTGCGCAGAGCGACTCTTCCGGGCACGTGCGCGAACAGGCGCTGTTCTGGATGGCGCAGACGGGCGATGCGCGGGCGAAGAACGACATCACCGCCGCGATCGGCAGGGAATCCTCGAAGGACGTGCGCGAGCAGGCAGTGTTTGCGCTGTCGCAACTCAAGCAAGGCGAAGCCGACGCGGCATTGATCGCGCTGGTGCGCGGCAACTACCCGCGCGAGGTCAAGCAGCAGGCGCTGTTCTGGCTGGGGCAGTCGGGCTCCGACGAGGCAATCAAGTTCCTGGATGATGTGCTGACCCGGCAGACCGCAAATCAATCGGTGGGAACATAGAACATCCGGGCGGCGACGCACTCGTCGTCCGTGCATGCGCCGGGACAGACGCAGTTCCAGTTCGCGTGGCTGCGTGAAACCGGGGTTCCGACGTGAGGCTTCGAAGCGGTAGCGCTTTGTCGCTGCCCTCGGATCAACGTTGCGCGCCGCGCACATGTTCGCGCTGCCAGGTCTTTGCCTGCGCGTCGACAATCTCGAGCAGGTTGCCCATCGCCAGCTCGACATCGATGACGTGCAATCCCCAGCGCGGGCGCACGGCGCCGTGAGTGAATACGTCGCCGCGGAAATCATCGACGCGCTTGCCGGACGGATCCGCGTGCACGCTGATGGCGAGGAAGGTCGCATGGTCGTTGCTCGCGCATTCTGCGCTCAGCATCCCCGGCACGGTGACGAACGGTGTCGCGACGTCGGGTCCGTCCTTCACCCACGGCAGCGCTGGCTGCGAGTTGCCGAAACCGCGCTCGTGCGCGGCGAAGTAGGGCTTCAACGCACCGGCGCCACCGGAAAGGTTTGCCGGATTTACACAGGCATCGACGAGCGACGGATCGTCGCTGCGCTCGGTCAGCGCATCGGCGGCAGGCGGGCTCGTCGCCCGGAATGAATTGTATACAATGACGCATCCCGCCTGCCCGATCTTGCGGCAAACCGGGATCGCGCCAAACGTGCCGCCGGCGTCGCTGCCCTTCTTCACGAACACGTGCGTGCCGGCGAGAATCGCAGAAACCAGTTGTTTCGCCAGCGGCTTTCCGTCGAATTCCTGACGCAGCAAGTGCGCGAGCTCGCCGGCACCCTGGCTGTGTCCGACCAGAACGACGCCGCGGCCGTGGTTGTCGTGCTGCAGATAGTAATTCCACGCATCGACTACATCGCCGTACGCCATCGCCTGGTCGCCGGCGCCTTCGCCGGCGATCGCCTTGCGCAACTGCGCGATCGTCATCTGCCGGTATAGCGGTGCGAACAGCCGGCACTTCGATGCGAAGCGCGCGAACTGCAGTTTGACGACGCCACGTTCTTCGGCACCGACCGACATGTCGGCATTCGCTCCCGGCTGCATCGATACCGTCGGGTAGACGTAGAAGCAATCGATCGCGGGGTCGTTGGCGGCGCGAAAGGTCTCGTGGGTCGTCGCCCCGCCCGCGGCCACCACAGTCGCGTTGAGGTCGACGGCGCACGCATCCTCGCGGCCGGGCCGGCACAACCAGTTTTCAGCCTTGGCGTAATCGTTGTTTGGCCGCGCAGAGGCCAGCGGCTGCGCCCCGACTTCGGCGCACGCGCCTGCCGCGAACAGGCACGCTGCGAGGAGCCGGGCCAACATGAACGAACAATCCGAAGCGGGCACCGCGCGTACTCCTTCAATACGACCGAAACCGGCGATCAGTTTAGCGTTGCGCCGCGCCAGCACACAGCCGGGCCGGCTGGAGCCGGCCCGGCCACTCCAAACGGCTTCAACATTCCCGGCCAAGTCGTTGCGAATCCAACATTTCGTTCACAATTAATCGGTGTTCTGGCGGGCTAAACCGGCGTAATCTGTGCCTCCCCCCAGCCAGACAGGAGCGCCGAAATGGCCCTGTGGAAAGACAACGTGAAACCCGCCTCCCCTTCCGCCTCCACCCCCTCCTTCCTGGCGGACGCGATGCAGCAGCCCGCGCGCGCAGAAGCGCCTTCCATCGCCGAGCCGAAATCCGAAGCTGCCGCAACGCCGGTGGCCGCGCGTGCCCCGGTTCGCGACAAGCCACGCTCCGAATCACTGATTGCCCCGGACATCGCGATCGAAGGCAAGATCGAAGGCGCGGGCCACGTGCGCATCGCCGGACGCTTCAAGGGCGATGTCAACGTGCGCGGGGACCTGACGATCGAACCCGGCGCAACGGTTTCAGGCAGCGTTCGCGCCGAGAAAGTCACGATCGCGGGTGAGCTGGGCGGCAATATCGAGGCGGCTTCGCATGTCGACCTGTTGCAGAGCGGCTCACTGACGGGCGATCTCAAGGCGGCGACGCTGACCGTCGCTGCCGGCTCGCGCATGCGCGGCCAGGTCGACTTCGGCTGGGAAGACGCGAAGTCGCCGGAAATCGGCAAAAACGGCGCGCAGCGCAACGGCGCGGATCACGGCAACCTTTCGTGACCACGCCGCCGCGCGCGGGTGCCGCGGGAGCGACGCGCACCTGCCCGCACTGCCGGGAAACGATCCTCGAGAGCGCAGCAGTCTGTCCGGCCTGCCGCCATCACCTGCGCTTCGAGGCTCCTGTTGCCGGCGCTGTCATCGAAGTCGTGACGCCGTTGCGCGTCGAGGGAAGCATCCGCAATCCGGTCGGAAGCGGCGCGTGGGAGTACTCGATGGTGCTGACGATCCGCAATGAGCGCGGCGAAGAAATCGCGCGCCGGCTGGTCGGCGTCGGCGCGATGCAACCGGATGAACAGCGCACTTTTACGCTCAGCGTCGAAATGTCTCCGGGCGGCAGCGACAAAGGCACGGTCAAGCGCGGCACACGGCACTGACCGCGGCAGGTCGGTTCCGGCGGCGCCGGCGACAGATCGCGCCGTCGAGCGGGAATCGATCAGGCGGCGCGAGTCATGCGACTCGCCGCCTGTGTGCTCGCCGCGTGTATCGCTTCCTGCGCGCGGGCAGCGGCGAGCTTCGGATTGATCAGGAGCACGATCCTGCAGACACCGCACAGGTATTGCGTCTGGATCGTCTTGCGGTTTTGCAGGTCAAGCGCGGACCGCGAATACTCGCGAAGATTATGGCTTTCTGCGTGGCAAACTGAGCATTGCACGGTGAACCTCCGCAGCGCGTGAACTGCAGCTAAGCTGCGCTTGGGCGTGTTCCATCACCGCCAAATTTGCTGAAAGAATTCGTTAACGACGAGACAACGATCAGGCAGCAGACAGGTTGCGGACCCCTTGTTCGTGTTCGGCACTTGAATGCGGCGCAAAAAATCCCGCGCCGGACGTTGTCAAATGCTGCGATGATGGCGCATGGCCACATTCTCCGGATTAGCGCTTTCTGCCGCGCTGCACAAGTCGCTCGACACGCTCGGCTACACCGACATGACGCCCGTGCAGGCCGAAGGCCTGCCGTCGATCCTCGCCGGCCGCGACCTGATCGTGCAGGCGCCGACCGGCAGTGGCAAGACCGTGGCCTTCGCGCTCGGCTTGTTGCAGCGGCTCGAGCCGACCCTGCTGCGCGTCCAGGCGCTGGTGCTCTGCCCGACGCGCGAGCTGGTCGACCAGGTCGCCAAGGAAATCCGCCGGCTCGCCAGCAACATGCCGAACATCAAGGTAACGATCCTTAGCGGCGGAGTGCCGCTCGGAGCGCACCTTGCGTCCCTGCGCAAGGATCCTCACGTCGTCGTCGGCACGCCGGGGCGCATCCAGGAATTGCTCGACAAGAACGCCCTGGCACTCGGCAAGGTGCAAACGCTGGTGCTCGACGAGGCCGATCGCATGCTCGACATGGGTTTCGAGGAATCGATCCGCGAAATCGTCGGCCGCACGCCGCCGTCACGGCAAACGCTGCTGTTTTCCGCGACCTATCCCGAAGCGATCCGGGCGATGGCGCGCGTCACGTTGCGCGATCCGATCGACGTCACCGTGGCCGCGCACGCCGATCAGCCGCTGGTCGAACAACGATTCTTCGAAGTCGAGGGCGCGGACAAGCCGGATGCGCTCGCCGCGCTGCTGATGCAGCACAGGCCCGAATCCACCGTCGTGTTCTGCAACATGCGGCGCGATACCGAAACCGTCGTCGACGCGCTCGCGCGCCACGGCATTGCCGCGCTCGCCCTGCATGGCGACATCGAACAGCGAGACCGCGACGAAGTGCTCGTGCGTTTCGCCAATCGCAGCTGCCGCGTGCTCGTCGCCAGCGATGTCGCCGCGCGCGGACTCGACATCAAGGATCTGGCCGCCGTAGTCAACTACGAATTGCCTCCGGACCCGGACATCTACCTGCATCGCATCGGCCGCACCGGACGCGCCGGTTCCGGCGGGCTCGCGCTGAGCCTGTGCGCAGCGCGCGAGATACAGCGCGCGCACCTCATCGAGGAACAACAGGGAGCACCGTTGACCTGGCTGAAAGTGTCGCCCATCGATGGCAGCGCCAGGGACGCCTTGCAGGCACCCATGACGACCCTGCGCATCGACGCCGGACGCAGCGACAAGTTGCGGCCGGGCGACATTCTCGGCGCGTTGACCGGGGATGCGGGTTTGCCCGGCGATGCGATCGGCAAGATCGACGTTTTCACGATTCGCGCCTACGTGGCGATCAAGCGCGAGCTCGCGAACAAGGCCCTGAGCCGGCTGCGCGCGGGCAGGATCAAGGGCCGCAACTTCCGCGTCGAACTCTTGTAGGGTGGGCCTTGGCCCACCGATTTGGGTCGCCCTGAAAAACGGAAGAAAGCGCAGTGGCCGAGGCCCTCCCTACGCCTCATGGCTGGCGAGCAGATGCGCTCGCCAGCCTCCCGAACCGCTACAGTTTTCCGAGCACGAGCAGGATTATCACGATCAGCAACAGCAGGCCCAAGCCACCCGTCGGGTAGTAGCCCCATGACGAGCTGTACGGCCACGCCGGGAGCGCGCCGACCAGCAGCAGGATCAGGATAATCAGCAGAATTGTTCCCAAGCTCATCGTTGTTCTCCTTATACGGTTGGCGAGTCAGGTCCCGGAGCGGTGGTCCGCACCGGAGCTTGGTAAGCGGCTGCCGAGTACGAATTGCGTTCAGCGCTTGCGACAGCGCGCAAACATTGCGCGATTCAGGTTAAACACGCGATGAACTCGTGCCGAAACTCTGAACGATGGCAGAATCGTGCATTGCCGAAGAGGGACACCGATGCGTCCGAAAGCGTCAGGCACCAAGGTCGTTCTGGTCGCGCTCGCTGCAAATGTCGCGATCGCGCTGACCAAGTTCGTCGCCGCGGCAGCCACCGGCAGTTCCGCGATGCTCAGCGAGGGTGTTCACTCGCTGGTCGATACGATCAACGAACTGCTGCTGCTGTATGGCGTGAAGCGTGCGGCCAAGCGACCCGACAAGACCCATCCATTCGGGTACGGACGCGAGCTTTATTTCTGGAGTTTCGTCGTCGCTCTGCTGGTGCTGGCGCTCGGTGCGGGCGTTTCCTTCTACGAAGGCGTCTCGCATCTGCTCGACCCGCATGCGATCGAACGGCCGCTTCTCAACTACGGTGTACTTGCAGCCGCATTCGTCTTCGAGGGCATCTCGTGGTGGTTCACGCTGAAGGCGTTCCGGCGCACCAAGGGCAAGCAGGGATATTTCGAGGCGTTTCGCGCCAGCAAGGATCCGAGCACATTCACCGTGCTGTTCGAGGATACGGCCGCGCTGATCGGCCTGGTCATTGCGTTTGTCGGTGTCGCCACGGCCCAGGCGTTTGCGCTGCCGCAGCTCGACGGCGTTGCCTCGCTCGGAATCGGCGCCGTGCTGGCGGTTTCATCGATCCTGCTCGCCCGCGAGACCAAGCAACTGCTGATCGGCGAACCGGCGCATCCGCACGTGCGCGCATCGATCCTGAAGATCGCCGCGGCCGACCGCTCCATTCGCAACGCCAACGGCGTCATTACCGTGCAACTCGGCGCGCAGCAGATCGTTGCCGCGTTGAGCGCGGAATTCGAAGACGCGCTGACCACGGGCGAAATCGAACGCTGCGTCAACCGGATCGAGGACGCGATCAAGAGCAAACACCCAGACGTTGCCGTCCTGTTCGTCAAGCCGCAGACGCGCGAGACCTGGTTGCAGCGCAACGAGAGCGTCGGACGCCGTAACGACGAGAAGTCTGCCTGACGCCCTTCGTCCCGGGAGCGTCAAAGCCCGCCTTTCAACCTTCGCCAGAGGAGCGGCATCCTACCGATATTGGCCAGCAGCGCGCGCGACCTTCGGGGGACGGAATGAAGACCTTCAGCAGCGCCGAACTTTTCGCCGTGCTCGTATCGGTGACTTCGGTCAGCATCTCCGTGATTGGCAACCGCACGCAGGAACGCCTGCTTGCGGCCAGCGTTTGGCCCTACCTGTCGTTCAATACCGGCAACACGAGCGACGACGGCCAGCACCAGGTGATTTCGCTTGCCGTGGCCAACTCCGGCAACGGACCGGCGCGCATCCGCGAATTCACGCTCGAGTACGGCCACAAGAACGCCGCCGCGGCGAGCGCCCTGCTACGGGAGTGCTGCGACCTGAAGCCGGCGAACGTTCTGACGAGTCCGGTCGTCGGCAAGGTGCTGCGCCCCGGCGAGCAGGTCATCCTGCTGCAACTGCCGTTCGCGGAGGACATCGCCGAGGGCTGGCATCGGTTCGACAAGGCGCGATTCGAATTCGTGTTCAGCGCGTGCTATTGCTCGACACTCAACGAATGCTGGATCATCCGTTCCGATCTGGCCGACCCGGCTCCGGCCGCAGCATGCAGGGACATGCCACGCGAGGAGCAATGGCACGGATGAACCAAGGTGTGGCGGACGGCCGCGCGCTCTAAGCGGCCTCTTCGCGCCCCTGCTGCCGGATGATTGCTTCCTGGCGTGCGTCTTCAATCGAAAGCATCACGGCCTGGACGTCCGCATCGTGCTGGTCGAATACGAATGCGCCGCTGAGCGTGCTGTCCGGAACAAGCTCGCTCTTCTCGTAGAGCGCCCAGATTTCCTCGCCATAGTGCGTGGCCGACAGCTCCGGAGCGGCCCTGGCCAGGGTGTCGCGGATGTTGTGCACGTCGCGCAGCAACATCGCGCGCGCGGCATTGTTGCCGGCGGCGCTCACGACCTGCGGCAAGTCGATGATCACGGGTCCGGCCGGAGTGACAAGAACGTTGTACTCGGACAAGTCGCCGTGGATCAGACCCACGCACAGCATGCGCACGATGTCACGCATGAGGTCGGCGTGGAACGAGTGCGCCTGTTGTGGCGACAGCTCCACCTCGCCGAGACGAGGCGCGCTGTCGCCGTGCTCGTCGGTGATCAGTTCCATCAGCAGCACGCCATGGAAAAAGCCGCGCGGCCGCGGCACGCGAACGCCAGCCGCCGCCAGGCGGTAGAGCGCGTCGACCTCGGTGTTCTTCCACTCGGCTTCCTGTTCGCGCCGGCCGAACTTCGTCGCCTTGGCGATTGCGCGCGTCTGCCGGCTGCCGCGGAACTTGCGGCCTTCCTGATACTGCACCCGCGCCTGGAAGCTGCGGTGCGCCATGTTCTTGTATACTTTTGCACAGAGTACTTCGCTGCCGCAACGAACGGTATAGACCGACGCTTCCTTGCCGCTCTTGAGCGGACGCAGCACGTCGTCGACCAGGCCATCGTCGATCAGGGGCTGCAGGCCGTGGGGAATTTTCATCAAGAAACCGTGGCAAAAAGGGCGCGGATTATCGCATTTGTGGGGCCGATCCGTGCGACAACCCGTCATCAGGGCCCTTTCCGCGGTCCATCGCGTCGATCAACGGCATATCTGTGGTGTTCGAAGCAGGCGCGGCCCGTGTCGATACCAGGCGCCCTATTCCAACGGAATGCGTGACTTGTTCTGGGCGAGCCACGCCGCAAACGTCTGCAACTGCGGATTGAGCGCGCGCGATTCGGCGAGATTGCGCCGCGCGCAGACGTCGTCCTCGAATTCCGCGTAGAACTGGAACATGTTGCCCAGATCGTCGGCGCCAGGAAACCCGAAGCCGCGGTAAGTCGCGGGACTTATCGCGTTGTAACGCACGGGCTGGCCGAGAGCTGCGGACAACGCATCGGCCATCTGCTGGCCGGTCAGGTGTTCGCCGGCAATACCGACGCTCTTGCCGATGTATTGCGCGCCCCTCTTGAAGATGCCGAGCGCACATTTGCCGATGTCTTCAGCGGCTATGCCGGCCAGCTTCTTGTCGGCCATCGGCAGTGTGAAGACGACTTTGCCATCGGGGCCTTTCTTCGGTCCCATGCCGAAGTAAATCAGGTTCTCCCAATAGAACGACGCAAACAGGAACGTCGTCGGAACCCCGGCCTGCGTGAACAGCGCGTCCGACTCGCCCTTCGCATCGAAGTGAGGCACCTTGTAATCGCCCATCAGCGTGGGCATGCGCGAATCCGACAGCGGCACCCACTTGCGCGTGTCCTCGAGCGTGGACCAGATGACGTGCTTGACGCCGGCGGCCTTCGCCGCCGCAGCCATGATGCGCGCCTCGGCCTTTTCCTTCTCGGGCGACATGTGCGCCCAGTAAAACGTGACGAAAAAGGCACCTTCGGCGCCGCGGAGTGCTGCGGTCAGCGCGGCTTCGTCGTCGATGTCGGCAGCCACAACCTCCGCGCCCAGCGCCGCCAGCGCTCTGGCCTTTTCCGAGTCGACGTCCCGCGTGATCGCGCGCGCCGCGAATGGGCCATTCGGATCGGCGCAGATTGCGCGCACCAGACCGCCACCCTGGGCACCGGTGGCGCCGACGACTGCAATGATTTTCTTGTTCGACATGACTTGATGCCCTGGTTGCGGTGGTTGCTATGATATTCGTCAGAGCGCTGGCTGCAATTGCATCGTACGCGGCGCAAGTCCCATCGCCTTGCGGTAACGGGCGTACAAGTCACTCACCTTGCCGACGTATCCTTGCGTCTCGGCGTATGGCGGGACGCCGCCATAGCGTTCGACCGCGCCGATACCGGCATTGTAGGCGGCAGCGGCGAGAACATCGTCGCCCCCGTACCGGTCCTCCAGAGACTTGAGAAGGCGCGCGCCGGCCATGATCGACTGCTTCGGAGAAAAGGGGTCCTTGACGCCGTAGTCGCCGATGACTTCGGGCATCAATTGCATTACACCCTTCGCGCCTTTGCTCGACACCGCATCGGCTGCGTAAAAACTCTCGGCGTGCGCAATCGCGCGTAGCCAGGCTTCGTCGACCCCGGTCGCACGCGCGGCGCTCTTGAACTCGCGCTGATAGACGTCGAGCTGCGGCTTGCCGATCGAACCGAGACCGACATGCGCCGGCGACGCAGGCGGTGTGGCGACCGTGTACTGAAACAGCGGCGTCGATCCGGGCAGGTTGCGCGTGCCATATACGACCTTGCCGTCTTGCTCGCGCTGGTACACGGTACCGTGGAATTCGCCCATCGCGCCCCACAGGTTCGGCAACGCAGCGGCGTTGTCATCCAGTGCCTTCTCCGCGCACTTCGAGCCGGGCTCCGGCGCCGTCGCCAGACTGACACTGCCATCACGCACGCACCGCCAGACGCTGCGCGCATGCGCGTCGACGGTCAGCAGCGGAAGCACAACCAGCAGGACCAGGACGCGACTTGGATTCATCGTTGATAAGTCGGGGCACGGACACCCGCACACAAGGTCCACCGGGCAATCTCGACTGCCGCCTTCATCCGGCCTTATCCCGGCGTGGGCAAAGAGCCTATACTCCCCGCCTTTGTTCACTGAGGGTTAATCGATGCTGCGTCGGATCACCGGTTTTTCGGCTGGCCTGTTGTTCGCCCTCACCGCGCATGCGGAAACGACCGCGAACGCAGTGGAACCGTCGGCGCCCGCGACCGTGCTGAAGGCTGCACGCTTGTTCGACGGCCGCAGCGGCAAGCTGAGCGAGCCGGGTGTCGTCGTCGTCAAGGGCGAGCGCATCGTCGCGGTCGGCAAAGACGCGGCGATTCCGGCCGACGCGCGCATCGTCGACCTTGGCAATGCGACCCTGGTCCCGGGCTTCATCGACGCGCACACGCACATTACCGAGGACCACAACGACAACTGGGCGCAGGGCTTTTACGAAGGCACGCTGCGCTCGGCCGTCGAACAGTCCTACCACGCCGAGCACAACGGACTGACAACGCTGCGCGCCGGCGTGACGACTGTGCGCGATGTCGGCAGCAGCGACTTCCACGACGTCGCCCTGCGCAACGCGATCAGCGAGCATCTTGTCCAGGGACCGACCATCGTCGCCGCCGGCCATGCGATCGGCTCGACCGGCGGCCACTGCGACAGTCCACCGGCTCCCCCCGGGCGGCTGAAGCCATCGGGCACGCTCGAGGGCGTCTGCAACGGTCCCGAAATGTGCCGCCTGGCCGTGCGCGAACAGATGAAGTTCGGCGCCGACGTGATCAAGATCTGCGCTTCGGGCGGGGTGCTGAGCGAATCCGATCCGGTCGACGTGCCGCAGCTGACGCCGGACGAACTCAAGGCGATCATGACCGAAGCCCACGCCTGGCGCCGCAAGGTCGCCGCGCACTCACACGGCGACCTGGCTTCGAAGCTGGCCGTCGAAGCCGGCGTAGATTCGATCGAACACGGCAGTTTCCTGCAACCGGCCACGCTGCAATTGATGAAGCAGAAAGGCACCTACCTGGTGCCGACGCGCATGACCCAGCTCTGGGTCGACGCGAAAGC
>Ga0163162_10005983_pt1 | contig 11777 bp, 10 predicted proteins | sample S55metaG_FD_115310 | JGI IMG/M metagenome (GOLD analysis project Ga0163162, IMG submission 115310) | Switchgrass rhizosphere microbial communities from Kellogg Biological Station, Michigan, USA - S5-5 metaG | ecosystem: Host-associated > Plants > Roots > Rhizosphere > Soil | place: USA...
ACGCGTGCTGGTAGCGACAGACATCGCGGCGCGCGGGTTAGACGTTGATGCCGTTTCACACGTCATCAATTACGACGTGCCTGATGCGCCTGAAGACTACGTGCACAGAGTTGGTCGAACGGGTCGAGCCGGTAAACAAGGCAAAGCGATCACGATCGTTACGCCTGTCGATGAGTTGTCGATGAAAGCAATCGAGCGACTGATTGGACAACCGGTAAAGCGCGTCGTACCGGAAGGTTTTGGGGGTCTGCAGGTGGCTGCGTCCAGCACACGCAAACCCTTCGTGCCTTTCGGACGGGCTGCCAGAGGCTCCGTGCGTTCTTTTAGACCACAGCGCGGGCGCTAATTCCGACGTGCAACCACTGTGTTCTGTGTTTGGATACTCTCTGCCTCTGTGTTTATGATAGACACGGAGCGCAGAGATTCCCCTAAATAGTTTGCACTGGTATGAGGACGCCCCCTCAGCGGCTCACATAGGATCAAATCGTTTCGGATCGACGGGCAGGCACAGACCTCAACGCCAATCCTAGTCAGCCTGGTTTTATCGCTGAATCAGAGTAGGAAAGTAGTTATGAAGATCTTGCTTTATAACCCGGATAACGGTGTGACGCGTAACTTCATGCCACATCTGTGGATGTTTCTGCTGCAATCGCTGACACCACCGGGCCATGAAGTTTTACTTATCGACGGCAACGCGCGCGCGATGAATGAGGAAGACATCGTACGATTCGTGCGCGAACAAGATGTCAAACTCGTCGGTATCGGCGCGATGACCAGGATGATAGCCAAGGCTTACCGAATGGCTGATGCCATTCGCGCCGCGGGAGTACCTGTTGTGATGGGTGGGCCACACGTCACTGAAGTCCCGAACGAGGCGCTCGGCCGGGATGGCGGACCACGCCACGCTGATGCTGTCGCTCTTGGTGAAGCCGACGAAACCTGGCCAGAGCTCGTCAACGATGCCGCCAATGGCAGACTCAAAGAGATCTATGAGCCAGTAGACGACAACGGTAAGGAACGAAAACCCAGCCTTCAACCATATCCCTCCATTCCCTGGAGGACCATGGATTTGGATCAGTTCAATCTGATCCCGAAATTCGTGGCCCCAATGCTCAGACGACATGGGACCGGCTGGGGAACATTCCGACTCATTCCGCTTGAGTCTGGTCGAGGATGTCCGTATGGCTGCGAGTTCTGCACCGTGACTGGCTTCTTCGGCGACTCTATAAGATTCCGTACAAACGAAAGCGTTGTCAGTGAGTTGCTGGAGCTGAAAGCACGTGCGTCCAGTGAGCGCGGGCAAATTGCCGTCTTCTTTATCGACGACAACTTCGCCATCAACATAAAGCGCACGAAATCATTGTTGCGCGACATCATCGCTGCCGGCGCACAAATGAATTGGATAGCACAGATTAGCGCTAATCTGTTGCGAGACGAGGAGCTCGTCGACCTTATAGCCGCTTCGGGAGGCAAGTGGATATTCATCGGGATGGAGTCAATCGACTCGGCGAATCTTGCTGATGTGAGCAAGTCGTTCAATAAACCGGCCGAGTACGCGGCGGTCCTGGAGAGACTTGCCAGGCGGCACATTCATGCGATCACTTCCTTCATCTTTGGGATGGATAACGACACACCGGGCACGGCAGAGCGGACGCTCGAGCAAATTCGTAGTTGGCCGCCCGGATTGCCTGTCTTCGGAACTCTAACTCCCTTCCCCTCAACTCCGCTTTACAAGAGGCTCGAAGTTGCCGGGCGGCTCACACGGCCAAAGCACTGGCTGGACTTCAAGCCGTTCCACATGGCCCATACGCCTCTAAAGATGAGCATTGAGCAGACTCAAACAGAGGTCGATCACGCGTGGGTGAATTCCTACAGTCCCGAAGGTATTGCGAGCGCCGTTAATTCGATCAGTGATCAGCCCATAGGACAACGCGCGACCATACTGATTGCGCGGCTTTGTTTTCGTGGCATCTACTTTCCGCAGATGGGACGATGGGCCTGGACCAAGGTGATCGCTCAGAATTGGCAGACAATTTATGGCCTCGTCAAAGAAGGGGTAGCTACGCGCCGCCTCGTGCGAAAGGATCGAAAGCTTAGAGTTAGCGATCCGTCAGCGATCTAACAAACCCGCCAGCTTCTTCTTTCTATTGGAGCGCCTTACCGCCGGCCTACGATCTTGAGGCCGGCCTTTTACTAACACTTTTGAAGGAATGTCGTTTGCTCGAGCCAGCGCGCGTTTATCTTTCGGCAGGAGCGAACACCATGATCTTTTCAAAGTCATTGGACCATTGGCTGGCGGTAGCTGTATTCCTGGCGGCTTGCGTTACTCCCCTGTGCGCACAACAAGGTCAGCAACTAACGCGGCCTAAGGTTGAAGGCAAGGTCATATTCGGGAGCGCCGTTTTTGGTGAAGACCTTGAACATACACTTGTCGGCGGCGGCGTGCGTGCTTATGTGACGAAGCGGCTTAGTATTGAGCCTGAGTACTTATACCTGCGCCGCTCGAAAGACGATCAAGACCATCTCGTGCAGATGAACGTGGCTTTCGATTTCACCGACCCTACAAAACGTTTCGTTCCTTACCTCATAGGTGGCGCCGGCGTTCTTCACAACAGAGGCAGAGTTTTTGGCAGCGACTTCGTGACCGGTGCGCCCTTCGTTCGTGAGATTTCCTTTACTACATGGACCGCAAGTGCTGGCGGCGGGCTGAAGATATTTTTGACGAACAGACTATTCGTATCACCCGAATTGCGGCTGGGCCGAGAACCCACTCTTCGCGCCACCATCAACGTTGGGTATGTTTTCGGTGGCAGACGTTAGCCGGGCGGGGCACGCTCCGGCTAATTGCAAGAAGCTAGGCAACGAACGTGCTGGTCGCTAACAACTCGCTTTCGATTGCGGCAATCTGCGCGTTAACCATGCCATAACAGTTCAACTCACCACAGCGAACGAATGCAATGTGCTTCACTTGATTGGCGAGTACTTTCGGCTGTGGTGAATTTTCCAGAGCCGACATCAGGACGAGCAATGCCGCCGATGTGGTTTCCGACCGATCGCCAGACCGGCAGATCATCTCTGCGAGCCGTTCGACCTTTTCTTCGGTTGAAACTTCTTCATTAGCTTCCAGTAAGTGTGAATCATCGATGATAGGTTCACCCGCATCAGCGCGGCGCACCAATTCCGAAAGCATTGGATCATTTATCTCGAGTGCGTAGCGAATCCAGGTCCGTCCGCCTGCGTCGATTGATTCATCCTTGATGAGCGACTGCGCTCTGCGTTTGAGAGCTTCGCTTATCGGTTTGTTTGAAATTGAGTTTGTTGCGTGAGGTGTTTCTGAGTGCGTTGATACAGTACTATGCGTACTCATGAGCTCTATCCTTTCTGTTGAAGGTTGAGTTCTAGGGTCGATTTTGTGTCGTCAGCACAAGGTCGGCCCGCTGCATTTTAAAGAGGGTGACGCACTGTACCCCTCCGATTTTCGTCTGTCAATCAGAAAGTTTTGTTTGAGTGGTCCTATCTGACATTTGGAATTCCCTATGTTTTAGGCAGTCCAGATCGTCCTCGTGGTATCCTTTATCAGTCGGTGGTTATTTTTGGCTGCATTGTTTTGCGTATTAGTCCCAATCTCGCCTGCGGGACGTTTTTCCTGTAATTGTAGCCCCTCTATCCCAGGAGGTTATTTAGTGCACTTCACTCAGATCTTTGATTCTTCCACTCGGAAATGGTGGTTCCTCGCAGTAGTAATTACATCAAGCCCCCTACTTATTGCGCTTTTGATATTTGGTGTATTTGATCAAGAGGTTTCTTATCCACAGATAAAGATGCCTACACCTATACCCACCCCCTCAAATAAACCATCACCGTCTGCAACTCAGTCACCCATGGCGAGTCCGTCGCCAAAAACCACCCCGTCGCCAAGAACTACGCCATCCCCGAGAATTTCGCCATCCCCTAGAGCTACGCCGTCGCCTGAAATGTATCCAACTTCATCGCCCTATGCGTCACCGACGCATGTGCCGAACGACGGTCCTATTTCTAATCCTCCAGTATCGAAAGATTCTTACCCTATTGTCTTAATAACTCTGGTGCTTTCTCTAATAAGCACAACGATCTCCGTCCTCGGTTTTGTAACAACAACCTCCCTTTCGATTCTGAAAGAATTAAGAGAGCGTCGTAGCGTGAAGCTTGCAGAAGAAAACGCGGATCGTGATCGTCGCAGCAACCAGATTGCTCAAGAAAGAGCGGACCGTGAGCGAAGAGAGTGGGAAATAAAACATGCAGAGTGGCTAGCTGAGAGAAATGCAGGTACGAAGACAACACGAAAAGACAACGCTGAGGATAATGAATAGTTCGTGAGCCGGAGGCCGAGAACCCACCCTTCGCGCCACCATCAACGTTGGGTATGTCTTCGGTGGCAGACGTTAGTTCCGTCAATTCGGCTCAGTACAACTTTTTACAATCTGATTACAGCCTGTGGAGACTTCGAAGTCTAAAGACCATAGGCTCCAAGACGGATTGGAAAGTTGTCACTCAGACCGAAAGGAAAGGAACAATGAAAGCTAAAATTCTGCCGGCGCTCCTGATTTGTCTTGTGGTGGCGATGACGTGCGGGAGCTCTGTTGCTCAGACGACAACTCAACCATCGGACGCGCAGAAGGCGTTCGACAACATGAAAAACCTTGCGGGTTCGTGGCAGGGTACGATCATGGGGATTTCGATCAACGTCGCGATTCGCGTCGCATCCAGTGGCACCGCAATTCTGCATGAGGCGACGACAGGTGGAGGACGCTCGCCGGACCATGAGATCACTATGTTCTACGTTGAAGGGGAGCGCTTGCTCGCGATGCATTACTGTGATGGCGGAAATCGTGCTCGCTTCGATGGGAAGATGTCGGCCGATGGAAAGACGAGCGAGTTCAATCTTCTCGATGTCGCCGGAAGCACGAAGGGAGGATTGGTGAAGCATATGGCATTCACCGTAGTTGACGAGAACAAGCACCTCGTAGAGTTTACTTTCATTAAGCCAGACGGCAAGCCGATCGAGTTGCACGGGGTATTTGAACGAACAAAATGATGTGATCACATAAAGCACAAAGAAGATCACAAAAAGGCGCAAAACACTTTTGTGTTTTTGCGCCTTTTGTGGCTAATAAGCTTTCAATCCGTTTACTGTTTCACTTCGAAGCGCCTGGCCGACGACCAATTGCCCGGAGTGCCCGAGGCCGAGTTGGCGCGCACCCGCCACCACATCCTGACCGCCGGAAGCGTGTTAGTCGTGAACTGCGACGCTGTCGTGGCTTGATTCACCAGTGGCGAGGAAAAGGTGTCCGAGTCGTCAATCTGGATCGTGTAGCCAGCCGCGCCGCTGACGTCCGTCCAATCGAAGGTGATGCTCGCGCCGGGACTGAAGCGCGCGTCAGCCGCGGGACTGACGAGCGAAGGCGCGGGCAGCGGATCGGATGACGGCGGAGTGGTGGACGCTGGCGTGACGGTCAGCGTACTCGTGCGGCTTACTCCGCTGTAGGTGGCGGTGATAACGACACTGGTGTTGGCGGTCACGGCCGAAGTGGTGACGGTGAACGTCACACTCGAGGCGCCCGCCGCCACAGTGACGCTAACGGGCACGGCGGCGACTGACGGATTCGCGCTGCTCAGAGTCACCACTGCTCCGCCGCTCGGCGCTGCGCTCGTCAATGTAACCGTACCCGTTGCCTTGTTTCCGCCGGCGACAGAAGTCGGGCTCACACTCACGGCGGAGAGACTAGCTGGTGCAGGCGGTGGAGGCGGCGTGGAAACGGCCCCTGCGGTGAACCGGCGCGAGCTGGAGAAGGGACCGGCGACGCCCGCCGAATTGAAGGCGCGCACTCGCCAGTTGAGCCGTTGCGCGGGCAGGCCCGTAACCGTCGCCTGCGACACGCTCACCATCTGGCTGAACGTGAGCGGCGCGGTGAAGTTATTCGAATCGTCAATCTGTATCTCGTACCTAGTCGCGTTGGCGACGTCCGACCAGTCAAAGGTGATCGGCTGCCCGACCTTCGCGTCCGTAGCGGGCGACAAAAGTGCCGGCGCGCCAGGTGTCGGCGGCGGAGCCGGAGCCGTGGGATTGACTGTCAGGTCAGCGGTCCTCGTCACTCCCGCGCCGGAGACGGAGATCGTGACGACGGTCTGCGTGCTGACTGAGCTCGTGGAGATGTTGAAGCCGCCGGTCGTCGAGCCAGCGGGGATCATCACGCCATTGGGCACGGAGGCGACCGCCGGATTGCTGCTTGCGACCTGCAAGATCTGGTCGGTGGACGACGGCGACGCGACCGTAACGGTAGCGAAGGAGTTGCCTCCCAGCCCGGTTGTTGAAGTTGGACTAAGCGTCAGCGATGAAGGCGGCTGCTGAGGCGTCAGCGTGACCTGCGCTTGCGCGGACGCACCGCCATAGCTCGCTGTGACTGTAGCGGTTGTGTTTGCCGCAACGGCGTTCGTCGGGATTGGGAACGAGGCAGAGAAACTGCCGGCGTCAACAACCACCGATGTTGGTGGACTCACCGACGGTGAGTTGCTTGTTAGCGTCACCACTGCTCCGCCCGCAGGCGCCTGCCCATTGAGCATCACGATTCCCTGCGGCTGCGCCCCGCCGCTGATGCTGCTCGGCGAGATCGTAAGCGACTTCAACGAGGGCGGCTGCAAGGTGAACTGCGCGGCTGCGGAGCCGGAATTGAGCGTCGCCGTGATCGTCACGGGCGTCGGCGTTGTCACCTGTCCCGCCTGCACCTGGAACTGCATCCAGGCGGTATTGCCGGGCATCGTTACAGTCGCGGAGACGGGCACGACACTCGGATTTGAGCTGTTGATATTGATAGTGGCGCCACCTGCCGGTACTGCAGCCGTCAACTGCAACGCGACCCACGTCATCTCGCCGCTAAAGAGGGGATCCTTGGCGAGCTTCACAGAGACGGGCGTGGGCGGAGCCGAGCTGATGGTGAACGTGCCGGTCGCAGACCAGGCCGTCAGAGCGGCAGTGGTGGGCGACGAATCCCCCTGAGCGGAGCGCACGCGCCAGAACTTCTTCCCCGCAGTAAGTGACAGAATCTCTCGCGTCGGACCGTTGAGCTGCGGGTCGTCCACCTCGATTGAAGAGAAAGCGGAGTCGCGCGCGATCTGAAGTTCGTACCCGCTTGGCTGCGGGTTAACGACGTGCGTCCACTCGAGCGTGACCGGCAGCGTCAAGGTCGGGTTGTTCACAGGCGCGACGATCGAGGGCGGCGGAGGCAGCGGATTGTTATAAAAGACTGAAAAAGAGATGACGTTCGACGGCGCGCTGAAGTTGCCGTTTGCGTCCACGGCGAAGACTCGCGCAAAGTAATTGCCTTCGGGGTCCGCAATGGCGAACGAGAAGGTGGTGTCGGGAATGTTGTTGAACTCTCCGCGCGACGACACCGTGAAGCTCGGATCAGTCGAATACTGAAGGACGTAGGACGCGGCGTCCGGTACCGCGCTCCAGATGAAAGTCATCACTTCCCACGGGTGGAAGGTAGAGTAGCCTTTGGTCGGCCCGAGGCTGGGCGCGCCCGGCGAACCGGCGCTCGCGCCAGTGACCGTGAAGCTACGTGGCTGCGACCAGGCGCCTTGGACGAAATCACCGTTGACGGCCTGCACGCGCCAGAAATAGATCCCATCGGCAAGGCCGCTGACCGTATCCTGCGTTGCGCCGTTGGTCGAAGATTGAATTAGTAATGACGTGAAGGCAGCGGACGAGCTGACCTGCCAGTTGTAAGCGACGATCCCGCTCGGGTCATTGACCGCCGTCCAGGAGATCGTGGACGGCTCACTGACGACCGCGCCATCGGCCGGAGAAACCAGCGACGGCGCGAGCGGAGCGGCCACTGCTCCTCGGCCAGTGGCACTGAGACATAAGATTAGACTGAATAATAGCGTGAGAGACCAGCGGACAGACGTTTGGCGCTTCATACATACCCCCCAAGGATTCGAGATAGTCACACTCCCTTGACTTCCTCTTTACAGAACGATGATGTGGACGAAAAATACATCCCCTTGGGACAGCACTTGGGAAAGGATTTACGAGGGAACACGCTTTAGCATTTTTCCTAAGCTTTTCGCCATTGCATAGTTTGCACTCCTTGCCTGTTCTTGCTCGCGTTGAATAGTGCTTCAGTTGCGCTGCTCAGTTGGGTTAGAGCGATCACTGGTTATCCGCCGGGCGTCAGATGGCAGGCTCACAATATGATTACATTTACAAAGCTAGGGAACTTGGGAAGGCTTGGAAATCAGCTATTGCAAATAGCTGGCACTATAGGCATTTGCTATCTGAAATCGAAGTACGGGCATTTATTAGAAGCGAACTGCTGCTCTATCTCAGTGCGGCGAGGAGACTATTTACTAGCCCAACACCGTTATCCCATACTCTCTATGAATTACTATAATAGGGCCATGACTTGGATACTAAAGACATAATTCCGGAACATTGGCTAAAGGTATAGGATCTGCTGATTCCCTATGATATGAGTTCTTGAAAGGGCAAGAAGACCAGTCACATTTATCGTCATATCCGCTATTGGGAGTGTTAGGCGACTATTCCCCACGATTCTTTGCAAGCGCGTGGAAGGCTCGTATGATCATGAAAGCCGCATTCACTCAAATCTACGCACAGAATATTTGGGGGTATGGGTCTGGAGAAGGGTCTCTGGCCGAGCACACAAAGGGTTATAGGAGATTCCTCGAACGATTTATCCGCGACAGACAAATCAAGAGTGTCGTAGACTACGGCTGCGGCGATTGGCAATTCTCTCGGCTGATTAATTGGGATGGCGTTCGATATCTCGGATTAGATATAGTCGATTCATTGATTGAGCATAACCTTAAGACGTATCGCAAAGACAATATAACTTTTGAGGTTCTGGCCGGGACGCCTGTGGAGCTTCCGGACGCAGAGCTTATAATCCTCAAGGATGTCCTTCAGCACTGGTCGTATCAATCAATCAGGTCGTTCTTACCGAAAATCGCCAAGTACAAGTTTGCGCTCATAACGACCTGCGTAAACCCGAACGGGCCAACGGATAATCGTGATATTTTGGATGGTGATTTTCGCCCTTTGGATCTAACCCAGCCACCATTCTCCTGCGAGATGGCTAAAGTATTCGAGTTCACGAACCGGAGAGGGGTCTTCGGACTTCGTCATATACCGCGGTGGAAAAAGATCGTTCTATTACAGCAGAATGACGCCGCCTAACGAATTAAAATAGGCGCTTCGGAATTTGTCAGGTGTTTGACTGCGACGCACAATCTTGGACAAGAGGACGAGGGCGTCATACTTGAGAAGACCTAACAGGGCGCCCAGGCTCGACCGCCGCTTCACAGCGATTCAAAAACAGACTTGGTTTTATTGTTTCCTGGCATGCGAACTGTTCTATTAGTTTCTAACGCGTTACTTCTGCTTTTATTGATCGGGGCCGTGCGCCGCATGCTGAACGATCGGTCCCGGCTGAGGAAACTCGGACAGAACTATTTTTCTCTGCTAAAGGTAAGCGAAGGGACATTTGACTCGGTCATCCCGATAGTCAGGCTGGATGAATTTCACGAGGTGTTTGCTCGAACCGAACCGGGCTTCAACCCGGAATCCGAAGTGAGTTTCATTGGATACTGGGTGAGAGGGGGGACTAGTTCCTTCGAGAGCTGGGTGTTATCGGTTCTGGCAAAGCAGGCAACATCTCTGTTTGAATTTGGCACCTGCTCCGGCAAGACAACCTATCTCTGGGCGAAGAATTCTCCGGCCGAAGCGAGAATCGTCACTTTGACTTTAGGCAAAGACCAGCATGCGGATTATCTTGCGGCAGGAGAAGATAACCTTTTGGCGATCCAAACGGCACTGGCCGAATCGGCTTTTGACAGTTTCATGTATTCGGGGACTCCGGTCGAACACAAAATCACCCAGTTATTCGGCGACAGCAAGCGATTCGACGAAACGCCTTATCTGAAACAATGCGACCTGATCTTTATTGACGGCTCGCACGCATACTCTTACGTCAAGAACGATACGGAGAAAGCGTTGCGCATGCTGAAGGAAGGCGGACTCCTTCTCTGGCACGATTACCGTTATCGCAATCTGGAAACCAGAGGCGTGCGTCAGTACCTGGATGAGTTGAGCGAGACCTTGCCGCTGATTCGTTTGGACGAAACAACGATCGTGGCTTATCGCAACGATACTAAAAACGTCGCGGCGGACTAGAGAGCGTAATCCGGACGCATTAAACCGGGGAGACGAAAAGCGAGGCGATGGTTCTTTTTATAGCCTCGGCTGAGTAGCAGTGGCGGAACAACGAAAACGCATTCTCCGCCAACCGATCTCGCAAAACGCGATCAGCCATAAGCCGGACACAGCCTGCGGCAAAGACTTCGGGCGTGTTTGCGATCAAGACGTGTACGTCGTCGATGGCGTCAATGCCTTCCATGCCGATTGAGGTGCTGATAACCGCGCGACGATGACTGAAGGCTTCCAGCACCTTGATGCGTGTGCCGCCTCCCGCCCGCACGGGCACCACCACGGCAGTGGAGTTCTGATACCACGGCGCGATGTCCGGGACCTCGCCGATCATCTGCATGCCGTAATCGACCGCCATCTGGCGGAGCCGTGGGCTGGCTCCCCTTCCCACAATATTCACTGTGAAGTCAGACTGGGTGAGGCGACGAATGTGCGGGAGGATTTCGCTTCCGAAATACTGCACCGCATCTTCGTTCGGATAGTAACCCAGGGTTCCGACGAACAGGAAAGTGAAGACGCCCTCATTCGCGTCGCGCGGCGCCGCATCATGAAGGCGCACCGCGTTGGGCAGGACGCACAGATCACTTCCGTAGTCGGCGTGCAGTATCGCCTTGTCGCCTTCGGAGCAGACGTAAACGCGATCGAACTCCCTAAGCACTTCTTCCTCCAAAGCCTCATAGCGCTGGGCCTCCATCTCATAGTAAGTGGCTCGCAGGCCATCTTTGTTCAACCGGCAAAGCGCGGCTATACGGCGGTGAGTCTCGGATTCGATGTCGTCAAGATCGAGGTGCCCTTCGGGCGTGCCGGAAAAGACATTAAGGAAAGGGCGCGCATAAGGCATCATGGAGAGTCGAAACACATGTACTACGTCAAAGCGTGATCCGTGGTAAGGGCGCCGCCCAAATAGCCTGCTAAGAAACGGCGGCAGAAACGAGACCCTCGAGCGGGCGAACTGAGCCCGAGTCGTCACGACTGTGCGCAGGCAGAGTCTCTCGAACGCGGCGGGCACACGAGCACCAAACGGCGGGTATAGCGAAACGACCAGCAAGGAAATCGAATAATGCTCGGCGAGGGCTTCGAGAACCATTCCCGCCCGCATCGCCAAGCCGTTTCCGGCCAGAGCCGGGACCACGGGACTGAGATACAGGAGTTCAGGTTTCGACGACATGCAGATCACTACGGCAAGGAATAAGGAGCGATACAACTATAGCTTCAAAAGATAGCTCCCATTACCCAGCGAAGGTCCTATCGTTTAGTCAAGGATCTGTCTCAATCCTTCCTCTAGAGTGGTAGTAGCCTTAAAGCCGAAGGTCTCGGCGCGGGAAGTATCCAGTACTCTTCTAGGCTGGCCGTCGGGTTTCGTAGCGTCCCATCGTATCTCTCCCTTGTAATCCAAAAGGGTGCGGATAGTCTGCGTGAGTTCTTTAATTGAAGTTTCGCATCCACTCCCTAGATTCACGGGGTCGCTTCCATCGTATTCTTCTGTAGCTTTGATAATCCCTTCCGCCGC
>Ga0163162_10005985_pt1 | contig 11776 bp, 12 predicted proteins | sample S55metaG_FD_115310 | JGI IMG/M metagenome (GOLD analysis project Ga0163162, IMG submission 115310) | Switchgrass rhizosphere microbial communities from Kellogg Biological Station, Michigan, USA - S5-5 metaG | ecosystem: Host-associated > Plants > Roots > Rhizosphere > Soil | place: USA...
CCCACCATCCCGATCCCGACACGCCGATCGACGAGACGCTGCGCGCGCTGGACGACGTGGTGCGGACCGGCAAGGCCCGCTACGTCGGCTGCTCGAACTACCCCGCCTACCAGGTGGCCCGCGCGCTCGGCCGCAGCGAGCTCCTCGGCCTGGCGCGCTTCGACTGTGTGCAGCCCCGCTACAACCTGCTCTTCCGCCAGCCGGAGCGCGAGCTGCTCCCGCTCTGTCGCGAGGAGGGCGTGGGCGTGATTCCGTACAACCCGATCGCCGGGGGCTTGCTGTCCGGCAAGCATCGGCGCGAGAGCGGACCGACGGCGGGCACGCGGTTCACCCTGGCCAACGCCGCGCAGCGCTATCAGGACCGGTACTGGCACGAGCGCGAGTTCGCCACGATCGAGGCGCTGCGCCCGCTGGCCGCCGAGGCCGGCATGCCGCTGGCGCGACTGGCGGTGGCGTGGGTGCTGGCCAACCCCGTCATCACCGCACCGATCGTGGGCGCGAGCCGACCCGAGCAGCTCGACGACATCCTGGCGGCGGCGGACAAGGACCTGGACGCAGGGCTGAAGCTTCGGCTGGACGAGCTGACGCAGGAGTACCGCTGGGGCGACGACGCGCGCTGAGCGCCCGCCGCCGCCCCGCGGGATTGTCGGTTACTTCTTGGCGAGGCCGAGCCGCTGCTCGAGCAGCAGCCGCACTTCGTTGGCCGCCGAGCGCCACAGGGCAGCGCCGGGCGCCTCGTAGGCCGACTGCACCTGCTTGCGGAACTCGTTCATCGCCGCGTCCTGCGCTTCCTTGCCGGTGGCGACGTCGATCGTGCCGGAGCGGATGACCGCGGCCTTGGTGGTGGCGGCGTGGGCGCGCTCCATCCAGCGGCCGATCTCGTTCCAGTCCTTGTCGAAGAAGACGACGACGGGAATGGACTGATAGCCGTTGTTGAGGAACGTGTCGCGCAGGTCCGCGTTCTGGTCGCGGAAGAACACCCGGAGCTCGGCGCCGGGCATGGCGTCCACGATGTGGGCGATGAGCGGGGAGTTGCGGTGGACGTCGCCGCACCAGTTCTCGGCCAGCATGATCACGTACTTCACGCCGGTGACCCCGCCGAAGAACTTGCGCTCGTCGTCGGTGAGATTCGACTTGGCGTAGTTGCTCTCGGTGCGGGCCTGGGTGTCGCCCATCTGGGCCATGTAGTCCTTCCAGTTCAGGCCCGTGGCGAACCGCTTGCTGTCCATCGGAATGACGAGCTGCGCCATATTCTTTGTCTCCTCCCGTAGGATGGGAATTCGGCGTTATTTATACACCCGATCGGCCGTCAAGTCGCGGCGACGCTCCGGGGGCCGCCCGGCGATCTGTGATAGAAGTGTCGCGTGCGTTCGTCCGCTCGTCGCTGGCTCATCGTCGCCGCGCTGTTCGTCGTGACCTTCGGAATCTCCACTCCGCTCGCCGCCTACGGTGTATTCCTGCCGGTCCTGGCCGAGACCTTCGGCTGGAGCCGCGGCGCGATCGCCACCGCGCTGTCCATCAACCTCCTGGTCGGCGGCCTGGCCGGCTTCGGCATCGGCGCGCTGGCCGATCGTCACGGCCCGCGACTGATGCTGGTGGCCACCGTCGCGCTGGCCGGCGCGGCCTTCGCGCTGGTGGGCACCGTCACCGCGCTGTGGCAGCTCTACCTGTTCGTCGGGATCCTCGGGGGCGTGGGCATGTCGAGCTTCTATCTCCTGACCGCGGCCACGGTCGCCCACTGGTTCAACGATCGCCGCGGTCTGGCGCTGGCCCTGGCCCTGGTCGGCTTCAGCCTCGGCTACATCACGGCCGGGCCCATCGCCGCCGCGCTCATCGCCCGCGTCGGCTGGCGCGCGGCCTACGCGTGGCTCGGCGGCGGCTGCGGCGTCCTCACCCTGCTGGCGGCGCTGACCGTGCGCCTGCCGCGCGCCGCGGACCGTCCGCATCCGCGCGCGATCGCACCGAGCGGCGCCATCGCGGTGTCCGCTGCGCCCAGCGTCACGCTGCGCGCGGCGCTGGCCGATCCGCGGCAGTGGTATCTGAACGGGTCGTGGCTCCTGCTGGGTGGTGTGGCCCTGATGATCTCGGTCCACGTCGTACCGTTCGCGCGCGACCAGGGCATCAGCCTGGCCGGCGCCTCGCTCACGCTCACCGCCTACGGCCTGGGCTCGGTGGTCGGACGGCTCGCCTCGGGCGCCGTGTCCGATCGCCTCGGCACGTTCGTCACGATCCGCGCTGGCTACACGATCCAGATCGCCGCACTCCTGACGCTGTGGCTGGTGCCCTCGCGGGATGTCGTGCTGACCTCGCTGGTCCTGTTCGGGATCGGGTTCGCGGCCGCCGATACCATGGTCACCAAGGTGATTCCCGACGTCTTCGGCGTACGCGCGATCGGGGCGATCATGGGCGTCCTCGCGCTGGGCTGGCGGGCGGGGGCGGCGCTGGGACCGGCCGCGGCGGGATTTCTCTACGACGCCACCAGCTCCTACACGGTACCGTTCGCGGCGGCGCCGGTGGCGGTGCTGACCAGCTGGGGACTGTTTGCCCTCGCCACGCGCCGTTGACAACTGCAGAGAGGAGAGACGAGATGGACTGCTGCGCTCATGAGGGACCGGACGGGGGCGACGCGCGGTTCGACATCAAGAAGGTCGCCGACGGCGTGCACGTGGCGGTCGCCGCACCCGCCTACAAGGTCAACTGCAACACGGCCATCATCGAGAACGACGACGGTGTGATGGTGGTGGACACCCACTCCAAGCCGTCGGCGGCCCGGGTGATCGTGGAGCAGCTGCGCGGGATGACCAGCAAGCCCGTCCGCTACGTGGTCAACACGCACTTCCACTGGGACCACTGGCACGGCAACGAGGTCTATCCGGCCGCCTACCCGAACGCGGAGATCGTCAGCAACGACATCACGCGGGAGGCCATGGTTCGCAAGGGGCTGAAGCGGATCCAGGATCACGTGCGCACGGTGCCCGCCGAGGTGGCCAAGCTGCGCGCCGACCTGGCCAGCGCGCCGCCCGCGCAGCGCGCAAAGCTGGCGGCCGATCTCAGGGCGGCCGAGCGGTACCTCGCCGAGGTGAAGGCGCTCAAGCCGGCGCTGCCGACCATCGCGTTCGAGCGCACGATGAAGCTCTATCGGCGCGACCGCGAGATCCAGCTCCTGCATCTGGGCCGCGCGCACACCGAGGGCGACGTCTTCGTGTTCCTGCCCAAGGAGAAGGTGGTGATCACCGGAGACGCGGTGATCGGCTGGACGCCATACATGGGCGACGGCTACCCGGAGGACTGGGTGGGGACGCTCGACCGCCTGGCCCAGCTCGACTTCACGCACATCATCATGGGCCACGGCGACGTGGTGGGCCGTGAGTGGCTACGCACCTTCCGCGCGTACGTGCATGACATGGTCGAGGCGGTGCGGCAGGAGGTGGCCACCGGCGCCACGCTCGACGAGGTCAAGCAGCGGGTGACCGCGCGGCTGGCGCCCACGCACGAGAAGGCGTTCGCCGAATACAACGATTACCGGCCGTGGCGGACGGGCCTGCTGGGCAACATCGAGAGGACCTTCGCGATGGTGAGCTGAGAGCGACCGCGGGACGCGCCGGGCTTCCCGGCGCGTCCCGCCCTGGCGATCTAGCATTTCCGATTCAGCGTGAGATCCCAGCACGTCACGATGGCTGGGCTGACCCGCTCGTCGCGGTAGGTGATCTTGTTGAACTTGAAGCTGACCTGCTCGGAGACTCCGTTGAGGACGGTCGTGGCGCCCGACGTGTCGATCTCGACGATGATCGCCCCCTCCAGCGTGATGCTGAAGGTCTTCGACACGGGCCCGCCGGGAAGGTCGGCCCCGAACCAGGTCAGATCGACCTTGAGGACCTCGCCGGTGAGCGCGGCCAGGAGCAGCTTGGGGCTCGCCTGGTCGGGAAGCTTGGCGATCTTGAGGGGGGCGACGTCGGCGCGCCCAACCTGGGCGCCTCCGGCGCCACCGACGGTCGCGGTCTCGACGGTCAGTCCGAGCCCGATCGCCTGCACGACGATGGCTCCCGGGGCCGCCTTGACCTTGCTGTCACCGTGAATCACCCCCTGCGATGTGCCCTGAATGGCGAGGTACGCCTCCAGGGCCTCACTGGACGACGGCGCGACGACCACAATCGCCACGACGGCGAGACACGTCGAAAGAGTCAGAACTTTTAGCAATCCGCTCACCATGTGCGGTCTCCTCGAGCTCGATCAAAATGGGCGCCGCCGCGCGCCAGTTCTAGTCACCTATCAGTTACTGAACCAAGCGTCAATGGGCCCACGCCGCGCGCGAGAGCGCGACGGGAAGCAGCGTGTGACGGGTGGATCTCCGCCGCGAGCGCGGCGGATCCCCGGCTAGCGTCGAGCGGGTGGCTCGGGCGTGTTCGGCGCGGGCTTCGGGCGACACTCGACGGCGACCTGCATGCGATTGGCGGTCGCATCGGTGGTCAGCGCGGTCACCGTGGGCTCGCACGAGGCCGGCAGGCGGAATCGTGCGCGCAGGGCCTCGACCGGAAGCTGCTGGATCTCGATGAACTCGACCGTCGTCATGGACAGGCTTACGGCCAGGACCAGCGCGGCGAGGCTCGCACCGCGCGCGCGACCCTCGGCAGTCCATGCGTGATCCATGGGCGGCACAGTAGCTGGCCTCGGCTGAAGATTCCCTGAAGATGACGTGAATTTTCGTTCAGGTTGTTCGGCGCGGCTCGCGGGACAGTACGATGGGCGCGATGCGGGGCCTAGACCTTCAGACGGGGATCGAGGACGTCGCGCAGGCCGTCGCCCAGCAGGTTCATGCCGAGCACGGTGAGCATGATGCCGAGCCCGGGGAAGGTGGAGATCCACCATGCCTCGCGCAGGTAGTCGCGGCCCTCGCTGAGCATGCGGCCCCACTCCGGCTGCGGCGGCTGGCTGCCGAGCCCGAGAAAGCTGAGCGCGGCGGCGGCCAGGATGGCGGTGCCGAGGCCGAGCGTGGCGGTGACCACCAGCGGCGCCACGACGTTGGGCAGGATGTAGCGGGTCAGGATCGAGGGATCGCGACGCCCGAGCGCGCGCGCCGCCTCCACGTAGAGGTTCTCGCGCGCGGAGAGCACGCTGGCCCGCACCAACCGCGCGTAGGTGGGCACCGCCGAGAGTCCGACCGCGATCATGACGTTGGTCAGCCCCGGCGTGAGCACGCTGACGATGGCCAGCGCGAGCAGGATGCCGGGAAACGCCAGCAGCACGTCGATCACGCGCATGATCAGCGCGTCGAGCCGGCCGCCATAGAAGCCGGACACCAGGCCGATGGGCGTGCCGATCGCCACGGCGATCGACACCGCGATCAACCCCACCGTGAGCGAGATGCGCGCGCCGTGCAGCACGCGGCTGGCCACGTCGCGGCCGAGTTGATCGCTGCCGAGCCAGTAGGTCGCCCCCGGGGGCTGCAGCGCGGTGCGCGGCGCGGTCTTGATGGGATCACGCGGGCTGAGCCAGGGCGCGGTCAGCGCCATGAGCGCCAGCGCGCCCAGGATCACCAGGCCGACGAGCGCGCCGCGGTGGCGCACCAGCCGGCGGGCCAGGCTCGCGGTGCCCGGCATGCGCTCAGCCGAACCGGATGCGCGGGTCGGCGTACGCGTAGGCGACGTCGACCAGCACGTTGATGAGCACGTAGATCGTGGCCACGAAGAGGACGGTGCCCTGCACGAGCGGGAAGTCCTTGCTGAGGATGCCGCCCACGATGAGTCGGCCGAGCCCCGGACGGCTGAACACGGTCTCGACGATCACCGCGCCGGCCAGGAGGTTGCCGAACTGCAGGCCGAAGATGGTGATGATCGGGATCAGCGCGTTCTTGAGCGCGTGACGCGCGACCACGCTGACGCCGCCGAGCCCCTTGGCGCGCGCGGTGCGCACGTAGTCCTGGCCGAGCACCTCCAGCATGCTCGAGCGGGTGAGCCGGGCGATGATGGCCGCCGCGATCGTGCCCAGCGTGATGGCGGGGAGAATCAGGTGTGCGAGATCGCCCCCGCCGGTGGCGGGGAACCACGCCAGGTGCAGCGAGAAGACGAAGATGAGCAGCAGCCCCAGCCAGAAGCTCGGCATCGACACCCCGAGCAAGGCGGTGCCCATCGAGGCCACGTCCAGCCAGGAGTTCCGCGACAGCGCGGCCAGCAGGCCGAGCGGCACGCCCACCGCGACGGCCACGAGCATGGCGGCGACCGCCAGCTGCGCGGTGCTGGCGACGTTCTCGCCGATCTCGGTGGTGACGGGCCGACGGCTGCGGATCGACGTTCCCAGGTCGCCCCGGGCGGCGCTGGTCACGAAGCGCCCGTACTGCTTGAGGATGGGCTCGTCGAGGTGGAGCTGCGCGCGCATCTGCGCCACCTGGTCGGGGTTGGTGACGAACTCGGCCAGCATCATCTTCACCGGATCGCCGGGGACGAGGAACAGCATGCTGAAGACCGCCAGCGTGACCCCGAACAGCACGGGGACGACGGCGAGGATCCGCCGCAGGATCCACGTCAGCATGGGGCAGGGCGGGCGGCGGCGCTACTTGCGGAGCGCGGCGTCACCCAGGATGGGATAGGCGTTGAAGTTGTACTTCACGCCCTGCACGCCGGACCGGAACGCCCACACCGAGAGCTCGTCGACCAGCGGCACGGTGAGCGCCTCCTCGATCGCGAGCTGCTCGATCGACACGTAGATCGCGCGGCGCTTGGCCGGGTCGGACTCCCGCCGTCCCTGCTCGAGCATCGCGTCGAGCTTGGGATTCTTCACGCACGACCAGTTGAAGTTGGCGCCCACCAGCGAGCCGTGGAACAGCGAGAACAACCCGTCGGGATCGGTGGAGCGCAGGAACATGACCGGCCCGTGGGTGGCGCAGCGATAGTTGTCCTCGTACCACGGCGGGCGGGCCTGGGCCTTGATCTTGACGTCGATGCCGACCTCCTGCAGCGAGGCCTGGATGATCTGCGCCGTCGGATCGGGACCGCCGCCGTACTCGATGGCGTTGAGGACGATCTCGAGGCGCTGGCCGCCCTTGGTCCGGATGCCGTCGGCGCCCGGCTGCCAGCCGGCCTCGCCGAGCAGCGCCTTGGCCTTGGCCGCGTCGAACGTGATGGCCGCGCGCTTCACGGCCGGGTCATCGAGCATCACGGCGGTCAGCGGGGCATTGGCCTTCAGCGCCGTGCCCTTGTAGACGGTGGCCAGGAAGGCGTCCTTGTCGATGGCGTGGTTGATCGCGCGCCGCACCTTCACGTCGTCCATCGGGGGCTTGGTGACGTTGAGCAGCCAGATGCGCGGCACGCCCGGCCACGGCGCCTTCTCGATCCGCAGCGCGGTGTTGGCCTCGAGCCGGGGCAGCGACTGGGCCGGGACGGCGTACACGCCCTGCGTCTCGCCGCTCTCCAGCGTTGTCACGCGGGTCCCCGCCTCGGGGATGAACTTCCAGACCACCGTCTCGAGCTGGGCGGGGCCGCTGCGCTCGCTCCACGGCGGTTTCCGCTTGTAGTCCGGCATGCGGACCATCGTGGTGTGATCCTTGGCGACGTACTCCTTGATCATGAACTGGCCGGTGCCGATCGGCTTGGTGTGCACTTGATCGCCGGTCTCGCGCACGGCCTTGGGCGACACGAGGCTGAGCGGACCGGAGGCCGCGTAGGTGAGGAACGGCGCGAACGGCGTCTCGAAGCTCACCTGCACGGAGTACTCGTCGAGGACCTTGGAGCCGGCGTAGCCGGCGAGCGCGGCGCGGGCGCCGCCGGCCTTGAACTTGGGATCGACGATGCGGTCGAAGTTGAACTTCACCGCGTCGGCGTTGAACGGCGTGCCGTCGTGGAACTTCACGTCGCGCCGCAGCTTGAAGGTGACGCTGCGTCCGTCCTTCGACGCCGTCCACGATTCGGCTAGCCAGGGGACGAGCTTGCCGTCCGGCCCCTTGTAGACGAGGTTCTCCGTCACCGAGGCGATGATCTGGTAGGTCACTGCGGACGGCGAGGCGTGGGGATCGAGGGTGGGGGGCTCCTGGTCCAGACCGAGCACCAGTGTGCCGGGCGCCTGGGCGGCAGCCGGCGGCAGCATCGGGGCGCCCAGCGTGAGCAGACCGAGCGTGACGAGGGACGTGAGCCAGGCAGCCGCGCGCGAACGTCGCATGGTGGAAAGCCTCCTCGGCGACCGGAAGTATACCGACAATGACGAAGGCGCACACGTGCCGTGAGGAACACGCTCGATCATTCGATGAGTCGATCGGCCCGCAGCAGCATCGACTGCGGAATCACAATGCCGAGTGCCTTGGCCGCCTTCACATTGATCGCGAGCTCGAACTTCGTCGGCTGCTCGACCGGGATGTCACCCGGCTTCGCGCCTTTGAGGATCTTGTCCACCAGGCGGGCGGCTTGCCGGCCCAGCGCGTATTTGTCTGCGCCATAGCTGGCCAGCCCGGCCCGCTCCACGTAGAACGGAGTCTCGAACATGGTCGGGATCCCCCGCTTGGGGGCGATCTCGAGAATCAAGCCCGGAATATTCTGCGACAGCACGCGAGGCGAAAAGATTCCGTCGATCTCACTCTTCTTGATCGCGCTGATCACGGATCGCGCCTCGTCTTCCGTGCGCACCGGCCGTTCGACCAGCATGAGGCCGAGACGCTGCGCGGCGTCCCGGTACACCGGCAGTTGCGAGACCGTGAAATCATTGGTCGCGTCGTAGACCAGGAGCACTCGTCTCAGGCGCGGGATCAGCTCGCGAAAGATCTCCAGTCCCTTCGGCACGAGCTCGAGCCCAAGATCGGCGAGCCCCGTGATGTTGCCCCCGGGTCGCGCCAGGCTCTTCACGAATCCCGCGCCGACCGGGTCGGCCGCTTCCAGGAAGACGATGGGGATCGTCGCGGTCGCTTGCTGGGCGGCTCTCGTCGAATGGTCTCCGCCACTGGTCACGATGACATCCACCCCCTGACGCGTGAGGGTGCGAGCGGCCTCCGGTAGCTCCGCAAGGTTGCCTTGCACGAAGCGCACTCCGATCGCGAAGTCCTGGTTTTCGCGGTATCCAAGCTCTTGCAGACCGTCGCGCAAGCCGACGATGGCCGGCGTGGGTCCCCATGACTCCGTCAGCGCTCCGATTTTGATGAGGCGACGCGATTGCGCCTCGCTGACCCAAGCCCTCGGCCCAGGAATCGCAAGCACGACGGCGAGCGCCAGCAGAATGGCGCGGCGTGCTGTCACTGGGCGCCCGGAGGCGGGGCCGGCCCGGCCAGCAGCGCTGCGATGAGCGCCCGGGCTGGTGCACTCTCCCACTCGCGAGGTCCAACGGCAAAACCGATGGCCCGTCCGTCCCGACCGATGACGAACGTCGTCGGGAGACCGACGACGCCGTACAGGGTATTGATTGCGCCGTTTCGATCGAGCACGAGCGGGAACGTCAGCCCCAACTCCGTCGCGTAGCGACGGGCGGCCTCCCTGTCCTCACGGGCATTGACCCCGATGACGGCGAGTCCACGCGACGAGAACTCGCGGCGGAGCCGCTCCAGCCCGGGCATCTCCGGGCGGCACTCGAGACACCAGCTCGCCCAGAAGTTCAAGATGATGACCGATCCTCGGTGCTCCGTGATCGACAGCGTTCGGGCGTCGAGCGTGCGGCCACTGAAATCTGGAGGCGCTGGGCGGAAGGTATAGTCGTGCAGGTTAAGGGTCTTGAGAAGAGGTGCCAGCGCCCCCTGGTCGGCTGCCCCCGTCCCAGCTAGGCCGACAACGAGCAAGCCACAAGCGAGTAGCCGGGCTGCCATAGCCGCCGGAGGGCTCGGCGTTATGGTCAGCGCTTGCCCATCACTCCCTGGATATCCCGGAGTAGGGTGTCGCCATACACAACGGTCGTCGCTTCATTCTCGATCATCCACTTCTTGCGGATGATGCCCTGGGGATCGATGAGAAAAAATGATCTGACCGCGAGCAGGGTCTTATCGTTGAACACTCCGTAGCTGCGCGTGACCTTCGCCTCCGGGAAATCACTGAGCAGCGGGTACGGCAGCTTCAAAGATTCGGCGAACGTCTGCTGCGAGAAGGGCAAGTTGGTGCTGATGCCGAGATTCTGGATCCCCAGGGTTTCGAACCGCTTGTGGTCGGCCTTCCTGGCCGACAGGTTCGCCGCTCACGTGGGAGTGAAGTCCGCGCCGTAGAACTCGAGGAGGACCCACTTTTTACCCCGAAAGTCGTTGAGGGCGATATCACTGCCGGTGGTGGCCGCCAGGCTGAAGGCGGGTGCCTGCTCGCCAACCTCCACCGCCGTCGCCTGCCGGGGACCGACGCTAGCCAAGGTCATTCCTAGCAGAGTTGCCAGGACCACGACCCCGAACGCTCGACTCACGAAGTTCGCCATGCCCGCGTCCTCCTCCGAGACAGTGTCGGCATCCGCTTGTGGAAGCTGCGTTGAGACGCCTCGGGTACAGCCTCGTTGGGGCAAACTACCCTAGCTGGGGGTCAAAGGGGTGTCAAGGTGCCGGCGCTCGACGACCGGCCGTGTGGTGCGCGGCCTGGTGGCTTCGCCGGGAGTTCGCGACCACCGCGCAGGCCACCAAGTAGGCGATAATCCCGGCGGTGCAGCGCCACAGCGCCGTCGGGGAGAGATGGCCAAGGACCGCGCTCCTCGCGGTGGTCATGGTCCTGTGCGTCGGATGCGTGGCCGCGCTCCGCGGGGACGCATCCCGTGGCGATCAGTGGCCCACCTACGGCAACGATCCGGGCGGCACGCGGTATTCCGCGCTGGCCCAGATCGATCGAGCCAACGTCGCTCGGCTGCAAGTCTCCTGGACGTACCGCACGGGTGAAACCGGCGGCGCGCCCGCGTACGGCCACATCGCGTTCGAGGCGACGCCGATCCTGGTCGACGGCACACTTTTTCTGAGCACGCCGTACAACCGCGTGATCGCGCTCGACGCCGAGACGGGCGCCGAGCGCTGGGCCTACGAGCCGAAGGTCGATCGCACGCGCCGGCTGGCGATCGTCACCTCGCGCGGCGTCTCCACGTGGCTCGATCCGGCCGCAGCCTCGGGCACCGCGTGCCGCCGGCGGATCTACGTCGCCACGATCGACGCGCGCCTGATCGCCGTGGACGCCGCCAGCGGATTGCCGTGCACCGGCTTCGGTCGGGCCGGTGAGGTCGATCTGACTCAAGGCATCGTCGTCAGGGACGGACCCTGCTGCTACCAGGTGACTTCGCCGCCGGCCATCGTCGACGGGCTCGTGGTGGTCGGCTCCTCGATCGCCGACAACCGCTCGGCCGACATGGAGCGCGGCGTGGTGCGCGCGTACGACGCTCGGACCGGCGAGCGGCGCTGGAGCTGGGACCCGATTCCCACGCGCGAGTCCGACCCCGCGCGTGCGACGTGGGCGGGGGACAGCTGGCGCCGGACCGGCGCCGCCAACGTCTGGTCGGTGATGTCCGTGGACGTCGAGCGCGGCCTCGTGTTCCTGCCGACGAGCAGCCCGAGCCCGGACCACTATGGTGGCGAGCGCATCGGGGCGAACCGCTATACGAACTCCGTGGTCGCGCTGCGCGGCGCCACCGGCGAGGTCGTGTGGGACTTCCAGGTCGTGCATCACGATCTGTGGGACTACGACGTGGCGGCGCAACCCACGCTGGTGACCGTCACGCGCGACGGCAAGGCGGTGCCGGCGGTCCTCGTCGCCACCAAGATGGGCCACCTCTTCGTGCTGCATCGCGAGACCGGCGCGCTTCTGTTCCCGGTCGAGGAGCGGCCCGTGCCGCGCGGCACGATCGCCCGCGAGGAGGC
>Ga0163162_10005989_pt1 | contig 11774 bp, 6 predicted proteins | sample S55metaG_FD_115310 | JGI IMG/M metagenome (GOLD analysis project Ga0163162, IMG submission 115310) | Switchgrass rhizosphere microbial communities from Kellogg Biological Station, Michigan, USA - S5-5 metaG | ecosystem: Host-associated > Plants > Roots > Rhizosphere > Soil | place: USA: Michigan...
GTGTGATTGAGGCTAAGCCTGATGAATTGCGCACCTATTTAGAGGAAGCGGCGGGCATATCTAAATACAAAGAACGCAGACGCGAAACGGAGCTGCGCATCCAGCATACCCACGATAATTTGGCACGGGTCAATGATGTGGTTGTGGAACTTGAAAAACAATTAAATACGCTTAAACATCAAGCGAATGTGGCTGAAAAATTTAAAACCTTAAAACAACAAGAACGCACCCTAAGAGCGGAATGGTACGGGATTCAATGGCGGCACTTAGATAGTCGTATGGTAGAACATACCTTAAAAATCCAACGCGAAGAAACCGCGTTTGAAGCTCATCAAGCTGATTTAAGCAGCACAGATAAAGATCTTGAGCAAATGCGCCAAGAACAGCGTGAGGGCCAAGAAGCATTTCAAGAAGTACAACGTCGTTACTATGCGGTTGGCAATGAAATTACTCGTATCGAACAAGAAGTGTTGCATCATCAAGAGCGCCAAAATCAATGGGAAAGTGAGCTTAAACAAGCTAGCAATGATTGGCAGTTAGTAAAAGATCAGCAAGATGAAACCGAAGATGAGTTGCGCGAACTTGATCATGAATTACAAGACGTTGAGCCTCAACTGACAGAGGCTAGAGTGACAATGGAAAGTTTGCAAGAATCTTTATCGCAAGCCGAAGAAGATGTGCAAACTTGGCAAAATCGTTGGGATGAATTTAATACGGTTGCTGCTAAAACGACGCAAACGGCCCAAGTCGAACAAACTCGTATTCAACATTTAGAACAACGCATTGCTTCCTTGCAAAAGCGTCAAGCACAACTATTGGAAGAACAAAGTCGGCTTAATTTTTCTGAATTAACTAAAGAAGTAGAAGCGTTTACTAGACAAGCTCATGAAGTTGCTGCGGTATTGGAAACTCATAAAGAACAGCTGACAACCTTGCGACAAGATATTCACGCGTTGCAAACAGCGCAACAAACATCGCATACCAACTTAGATACTGTGCGCAGTGAGTTGCAGCGCTTGCGCGGACAACAAGCTTCTTTAGAAGCATTACAGCAAACAGCTTTGGGGCAACGTGATAATTTAGCTTCACCTTGGGTGGCAGAACACAATTTGGGTGGCAAGCCGCGCTTAGCGCAAAGTATACAAGTGGAATCCGGTTGGGAGTTTGCTGTTGAAAAAGTATTAGGTTTTTGTCTGCAAGCGATTTGTGTTGATCAAGTCGATGAAGTGGTGCCACATCTTGATGATTTTAAATCTGGCAATTTATGTGTATTTTCCTCAGCCAATAATACCTCGTCAAACAATCAAGCGCATAAAGGCACGTTATTATTACAAAAAATTAAATCTCCTTGGGCATTGGATTCTTTAATTGCTGGCATTTACACGGCAGATAATTTAAATGCGGCGTTAGCATTATGTGCTTCATTAGAAGCGCATGAATCAGTGATCACTCAAGATGGTTTTTGGCTTAACCGTTCTTGGATTAAAGTTCTACGTGAAGAAGATGCAGCAGCAGGCGTATTCCAGCGCGAAGCTGAATTAAAATTGCTTGCTAGCCGTATTCTGCATGAACAAGAAATTCAACAAGATTTACAGCGTCAAATTGAAGAGCGACGCACACAAGTTAAAAATCAAGAACAGCAATTGGAACAAATTCAACAGGCTTATAATCAGTATCAGAGCCAATCTGCTCAGGTAGGCGCGCAGCAAAAAGCAAAACAAGAACGCTTAGCAGAACTGAAAGCACAATCCGAGCGCTTTTTGTCTGAACAAGCTGAATGTGAAGCGCAATTGGCGCAAGCACAAGATGAGCACTCGCACGCACGTTCAATTTGGCAACAAGCGCTTAATGATTTGGAACAACAAGGTGGTTCGCGTGAAACATTAATGACAGAGCGCGATAAAGCACGCCAACAATTGCAAAGTATGCGTGATAACGCTAACCAGAGAAAAGAATTGAAACATGCGTTGGACATCCGCGCGCAAACAGCAAAGTCGCAAAAGTCTTCGTTGCAGCAACAATTAACACGCTTGCAAAACCAACTCCATTCATTGACTGAACGTAAAATTACTCTGCAAAGTGAATTGAATGCTATGCCACCGCTAGATACCTTGCAGCAAGCATTATCCAGCGCGTTAGATAAACACGTGAGCGTAGAAGTTGAGTTAAATACGGCCCGAACTACCGTCGAAACCTTGGAGTTTGCTTTCCGACGCTTAGAAGAAAAACGTCAAACAATCGAGCATGAGATCAATAGAGTGCGCGGTAAATTAGAAAGCTATCGTGTTGAAATGCAAGGCTGGAAAGTGAAGGCAGATTCACTGTCAGAACAAATGCAAGAAACCGAATTTAGCTTAGAAGAAACCTTAAAAACGTTACCAGAAGAGGCGTCAGCCGAAGAATGGCAGCAAAAGTTAGAGCAAGTCGTACAGCGCATTAATCGCTTAGGTCCAATTAACTTAGTAGCGATTGATGAATATGCAACTTGTTTGGAACGCAAACAATACTTAGATCAACAAGTCGAAGATTTAAGAGCAGGGTTGGCAACTTTAGAAGATGCCATGTCTAAAATCGATAAAGAAACACGCGTGCGCTTTAAAGAAACGTTTGATAAGGTTAACGAACGTTTTCAAGAATTGTTCCCAACCATTTTTGGTGGTGGTAAAGCTTACTTAGAATTAAATAGCGATAATTTATTAGAAGCTGGCGTCACCATGATGGCTTGCCCACCTGGTAAACGTAATAGTTCAATTTATCTGTTATCTGGTGGTGAAAAATCATTAACAGCGATTGCACTTATTTTCTCTATCTTCCATTTAAACCCAGCACCTTTCTGTTTATTGGATGAAGTCGATGCGGCACTTGATGATGCAAACGTTTTGCGTTTCACCCGTTTGGTGAAGGCAATGGCGGATAAAACGCAATTTATTTTCATCAGCCACAACAAAATAACCATTGAAATGGGACAGCATTTAATTGGTGTCACCATGAATGAACCCGGTGTGTCGCGTTTAGTGAGTGTTGATATTGAAAAGGCGATGAGTTTGGCAGGTTAAGGCGTAAGGCGTAAGGCGTGAATAATAGCACGGATAAGCTGAAACAAGAGATTGAGCAACTTCGTGAAGCGATCCACGAGCATAATTATCATTATTATGTTTTAGACACGCCTTTGGTTTCTGATGCGGAATATGATCGTTTATTTGAACGTTTAAAAACTTTAGAACATGCTAATCCCCACTTAGTTACACCTGATTCTCCCACCCAACGAGTGGGAGCTGCACCTCTTAAAACTTTTTCGCAAGTTCAACATCATGTTCCCATGTTGTCATTGGATAATGCGTTTGCTGTTGAAGACCTTGAGGCATTTAATCAACGTATACAAGATAAACTTAAAATTGAAGAAGCCATTGAATTTTGTTGTGAGCCTAAACTAGATGGCTTGGCAATCAGCATTCGTTTTGAAAATGGAATGCTAACTCAAGCAGCAACACGTGGCGATGGTACGACAGGTGAAGATGTAACTTCGAATATACGCACAATTAAGATGATACCGTTGTGCTTGCATGGAAAAAATTTGCCGCGCGTACTGGAAGCACGTGGCGAAGTTTTTATGTCAAAAAAAGGCTTTAACGAGCTTAATCGCCAAGCGTTAAAAAATGATGAAAAAGTATTTGCCAATCCTCGCAATGCAGCTGCTGGTAGTTTACGACAATTAGATCCACGTATTACCGCGCATAGACCATTAGAAATCTATTTTTATGGCATAGGAGTGCTCGAAGGCATACCAATGCCACAAACCCAAAGCGAATTATTAGCGCTGCTTTCTGCTTTGGGATTGCGAGTGAATCCTTTGACCAAAAAAGTTAACGGCGTAGCTGGTTGTCTTGCATATTATCAGCAAATTGGCGCGCAACGTGCTGACTTGCCTTATGAAATTGATGGTGTCGTTTATAAAGTGAATGATTTTATTCTGCAAGAAAAATTAGGATTCGTATCGCGAGCACCGCGTTGGGCGGTCGCACATAAATTTCCAGCAGCTGAAGAATATACCACTATCGAAGCAGTTGAATTTCAAGTGGGACGCACAGGCGCGCTTACGCCAGTTGCGCGTTTGCAACCGGTACACGTTGGTGGCGTAATTGTCAGCAATGCAACTTTACATAACATGGATGAAATTAATCGTAAAGATGTTCGCATAGGCGATAAAGTCGTTATTCGTCGCGCTGGGGATGTTATTCCTGAAGTGGTTAGCGTCATTCTAGAATCCAGAAGTGCAAACACCAAAAAAATTGTTTTACCCAAAGATTGCCCGGTTTGCCATTCAGCGATTGAGCAAGTAGAAGGCGAAGCGGTTGCGCGTTGTACCGGCGGATTAATTTGCGCAGCTCAGCGCAAAGAATGCATTAAACATTTTGCATCAAGACGTGCCATGGATATTGAAGGCTTGGGCGATAAATTGATAGAGCAATTAGTCGACTTAGATTTGCTACGCACTGTTGCTGATATTTATGATTTAAACAAAAACCAATTAGCTGATTTAGAACGTATGGGAGATAAATCAGCCCAAAATTTATTAGATGAAATTGAAAAAAGCAAACAGACTACTTTGGCGCGTTTTTTATATGCGTTAGGCATACGTGAAGTAGGGGAAGCAACGGCTAAGCAGCTTGCTAATTCGTTTTTAACCTTGCCCACCTTACAAAAAGCCAACGAAGAAGAATTACAAGCCGTACCTGATGTTGGTCCAGTGGTGGCAGCTCATCTTGCGCATTTTTTTCAGGAAGCGCATAACCGCGAAGTGATTAAGAAACTCTTAGATGCGGGCATCCATTGGCCGGAAGTCGTTGCGACTAAACACTTGCCACTTGCTGGCAAGACATTTGTCATTACCGGCACGTTAACAGACATCTCGCGTGATGAAGCAAAAGAACAATTAGAAAAACTGGGTGCTAAAGTGGCGGGTAGTGTATCTGCCAAAACAAGTTATGTGGTAGTTGGCGCAGATCCTGGTTCGAAATATACAAAAGCAAAAGAGTTAGGCGTAGCTATATTAGAAGACCAAGCGTTCCAGGAATTTTTGGGAAAATACAGGTAGCCTGGACACGTATTTTGTGCCCAGGACCGTATCACTGAAAAATCGTATCTGTCGTCAAACCACCGCGGGTAAATTGCAAGACTATCTTCTTTTCAGGCAAAGGACGACTGAAGAAATAACCTTGAACAAAATCACAATGATGATCAGCAAGGAATTGTAATTGTTCACGTGTTTCCACGCCTTCTGCAACAACTTCTAATCCTAAATTATGTCCCATCGCAATCACAGCGCTAGTGATGGATGAATCGTTTTGATTTTGTGGTAATCCTTTAATAAATTGCTGATCGATTTTCAAAATGCTCACAGGGAATTGTTTTAAATAGCTAATCGATGAATAGCCAGTACCAAAATCATCGATTGCAATCCGCACACCCATAGCGTGAATACTTCTTAAGCGGTTAATGGCAATATCAGCGTTATCCATTACAGCCGTTTCGGTAATTTCAACTTCAAGATATTTAGGATTTAAATTAGATTCATGCAATGCATCAGAAATAATTTGAGCTACATCTTGGTGGCGAAACTGTTTAGGAGAAATGTTGACAGCAATCGTGACAGGATCATAACCAGCATGTTGCCAAGCGCGGTTGATTCGGCAAGTTTCTTTAATTGCCCATTCTCCAATTGGCATGATGAGACCGGTTTCTTCAGCAAGCGGTATAAAAGTGATGGGACCGACTAGCCCTAATCTAGGATGTTTCCAGCGGATAAGCGCTTCTAAATGCTTTATTTTCCTATCTTTGAGACAAATTTTAGGTTGAAAATAAAGTACAAATTCTTGGTTTTTAATCGCGTTGCGCAATTCGGCTTCAAGTTTAGTATGCTCATGCGCTGCTACGTTCATTTCTTTGGTGTAATACTGATAATTATTGCCGCTGGCATGTTTTGCTTTATACATCGCCATGTCAGCATATTTATGTAAATCTTCTAGCGATTCTGCATCTTGCGGGTAGATACAAATTCCAATGCTCGCGCTAATAAAAAATTCGTGACCTTCTAAATGAATAGGTGCTTCGCATGCCGCCAATATGCGATCGGCAACTTTGCTAGCAAAAGCAGAGCCGTCAATGTCATTTAATAATAAAATAAATTCATCACCACCAAGACGCGCCAAGATGTCGCCAGTTCGAATGAGCTGAGAAAAGCGCGCGCCCATTTCTTTTAAAACGCGATCGCCATTTGGATGCCCAACAGCATCATTCACCTGTTTAAATCTATCTAAATCAATAATGATAACGGCAAGCGTTTTATTATGACGTTTAGCGTTAGCAAGCGCTTTGTTTAGGATTTCATTAAAAAAGACACGATTTGGAAGAGAGGTTAAATAGTCATAGTGCGCTAATCTTACTAAATGTTCTTTATGAATAACAAGTTCATGCTCAGTGGATTTACGCATGGAAACTTCTTCTTCTAGCTGGATATTCGTTTTGCGTAATTCTTCCGTGCGTTGCTGTACGCGTTGTTCAAGTTGATCATGGTCGGCTTCAATTGTGTCTAACATGCGGTTGATGGCTGAAGATAGATTAGCGATTTCATCTTTACCACTAACTTTTACTCGCTTGTGAATGTCGTTGTCTTTACCAATCATTGCCAATTGGTTGTCCAGGCTTTCAAGACGTTTAATAATTATTGTTCTTAATAGCCACAAAATTAAGAGAGAAAAAACGACACCGGCAGCAAGAAAGTTAATAAGAAAATAATCAACGGCCATTTGACCTTTGATGTAAATATAGCGCGGTTTAGTTAGTTGCAACATGCCAATTGGGTTGCCATCAATATCTTTGATTACGGTGTAAGCTTGCAAATTGCTTTCGTTAATTGGCGTGTCGTAGTGGCCGCTTGCTTCATTGGAAACAAAAGCAAAAATACGGGTAAGTTCTGGGGATTTCTGAATTTGGTCGGGTAGCCACAATTTGACTGGTAATTTAAGCGAATTATTTAGAGTTTGTAATGTTTTTTGATTTAGGTAGCGACCGCCCAGCAATGTTCCTTCCGGCGATTGAAATTTATTTCCATCGGTAATAGCTTCTGAGGCAATCATCATGATGCCTTTGTCAGTTAAGATATAACCGCGTACAAATTTTCTAGGTTGTTCTTGCATGACCAAAGTGCTGCCGGCAAATAAATACTTATTCAATCCTTCCGGATTAGCAGTGAGCTTGCCTTTTTCAGTATTGATGGCAAAACCTTTAACTAGCCTGCCATTTTTATCCCAAAGGGTAATAAGGTTAATGCGAGCGTTGGTGAAAGTAGTCAGGGTAAAGTTGTTGAGGATAAAAGCGGGATTTTCCCCTTGCATGAAGCTATATAATTCGCTCCAATGGGCCCAATCGGATAGAAACGCGTGTAGAGAATAGTTTTCTTGGTCTAATGCTTGGTCGACGCGATTTAAATCTATATTGGCGCGTTCTTTTTCAAGAGCTAAAAAGCTCTGCATGAAAAAACGACCCGACCCTACATAAACAAGCCCTAAGAAAACTAACCAGGCAAGACAAATAGCGGTAAGGGTTTTGTTTTTTAATTTCATGCTCCTCCAGCTATCGTTTTAACTTTCTTGTACGCTACTTAATAATTCTCTCATTTTGGCTTTGATCATGTCGATAGCTATACGGTTATTTCCACCTCTGGGAACGATAAGATCTGCGTAACGCTTTGAAGGATCAATAAATTGTAGGTACATTGGGCGTACGGTTTCTTCGTATTGTTTTAGTACAGAGTCTAAGGATCGGCCTCTTTCTTTGATATCGCGCTTCAAACGACGAATTAGACAAATATCTAATGAGGTTTCCATAAAGATACGAATATCCATCAATTCTCTTAGTTGCGGCTCGACAAACAATAAAATACCTTCCAATACGATGATGGTATGTTTGCCTATGCGGCGCGCTTCTTTTTCTCGTACGTGTTGAGAGTGGTTATAAATGGGAACCTGAATGGTTTTGCCGACCTGCAGATCAAGTAAGTGTGAATGCAACAATTGATGATCAAATGCATCCGGATGATCGTAATTGACTTTGGCTCTCTCTTCGAAGGGAATATTACTATGATCTTTATAGTAAGCATCTTCGGAAATAATCACGACTTGATCAGAACCTAATTCGTTGACGATAGTGTTGGCAAGCAAACTTTTGCCGGAAGCGGAGGCACCTGAAATGCCTATAATAATGGTGTTTTTCTTAATCAAGCAATGGTTCTCCTGTTGTGCGTTTTAACAATACATACGAAGCTCCGCGGCTTCCATGGATGGGGGCAGCTGAGCAAAAAGCGAGAACTGCGTCAATGCTGCGTAGCCAATGGTTTAATTTGTTTTTGAGCACTGGCTCTTGGCTGTGATGACCTTTTCCATGAATGATAAGCACAATTCGCAATCCTTGATGCAAACATTGTTGTAAAAAAGCATCCACTGCATGATGGGCCTTCGCAACAGTCATACCATGCAAGTCCAAAATTGCTTCGACATTATATTGGCCTTTACGTAATTTGCGAAGTATTTTATTGGAAATACCTTCTTGTTTATATGCGATATATTCTTCACCACTCACCGCAGCAAGATCAGCGCTTTCGTGAAAGTTTAGACTTTCCTGTTCAGAAATTTTTGGGTATTTGACTTTACGAACCGGTGTGGTGGTAGTGAGGCGGATTTTTTTTTGAGTTAAGGGCTTGGTTCCTTCCATGGCTTTATAGAAGGCAGCAATATCATCAGTGTTAATTTTGGGTTTTTTAGACATTCTTCTATTGTATAGTAGGCACCTCTGCCGCACATCACGCATACAAGCCAGGGCAGGGCAAATAATATACAAATTTAGCACTTTAATGTAGAATTCGTTAATCTTTAAGGTAACCCAATGAAGCAACAAGATTTATTACAACGATTCATATTTGATAAAGCGCCTATTCGTGGTGAATATGTCCAACTTACCGAGAGCTATGAAACCATTTTGGGGCAACATGATTACCCAGAAGCCTTGCGACGTTTATTAGGCGAAGCGCTCGCAGTGGCGGCTTTGCTATGCGCAACGATTAAATATGATGGACGCTTAACCGTACAGTTTCGCGGCAAAGGTAAGCTTAAATTCCTACTTGCTCAATGCGATAATCAATTTCATATACGTGGTTTAGCAAAATGGGATGGGGATTTATCGTATGAAGAGTTGATGGCAGCTTTTCATGATGGCGTGCTGATGATCATGCTGGATTCGGGACCGCAAAAAAAACGCTATCAAGGCATAGTCGCTTGGCGAGGTGATTCACTCATTGAATCAATTGAAGGGTATTTCAAAGATTCCGAACAGCTTGCCACCAAAATTTGGTTAGCCGTTAATGAAAAGAAAGCGGTTGGCTATTTACTGCAAGTGTTACCAGCGCCAGAAAATGTAGCTGAGACCTTGGAACAAGAAATTATTAACCCACATTGGGGACGCATTATTTCTTTGTCATCAAAACTGACCGCAGAAAATTTATTGCATCAAGATATTGAAGCCTTACTAATTAATGCTTATTCAGAAGAAGAAATTAGAATTTTTGAGCCAGTGCCCGTGAAGTTTCAATGCAATTGCACACGAAAACGAGGAGAAGACGCTATTTACATATTAGGGCAAGAAGAAGCCGAGGATGAATTGAAAGATAAAAACGCCATTGTTGTCACCTGCGATTTTTGTAATAAAGAATTTGTGTTTGATCGAGTTGAAGTTGCCAAATTATTCGCAGACAGAAAGCAACCGCCTTCCGATACCCATTTACATTAAATACAGGTTTATTGCTGATGAAAAAGAAATTGATATTTGGTGGCGCTATTCTTTTAACGGTGTTTTGTGTTTGGAAATACCGTTCTCATTCTGCTATGCCAAGCACGCCTGATCCAACTGTAGAAGTTGCGACGGTTAAAGAAATCACGATGCCGCTTGAAGTTCATGCTATTGGCACCTTAGTGGCAGCGCGCAATATAGAAATAACGCCAGAAATACCAGGGCATATCGTTAAAATTCTTTTTCAAGATGGTGAATTTGTAAATGCAGGCACCTCACTGATTCAATTAAACGATGCAGCTTATAAGACCAAGTCTCAAGTTGCCAAAGCACGATTAGCTTTTAGTAAAGGCAAATTCGAACGTATTGCAAAGCTAGCAAAGAAAAATTTCGTTGCTAAACAAACCGTGGATGAAGTAGAGGCAGACTTAAAAGAAAAGCGCGCTGATGCCGAAGAGAGTGAAGAAATGTTAAACCGCCTGCGTTTAACTGCGCCATTCTCTGGCGTACTCGGAAAAAGTAAAGCAAACCCAGGTGATTACGTGACAATTGGCCAACCGTTGGTGACCTTAACCGATATAAAACATTTACGAATCGAATTTAGTGTTCCAGAACGTTTCTTATCTTCTTTAAAAATTGGCCAACCAGTAAAAATTAACACGGCAGCATATCCTGGCCGCGAGTTTATTGGAAAGTTAGCTTTTATTGCGCCAACAATTAATGCTGACAATCGATCAATTGCGTTATATGCCGATATCGCTAATGATGACGATTTATTAAAAGCAGGTATGTTTGTTGATGTTATGCAATCGTTAGGAACAGAGCAGCATGCGTTCATGGTACCGGCCCGTACCTTGGTGCCAACAATGGAAGGAAAGCAAATTTATAAAGTGGTTGCAGGTAAAGTCGCTGTCACCACTGTATTGATAGGCAAACGGATTGGTAATGATGTGCAAATTACCCAAGGTTTAAATTCAGATGATGTCGTTATTACCGATGGTCAATTAAAAGTGAAGAATGGTGTATCCGTTAAAATAAAAGAGAGTGCCTAGTGAATTTACCTGGTTTTTGTATCAAGCGTCCTGCTTTCACCATCGTCATTAGCTTAGTGATGGTGATTGTCGGCATCATTGGTTTTACCAGTGTGCCGGTGCGTTGGATTCCTAATGTGCATCCACCAGTTGTTAGTATTGAAACAGTTTATCCAGGCGCGAATGCAGTGCTAGTGGAGCATGATATTACTAAAGTCATAGAAGGTGCACTTTCTGGAATTAACGGAGTCGAAACACTTACATCTAGCAGTAAACAAGGCACAAGCAATATTATGATTTCGTTTAAGTTAGGTCGCGATATGAACGTGGCGGTTGAAGACGTACGTACTAGTCTTGAGCGCGTACGTGGCGAATTGCCGCGCGATGCATTAACACCCACTGTCAGTAAAGCAGACGGAAATGATAGCGCTATCATGTATATTTCATTTTTTGATTCAAAACGTACTGCGCGTGAATTAAGTGATTATGTCGATAAATATGTTGTGCCATCTTTGGAAACCATTGATGGAGTAGGTAGCGTTGCTGTCTATGGTAAGCAAATCACAGCTATGCAAGTACGTTTGGATCCTAATAAAATGGCCGGTGCGAGTGTAACAGTTGATGATGTCGCGCAATTGTTACAAGATCAAAATGCTTCCTTGCCTAGCGGTCAAATTCGTGGCAATGATCGTTTTTATACTGTCGTAACCGACACGACGTTAAAAACCGCCGAACAATTTAATGATTTAATTATTCGCAATAATCAAAATCAAGCGATACGCATTCGTGATGTGGGCGAGGCAAAATTTGATGCGGAAAATGCCGATTTTGTTTTCCGTATTAATGGCAAGCCAGGCATAGCCATAGGCATTAATCCCCAATCAAATGCTAACCCATTAGATA
>Ga0163162_10005992_pt1 | contig 11773 bp, 7 predicted proteins | sample S55metaG_FD_115310 | JGI IMG/M metagenome (GOLD analysis project Ga0163162, IMG submission 115310) | Switchgrass rhizosphere microbial communities from Kellogg Biological Station, Michigan, USA - S5-5 metaG | ecosystem: Host-associated > Plants > Roots > Rhizosphere > Soil | place: USA: Michigan...
CCAACAACGTATTTTCTAAAGACGTCTACCCGGACTTTCATTCTTACCACTTTTCCCCCTGCCCCCGGCTCCTCTCCGGATGGGAATGGCACATCCACACCGCCTCCCGATGCACCCCCGCCGAAATGCCTGCCCCGCATCCCCCTCAGGGTCTGTTGCAATGCCGCCGCGCCGTCATCAGCTGGAAGCCGCTGCTCCAACGTCTCCTTCAGCTGCCGGTAAAGCTCGACGCCCGCCGCCAGGGAAGCATCGGCCCGCAGGTCGTCCTCCATTTTTTGCTTTTCTTCCGAAGAAAGCTCACCCTCAACATAGCGGATGATATCTTCGTTGGTATAAATTGCCATAATAAGATATTTTCAACGCTGGATAATCAATTGCTCCTGCACAGAACGGGCCACCGGCCCGTTGACCGAAGGTCCATCATCAGATCTTTCCGGAAAATGGGTTACATTTCAGGCGACCCATTTTTCGGACACGTAAGACATTAAAGTTGCCATACATTCCGATTTCTTTTTACGGAGGTAACCGTAAGTAACGCCCAATGCTTCGGCGATCTTCTCCTGTCTTTCACCTGTCAGGCTCATCCGGAGGATCTCCCTGCATTTCTCACCCAGCCGCTGGAATTGCTGAAAAAATAACCGGGCCTTCTCCTCTTCCATTCCAACCTGCTCGGCGACAGCAAAAACATCCTCCCCATATCCAGATAAATCATCGGAGGATTTTGTTACCCGCCTGAGGCCCCTTTTCTTTACTTCATTTAGCCATTTCCGCTTGCATACCAATAATAAGAAAGGCTGAAATGGACAAGTGAGCTCCAAACCCTTGTATTTTGCCTGGTTGTATATATCCACCAGCGACTCCTGAAAAATATCCGCAGCATCATCCTCGGAACCGCTGTTCTGAACGATCCAGATCCGGATGCCGGGAGAAAAAAGGCGGTAAATCTCCTCAATTAATTGATTATCATTATTTAATAAGCCTTCAAGGTAACGTTGATCAGGATGGATGGCCACGAGGTTTTTGGCGAATATCGAAAAAAAATGGAAACAGGGGGTAACAAAGACCAGGTATCGCTGATATACCTGCAAACAAAACACCGTTTATTATGAAATACGAAGTATTCACAAACACCGCTGAAAAGACGAATATGATCGTGCGTAAAAAGTCATCCCTACAATCCCTGGCATTGATCGCCGTTACAGCTATCAGCGTGATCGCTTGTAAAAAGAGCGACTCCCCCGCCCCGCAGCAAAATAACGATGCTGACGGACAGGCAATGGCTGCGTTCATGAAAGAACATGGGCCCGTATTCGAGAGCTTTACGGTCGATGCCGCTGCCGGTGGTGTGCTCACCTCGTCTACAGGTACTACCTATACGATACCCGGCGGCGCTTTCCAGACAAAAGCCGGCGCTTCCGTGACAGGCTCGGTCACCGTCAGTGTGAAAGAGATCAATTCAGTCGCCGACATGATCCTGAGCAACAAGCCAACCCTTACCCGGGACGGTAAATTACTGCAATCTTATGGAGAGTTCCTTGTCAAAGCCGTACAGGGCAATAACGACCTGCAGCTGAAAAAGGACAGCGGTATAAAAGTTGCCGTCAGGGCCAAGCCCAATGGCCAGGAAATACCTATGTGGAGCGGTGACTCCAGCATCACCACCACGATCAGCGGTTATGACTACCTGAATGTGGCCGTTACCCTCTCCGTACAGATGTCTGTAAATAAAGGAGTGGTATGGGATCAGCTGACTACCCACGGCTATGCCTTCTTCAATGGTTCCAATGGTACCCTGAACTTCACCCTCGACAGCCTGGTCCAATGGAGGAATTGCGACCAGGTCATCAGCAACCCTTCCGATCCCAAGACCACGGTGCTGGGTTATTTCAGCAGCCATTACAACGCTGAAACTCAACAGAGCTACCAGGGCGATCAGCCGACGATCCTGTTCTTCAAACCTCACAACCAGAATACGTTGATCAGGCTGTATGATGTGATCCTCAATGCTCCCGTAGGCTACCAGGGTTTCTACAGCTACCAGAACTCTATGCCCATCGGCATGCAGGGAACCTTCCTGGCCATGAGCCATATCAACGGAAAGTTCTATGCCGATATGAAGGATGTGACGATCGCAGCTCCCGCAGGCAGCAACAATTACACGACCTTCACCTTTGACCCCCAGGAAGTGTCCGAAAGCGCCATGGCAAGCATGATCTTGTCGATGAATACCAAATAGCAGAACACCAGTCTGCCAGAAAGACCCGGGGCTTGGCCCCGGGTCTTTCTCCGTAGTACATCACCGGGGTCTTACAATGAAATTGATACATTTCCGTTAACATATCTATATTTATCATCATGCTGAAACCTGCACTTGTCATACTGCTCCTCCTGGCAGCTTGCGTCCTCAAAGCACAGGACTCCATCCCCCCGGAGATCCGGGTAGAAGAAGCAGGCGACAGCATACATTTCACGGCCCGGCTACGTCCCCTGCGACAGATCGCCGGAGCCCCCGCCGCCTTCTACACCTATTTCTGGGAACTGGGTGACGGTCGTTTCAGCTTTGATAAAGAACCCCTTTATGCCTACCGGGACACCGGCGTCTACCAGGTACGGCTATATGCAACCAACAATTATGACGACGGCAAAGCGCCCCCGACACGTCCCCGCCCGGTGAAAGTAAGAAGGAAGGTTGGCAACAATGCCTGGGCCTCCCACTTCTTCCACGGCAGCGGCAACATCGAAATGAAGATCAACAGAAATCCCCTTCCGGGAGAAGATTTCGTGGCGGTAGTAGGCTATCGCAATCAGCGGAAAGATAACGTTGCAGGCACCATCCTGCTGTTCTATAACGAGCGGCAATTCGGACAAAAAGGATTCGAGCTGGCGGAAAAAAGATACTACAATAAGGAAGACAGCTCAAGCCTCAGCAGCCTGATGGCGCACCTGTCAAACCCAGCCGGCGCCTGGTTCGCCCTGGACAAAAGAAATCCTTTTGTCAACGAAGCTTTCAAACCTTCAGGTCCGGAGATCACCTACGACGAAGCCCCGAACTATGCCGGCGAAGCACATTCCATGCTGCAGATGCTTCAGAAAGAATATACGGAACATACCGTCCTGCATTATCCTCCCGTATCCAACGGGGAAGAAAGGTTCGTATTCATGGATCTTAATACCCTGCCAACAATGATCCAGGACACCAATGCCACGGTGGCGCTCACCGCCATGATGGTACCCGAAGATCCGGCCTTCCCTCCGGAGCTCTATCGGCTGGAAGTGGCCGTGGTATCCTCCCACGACCCCAATTATATGCAGATAAAGCCCAGGCGGATCAACTATCGCTTTATGGGAAAGAAAAAAGAGCTGACCTACACTGTTCACTTCCAGAACACGGGCAGAGGGCCCGCAAAGAAAGTGTCCATCGGCATCGCCGTCCCCCGCCAGCTCAATAGCAGCAGCGTACAGCTAAAGTCCATGAGTCCCGTATGCCGCTGGTGCGACTCGGCGTACAACCGGCAAAGCTGCATCGATACGGTCCGTACCGCAGATAGCCTTTATTTCATATTCAACAATATTTATCTGCCGGGTCTCCAGCAGGAAGGAGTAACCGACAAAGATTCCACCAAAGGGTTTGTGGAATATTCCATCCGGTTCAAAAAGAAACCGAAAAAAATACCTTTCAGCACACGGGCTGCCATTGTCTTCGATAAGAACGAGCCGGTGATCACGAACAGGAGCACCGCAAAGTTTATCAAAGGGATCTCGCCCGGCATCATGGCAGGTTATGTATACGCTCCTTCCAACGGCAATTTTTCCACCAATGGTTCATTACAGATAGGATATGTGCTGGCGCCTTTCTCTCCCTCACGCCCCTATTTCCAGATCGAGGCGTTTGCAGGTCTGCTGCAGCAGGACAACGCCACTACCGGGATCACCAGAACGCAGCAGGACACCGCCATCGGCCCGCTCAAATTTTTCGTCACGGGGAGAGAGACACGGACGACCGTGAAAAAGAACAGCTTTGAAGTAACACCTTTACACTTCCGGTATAACATCTGTAACTGGGTAGGCATTGGCCTGGGCGCACAGGTGATGGTAAATATCTCCGAGCAGACCACAACGGAGAACAAAGTGTATCTCTCGACATTACAACCCATTCCCATTATAGACAGTGTTGTGGTCACCGTTCAAAAGTCAAAGACCCAATGGCTGCATACCTGGAATGCGGCCCCTTTTGCCGATCTGCAGGTGGGCCGTGTAAAGACAGGGCCGGTCATAGGATTGCGTTATCTTCGCCTGCTGAAAGGAGATATCTCCAATCGTTTTTTCCTCTATGCGGGTATTAAGTTGTAAACATTATCCCCTCGTAAAACGAGCAGCAATTTTGTTGTTCTGTAGCCTGCTGTTCCTTTCCGATCGACCCTCCCCCCCCGCGCTTGAACAGCAGCTAAAGCAATTACGTGAAAAGAACGACCTGACGGGATGGCTGTATTTGCAGATCCAATGGGTAGCCAGGTCCCCTGTCAGCCGGGCAGGCTTGCTGCAGCAGGCAGTGAGCGAAGCCTGGCGCACCCCCGCCTCCAATGAAGAGATCCAGGCATGGCAGGACCTGCTCATCAATGAAGGATATGCACTGCTGATGAGCGGCGACATCGTCCGTTCCACCGATAGCTATACAGCAGCCTTTCAATGGGCGAGACAACATGCCGAGCTGGCGGATGATAGCATTGTGCTGGAGAATATCCTGAAACCCCTGGGCAACAACTACACCCGGCTGGGCGACTACGAGCAGGCGCTGTTCATCCACCGGAAAGCCCTGGCCGTTGCCAATGAACTGGGAGAACCTTTGGCGCTGGCAGGCACCTACAGCAACCTGGCCAATACCGTCAGCAATATGGGGCGGTCTGCCGAAGCATTGGATTACTGCCGCCGGGGATTGGCAGTGGCCAGGGGACCTTCGCCCCTTCACGGCCTGCTGCTGTCCGAACAGGCAGATGCGCTTGCCAAATTAGACCAGCCGGCTGCAGCCAAAGAAAGTATACAGAAGAGCATTGCCATGCTCGAAAGTTCGGCTGCCACGGAAAGCAGGTCCTGGCTGCTCACGGCCTACCAGCAAGCCGGGGATATCTACCTCCGGGAACCAAAACGATCCCTGGCATACTATCAAAAGGCGCTCGCCCTGGAGCAACGGCTGTCCAGGGAACATGGCCCGCTCTACCAGCGGCAGAAGGCTAAGCTTTTTCAGCGTATGGGCAGCCTCTACGCCAATACGGACCGGCCCGCCCTTGCCGTACATTGGCTGGATCAATGCCTCTCTGTCCTCGTTCCCGGCAAGTCCCTGGATTCTCTCAGGGAAAAAGACCTCTACGCAGAGAATACACTGATGGACCTGCTATATACGGCTGCCGGACTTGCCGGGGCCCAGGGCAGCACGGATAAGGCCCTTCGCCTTTATAAGCTCTGCTTCACTACCGAGAACGATCTGCGCCGGGAGCTGATCACCGGGAACTCCAAAGAACGTGCTGTTTCGGATAGCCATTTACGATACGAGGAGGCCATTCGCACTGCCTGGGCCGCCTGGGAAAGCACGAGCCTGCCAGCTTATCGTCAGGCTATGCTGGAGTTTATGGAAGGCAGCAAGGCGAGGCTCCTGCTGGAAGAGGTGCTGCAGCAGCAACAGCTGGTCCGGACCGCCGGCGTCGCGGATAGCCTGGGCGACAGGGTCCGCCTGTTGGAGAAAGCCCTCATCTATTATAAAAAAGAAGCATTGCAGCAGGAAGGCGGAACAGACAGCCTCAGCCGCGCAATGGCCGCCCGTGAAAAGCAGGTGGAGTGGGATCTTGCCCGGCTTCATAAAAAGATGGGCGCCCCTGTCGCCAGAACAGCGTCCCAAAGCGGGAGCGGCACGCGCAGCTACCCCTACCAGCTGACAAGAAGCTTCTTTGCAGGGACAGCCGCCTTATACGTAGTGGAATGCGATCAAAAAGGAATACGCTTTGCAGACAAGATTATCATGTCCGAAGGATGGCAGGATAACATCCGGGCATTTATCCATACCTGGTTTGAAAAAGGCGCCGGCAATATGATCAACAGGCCGGACGACTATTACCGGCAGGCTTACAGGCTTTACAGGCGATTGTTTGGCGCCCACCCGCTGCAGACAGGGAGAGAATATATCATGCTGCCTGACGGAGCCCTGAATCTCCTGCCGGTGGACGCGCTGGTCACCGTTCCCGCCTGCCCGCCCTCCCCTTCGGACTGGCTCTTCGTCATCCGGCAGTCTTCCATCTCCTATGCCTGGTCCCTGCGCACGCTGGAAGAACAGATGTCATCCCCGGGGAATAGCAATGGTTTTTCCGGCTTCTTCCTTACGGACACCCGGCAGCTTGCCCAGTTGAACAACGTAGCAGCAGAAGAGAAGAGCATCGCCGGGATCATCAACGACGGGACATGGTACAGAGATAACAAGGCCACTACTGCTGCCTTCCGGCAAGCCTTGCAGGCATCGGCCGTCGTGCACATCAGTTCCCATGCCTTTTCCGGCAAGGATTCCGCGCAAATACCCCATATCGAATTATACGATCAGCCTTTTTATTTATTCGAGCTGAAAGACCTCCGTCAGCACCCTTCCCTGGTAGTGCTGAGCGCCTGCCGTACAGGAGACGGAAGACTGGTGACGGGAGAAGGAGTACAAAGCCTGGGCCGCGCCTTTACTGCCGAAGGGACAAATGCCGTAGTAACAGGATGGTGGAATGTCAATGATGCCACGGCCGCACAGCTCATGCAAAATTTCTACCGGAGATGGGCACCTGATAAACGCACAAACATTGCATCCGCCCTGCGCCGGTCCAAGCTCGATTGGCTGTATGACCCGCAGGTGTCCTATCAGCATAAGCTGCCCTATTACTGGGCTGCCTTGAACTATGCAGGCAGCCCGGAGCCTTTGAAAAATACGGTGATCCCCAAAAGCCCGGCAGCCTTATGGTGGGTGATCGCCATCCTGGCGATAGTGGCAGGTTTATCTGTCACCCTTCTGCGATTCCGGAGATAGATCAGTCTTATTCGGCTTCATTTCCTGGCTTTTTTGGAAGCCAAAATCCGATAAAGCGGCCTGTAATTCCGGATAGAAAGGTAATAAACGCTCCAATTGAGACGCTTCTTCGGCCGAAGCCAATCCCATGACATATATTTCTATGATGCCGCTGGATATGTATTGCTGGATATTCAACCTATTTTCTTTCCGATAATAAGCATGCATTCCCGTAACAGATCGCCGATATAAGCCTGGTCCTTGTTCACTTCTCCGGCAAGCTCTTCTCTTTGCCTGCCATTTATGAACAGCTCTTTGAATACCCATCGATGATCGGGAGAGGCATCTTCCAGCAGGGAAAAATAATAAGTCCTCATTTGCTCGGGGCCTGACGCCATAGGAAACACATTCCCTGTCTCCCGCTGGCGGTGCTCCAGGATGATCTTCCTGGCCTCGATCTGCAGCCAGCAATAAACGCTGAGGCTGGAATCGAAAGCCGCCTCCAACCGGGAAGCCAACCGGGAAAATATGTTCACCAGCAGGCTTTCCGCCTCTGTCCGGGAAGATACGAATTGCTTTATGTAGCTGAACAGCATTCCTCCATACCGGTTGTACAAAAGTTCTGCGGCAGGCTTGCCACCGGAGAACAATTCATCTCTCAGGATATCTTTCGTGATTGTCTTCTCCAAAATAAAGGACTTTTTCTCGGCAGTTATTTTAAAGGGGTCAATTAAGATATAAAAATATATTATATTATTTAAACCACATGATTTCAGCAGTTTTTTTTAAACCCGGCGAGGTTATAACCATATATTTAGTACCAACACGCCCCCCAGCCCCACTAATGCCACGATCGTCTCCATCAGGCTCCAGCTGCGGATGGTATCCCTGATGGACAGGTTGAAATACTCTTTAAAAAGCCAGAAACCGCCGTCATTGACATGGGAGAACATAAGGCTTCCCGCCCCTACGGACAACACCATGAGGTTGGGATTCACATGAGAGGCCTTCATGAGAGGTAAAATGATGCCCGCCGCCGTAAGACCGGCCACAGTGGCAGAACCAAGGCACACGCGTATAATAGCCGCTATCAGCCATCCCAGCACAAGGGGATGAACAGGCCACTGTTCCAGCACCCCGGCAATCTCACGGCTGACGCCGCTATCCAGGAACACCTCTTTTAGCGCCCCCGCCCCGGCAATGATCAGCAGGATCATAGCAATATCCTTCGCCGCGTCTTCATAGATGCGCATGATGGCTTTCATCTTCCTGCCGGTGCGGATGCCCAGCGTATAGGTGGCGACGCCTATAGCTATCAGTAAGATGATGGAAGGATCTCCCAGGAAGTGCAGCAGGTCCTTCCAGATGCCCGTCCCGGGCAGGAGCAGCGGCAACAGCGTGGTCAGCATCAGCATGATCACGGGCAGGAGGGATGTCAACAGGCTATTGGCCATCCCCGGCAGCTGTTCCTCCGGCTTGCTGGGCGCCACCAACCCTTCCAGCGGGGAAGAGACCATCTTTTTAAGCGTGCGGGAAAAAAGAGGTCCGGCAATAATGACCGCCGGGATCGCGATGGTGATGCCATACAACAGCGTTTTGCCCATCTCCGCATGGAACTGCCCCACTAAAGAAGCAGGCGCGGGATGTGGGGGGAGGAACCCATGGGTTACAGAAAGAGAGGCCAGCATGGGCAGCCCGATATAAACAGCCGGCAGCTTGTACTTATACACCACTGAGAAGATCAACGGCACCATCAGCACAAAGCCGACATTGTAGAAGAGAGGAATTCCGATGATAAAGCCCGTGACCATCAGGGCCCACTGGATATATTTCTCTCCAAAAAGGTTCATCATGACGGTTGCGATCCGCTGTGCGGCGCCGCTCTCCGCGACCAGCTTGCCCAGCATGGCGCCCAGCACAATGACGATGGACAATTGCCCCAATGTATCCCCTATCCCTTTGTATACGGAAGTAGTAATAGTGCTCAATGGAATGCCTAACATCAGTCCCGTGGTCAGCGCTACGATGAGAAAAGCCAGGAAAGCATTCAGCTTTCCCCACGTGATCAGGACGATAAGCAGTAGTATACCTATAAGAACGATGAATATGTGCATGTTACAATTTACAATGGTGTCAATGAGAATCCCTGCTGACTTCCGATCCGGAGCCGCCGACAAGAAAATCCAGGTCCGCCCCTTTGTCGGCCTGCTGGACATGTTGAATATAAAGATTGATATAGCCGCGACCCGTGCGGGGAAGCTGGGGACGCAGCCATTGCTGTCTCCTTCTTTCCAGTTCCGTCACAGGTACGTCCAGGTGTAACCGCCTGCCGGCAACATCCAGCTCGATCCAGTCGCCATTCTCCACCAGTCCCAGCACACCGCCGATGGCGGCCTCCGGCGAAACATGCAGCACCACCGTCCCGTAGGCTGTGCCGCTCATCCGGCCATCGGAGATCCGCACCATATCCGTCACTCCCTTTTCCAATAACTTTTTCGGTAAGGCCATATTCCCTACTTCCGGCATTCCGGGATATCCTACAGGCCCTACATTCTTCAGGACCATGATACAAGTCTCGTCGATCTCCAGTCCGGGATCGTCTATCCGTGCATGATAGTCCTCTATTGTCTCGAAGACGACGGCCCTGCCTCTATGCTGCATAAGGGCAGGGGTAGCCGCCGACGGCTTGATGACAGCGCCGTTCTCGCAGAGGTTGCCTTTCAGTACGGCTATGCCTGCCTCCGGAATGAGGGGCTGCTCATAGGCAGTGATCACCTCCCTGTTGTAGCACGCGCAGATCTTTTCTATATTTTCCCGGTGGCCCCTGCCCGTCACCGTGATGGCATCCATATCCAGGAGATCCTTCAGCTCCGCAAGTATCGCCGGCAAGCCGCCCGCATAATAAAAATCCTCCATGAGGAACTTGCCCGAAGGCATCAGGTTCAGCAGCAGCGGTATGTGGCTTCCCAGGCGATCGAAGTCCGACAGGTCCAGCGGCACCCCAATTCTGCCGGCAATGGCAGTCAGATGAATGATGAAATTGGTGCTGCCGCCTACCGCAGCATTCACCTTAATAGCATTTTCAAAAGCAGGACGCGTAAGGACCTTCGACAGCCGCAGGTCTTCCTTTACCATTTCCACGATCCTTCTCCCGCTCCGGTGCGCCAGTACCTTTTTCCTGGCGTCGACAGCAGGTATCGCCGCCGCACCAGGCAAAGTAAGTCCCAGAGATTCCACCATGCAGGCCATAGTGCTGGCCGTTCCCATGGTCATACAATGACCGGCACTGCGGGACATACAGCTTTCCGCCAGCATATAATCCTCGTCCGACATGGCGCCCGTTTTCCGGTCGTCCGCGAACTTCCAGACATGAGTCCCGGATCCGATGTCCCTGCCCTGGAATTTCCCGTTCAGCATCGGACCTCCCGGTACAACAATGGTAGGAAGGTCCACACTGGCTGCCCCCATCAGCGTGGAAGGCGTGGTCTTATCGCATCCTGTCAACAGCACCACCCCATCCAGCGGATTGCCCCGGATAGACTCCTCTGCATCCATGCTGGCCAGGTTCCGGAAAAGCATAGCCGTAGGCTTAAGCAAGGTCTCTCCCAGGGACATGATGGGAAATTCTACAGGAAATCCCCCCGCCTCATATACGCCCCTCTTCACCACCTCCGCAATGTCCCGCAGATGCGCATTGCAGGGAGTAAGCTCTGACCAGGTATTGCAGATCCCGATCACCGGCCTGCCATCGAACAGGTCCTCCGGAAAACCCTGGTTCTTCATCCAGCTGCGATAAATGAAGCCCATTTTATCCGTCTTGCCAAACCAATCTCTGCTACGGAACGCCGTCATAAATATGCTAATTTTTTACAGGCTTGTAAACTACGCCATCCTTTTGAAACTGCGTTATTTTCCCGTTCGGATCAAGGGAAAATTGTACCCATTCCCTGTCCCACCAGTAATAATCGTAATATCCGACAAATGTGTCGTAATTCCAGTGCTGCAGCCGGAGCCGGACATTATTGGGGAATTCCACGCGCAAAGAGTCTCCTGCCAGGATTACATGCGCATCACCATATACTTCATTTTCATAATGGCCGGTATAATTGGACAGGGACAGGGATGGCCTTGTACCCTGCACCCGCCGGGCATCTTTCCCCTTATCCTTTTGCCGCCCCTCTTCCTTCAGCTTTTTATACATGACATAACACTCGGCGCTCCAGTCACGGCTGTCGTCGGAGAAGCCCCAAAGATCCATCGCCTTGTACATAAGGGCATGCCTCAGTTCTGAATGATCCAGGTTGCCGAAAATATAGATCCCGAAATGTTCGGAAGGCAGCAGGCCGGCAATGGCTACCGCCCCATCCAGGCTGCCTGTATGGAATTGCACCATCCTGCCCCGGTAGTCTTCCTGGAACCAGCCCAATCCATAAGTCGTCCACGATGAATGGGTCAGCAGCACCGTGGGATAGAATTCGCTCTCCGTCACCAGCGACTGCGGCCTGAACAGTTCGCTCCAGGTCGCGGCCTTCAGCAGCCGCCGGCCACTCACCCTGGCGCTGTCCAGCAGGAATCGCATCCACTTGCCCATATCGTCGGCACAGGACCATACGCCGCCGGCGGGCCCCACATTCTCGTGATATAAAAAAGGAATGGTCCGGATGCTGCTGTCCGGCATCATGAAATGCGGTATTTCCTTGCTGGGCTCTCCGGCGCCCAGCGCATAGCTGGCATAGGTATGCTGCA
>Ga0163162_10006000_pt1 | contig 11757 bp, 10 predicted proteins | sample S55metaG_FD_115310 | JGI IMG/M metagenome (GOLD analysis project Ga0163162, IMG submission 115310) | Switchgrass rhizosphere microbial communities from Kellogg Biological Station, Michigan, USA - S5-5 metaG | ecosystem: Host-associated > Plants > Roots > Rhizosphere > Soil | place: USA...
GCGTGTCACTTTGTCATAAATCTCGCCACTCTGTGTGACAGCCGCGCCAACGACTCCGCCAATAATGGCGATTAACGCGTATGAAACAACTGAACGCATAACACTTCTCTCCGGCAAATAATGGCTGGCAGATTCAGGACTGAATCAGGTCGGCTATCTATATCACAGCGCAGGCATAATTCTCGCCTGCGTAAATTCAGGTCAGCGCGCGGCTGATAACTGCTGAAATTATTCACCTTCCGTATTAATCGAAAAGTTTCATTATGAGGAAAAAAAGGTCTTAATCAGAATGGACCTGACTCTTTGTGCTCTTTTCACTTCCTGTGACATTAACAGCAATAAATAACAGCCAGGCGTAGCTGGAATAAGCAGGATAAAGGCGGGAGCTACGATTTAATTTATCAATGGCGAAGAGGAGATTCACGGCTCAGAGAGGGCTATTTTTTCAGAGTAGACCTGGAAAAACTCATGCCATAGTCAGTTTTTTTGAGTGAATTTACATAACTTTAAAAAAATCCGCTCACAGGCTAAATCTGCGCGGCAGCAGATTCTGCTTTATTCTGCCGAAGCGCATTGGGAATAAATGAATAAGGCGTTACTTAACCGCTCACAAACCCGGCGATACTCCGCCGGTTTTTATTCGTTTAACCGCGGTTTAAGTTGGCAGGATGTTCAGTTTTTTTCGTCAAAATGGGTGATCTTGCACAAATTACGTCGGTCGTTTGCCAGAAAACGACATTTCATTCTTTTGATGCTCTGGTTAAGATAGTCACGAACCGTCGTTATCTGCGAAAAATGGAACATTCCCGCTGCGCACCTGTCCATTTTCAGGGCCTCTCTACAGGATTAAGGCATGTTGAACCGGTTAAAGAAAACGCTGATCGCCGCGCTCCTTCCGACGCTCATTTTCACTACTCTGTCACCTGCTTATGCCGATGTCAGTGATTCACTTCCCGATATTGGCACTACGGCCGGTTCGACGCTGTCGATTAATCAGGAACTGCAGATGGGCGACTTTTATGTGCGCCAGCTGCGTGCCAGTGCGCCGCTGATCAACGATCCGCTGCTTAATCAGTATATTAATCAGCTGGGTCAGCGACTGGTGTCGCACGCCGACTCAGTGAAAACCCCGTTCCACTTCTTTCTGATTCAGAACGATGAGCTCAACGCCTTTGCCTTTTTTGGTGGCAACGTGGTGCTGCACTCAGCGCTGTTTCGCTATACCGAAAATGAAAGCCAGCTGGCGTCAGTAATGGCGCATGAGATCTCACACGTTACCCAGCGCCATCTGGCGCGCGCAATGGAAGATCAGAAGCGCAATGCGCCACTGACATGGGTCGGTGCGCTGGGCTCTATTCTGCTGGCGATGGCCAATCCGCAGGCGGGCATGGCAGCACTGACCGGCACCCTGGCGGGAACTCAGCAGGGAATTATCAGTTTTACCCAGGGTAATGAGCAGGAAGCTGACCGCATCGGAATTCAGGTACTGCAGCGCGCCGGGTTTGATCCTCAGGCGATGCCGAACTTTTTACAGAAGCTGGCCGATCAGAGCCGTTTCTCCTCGAAGCCTCCTGAAATTCTGCTGACGCATCCCCTGCCCGACAGCCGTCTGGCGGATGCCCGCAACCGCGCTAACCAGATGCGGCCGGTGGTGGTGCAATCTACAGAAGATTTCTATCTGGCAAAGGTGCGTTCACTGGGCATGTACTCCACCGGGCGTAATCAGCTCACCGACGAACTGCTGAGCCAGTATGCCAGCGGCAATTCTCGTGAGCAGCTGGCGTCACAATATGGCAAAGCCATACAGTTTTTGCAGGCGAAAAGCTTTGCCGATGCGAAGCGGATTATGACGCCGCTGCTGGCGAAACAGCCGAATAACGTCTGGTTCCTGGATCTTATGTCGGACATCGATATCGGCCTGAATCAGCCACAACAGGCGATCGCCCTGCTCAGCGCCGCCACCAGTGCAAAAAACAGCCCGGTGGTGCAGCTCAACCTGGCCAATGCCTACGTTGAAGCGAAACAGTATGCCAATGCCAGCCGCATTCTGAATCGCTACACCTGGGCTAATAAAGATGATCCCAACGGCTGGGATTTGCTGGCCCAGGCGTCTGCACAGCAGGGACTGAATGATGAAGAGTTATCGGCGCGGGCAGAGAGTCTGGCGCTGAATGGCCAGCTCGATCAGGCGATCACCGCGCTTGGCAGCGCCAGCGCACAGGTGCCGCTCGGCAGCCTGAAACAGGCGCGCTACGATGCCCGTATCGATCAGCTGCGCCAGTTACAACAGCGCTTTAAGCAATATCAGAAAGGCTGAGCATTCACGCTGCGAATAGAGGAGAGTCTGAGATGGTGACGATTTACCACAACCCGCGCTGCAGCAAGAGCCGCGAGACGCTGGCACTGCTGAACGCCCGCGGGATAGAGCCGGAAGTGGTGCTCTATCTGCAAACGCCGCCCGATAGCGAGACGCTGCAAATCCTGTTACAGAAACTGGGAATGCAGAGCGCACAGCAGTTGATGCGGACTAAAGAGGCGATCTATAGCGAACTGGCACTCAGCGACAAAAGCGAAAGTGCGCTGCTGGATGCGCTGGTGGAACATCCGGTGCTGATTGAAAGGCCGATAGTGATCAATGGCGACAAGGCGCGGATCGGGCGTCCGCCCGAAGCGGTGCTCGACCTGTTTTAAAGGCCGAGTGTCTCTTTCACAAACGGAATGGTGAGTTTACGCTGGGCGCTGATCGAGGCACGATCAAGCCGATCCAGCGTATCAAACAGGGTGCGCATTTCACGATCCAGTCGCTTCAGCAGGAAGCGCCCCACATCTTCCGGCAGCTCAAATCCGCGTAACCCGGCGCGCAGTTGCAGCGCCTGTAATTTATCTTCGTCGGAGAGAGGCTGCAGGCGATAGATCTGCCCCCAGTCCAGCCGCGAGGCGAGATCGGGCAGTTGCAGATTAAGCTGGCGTGGTGGACGATCGCCGGTAATAAACAGGCGCGTATTGCCGGTTTCCAGAATACGGTTATAGAGATCGAAGATCGCCATTTCCCATTCAGGCTCGCCTGCAATGCACTCGATGTTATCGATGCAGACCAGTGACAGCTGCTCCATCCCTTCCAGTACTTCCGGTACAAACCAGGTGCGTTTATCCAGCGGAACGTAACCGACCGCTTCGCTGCGCGCTGACATCTCGGCGCACGCGGCGTGCAGCAAATGGCTCCGCCCTCCGCCTTCGCGTGACCAGAAGTAGAGATAGCTGCCATGTTGTTGGTTGAGAGCGCCTTTCAGCGCGGCAATCAGCGACGGGTTTTCCCCCGGCCAGAAGCTGGAGAAGGTTTCATCGTCAGGTAAATAGAGTGGCAATGACAATTGTGCCGGCGTGTTCAGAAGCACCTCAGCAAGAGAACAAGCAAAAAATCGGGGGAAGTCTAACACAGTTTTCAGAAAGAGATGAATGGGGCGTCCCTGCCCCGATCCTGTCAGGCTTGCTGCGATCACGGCTCGCGCGATTCTTCAGCCTCCAGCACCACTTCTTCCGGGCGCAACAGCGAGATCACACGGAAGATCAGCGCTAATCCAACCCCTACGATTGTCGCCAGCGCCATGCCTTTCAGCTCCGCAGCACCGATATGCACCTTCGCACCGCTGACGCCGATGATCAGGATCACCGAGGTCAGGATCAGATTTTGCGCTTTGTTGTAATCGACTTTGGACTCGATCAACACCCGAATACCGGATGCGCCGATCACGCCATACAGCAGCAGCGACACGCCGCCCATTACCGGTACCGGGATCGCCTGGATCACCGCCGCCAGTTTGCCGACACAGGAGAGCAGGATCGCCAGAATCGCCGCGCCGCCAATCACCCAGGTACTGTAGACGCGGGTAATTGCCATCACACCGATGTTTTCGCCGTAGGTGGTGTTAGGCGTTGAACCAAAGAAGCCGGAGATGACCGTTGATAAGCCGTTGGCGAACATCGAACGATGCAGGCCAGGGTCGCGAATCAGATCTTTCTTTACGATGTTGGCGGTGACCACCAGATGACCGATATGCTCGGCAATCACCACCAGCGCCGCAGGCAGGATCGTCAGCATCGCCACCCACTCAAAGCGCGGGGTATAGAAAGTTGGCAGCGCAAACCAGGGTGCTTTGACCACGCCGCTCCAGTCAACGATGCCCATAAATGCAGAGAGCAGATAACCCGCTACCACCCCGACCAGAATCGGGATGATCGCCAGGAAGCCACGAAACAGCACGGAACCGAATACCGTCACTGCCAGCGTGACCAGCGAAATCAGCACGGTTGTACTGTCGGGCGCACTGCCTTCCGCAGGCAGCAAACCCGCCATATTAGCGGCTACCCCTGCCAGCTCCAGACCGATGACGGCGACAATCGCGCCCATCGCCGCCGGGGGAAACATCACATCGAGCCAGCCGGTGCCCGCGCGTTTGACAATCAGCGCCACCAGACAGAACAGCACGCCGCACAGGATAAATCCGCCCAGCGCGACCTCATAACCCAGCGGCAGCAATAGCAGTACCGGCGAGATAAAGGCAAAACTGGAACCCAGGTAAGCGGGAATTTTGCCTTTACAGATAAAGAGGTAGATCAGCGTGCCTACGCCGTTAAATAACAGCACCGTCGCCGGGTTGATGTGGAACAGAATCGGTACCAGTACCGTGGCACCAAACATGGCGAACAGGTGTTGCAGGCTGAGTGGAATGGTTTGCAGTAACGGCGGTCGTTCACTGACGCCAATGGCGCGACGAGTCATCATTTATCCCCTTGTGTTATTTATCCCCCAGGGCGCGCGGCTCTGGCACAGCAGCAGGCACGCCGGTGAGCCTCGCAGCCACACCAAACCCGTTCGGGGATCTTTTTTTTGCCAAAAAAAAGCCGACTCTCTGGTCGGCTATGCGATTTATTTGGTTCCGAAAATCTTGTCCCCGGCATCGCCGAGCCCGGGAATGATGTAACCCTTCTCATTCAGTCCCTGATCCACTGACGCGGTGTAGAGCTCAACGTCAGGATGCGCTTTCTCCAGCGCGGCAATCCCTTCTGGCGCGGCAACCAGCACCAGCACTTTAATGCTGGTGCAGCCCGCTTTCTTCAGCAGGTCGATGGTGGCGATCATGGAACCGCCGGTCGCCAGCATAGGATCGACAACCAGCGCCAGGCGCTCTTCGATGTTAGAGACCAGCTTCTGGAAATAGGGAACCGGCTCCAGTGTCTCTTCATCACGGTAAACACCCACCACGCTGATACGGGCGCTGGGAACGTGCTCCAGCACCCCTTCCATCATGCCCAGGCCGGCACGCAGAATCGGCACCACCGTGATTTTTTTGCCTTTGATCTGATCGATCTCTACCGGGCCATTCCAGCCCTCAATGGTTACGCGCTCTGTTTCCAGATCGGCGGTCGCTTCGTAGGTCAGCAGGCTGCCCACTTCAGACGCCAGCTCGCGAAAACGCTTTGTACTGATATCATGCTCACGCATCAAGCCCAGTTTATGTTTGACCAGCGGGTGTCTGACTTCCACGATCTTCATTGGTGTTCTCCCGGAATGAGTTGAGCTAAAAAAAATCGCGGGATTATACCGCCTTTTACGCTCCGCGCCACCTGCTCTTGCGCAAAGCCGCGGGTTTTACCGGGACAAATAGAGGATTAATGAAAATCGCCCGATGCGCAATCCCGGACTCGCAAACGTTTGCCTGCACTGATAGAATTGCCGCGCTTTATTTTAAACCACCAACCGCAACTCGCGTGGGGACCTCGCAGTGACCGACAAAACCTCTCTCAGTTACAAAGACGCCGGTGTTGATATTGATGCTGGTAACGCTCTGGTTGACCGTATTAAAGGCGTAGTGAAAAAGACGCGTCGCCCGGAAGTGATGGGTGGACTGGGCGGTTTTGGTGCGCTTTGCGCGCTGCCGCAGAAATACCGTGAACCGGTGCTGGTCTCCGGCACCGATGGCGTTGGCACCAAGCTGCGTCTGGCGATGGATCTCAAACGTCACGATGCCATTGGTGTTGACCTGGTGGCGATGTGCGTCAACGACCTGGTAGTACAGGGCGCCGAGCCCCTCTTCTTCCTCGACTACTACGCTACCGGCAAACTGGATGTGGATACCGCCTCTGCGGTGATCACCGGCATCGCCGAAGGTTGTCTGCAGTCGGGTTGTGCGCTGGTGGGCGGTGAAACCGCTGAGATGCCAGGCATGTATCACGGCGAAGATTACGATGTGGCCGGTTTCTGTGTTGGCGTGGTGGAAAAGTCAGAGATCATTGATGGCAGCAAGGTGCAGGATGGCGACGTACTTATCGCCCTCGGCTCCAGCGGCCCGCACTCCAACGGCTATTCGCTGGTGCGTAAGATTCTGGAAGTCAGCAACACCGATCCGCTGGCTGAACAGCTGGAAGGCAAACCGCTGGCCGATCATCTGCTGGAACCGACCCGCATCTACGTGAAAAATATCCTGAGCCTGATTGAGCAGGTCGATGTGCACGCTATCGCACACCTGACCGGCGGCGGCTTCTGGGAGAATATTCCGCGCGTGCTGCCCGACAACACTCAGGCCGTCATCGACGAGAAGAGCTGGCAATGGCCGGCCGTCTTCAGCTGGTTACAGCAGGCGGGCAACGTCAGCCGTTTCGAGATGTACCGCACCTTTAACTGCGGCGTCGGCATGATCATCGCCCTGAGTCCGGCAGACGCGGACAACGCGATTGCGCTGATGCAGGCTGCGGGCGAGAAAGCCTGGAAGCTCGGCGTAATTAAAGCGTCTGATGCCGAAGAGCGTGTGGTCATCAACGGATGAAAAAGCTGGTTGTACTGATTTCCGGCAACGGAAGTAACCTTCAGTCCATCCTTGACGCCTGTGCAAGCGGGCGGATTCACGGCAGCGTCGCTGCCGTGTTCAGCAACCGTGCCGCCGCTTATGGCCTGACGCGGGCGCAGGAGGCAGGTATTCCTGCCCACTCGCTTGCCGCCAGCGACTTCACTGACCGCGAAGCCTTCGATCGCCAGCTCATCGCTGAAATCGAAGCCTACAGGCCAGACCTGATTGTGCTGGCAGGGTATATGCGCATTCTCAGCAGCGCGTTCGTGGCCCATTTTCACGATCGCCTGCTGAATATCCACCCTTCTCTGTTGCCGAAATATCCGGGTCTGCATACGCATCGTCAGGCTCTGGAAAATGGCGATAGCGAACATGGCACCTCCGTGCATTTCGTCACTGATGAGCTGGATGGGGGTCCGGTGATCCTGCAGGCAAAAGTCCCGGTTTTTCCCGGCGACAGCGAAGCGGAGATTACGGAGCGGGTGCAGCATCAGGAGCATGCCATCTATCCGATGGTAATCGGCTGGTTTGTTGAGGGTCGTCTGGCGATGCGTGACGGCCAAGCCTGGCTGGATGGCGAACCGCTGCCGCCGCAGGGTTATGCTAACGACTGACGCGACAGGGGAAGCCGGGGCTTCCCCTGAAGTGCTGGCGGTCGGGGTAAAGGCTCAGGGAACCTTTGAGCCGTCTGACATAACAACCTGCTCTGCTCCCGTTACTGACTTAACCGTAGCGCCCCGTAATATAATCTTCGGTCCGTCGCTGTTTTGGCGCGGTAAAGATACGGTCAGTCTCATCAAACTCCACTAACGCGCCCTGATGCATAAACGCGGTGTAATCTGACACGCGAGAAGCCTGCTGCATGTTGTGCGTCACCAGCACCAGCGTGAAATGCTGCTTGAGCGTGGTCATCAGCTCTTCAATCACCAGCGTGGAGATGGGATCCAGCGCGGAGGTCGGCTCATCCAGCAGCAGAACTTCCGGTTCAATCGCAATGGCGCGGGCAATCACCAGCCGCTGCTGCTGTCCGGTCGAGAGCGTCAGCGCATTCTGTGACAGCTGATCTTTGACCTCACTCCACAGCGCCGCCGCGCGCAGCGCACGTTCACAGGCTTCGTTCAGCACCCGCCGGTCGCGTACACCCTGTAAACGCAGCCCGTAGACCACATTTTCATAGATCGATTTTGGAAAAGGATTGGGGCGCTGAAACACCATGCCGACCCGACGACGCAGCGCCGAGAGATCCTGCTCAGGTCGCAGGATCGGCTGCGATCCCAGCAACACCTCACCCTCGACCCGGCAATGATCAATCACATCATTCATGCGATTAAAGCAACGCAGCAGCGTCGATTTGCCACAGCCCGAAGGGCCAATCAGCGCGGTAATCTTGTTTTTCGGCACCTGCAGCGAAATAGCCTGCAGCGCCTGGCGCTCGCCATACCACAGCGACAGCTGGTTAACGGTCAGCGCGATATCCGTGTCGGACGTCATAGTCATAGCCTGTTATTGAGTCATAAGGCGATAGCGTTCACGCAGACGGTGACGCAGGCCCATCGCCAGCAGATTAAGCGACAGAATAATCAGCACCAGCAGCAGCGCGGTGGCGAACACCAGCGGCCGGTCAGCTTCAATATTCGGACTCTGAAACGCCAGATCGTAAATCTGGAAGCCCAGATGCATAAACTTGCGATCCAGATGCAGATAAGGAAACACCGCGTCGACGGGCAGTTCCGGCACCATTTTTACCACGCCAACCAGCATCAGCGGCGCGGTTTCACCAGCGGCACGCGCCACCGCCAGAATCAGGCCGGTCAGCATGGCAGGCACCGCCATCGGCAGCACCACGTTCCACAGGGTTTCCGCCTGAGTCGCGCCCAGCGCCAGCGACCCCTGCCGCAGGCTGTTGGGAATGCGGGATAGTCCCTCTTCGGTCGCCACAATCACCACCGGCAGCGTTAGTAACGCCAGAGTCAGCGACGCCCACAGCAAACCAGGTGTCCCGAAGGTGGGATTGGGCAGCGCGCTGGCGAAGAAGAGCTGGTCTATCGTGCCGCCCACCAGCCAGACAAAGAAGCCCAGACCAAATACGCCATAGACGATTGAAGGAACGCCTGCCAGATTGACCACCGCGATGCGCACCAGTCTGGTCAGCGCATTGCGTCCGGCATATTCATGCAGCCAGATGGCGGCGATGACACCCAGCGGCATCACGACCACCGACATCAGCAGCACCATCAGCACGGTGCCAAAGATCGCCGGGAACGCCCCGGATTCACTCTCGCCTTCAGCGGGTGAATCACTGACGAAACGCCACAGCTGATGCAGAAAATGCAGCGTTTTGCCGGTCAGCGTCATCGCGTTCGGCTTCCAGCTGTCAACGATTTCGGTCAGCGGGATCGCATGTTCGGTGCCATGCACATCCCGCAGGATTAACAGATCGCGCTGACTCTGCTGTTGCAGCGAAGCCAGTGTCTCGCTCAGCTGATTAAACCGGCGCTGCAAAGCGGCCTGATTGGCCTGATATTCTGACTCGGCCTGCAGATCAAAGCGCCCGGCAGCACGGTTTGTGGCCGCCTGCTCATCAAGCTGCTCACGCTGGCTGTTGAGGCGCGCCATATCGACCCGGCGAATCTGATTAGCCTGCCGCACCAGCATCTGCACCTGTCCGAGCCGCTGATGCAGCAGTGCATCGGGATCCTGCGCAGTCAGCTCTTCATTATCCTCACGCAGGCCGACAAACCAGCCGTATGCCTGACCGTGGCTGCGGCGCTGCAGCACCATGATGTCCGCTGGCTGGCTGACCTGCGCCGCCGTGCGACTGTAAACCACCCGGAAATCGGGTGCGTCCCAGTCACGGTTACCGGTTTTAATCAGATAGCGATTAACCTGTCCGCCGCTGTTGCCCTGCTCATCTGCCGGGGCCGGAAAGCGCCGCTGATGTTCCAGGGTTTCACCCAGCAGGCGCGTCTCGGCCCCTTCAGGCTGGCTAAACGTGTAGAGATCGACGCGCTGCGGCCAGAAAGCGCGCACGCCCTGCCAGGCCAGTAACCCAATCAGCAGCGTAAAGGCCAGCAGGCAGACGGCTACGGCACCGGCGGTTAGCCAGCGCCAGCGATCGTTCTGTTGCATCGCTTTCATGCCTGCTCCTCGTGCTGGCTGTAGCGCTGGCGCAGCCGCTGACGGATCAGCTCGGCAACCGTGTTGATCACCAGCGTAAACAGCAGCAGCATCAGGGCGCTGAGAAACAGCACGCGATAATGAGCACTCCCCGCCGCCGCTTCCGGCATCTCAATGGCGATATTGGCGGACAGCGCGCGCAGGCCGCTGAACAGGCCACCTTCACTTTGCGGCGTGTTGCCGGTCGCCATCAGCAAAATCATGGTTTCTCCTACGGCACGCCCCAGACCAATCATCAGGGCGGCAAAAATACCGGCGGAAGCACCCGGCAGCACGACGCGGGTCAGGGTTTGCCACGGCGTCGCGCCCAGTGCCAGCGAGCCCTGCCCCAGTGCAGCAGGCACGCTGAACAGCGCATCCTCAGAGAGGGTAAAGATCAGCGGTACCAGCGCAAAGCCCATCGCCAGCGCGGCCACCAGCAGATTGCGCTGTTCGTAATGCGGCAGCCAGTCGCCCGCATCCGGTATCAACAGCGTGGGCAGCCACAGCGTCAGCAGCGTGACCAGCAGCAACAGCGGCAGCAGAATCAGCACTTCACGACCCGGCTGACGCCAGCGCGGCGGTAAACGCGCGCTGAATACGCCGCACAGCAGCAGCGTGCCCGCCAGCGTCAGCGGCAGCAGCAGCACACCCACCAGCGCCTGACCAATATGCGGCGCGAGCCAGATCCCGGCAATCAGCCCCACCACTACGCTCGGCAGCGCGCCCATCATCTCAATGGCCGGTTTAACCCAGCGTCGCAGGCCTGGCGCCATAAACCAGGCGGTGTACATCGCCGCCGCCAGCGCCAGCGGTGTGGCAAACAGCAGCGCTAAACTCGCCGCTTTCAGCGTACCCATCACCATCGGCATCAGGCTGAACTTGGCCTGATAACTGTCACCCGCCGCGGTCGATTGCCAGATCCAGTCCGGTCCGGGGTAATTTTCATACCAGATTTTTTGCCAGAAATTGCGCCAGGTGACGTCCGGCCACGGATTATCAAGCCGCAGGGTCTGCCAGCTTCCCGCCCGTTCAATCAGCAGGCTGTCGCCACGTGGCGAAAACTGCGCCTGCACAATGCCAGGTTCCAACTGACGCTGCAGTATCGGGCCATTCTGCTTGCTGGCGAACAGCCTTAACAGCCCCTGTTTGCTGAGCGTCGCAAACACGCGGCGTTGTGATTCCGTCACCAGAATGGTCTCACCGTCGCTGTTGGCAAAAGTACGAATGCGCTGCAGGCGCGGCCCCTGTTCGCTGGCGATAGCAAACCACTGCGTGACGCCGCTGCCATCCTGGATCAGCAGGCTTGTGCCGCCCACCAGCAGATGCAGACTTTTTGGCCGCTGCGGCAGGGCGTGCGTTTCGCGCAATAGTGCACGGTCATCGTCAAGTTGCCAGACCCGCAGCAGATTGCCTTCGGTGGTGTAGAGCAGATCGCCGGACGGCGAGAGCGCCAGCAGATCCAGCTGGCGTTGCGGCAGCGGGATAACCGAGGCCTGGCGATCGGTGCCGAGCGTCAGCACCCGGAGTCCGGCCTCAGTGAGTGCGGCTATACGCCACTGACCCGCATGGCGCGTCGCCAGCGCCATCTTCGTCACTGCGCCATCGGGCAGATGAAACGGTTTGTCTCCCAGCGGAAAACGCCACTGCTGGTCGGCGGTTGGCTGCATCAGTGTCAGCGCACCCTGCATATTCAGCAGTAGCGTCTGCTCATCGGCACTCCGCACTATTTCGCCGGGCGGCGGGGTCAGCGCCA
>Ga0163162_10006003_pt1 | contig 11754 bp, 12 predicted proteins | sample S55metaG_FD_115310 | JGI IMG/M metagenome (GOLD analysis project Ga0163162, IMG submission 115310) | Switchgrass rhizosphere microbial communities from Kellogg Biological Station, Michigan, USA - S5-5 metaG | ecosystem: Host-associated > Plants > Roots > Rhizosphere > Soil | place: USA...
GACACCGGCCGACGTGACGATCTTCAAGTCACTGGGCCTCGCGGTTGAAGACCTCGTGGCGGCCCGCCTCGTCGTCGATCGCGCCCGCGCCGCCGGGCTTGGCCATTCGTTCGATCTGTCATAATTTTCAAGAATGCGGGTTGCGTTGATCGCGGCGCCGGTCCTGGCGCTCGTCCTTGCCGGCGCAACGCTGCGTGGAACCGAGAACCCCGGAACCCGGAACCGCGGAACCACGGAACCTCAAGTCTCCGTTCTGGTTCAAAGCGCCTTCCGCTCCGCGTACAACCTCGATTTCGATGAGGCCACGACGATCGCACGACAGGCTGTCGCGGCGGATCCGGAGGCGGCGCGCAGCCATCGCGCGCTGGCGTCGATCCTGTGGCTGCGCATGGCCTTCGCCCGCGGCGCCATGACCGTCGATCACTACATGGGCAGCGTGACGAAATCACAGAAGTCGCTGCCGAAGGTGTCGCCGGAACTGGACGCGGAGTTCCAGGCCGAGCTGAAGCGCGCGACGGAATTAGCGGACGCGCGGCTGAAGCAAATGCCGAAGGACCTCGACGCGCAGCACGACGTGGGCGCCGCCGCGGCGCTGCAAGCCAGTTACATCTCGTCGGTGCAAGGCAGCTTGATGGCGGCGTACGGCCCGGCGAAGCGCGCGTTTCAGATCGAAGAGGACATCCTCGAGAAGGACCCGTCCCGATCGAGCGCGGCGTTCGTCGTCGGCGTCTACCGCTATCTCGTCTCGACGTTCTCGGTGCCGACGCGCCTCTTCGCGTACATCGTGGGCTTTGGCGGCGGCAAGGAACGCGGCATCAGCCTGCTCGAGCAGGCCGCCGCCGGCAACGAGTCGCACGTGGAAGCGTGTGGCGCGCTGCTGCTCGTGTACACCAAAGAAGGACGGCACAAGGACGCGCTCAGAGTCGCCCGGCGCCTCGTGGCCGAGTTTCCGCGAAATCGCCTCTTCGTTCTCGAGGAAGGATCCGCCGCCAATCGGGCAGGCCTGGGCGCCGACGCGAATTCCGCGCTCACCCGCGGACTGGCGTTGCTCGCCGAAGACCCTCGCCCGCGGTTTCCCGGCGAGGAGGCTTTCTGGCACTACAAACGGGCGATCAGCAGCACCCAGATGGGCCACCTGACAGACGCGGAGAGGGACCTGGCGGTGGCGCTGTCGGCGAATCCCCTGGAGTGGGTCCGCGGGCGCATCCACCTGCAGATGGGCCGTGTTGCGGATCTGAACGGAAAGCGCCCCGCGGCCGTAGCTGAATATAGGCAGGCTCGGAGTATCTGTGAGGCCGAGAACGACCCGATCTGCGCGGACGAAGCCGCGCGGCTCACGAAGCAGGTGTATACCGGAAAGTGAGAGGACCGTGCTGAGTGCGGGGTGCGACGTGCGGAGTGCTGGTGCGGAGTGCGGGGTGCCATGTGCGAGGTGCGGGCGCTTCGCGCCCAGGGCAGGCTCTGTGCGCGCCGAGCGCGCACGCACGCGCACGTTGCACGGGGCACTCCGCGCCAGCACGTCGCACCCCGCACGGCGCACCCCGCACGGGCCTCGTCCGTTAGACTGAGCACGAGATGCCGAAAGCGAAGACCTGGATCTGGATCATCGTCGGATTCGTCGGCTTGTGCTTCCTGGCACTCGTCGCGTTCGCGGGCGCCAGCGTGTACTTCCTTCGGCAGCACATCAAGATCGAGGCATCGTCGGACACCAAATCGCTGAAGGCTTTCGAGACGGCGCGGGCGGCGTTCAAGGACCAGCGGCCGCTGCTCGAAATGGACAACCTCAACCGGCCTCGTCAAACGCGCTCGCTCACCAGCCTGCCCACCGCAGCCGTGAAATCAACGGACATGGTGGTGATGGTGTGGGATCAGGACAAGGAACGGCTGGTCCACGTGTCGATGCCGTTCTGGCTGCTGAAACTTGGACGCCGCAAGATCGACCTGGCGAACGGCGATCGGAGCTTTGATATCGAGAGGCTCAACCTCGACGTCACGGAGCTCGAGCGCGTCGGTCCGATCCTCGTTCTCGATTTGCGCTCGGCGTCCGGCGAGCGTGTCCTCGTGTGGACACGGTGACCTCTCTCCGGTAGCTCGGACTGAAGTTCGGTCCGAGCTACGGATGATATTTCGTCTTTGGCAAGTCTCTTGCACTACACCCCAGCATGGAGGTTTCCATGCGGTCACTTCACCGAATCGGACTCGTCGCACTCCTCGCCACTCTGGCCATGCCCGTCGCGACGGCCTCAGCGCAGTCGCGCACGTATGGGTCGGGACGGCCGATACCGGCGCCCGCACCGCGTGGATCCTGGGAACTGCAAACGCGCAATCCGGTGGCGTTCGACACGGGCTTCCGCGATGGCTACGCCGAAGGCCTGAACGACGCCAGGCGCAGGCACCGCAACGATCCGTTCGCGGAGAGCCGCTACCGCAGCGCCGACCACGGCTTCGACCGCCGCTTCGGCAGCCGCGAGGCGTACCGGTTCCGTTACCGCGATGGGTTCGAGTCGGGGTATGAGAGAGGATTTAGGGACGGTTGGAGGCGTTGGTGACAGGCGACACTGTATTGGTTATCGGGTTATTGGTTATTGATCATTGGCTGAGCTAAGACTCAAGACAGTCAATGATCAATAACCGATAACTCAATAACCAATACACGGACTTGGGCTTATACCAGTCCAAAGAACTGTCTCATTCGCTGCTTCAGCGAGACATGCTCGTGCGCCATCGTCGACACCGTCGCCCGTGACTTGTCCAGTTCGCGCCGGCGCGCTTCGGCCGCTGCGGCGAGCGGCTCAATCACTTCAGGGTGATCGCGAACGTAGTCGCGGAACGCGTCGGCGCTGATTTCGATCACCATGCAGTCGCCCCGCGCCGTCACCGAGGCGGACCGCGGCGCCCCCGTCAGCAGCGACATCTCGCCGAAGTAGCCTCCGGCCTCGATCGTCGCGACTTCCTTCGCGTCCTTGCCGATGGTCACCGCGACGCGGCCGCGCCTGATGATGAACATCGACGCGCCGGGCTCGCCTTCGTAGACGATTTCTTCCTCGGCCGCGTAGAGCCGCTCGGCTGCGGCGGCGGCGAGCGCGCGATGCACGTCCGCCGAGAGCGGCGCCAACACCGGCACCGCGGCAATGGTGCTTTGGAAACTGTCGCGCCGATCCGGCGTATCGACTTGCTGTTCCTGTCGCTCGTACTGGATCTGGATCGGCCAGGGAATCTCAATCCCGCGCCGGTTGAATTCGTAGAAAATCGCGCGGCGCACTTCATCCTGCGCGAAGTCCGCGTCCGCGAAGTCTCCAACCCAAAAACGAGCCTTGAAGATCATCGACGAATCGGCAAAATTCGTGAGTAGGACGTCGGCCGGAGGCTTCTGCAGCACGCGCGGCACCTGCCGAATGGCGGCGAAGATCGCCGCCCGGGTCTCGTTCGGCGGCACGAGGTAAGTCGCGCCCACCTCCACCGCCACTTGCGTCGGGGCCGTCGGCTCCGAGTAGTTGTTGATGGCCTCCTTGGCGATCGTACTGTTGGGCACGATGACCAGGTTGCCTGGCTTCGTCTTGATTTTCGTCGCGCGCCACGTCACCTCGACGACACGGCCCTCAAAACCGGCCACCGTGATCCAGTGACCGACCAGGAACGGCTTCTCGATCTGGATCGCGAGTCCCGCAAACAGGTTGCCGAGCTGCTCCTGAAGCGCAAAACCAATCAGAGCAAGGGCGCCAACCGACCACGCCACGATCTCGTTGCCCAACAAGAACACCGCCGCCGCGCCGATGCCGATGACGACGAGCGCGTCCTGGACGATCGCGGGCGCCCGGTTGCGCGCCCGCTGGCCGACCCACGGGTTGAAGATGAGGGCGATGGCGAAACTGATGTACGCCACCCCGAGCAGCAGGTACTCGGCCTGGACGATCCGCCATAGTTCGGTCGAGTCGTGAACGGCTGGCCAGTGCCCTATGGCGAGATGAATCGCGATGGCCCCGATCACCGTGACGAGCACGTGGCGCAGCCGGCGCCGCGTGGTCTCGTCGCCCACGAGCACCAGGCCCGCGAGCGCGACAAGGCCCAGCCCAATCCCGAGGTAGAAGTGCAGCTCCGGATGCGAAAGCGGCGTCAAGCGTTCAGCCCGAGATGCCCTTACTGAAGTCCGCGATCTCGGCCGCTGTGACGGTAACAACGACGGCTTCCTTGTTCGGGCCGCCCTTCGCGTCGCGCTCGGTGTTGACGCCGCGCGATCCACCAGCCGACATGGACTGATTGCTCTTCTTGTCGGTGCCGACCGAACTCATGCCAGTCATGCCGAACTTGCTGCCAGACGTCGCCGCATCGCCCGATCCGGCCGGCGGCGGGATCGGCGCGAATGTGATGTTCTTCGTGTAGCGCGCCGCCACCATCGCCGTGGCCGCGAGCTTCTGCGACTTGATTTCCTTCGTCAAGCCGTCCAGGCGTGCCTGCATGTCCGGGTGCGACGCGAACAGGCCGTTGCGATCCGGCTGGTTCTTGTTCCGGGCGTCGAGGCGCGTCAGGAAGTCCGCGAGGCCGGTCGGGGCGTAGCCCGCGGCGTCAGCGAGGGCGATACCTCCCTTGTCGGCGTTCATCTCATCGGTGCGATTGTAGGCGCCCTCGAGCACGATCTTGTAAACCGCGTCGCCGAGCTGCTTGATGAGCTCCTGGCCGCTCAAGCTTCCAAGCGCGCTGACGCCGTTGCTCTTCTCGATCGCGTGAATGGCGTGCTTCTGTGTCACGTGCGAGATCTCGTGGCCCAGGATGTCCGCCAGTTCCGCTTCGTTCTTCAAGATCGAGAGCGCACCTCGCGTGATGTGGATGAACCCGCCGGGCGCCGCGAACGCGTTGATGCCGTCCGTGTCGAGCACGATGAACGTCCACGGCAGGTTAGGGCGACTGCTCTTCGCCGCCAGAACCGAGCCGGCGAGCGTCACGTACTTGTGCACGGCCTTGTCCTGGACGACTCCGTACTTCTCGCGCAGTTGCGCGCTCACGTCCGTGCCGACCTTGATTTCGTCAGCCTCGGAAATCTTCAACTGCTGCACCGCCTCGGCCGCCTTCGTGGCCTTGCCCATGATCCCCCCGATCTGGGCATAGGCGGGCGCCGCGGCGGCAATCGCCGAACTCATTGCGAATCCGATCAAGAAGCGCTTCATGTCACCACCTCGTACACGACCACCGGCTTGGTCTTGCCCTTGACAATCACTTCGTCTACCCGGCGCGTCGTCACCTGAATCGTCAGCTGATCTTTCGTCGCCTCGCTGATCAGGATGTGCGTGCCGTAGTTCTTGTTCAACGACTCGAGCCTCGACCCCAGGTTCACCGCGTCGCCGATCACGGTATAGCTCATGATCGTTTCTGAGCCGATATTACCTGCAATCATCTCACCGGAGTTGATGCCAATCCCGATGTCGAGCGTCGGCCGGCCGGCGGCCACCCATTTGGCGTTGAGCTGCGCCAGGCCCGCCACCATTTCGATAGCCGTCTCCACCGCGTGGTCGGCGTGGCGCGGATCCGCGACTGGGGCGCCGAAGAGACCCATCACCATGTCTCCCACGAACTTGTCGAGCGTGCCCTGGTGCCGGAACAGGATGGCCGTCATCTCAGTAAAGTATTCATTCAGCATCGCGACGACGGCCTCAGGCGTGCTCTTCTCGGACGCTGTCGTGAAACCGCGGATGTCCGAGAACAGCACCGACATCTCGCGCCGCTGGCCGCCGAGCCTCGCGAGCGACGGGTCGGCGACCAGATGGTTGAAGACGTCCTTCGACACGTAGCGGCCGAACAGGCCTTTCACCTTCCGCTTCTCGCGGCCTTCGACGAAATACTGCCAGGCCACGCCGCCGAAGAGGGCGAGCGCCGCGGCCACGAACGGAGCCAGCGCGCCCACCCACAGGCCGCTGCCGACGAGCCGCGTGACCACAAGCATGAACGCCGTCAGCAGACCCGCAACGGTCCCGGTTGCCCACGGCACCGGCAGCAGTGTCGCAACGACTCCGCTGGCAAGTCCAACCACGAGGATCACGATGAGGTCCACGCGAGGGACCGCACGTTTCATGCTCCGGCGCGATAAGACGTCGTCGGCAACCGCCGCATGGATCTCGGCGCCGGCCGCGAGGATTTTGCCGAAGGGCGTCGAATGGGTGTCGCCGAGGCCCGCGGCGCTGGTCCCGACAAAGACGATCTTATCGCGGAACACCGACGGATCGATCTCCGTCGGCTTGCCGTTCTCCGCCCGATCCTCGTCGAGCAGGACGTCGAAGAACGCATACGTGGAATAAAGGTGCTTGCTGTCGGCGTCGACCGGCGGTCCGCGATAGTGAATGAGCGCTTGTTTCGACGGCTGCGGCGAATCGTTCGCGCGGGCCGCCGGCGCCGGCTCGGCGAGAACCGGCACCAGGCTGGTTCCAATGGCCAGCACGTCGCCGCTGGGCGTCAGATGAACGTCGCCGGCGGTCAGCCGCATGGCCGCCAGCGCGGCGGCCAGCCCGAGCGACGGCACCGCGGTGCCGTGCACGTCGATGAACGGCCGGCTTCTCCGCATGCGGCCGTCGTCATCCCGCAGGAACACGTCGTGACCGATGCCCAACGCCGCGGCACGCAGTTCGTCGAACGGCATCAGGAGCGACGGCCGAGCCTCGAATCCGGGCCCCGGCGCAAACGTCGTTCCTGGGAGCACCGGGCCCTTGGCCGCCGCCGCGGGGGCCTCAGGCGCCTCGTAGGTTGCGTCGGCCAGCAGGATGACGTTGCCGGCCTTTTCGACTGACGAGACAAGCGCCGCATCCGACTCCGGCCCGTTGAGCGTCGTGCTGCCGACCGCAAATGTGCCGCGCGTGTCCCGCTCGCTGAACAGGACGTCGTAGACGACGAGCTTGGCGTGCGAGCGCGTCAGGAAGTCGATCACGCCTGTGTGGACGACGCGGGGCCAGGGCCAGCGGCCGAAGAGCTTCGCCAGTCCGCGGAGGGAGTTCTCGTCGATCTCGATGATCGCGATGTCTTTGCGGGCATCGGCTGGATTCGCGGTGTGGACAAGGCGCCAGTCGTAGGTCTCGTTTTCAAAGCCGCGCGCAAACTCGCGAGTACCGAGGGCCCAGGCCGCCAGGGCCGCAGCCGCACCGATGGCGAGTCCGATGGCCGCGCGCCGGAGCATGGTGAATTGTAGTGCGGGTGTGTCATTCGGGACAGCGCCCTGCGGCCCCGCGCGCTACCGTACCTGCACAGGAGTCAATTCAATGAATGTAGCGATGTTATTGCTCGTGGCTGGAACGATGGCCACACCACAGCCGGCGGCGACGAGCGCAACCACCTCGGCAGGTTTCGGAATCGGTCGCAACGTCTCGTTCGTGGCCCAGAATGCGCAGGACATTCCGGAGTCTGACGATCAGAACGGCCGTCCGCCAGGGGCGCCTCAGTCTCCAACGCATCAGGCTGGCGGCAAGACCGTCATGGTCATTGCCCAGGGCGGCGTCCTTTTCTGCTGCGACACGACGGGATTCACACTCGGCGTCGGGGTGGGTCTCATCCCCATGCGCGGCTACCGCAAATTCGAAATCGACGCCGACATCAACTACATCCACTTCGGCGGCAACGGCGTGTACGTCTCGTTCAGCGGTCAGTATGACTTCCGTCTCCAGCACAGCAAGGTAGTCCCGTATCTCGGCGGCGGCCTGGGGATCGCGCACCAGGGCGCCGGGACGAATGCCGGCCTGGAACTGCTTGGCGGCATCCAGACCACGCTCGAAAGCGGTCGCGCGATTCGATTCGCGCTTCGCTTCCTCTTTGCCGGCGGACACACGACGACGTTCCTCATGGCCGGGATCGCGTTCTAACCCGCGCCTGCCCGGCCGTTCCGCGGGCGAGCGTCCTCGCCGCGGCCCGGCCGGGCACGGACCTTGCGTCATTCCGCCACGAGGGAAGAGCCATGAACTCACGTGTCCTGAAATCGCCATCGGGAAGCCAAACTTTGCCCGAGAAGAAGCCCGAACTCGGGGGCCGCATGACCAAAAGCGGGCGGCACCGAGTGCCTTCGAAACCCGAAAAGGGTGCGCCGCCTGAGCACGAAGGGGCCACCGACGCCGAAGTCGACAGTGATCGTACCGGCCCCGGCGCCGGCTATGACCAGGAACCCAAGAAAGAAAAGACCAAGGGCGGCGTAGCGTAGACGCACGCGGCGCGATGATTCAGGCCCGTCCGGGGTACGTTTGGTAATGCGAACGGTCATCCAGCGCGTGCGCGCCTGCTCCGTGACGGTCGACAGCACGCTCGTCTCGGATATCGGCCCCGGCCTGGCCATCCTCGTGGGCGTGGGGAGAACCGACGGCCACGAGCAGGCCGACTGGCTGGCGGAAAAGATTGCCCATCTGCGGATCTTCGAGGACGCCGACGGCAAGATGAACCGATCGGTGCTCGAAGCCGGAGGCAGCGCCCTCGTCGTCTCCCAGTTCACACTCTACGCGGACGCCCACAAGGGACGCCGCCCATCGTTCATCGCCGCCGCGCCGCCCGAACAGGCCGAGCCGCTCGTCACCTACTTCGCCGCCCGGCTGGCCTCTCACGGGGTGCCGGTCAAGACGGGCCGATTCCGCGCCGACATGCTCGTCGAGATTCACAACGACGGCCCGGTGACGATCATCCTGGAGCGGTAGCCCGGTCGGCGGGGGCAGCCAGCGGGCGGGCCCAACCCCCCGATGTGCTATCGTTTCCGAACTTGAGGTGACTGGATGAGTCTATTCCGCAAGAAATCCCTGGCGTCGCTGATGTCCCAGGCCGACGATCACGGCTCCGGGCTCAAGCGAACCCTGGACGCGAAGAACCTAATCGCCCTCGGAATCGGCGCCATCATCGGCGCCGGCCTGTTCGTCCGCACGGCCGCCGCGGCGGCCGAAGCGGCCGGGCCCGCGGTCACCTTGTCATTTATCTTCGCCGCCATCGGCTGCGCCTTTGCCGGGCTCTGCTACGCCGAATTCGCGGCCATGATCCCCATCGCCGGCAGCGCCTACACCTACGCCTACGCGACCATGGGCGAACTGGTGGCGTGGACCATCGGCTGGGCCCTCATTCTCGAGTACGCGCTCGGCGCCGCCACGGTGTCCATCGCCTGGAGCGAGTACTTGAATAATTTGTTAGGCGGCGTCATTCCGTATGAGTGGTGCCATTCGCCGTTCGAGGTGTCGGCCGCCGGCGTGCATGGCATGCTGAACGCGCCCGCGCTGCTCATCCTGCTGATCCTCACAGCGATCCTGATCAAAGGCACCCGGGAATCGGCCAACTTGAACAACATCATCGTCGCCGTCAAGGTGGCGATCGTCCTCATCTTCATCGCGGTCGGCTGGCAGTTCATCAACCCCGCCAACCAGACGCCGTACCTGATCCCCGAGGGCACGCCAGGCCACGAGCGATTCTTCAGTCACGGCTGGGGAGGCATCGTCGGCGGCGCCGGCATCGTGTTCTTCGCGTTCATCGGGTTCGACGCGGTGTCGACCGCGGCCCAGGAAGCCAAGAGGCCCGAGCGCGACATGCCCATCGGCATCATGGGCTCACTCGCGGTTTGCACCGTCCTCTATATCCTGTTCGGCCACGTGCTCACGGGCGTGGGCAACTGGCAGGAGTTCGCGATGGCCGGCAAGGAAGCGTCGGTCGTCTACACCATTCAGCACCACATGCCCGGTTACGAGTGGCTGGCGCCGCTCGTGACGGTGGCGATTCTGGCCGGATTCTCGTCGGTCATCCTCGTGATGCTGCTCGGCCAGAGCCGGGTGTTCTACTCGATGGCGAACGACGGGCTGCTGCCGAAGCTGTTCTCGGAACTCCATCCGAAGTTCCGCACGCCCTACAAGTCGAACATGGTGCTCTTCGTGTTCGTCGGCCTGTTCGCGGCGTTTATCCCCGGCAGCATCGCGGGCGACCTGACGTCGATCGGCACACTCTTCGCGTTCGTGCTCGTGAGCGCAGGCGTCTGGATCATGCGCCGGACGGACCCGGACGTGCGGCGGCCGTTCCGCGCGCCGCTCGTGCCGCTCGTGCCGCTGCTCGGCATCCTGATCTGCGTGGGCATGATCATCGGGCTCGATCCGAACACGCAGATCACGGCGGTGGGCTGGATGCTGCTCGGCTTCCTCGTCTACTTCGGCTACAGCCGCAACAAGAGCAAGCTCTCGAAACAGTAGGTCGCCCGGCGCGCTTCGTGGAAGCGCGCCGGCTACTTGCTCCAGTGCCAACAATGGCCAAAGGTTACTGGATCACGCTCTATCGCAGCATCTCTGACCCCGCCCGTCTGGCGAAGTACGCGGCGCTCGCCGGGCCGGCGATCGAAGCGGGCGGCGGCCGCTTCGTCGCGCGAGGCACGGCGGCGGCGACGTTCGAGGGCGGCCAGAACCAGCGCACGGTGATCATCGAGTTTGAAAGCGTCAGCCGCGCAGTCGGCACCTACAACAGTCCGGCATATCAGGCGGCGGTGGCCGTCCTGAAGGGCGCGGTTGAGCGCGAGGTGCGGATCGTCGAAGGCGTCTAGACGCCCGCTTGCGCTTTGAGGTGCAAGAGCCTCAGCAGATAGTCCCCGCCGAAGATGTACAGGCCGCAGATCGCGCCCTCTCCGATGCACACGCCAATCAGGCATTTCGCGAAATTCACTTCCAGCACGCCGCAGACGTAACAAATCAGGTCGGTCGGCGCGAGCGGGAAGAAACTCCATCCGATGATGATGGGCAACTCGTGCCGCTCCAGCAGCGCGTGCAACCGCTCGACGCGTGCCTTGTGGCGGCGCTCGAACAGCTCATAGAAGCGGAGCGACGCGGACAGACGATAAATGCTGGCCGACGATACGAGGATGCCAACCAGCGTCAGCACGAACAGCGGGACCGGCGGAAAGAACGCTACGGCGGCCAGGACGAGCGTCGTGGATGGAATCAGCGTGAATCCGCGAACACAGCCCAGGACCAGGTACGCGGCTGACGCCGCCAATGCGGATGCCGAAAACGCGTCCTGTAGTTCCTGCTGAAGCAAATCGCGACGGCCGAAGTACAGATACATGGCTGCCGCGACGACGGCGAGCCAGGTGACGACGACCAGGGAGCGGATAAGAGAATTCACTTCGCTCGGCTTCGCGCTCAGTCGTGCCGCAGGGCTTCCGCGGGATTGACGCGAGCAACGCGGATTGCGGGGACAACGCACGCGGCGAGCGCGACGAGGATCAGCAATGACGCGACACCAAGATACGCAGCCGCGCCGATCCCTGGACCGAGAGGCAGCGCGCGCGCGAGCGGCGCCACAGCAAGCGCGAGCGCAAGGCCCGCGCCGAGGCCCGCCAGGGACAGGAGGAGCGCGCGGCCCAGAATCAGCCGCGACAACGCCCCGGGGGCCGACCCCAGCGCCATCCTCAGCGCGAATTCACGCAGCCGCGATGTCACGCTGTACGACAGCACGCCATACAGGCCCACCGCCGCCAGCGCAAGCGCCAGCGCGGCGAACAAACCGATCAGCCAGCGGTACAGATTCACTTCCCAGAGCGAGTCAGCCACCACCTGATCCATCGTCCGTACATTAAAAATCGCGAGGTTCGGACTGACGCCGTGCACGGCAGTCCGAATCGCATCCGGCAGACTGCCGGCTCGGCCGGCAGCGGCGCGAACGATGAGCGACATGCCGATGTCCGGCGCCATCGTGACGTTCTGCGCGGCCGGATAATAGAGCTCGGGCGCGGCCGGCCGATCAAGACCGGCCTGGAGCACATCACCGACGACGCCGACGATC
>Ga0163162_10006005_pt1 | contig 11753 bp, 10 predicted proteins | sample S55metaG_FD_115310 | JGI IMG/M metagenome (GOLD analysis project Ga0163162, IMG submission 115310) | Switchgrass rhizosphere microbial communities from Kellogg Biological Station, Michigan, USA - S5-5 metaG | ecosystem: Host-associated > Plants > Roots > Rhizosphere > Soil | place: USA...
CCGCGCGGCGTTGCCGTCCGGGGCCGCGCGGGCCCGGATCGGAATCGCCTTACGCTGCGTCGTCGCGGCCGGGTGGGCCGTCGACGATGCGGCGGCGAGCGCATTCGCGACAACCTTTTACGAATCGCTGCTGAGGGGCGAGCGCTTCGTCGACGCGGTGGCGACGGCGCGCAAGAAGGCGTTCACCTTCGAAGGGAATACGTGGGCCGCGTATCAATGTTATGGGGACCCGGAATGGCGGTTGCGTCGGCAGCCACGAACGACCGAGCCCGAGCACGCCCCCGAGGACGAATTCGAGTTCATCGCCTCGGTGCCGGCGCTGCGGCGCGCGCTCGAAACGATCATCGTGCAGTCGTCGTTTCAGGGCCGTCGCGCCGACTATCAGCTTGAACGCCTGCAACATCTCGAACAGCGCTGGGCGAAGATGGGTTGGAAGCCGCTCGACGATATCGCCGATCTGTTCGCGCGCGGGTATGCGGCGGCCGGCGACCTGGCGAGCGCCATCCGATGGTACGAGACTGCGATCGACGTCGCGGCGGGAAATATCTCCTTCCGGACGCTCGAGCAGGTGAGTAATTTGCGCATTCGCAAAGCGATGCAGGAGGTCGGGAGCGCCACCGCCGCCTACGAAAACGTTGTCGCGGTGAAGCCTGAAGGTGGAAGACGCGGCACGCGTCAGCCCGGACGACGGTCGCGAGCGCGCCAGATCGCGGACGCGAAGAAAGCCAGGCGGACTGCGGTCGCCAGCGCGCGCGCGACCATCAAGGCCGAGATCGATCGCTTCGAACAGTTGAGCGCCTTCGACGAGACCGTCGAGCGCGCGAACATGCTGGGGTCAGCGATGAAGCGGCTGTCGGAGCTCGAGAAGGCCGATGGACGCGGCGTGGCGTCGAAGCGCGCGTTGCAAGAGATGGCCCGGCACTACCGGCGAGCATTCGAGTTGGGACACGAGCGCAAGGTGGACAATCTGTTTTATCCCGCGATCAACCTGGTGGCCGCCGAGATCGCGCTCGGCGCTCGAACCGGCAAGAAGTACGCGCCGGAACGGTGGTCGTCGCTGTTCGACGATGCGCGCCGCAGCGTTCAGACGAAAAACAGACAGAGCCCGGATTTCTGGACGCTTGTCGCCGAACCGGAGCTCCGGCTGTACGAAGCGCTCCTGCGGGGCTCCATCGTGAAGCAGGCACCAGCGATCATCACCGGGTTCCGCGACGTCCACCGCCGCTCGCAGGGCGTGGCGCAGTGGAGTTCGGTCATAGACACGCTGCGGTTCGCGCTCGATCCGTACTTGGCGAGAGCGACGAAGCCGGCGGCCAAAGCGGCGCGGAGCGTGCTCGCGGGAATCATGGATCTGTCGAAACCGCGGCCACGGAGCATGCAAGAGCGCTCTCGACCGGCCGCACCGTGACGGTCTGCTATTCGCCGTGAGATCCCACCCGACGTCCGCGACCGGCGGAGCTCACGCTAACACCAGTCGAGCTCAAACCGCCGCAAGCGGAAACGAGAGGTTTCCTGCAGGAGAAAGAACGCGCTGCGAGCCGGGAGCGAGCCCTGGAAAACTCAACGCGCTGGCGAGCTGAAGGTGTTCGCACCCATCCGATCGGATAGCGACTCAACGATCGGATAGGGTGATCAACGCGTCGGCGGATGCTACTGCAGCATGTTCACGGCAAGAATGGCCAGTCCTGCAATGAGTTCTGTGTCGCTGCACTGGCGTCGGTCTTGCTGTGGGTCTCCCAGGTCAACGGCAACCCGAGTCACCTCAAGCTGTGACCCATATTGGCAAGCGGCGTACTGTGCTACGGAATCGTTTTCTATATCGCGGTTCGATCCGCGCGCCTAGGACGTTATTGCATCTGCACCGTCCGGTCTTGAGATCGACACCAACCGCGCCGTTGTTGACGCGGACGACCACAAGGAGCAACCGATGGCCCCGCCGCTGACATCCGAACCTACGTCGTTCACCCTGGACAATATGGGCCGCTTCCTCTGCAACACTTTGCCGGAGGCACTCGACAGCAGCGGCGAGACGATCGGCGGACGCCGGCGGGATTTCGATGTCATCATCGTCGGCGGTGGCACGTTCGGCGCGGTAGTCGCAGAGCATCTGTTCATCGCGGATGCCACGCGCAGCCGACGCATCCTCGTGCTCGAAGCCGGTCCGTTCGTCCTTCCGGAGCATGTGCAAAATATGCCGTTCCTGGGTGGCGCGCCAGACTTGCGGGTGCCTTGGACGAATCACCCGGCTCTCAACTACAGCGGGCTGATCTTCGCGATTGGCGGGCGCTCCCTCACCTGGGGTGGGTGGTCACCTGAGCTCCTGGACGTCGAGATGACAGCGTGGCCGCAGGCGACGCGCGATGCTCTTCGCCCCGCGGCGCCCGCAGAAGGTTACTTCGCACAAGCCAGTCGCCAGATCGGCGTCAAGGAAACCAACGACTTCATCTACGGGCCGTTGCACACCGCCCTGAGGAGACAGCTGCACGCCGGATTGAAAGCGGCCGGCAACGAGACCGGTTTCACGTTCGCGGACCTGCTCGAGCATCCGGCCGTCCGGTATCCCGATCCGGGTGAGCCGCCGCTCGATGCGGCATTGTTGCGAGACTGGCTCGACTTGCCGCCAACAGACACGACGCCAGAAGCCGAGTTGCACGAGCTGTTCAAGCTCGAGGCTCCGCTTGCCGTGCAATCGACGACGCTGCCCGGCTTTTTCCCAACGAACAAATTCAGCGCCGTTCCGGGATTGATTCGCGCCGCTCGGCTGGCGAGCAACGAGGCCGACGGTGTCGGGACGGCTGCCGACGCGCGCAAGCGCCTGATGATCGTCCCGAACTGTCACGTGCAGGAGCTCATCACTCAGACGCAGCCTGATAACTGGGTACAAGTCGTAGGTGTCCGGGTCTGGCAGAATGGCTCGTCCGTTGATATTCCGCTCGCGCCTCCGCGAGGTGCACGGCAGAGCGCAGTCGTGATCGCGCTTGGCACGATCGAGACGACGCGTCTTGCGCTCACGACGTTTCAGCAATCACTGGCTGGTCGGGCTGCACAGCGCATGGGGACCAACCTCATCGCCCACTTGCGCTCGAACCTGACCATCCGCGTGCCGCGTGCCGCGATTGCCGCACACCTGCCACCCACGTTGATTCCGAGCTTGCAGTGTTCCGCTCTATTCGTGAAGGGCAAAGCACCCAATGGACGTACGTTCCATTTTCAGATAACGGCTGCCGGACTGGGAAAGCTGGGTGGCGACTCGGAAGCGGAACTCTTCAAGAAGATTCCGACGCTCGAACATCTGAACGACATGCTCCGTGCAAATGACGACACCGTCGTCATCACGATTCGCGGCATCGGCGACATGACGCCGCGCAATCCGGACAGCTTCGTCGATCTTTCCGCACTCGAGATGGACTTCGGCCGCCCGAAGGCGGTGGTCCATCTCGGCAACGCCAAGGCGAGCCCACAGGATTTCCCCGGGAGCGCTCAGACTCAAAACGACCGCGCGACCTGGAACGCGATGGACGCCGTATCGGACAAAATCGCGCTCATCTTTGCCGGCAACGAAGCGTTCGACATCCTGCCGAATGCCAACAGCACGATTCCGGTTCCGGTGGGCTCACAAGCCCAGCGGCTGGCCGCTCTCGCGGCGTTCAAGAATAGACGCGACGACCTCGGGACAACGCACCATGACGCCGGCACGATGCGCATGGGAGACAACATCGCGGACGCCGTGACCAACGACTTCGGCCGGATCCACGACGTCACGAATGCGTACGTCGCCGGTCCGGCACTCTTTCCTACTGTCGGGTCACCGAATCCCATGCTGACGGGGGTCGCTCTCGGTCGGCGCATGGGCGATCTGTTGAACAGCAGTGTTTTGCCGGTGCCGGATCCCGTCGTCAGTCCTCAGCCAGAAGCCGGATTCCGTCCGCTATTCAACGGGACTGCCGCAACGTTCAAGAACTGGCGCCTCGCCGGACCGGCTGGCGGCGGGATGCTCCACGTGAATGGCGAGATGGTGAGCTACGGTGACGGCGGCCTGCGGTTGTTCTACTACGCCACAGAGCAGTTCACGGACTTCACACTGCGGCTGCAGTTCCGCATCTTCGATACAGCGGCCCACAACAGCGGAGTCTTCGTCCGCTTCCCGCGCCCGACCCTCGCGCTGACGAACGTCTTGCAGCCGCGTGTCGCCGGAGAACCGGCGTTTGATCCAGGGAATCCGGCATGGAAGCCTGTGATCGCCGGTTTTGAGATTCAAATCGACGACAACGCGCGAGGTGATTCGGGGAAAGACTTCTACGGCATCCAGCCCGAACCCGACGGGCTCTTCAAGAACCGCACCGGTGCGATCTACAAGATCCAGGCGGGGGATCGCGTCTGGCATCTGAACTTCAACGAACCGGCCGTTCAACAATACACGCCCGGTCCCGCGCTCGTGCCTGGCGTGTGGTTCGAGTACGAGGTCACCGTGCAAGGCGAGGACTACACTGTGTTTTTGACCAACGTTCAGACTGGAGAGCGAACGCGCACGACGACGTTCCACAACACTGACGCGGACCGCGGCCGCACACCGGGCTTCATAGGAGTGCAAGCGTATGCCAACAACACAGTCGCGTGGCGCCACATCCGAATCAAACCGTAAACAACCAGTGAGACCAACCATAACTGCCACCCCATCGACGATTCAGTTTCTCGGCGATTGGCGTGAGGAGCAGCACGGCACCATCGAGCGTGGCTCGAAGCTGACGCTTGACTACGACAAAACGCGGTTGCCTGGCTCATTCGCTCCGTGGAGAGACGCCGAACTCGGTGACATCGTCGCCTTCTGTCGTTTTCATCCGCGAGGCGACATCGTCACGGGCAGTGTGGTGGCGCCCGTTCGGAATCAAGAAGACCCACCGGGCGCCGTGGTCAGCCATGTGCCGCGGCCGCTCGATGTACTGGTGCCGCGGGATGCGACCCAAGCAGAAGTATGGTTTCACGGTTTTTTTCAGACCAGCACTCGCGGAGACAGTTGGGACAGCCGGTTTGGTGCGAACTATTGGTTCGACATCGGCGGGCCACGCCCACGAGTTCCCGAGCGGCCGGTGAGCTACCGGAGTGGAGCACTGACTCGGCCGGACGTTGTGAATGTGATGGAGCACCGGGCCACGAAGGTCAACGTGTTTCCAGCGCCTCAAGGTGGCGGATCACCCCAGGGTAGCAACCTGCAAACCGTGCTCGCCCTTCACGCGTGGGTCCAAGAATCTCGTTATGGCGCGAACGCCTGGATCGATGTGCACGTCTTCGATGACCGAGACTCGCTGATTCACGCCGAAACCTTGACATTGTCGTACAGCGGGTTTGGTCCCTCCTCCAGTTACCAGTTCGACGGCGTGGTGTACCAAGGCGCGACCGCTACGCCAGGTTCGGTTCAACCGAAACCTGATGCGCGGACGCTGCAGTATCGTCTCTATTACGACCTGAACTATCAGGTGTTCACCGACGGTATCCTGCACCAATTCGATCTGACGGAGGATGCGTTGGTTAGATCGTGACGGTGCGCGTGGAGGACAGGCGTGGCCTCGAACTGGTGGTCACAAACTGAGTTCGAGGCCACTGTGAGTGTCCGTCAAACCGTCTTGAAGCGAATGTTTCGAAATGCCACGCGCTTGACGACGTAACTTTGAAGACATTCGTGTCATCCCTCACGGTCGCGAAGTGCCCACACCATGTTGATAGACCAAGCGGCCTCCGCGATCGCCGGTTGCGCGGCGCAGACCGACCCCGACGACGCCCAATAGAGCGAGCGCGACCACGAGTGCGACGGCGGGTTCGCGCTTCGTGGGCCGCAAGAGCACCAGGCGCCCTACGGTCACAATCGGGAAGAACCAGACCGTGCGCAACGCCCAGTCCCAATGTTCCTTGAGGACCGGCTCCGCCATGCCTGGCAACCAGACGCTCTGTGACGCCGCACGACCGGTCAGGAATGCGACGATGGCGCCGACCGTACCAAGTGCGTACAGCAGCGTGGCTGCTTGCCGGAGCGGCTTATTGCACCAGCACGCACAACCAACGAGATCAACCGCGATGGCCGCATAGAGCAGAGCGATCGGGAAATGCACCAGCAACGGGTGAATGTTCGGGGCCCAGCTTGGAACCAGGTTCATCCGGCTGGCTCCGCGCTCACACGACTCGTCATTGCGCCGTCATCCTCCAGGGCGAGATGTTTGACCACTGATCCATGGCGTCGAGGGCCCAACGGGTCGTTTTATCCTTGTGGCAGGACGTGCAGGGATTCGGAATCCCGTACTTGTCAGTCATCGAGGGCGAGACGAAGTTGAACGTATGGCTTCGCACGCTCACGTCAGCAATGGTCGTCGCAATCTGCGGCATGTGACACGCCACGCATTTGTTTCCATCGCTATTGGCGCCGTGATGGGAGTGCGCTTCAGGCGTCACACCAGGACCGGGCTGTCGCTGGGGCCCGTGGCACTGCAAGCACATCTCGTTGCCGGGGAACTTCAGCAACGCATCCTGCGGAGTGCCGTGCGAGTCGTGGCACGCGTAACAGCGGACCCCTTTCTCGTACATGCGGCTCTGGACAAAGTCATTGCCCTGCATCCGGTTCTTGTGAGCGGATGCGTCCGGCCAGTGCGTGAACGAGTTCTCTCCCAGACGATGCTCTTCGAGCTCCCAGGTCGCGTTCAAGCGGTCACCTGGCTGATAACCGACCGCCCAGTCGTAGTAACGACCCTCAATCGGATTCGCGCGTGGCCGACCCTGCGAGTGGCACTGGATGCACACGTCGTTCGCCCGCACATCGTCGAGACGACTGGGGTTGACGATGTTGGACTTCACCGGGCGTGCGACGTGAGCGCCGCCAGCACCATGGCAACGCTCGCAGCCAACGTTCCACTCCGTAACGGCGTGCGTCTTGATGTCGTAGTTCACCGAATGGCAGCCGTCGCAGAGCGGCCCTGTCGGACGGCCCTCCTGCTCGGCCGGATAGTGTTCCACCCACCAGTCGGTGCCAGGCTGGACATGATAGGGACGCCACACCTTGTGTCGCACGTCCCACTGCGCCGGCAGGACGTAGTAATCGTCGCCCTGCTTCTTCCAGTAGCGCTGCTTCCATTTACTGCCGTACGTGAAGTCCACGTCCTCCGGCTTGAACGTAACGAGCGGATTCGGCGTGGCGAAGTCCGAGACGATTGCCTTCGGGTGTTGCTTCGGATCCTGCACCACGTTCGCCATCAACGTGGTCTGCCATCGGTCGTAGACGGCTTGGTGGCAGTCACGACAGGCCCGCGAACCGACGAACGCCTTGGTGGTTGCCTGACGAGGAGGTTGCGCGGTGGCGCAGGCGAACACACTGGCGGCGCTCAGCACGGCGAGACATACAAGGTATCTTGGGCTCATGGTTCAAGAACCTGAGACTTCAGGCGTCGACTCTAGCACTTCGGATAGTGATTGTTCGGTCCGCAAGCGTTTCAGCGTCCTCAGGATCGTGCGTCACATAAATCGCGGTCAGCTGAAGTTGGCGCCGGAGGGAGGCCAGTTCCGTACGGAGCATCACGCGTAGATCGCGGTCGAGGCTGGAGAACGGCTCGTCCAGCAATAGCAGCTGCGGCGACCCGACGAGTGCGCGCGCAAGGGCGACGCGCTGTTGTTCGCCCCCGGAGAGCTGGTGCGGATAACGATCGGCCAACAACGGCTCGACACGGCAGAGTCTGAGGATTTCGTTGATCCGTGAAGTCCGTTCCGTCCCTGGTTGACCGGCCGAATTGGCCGCGAATTCGACATTGGCAAAGGCGCTCAGATGCGGCCACAGCGCCAGATCCTGAAAGACGAAGCCAACCTTGCGCTCGTTTGCCGGCACGGTATTTCGTCTGGGCTCAGCACTTTTCGGCCGTCTAGCCAGATCTCGCCGGCATCCGGACGCTCGAGGCCGGCTACGAGCCGCAGCAGCGTCGTCTTTCCTGACCCACTCGGGCCAACGACCACCACACTCTCGCCCATCGATACTTCCAGAGACACGTCCTCGATCCCACCGTGACCGCCATAGCGCTTGGTCACTCCAGAAAGTCGCAGAAACGGCGATGTCACGACGCTTCTCGAGTGGCCATTGCCATTCCCAGGAGAGTCAGCGGAACGAGAATGACGATCGACTGAAATAACGCCAACGCAGCGACTTGTCCAGGTGGTGCGTTTGCGGTCAGGGTGTAGACCCTGATTGGGAGCGTGCTCTCACCAGGTGGAGCGACGAGAATGCTCGTGCCGACTTCACCGAACGCCAGCATGAACGAGATCACCCAGACTGCCAGCGTCGCGAGCGTCGCCAGCGGGTAGAGCACAATCGTCAGTGCAACGATTGCCCCGCCCAACCGGTCGATTTCGTCTCTTCCGTGTCGTACACCACGTTCACGCGGACGCCCGATCGCCGTTGATACTCCTGCATGATGGGCTCAGAGAACGGGCGATCCGCTGACACGTACGCGATCACTTCTCGCGTCGAGCGCTCCCCGCCGCAGCCAGATATCGGGAGAGACCCGGCGATTACAGCGGCGAAGAGCATCCGAGCCGGCGGGAGGATTCGATTACTTCGAGGCATACATAAAGTCATCAAACTCCGTCACGCTGTCGGCTTTCGTCCACACGCCGACCTTGCCCGCGTCCCTGAACGTCTCGTCGTCCCAATCGAGTGCCTGCTGGCCGTTGAACGTCACCGTGAAATGACTGCCCTGAAAATCGACCCTGAAGGTATGCCATTGGTTCGATGGGACCTTCATGTTCACGCGCTTCTTTTCCGTACGCCGACCATTAATCGTGTGATAAATCGTCACGTTGTTCTCGAGCGCGTTCGCACGCGCCACGTAATAGTTGTTCGCGTCTTTCGCGCGCCAAACGACGCCACCGGCCTGGTCTTCCTTGCCAGAGAGCGCCTTGAACTTCACCTCCACGAGCCCATCTTTCAGACTCGTATCGTCTTTCAGGCACACCGGGTAGGTGGCCTGACCTGATTGCTTCAGCACGTTCGGTTTGCTTGGCGCCGTGTCATCTTCGACGATTGCCCATTTGGCCTGCCCGCTCCCCGTTTGCGTGGCTGTCCAGCCGCTCGGCGGCTTGCCCACATCCCCTTTATCAAAATTGATCGTCTCAGGCGCGCCTGCTGCCAGCCAAGCACCGATCAGAATCGTGGTCGTTTTCATTTCATGACTCCCTTTTGGTTTCTATCGCTGCAATTCATCCAGCAACTGCTTCACGTGCCGCCCCTTCGCCAATCGCGACCACACAGATGACAGCGCCAAACGCCAATCACAATGCCCAGCATGGTCAAGCCGGTGCGAAGCGGATTCTGCCGGAGCCCTTCAGGGCAATGCGAAGGACGGCGAGCGCCTTCATGACGTCACCGCCCGCGGCAGCGTGATCCGGAAGACCGATCCCGTAGTCGCAGTATCGAGCGAGATCTGCCCGCCGTTCGCCTCGACGGCCCATTTGGCAATCGCCAGGCCTAGTCCGGTGCCGCCCATCTCTCGAGACCGACCTTCATCCACACGGTAGAACCGGTCGAAAATCCGCTCGCGGTGCTCTGCGGGAATGCCGGGTCCGGCATCCCTCACAGTCACGGTCGCCTGCTCGGCATCCGCATCAACGCGCACATCGATGGTCGATCGCGCGGGGCCGTACTTGATGGCGTTGTCGACCACATTCGTAATCGCGTCCCTGAGCACCAATCGATCGGCCGACACTCGCACGTCCTCCGCCGCCACCACCTGAAGTCGCTGCTGTCGTTCCTCTGCGAGGATGCCCAGAGATGACACGACCTCACGCGTCAGATCGCCGAGATCAAGAACATCGCGCGTCAGACGAATGGTTCCGGCGTCGCCCCGCGACAGCTTCAGCAAGGTATCGACCAGACGCGTCAGCCTGTCAACCTCTTCGAGCATGCTGCCCATGGCGTCTTTGTATTCAGGGGGCGTGCGGGTCTCACGCAGTGCATGTTCCCCAATTCCCCGAATCACCGACAACGGCGTCCGCAGTTCGTGCGAGGCATCGGCGGTGAATCGGCGGAGCTGGTCGAATGACGATTCCAGGCGCGCGAAGGTGTCGTTGATCACCGCCGCCAGCCGTCCGATCTCGTCGTGCTCGTTCGGGACTGACAGTCGCTGATGCAGACGTTCGGCAGTAATCCGCCGCGCCTCGCCTGCGAGATGGTCGATCGGCGACAGGGCACGTCGCGCCAGAACGTAGCCACCAAGTCCGGCGAGCACAACGATGAGCGGGAGACCCAACACCAGGACCACGAGGATTTCACGAAGTTGTTGCTGAAACCGGTCTTCCAGTGCCGCTTCAGGCTCAGGGCTGACGGCTTCGATGTGTTCGTGCAATTCCCGTTCGAGCTGCTCTCGAAACTCGTGTCGGACAGCTAAATACGTGGCCGTCGCGTAGGCGACCAACATGAGCGACAGCGCGGCCATATACCAGGCCGTGAGCCGAACGCGGATCGACGCATTCGACCACCAGCCGCTCACGGCTCACCTTCCCGCAATACAAACCCCACACCGCGCACGGTATGAATCAGGCGCGGAGCGTTCTCGAGATCGACCTTCCGGCGCAATCGCGTCATCTGTACGTCGATGACGTTGTCGAGGGGCGTCGCCCGACGGGGTTCTTTCCAGACGTCACGCGCGAGCATTTCTCGTGACACCAGATGTCCCTGATGTCGCAGCAGGTACTCGAGCAGGTCGAACTCGCGTCCGGTCAGCTCGATCGAACGGTCGCCGCGGACGACCCGGCGTGCGACCAGGTCGACTTCCAGGTCCGCGGCCTTCAGTCGAAAGACCTCCGACGGACGACCGCGACGGAGCAAGGCGCGGATGCGCGCGAGCAGCTCCGGCAGGGCAAACGGCTTGACCAGGTAGTCATCCGCGCCGAGGTCCAGTCCGAGGACGCGATCCTCAACACCGTCGCGTGCGGTGAGAATCAGCACCGGCGTCTCGACGTGACGCTGCCGCAACGTCTGGAGAATCTCGAGGCCGCTACGACCGGGCAGCATCAGGTCGAGCACCACCAGGTCGAATTGTTCTGCATTCGCTCGATAGAAGCCGTCCTCTCCAGTGGCCGCGACGACGACGTCGTAGTGCTCGGCTTGTAAGGCCGACGACAGCACCTGCGCCAGCTTGCGCTCGTCCTCAACCACCAGAACACGCACCAAGCGGAATGTTACCGGCCCGCGCTGGCCCGAATCCTGACTTTTGTGTCAGGTACAGACTGATGGTCGCGCGTCTCAAAGGGCATCGAAACCAGCTCACTTCACCGACTTTACGAAAAGCATCTGCGCGCCACCCTTCTTGACGAGTATCCCGGTGACCTCGACAGCCTCATTCATCTTTGCGAGTAGGATGTCTCGCGCGGGCTGATGGTCCTGCAGTCCAGACGCCAGATACACCGTGCCGCTCGCATCGACGATGCCGATGAAGTTTCCAGCCTTCGCACAGGCGGTGGCGCATTCTTTCTTCGCAGGCCCGCGATCACCGCCCTCCATGTAGCACCAGAGATCCACGGCCTCACCCTTGATGGTGACGGTCGCGCCTTTCGGCTGCGCGACGCTCACAACAGCAGTAAGAACCACAACAACGGCGAGAGCGGCGACGACGGTCGAGATCCTTGCGGTGTGTTTTCTCATGGCGCCATGCTAGTGAATGGCCCGCCGTCACAACCTGACATCTTCCTGACTTTTCTGTCAGACGTTCGATCTGACTCGGCCGGCG
>Ga0163162_10006006_pt1 | contig 11753 bp, 10 predicted proteins | sample S55metaG_FD_115310 | JGI IMG/M metagenome (GOLD analysis project Ga0163162, IMG submission 115310) | Switchgrass rhizosphere microbial communities from Kellogg Biological Station, Michigan, USA - S5-5 metaG | ecosystem: Host-associated > Plants > Roots > Rhizosphere > Soil | place: USA...
GCCCCGGACCGTGGCCGAAGCGGCCCGCGCGAGCCGAAGCGCGTGCCCGAGGGCCGCCTCCGCGTGGGGCGAGCCGTCCAACCCGACCGCGATCCGGGAGATGGTCACGTGACGACGACTCCCGCGTAGCCCACGACCGAAGAGGGATCGCCGGTCTCGTCCCCGCTGTCCCGGCGCGAGACCACCTCGGCCCGTTTTGCGCCCGCGGCGCGCGCCGCCACGAGGAGCGCCGTGGCCGGAAGGAACCCGCACATCGAGATGGAGCGAGCGATCACCGTCTCGAAGAGTCCGTCGGCGTCGAGATCCTCGATCCTCCCGAGTGCGAGGTCGTCTTTCGCATGGCCGACCGATCGCGACTCGTAGTGGTTCATGTCGGAGGACGCGAGAACGAGGGGCGGCTCGGTCTCTTCCCGGATCACGCGCGCGAGAACCTCGCCCACCTCGCGGCAGAGCGGAAGAGAGGGCTCACCCAGACACAGCGGAACGATCTCCACGTCGGGACGAAGGTACTTCAGAAAGGGCAGCTGAACCTCCAGCGAATGCTCCCGGGCGTGGGCGCGGGAGTCCTCCGAGACCGCGGGCGCGAGCTCCAGGATCCGATCCGCGAGCCGCCGGGCGAGCGGGACGTTGCCCAACGGCGTGCCCCACGCCTCGGAAGGATCGAGCGCCGCGGCGGCTCCGCGGCCGGTGTGATTCGGGCAGAGGATGACGACGACACCGGGAATCTCCAGCCGAGCGTACACCGCGCCGGCGACCGGGCCGGAGTAGACGTAGCCGGCGTGCGGAACGATCGCGCCGAACGCCCGGCCCGGCGCCGGTTTCTCCGGCAGAAAGCCTCGGACGTCGCGCTGCAGCGACTCCGGGTCCGCCGGATAGAAGATCCCCGCGACGGCGGGCGGGCGGACGGCCATACCGGGAGCGTAAAACGTAAAACGTAAAACGTAAAACGATCTCTCAAACGTCACTTGACGCTTGAGTTTGACGGTTGACGGCCGGGCTAGTTGACGATCAGCGTCGCTTCGGCCGCCTGGCCCGCGAGATCCGCGTGGATCGTGGCGGTTCCCGCGGCGATGCCGGAAGCGACACCGGCGCCGTCGATCGTGGCGACGGCCGGATTGGAGGACCGGAACTGGGCGATCGCGTTCTCGAGCCGGACGCCGTCGGGCCCGAAGGCGACGACCTCGAAACGCTGGGAGTCCCCGACCCGCACGAGCGCGGTCGCCGGCCGAACTTCCAGTTTCGAAATGTCGCGGAGCATCACCGTGATCTCGACCGCCCCCTCCAGGTCGCCCAGCTGCGCGCTGATCGAGGCCCTGCCGTTGCCCACGGAAGTCAGAGTTCCGTCGGGGGTCACTTTGACGACTTTCTCGTCGGAGGATTTCCACGTCGGACTCAGGGGAACCGTCTGGTTTTTCGAGCCCTTGACCTTGCTGACGAGCGCGAGGGTCGTCCCGGCGGGGCCGACGAGGACGGCCTGCCCCGGCACGATCTCGATCGCCGCGGCGTCCACGACCTCGACCGGAACGCCCGAGGAGATCTCTCCAGCCGACGCGGTCACGTTCGACTTCCCCTCGCTCTTCCCGACCACCCGGCCGGCGTCGTCCACCGCCGCGATCTCGGGTTTCGAGGACGCCCAGGTCACTTTTCCGCCCTCGATCGGGTTCCCCTTCGAGTCGAGCAGCTGGGCGGTCAGCCGCTGGCTCCGCTCGATCCCGTAGAGAACGATCTTCCGGGGTGAAACCCGGATCGACGCCGGCTTGCGCGAACAGGCCGCCGACGTGGCGATCACGAGGCAAAGCACGGCACGACCGAGGCGAATCACTCTCATTTGAAAAGACTTGGGTGAAGGATAGCACGACCGGCAATCATCGGGAAATCGTTCGCGGCGCCGGTCGGGCTCGACCAAGGTCGAGGTACGCTTTTCGCATGCCGCCGGTCTTCATCGAGTCGACACCGTCCTCCGCCACGGGGGCAGCAAACCAGGGAGGGTTCATGTTCGAAGAGTTCTCAGACGGTCGTCGGCGCACCACACGGCGCCGCCTGCCCCGCGCCATCGCGTTCGTTCTCTGCTCCTGCGCGATCGCCCTCGCTTCCGGGGCAGGAGCCATCACGCTCCCCCCCGGATTCACGGACGAGCAGGTCACGCCGCTTGCCTCACCGACGGCCCTCGCGTTCACGCCGGACGGCCGCCTGCTGATTACGACCCAACCCGGACAGCTCCGCGTCTATCAGAACGGCGCGCTGGTCGGCACGCCGGCTCTCGACCTCGCCAGCCCCAACAACCTGATCTGCTCCAATTCCGAGCGCGGTCTGCTCGGCGTGGCGGTCGATCCGGCGTTTGCGACGCCGAGCAACAACTTCATCTACGTCTACTACACGTTCAACCGCTCCGGGACGTGCGTCAACCGGGTCTCGCGCTTCGTCCTCTCGTCGGCGAACGTCGCCTCCGGCGAGACCGTTCTGATCGACAACATCCCGTCCACCGCCGGTAACCACAACGCCGGCGACGTGCAGTTCGGAAGGGATGGATACCTCTACGTGAGCGTCGGGGACGGCGGCTGCGACTATGCCGGCGGCGGTTGCGGCGGCGCGAACGACGCTTCCCGCGACCAGTTCGAGCTCATCGGAAAGATCCTCCGGATCACGCGGGACGGCAACATCCCGAACGACAATCCGTTCACGGGCACCGGCACCGCCGACTGCCGCTTCACCGGCGGCACGACCCCGGGGAACAAATGCCGCGAGACGTTCGCGTGGGGCTTCCGCAACCCGTTCCGCATCGCGTTCGACCCGAACGACGGGGGGACGCGCTTCTTCGTCAACGACGTCGGGCAGAACACCTGGGAGGAGATCGATCTCGCCCAGGCCGGCGCGGACTACGGATGGAACGTGCGCGAGGGACACTGCGCGAACGGCTCGACCACGGATTGCGGTCCGCCTCCCGCCGGAATGACCAATCCGGTCCACGACTACGGACGCGACATCGGCGGATCGATCACGGGCGGAGCCTTCGTGCCCAACGGTCTCTGGCCCGCGGCTTACGACGGCGACTACCTCTTCTCCGACTACGTCGCCGGAAAGATCTTCCGCATCGAGAGGACGGGCGCCGGCCCGCGCTCCGAGTTCGCTACCGGCCTCGGCGCGTCGAGCGCGGTGCACCTGCGGTTCGGGCCCCGCGCGGGAGGCCAGGCGCTCTACTACACCACCTACGCGAACGGGGGCGAGGTCCGGCGCATCTACTTCACGGCGGCGAACGGCGTGCCCACTGCCGCCGTGACCGCCTCGCCCACCAGCGGGCCCGCGCCGCTGGCGGTGAATTTCGACGGCAGTGGCTCGAGCGATCCGGACGGCGACGCGCTCACCTGGCTCTGGACCTTCGGGGACGGCCAGAGCGCGACGACGTCCGTGCCGACGACCTCGCACTCGTACGCCGCCGGCAACTACACGGCGTCGCTCTCCGTCCGCGACTCGAAGGGCGCGACGTCCGCCCCGGTGACGGTTGCGATTTCCTCGGGCAATACCGCACCCACCCCCGTCATCTCCTCACCGGCGGCCGGCTCGACCTTCTTCGTGGGCCAGACCATCACTCTGACCGGCAGCGCCACGGACACGCAGGACGGAACGATCAACCCGGCGACTCTGCAGTGGACCGTTCTGCGCCACCACCTGACCCATACGCATCCCTGGTTCTCGGGAACCGGAAACAATCTGACGTTCCCGGCGCCCGCCCCGGAAGACCTGGCCGCGGCCTCGAACAGCTACCTCGAGGTCATCCTGACGGCGACCGACAGCGGCGGCCTTGCCGGCACCACGAACCGCAACGTCCAGCCGCGGATCGTGTCGATCACGCTCGCGACGAGCCCTTCCGGCCTCAACCTCTCGGTCAACGGCACGGCCGTCACGGGACCCACGACGATCACGTCCTGGCAGGGGTGGCAGCTCTCCCTCGCCGCGCCGGTGCGTCAGAATCCCTGGACCTTCGCGAGCTGGTCCGACGGCGGCGCCGCGACCCACACGGTCGCGACGCCCGCGACGGCAACGACCTACACCGCGACTTACCGGAAGGGGAAGAAGTAGAACCATTGGGGTCAGGTCTACACGGATCGCCACGGTAGCGATCGGGCCAAAATGGTCTTGCCACTTTGCGTGAGCAAGTGGCAAGTGGAGACCTGACCCCTCTTTCCGGACCACTCCGGGGAGTGGCGGAAAGCTTCAGTGCAGGATCGGCCCCGTGTTCACGGCCTCGAACGCGCTGCCCGGAATCTTCTTCAGGTCACCCAGGCGCGAGTCGTCCCACCGCGGGTCGTGCGCGCCGCTCACGAACCAGTCCGACCCGTTGTCGGCGAGGAACATTCCGTACTTCTTGAGCGCGGTGCAGATCACCTGGACCTCCGAGGTGTAGACGGCGCAGCTGTACGACGCCTTCATCCGCATCCGCAACCCCATCGGAGGCACGTTCGGGTCCGTGGTGGATGACGCGAAGTGCGTCGCGGGATGGATGTACCCGCGCTGGGTCTGGCGCACCGTGAACCGCAGCGCGTGGTTGATCGCCCCCTGCTGAACGACCTCGTCATAGCGGACGAGGCCCGGCAGGATCGGGAGTCCCGCGGCATCCGCAGAGGTCCAGCCGTCCGGACGGAGCGCGTTGCTGCGCAGGTCGAAATAAGCTCCGGAGCCCGCCCACCACCGGTCGTTGAACGGATTCGGCCCGGTGCCCGGCGGCCACGCGTCGAAGAGCTCGTGCAGCTCGCACCGGTCGAGTCCGAGCATCAGGATGTGCCGATCTCCCGTCGAGTCGGGCCCCCCTTCGATCGGTGGATTCGGGGGGATCGGATACGGCCCCGGATCGCTCTCGTCCGCGTACTGGAACTCGACCGCCACGCGGGGCTGGTTCCCCGGAACGACGACGTACGGGATACCGATCGGCTCGCCGTTCCAGAACGTGCCGAAGTCCGGGTGCAGGAACTTTCCGGCGCCGATGAAGTTGACCCAGTTGGCCGAGTTCGGATGGACCGGGTAGGCCGAGATGTCCGTGTTCCACGGGTTGTCGGCCGGGAAGATCGTGCAGGCGCCGGATCCCGGGGTCGGCGTCGCCGTCGGCACGACCGGGGTGGGCGTGCGCGTGGCGGTGCGGGTGGGTGTCGCCGTGGCCGTCCGGGTCGGCGTCGGCGTCGAAGCCCCGGTCGTGGGAGTCGACGTCGGCGTCGGAGTGGCGGTTCGGGTTGGCGTGGGCGTGCGGGTGAAGATCGGCGTCAGCGTCGGCTTGCGCTTGGCCTCGACGGTCTCCGGAAAAGCGAGCTGAAAAAGAGCAACGAGCGCGAACAAGGCAGATGCGGATACGAGCGATCTGGATTTCATGTCGACTCCCAAAGCAGTTTCGACACCGCGCCCGGCGGCGATCGATCAACCCCCGGAAATGTTTCGGAAGTCTCGATGCTAACCGATCACGCGGACGGTGTCAGCAGCTTCGCGCCGCAAAAATTCGTCACCGAAGTCGAGCGAATTTTCGTCCGCACGGCGTAGGCTTCTTGCCGGTCCGAATCGTCGGAATGACAAATGACGACGCCCACGCGAACCGCCACCGACGGCGAGCCCACTCGTAATCCCGTCCGGCGTTTCTTCTCCGCTCTCGGTCCGGGTCTCATCACGGGGGCGGCCGACGACGATCCGTCCGGAGTCGCAACGTATTCGGTCGCGGGAGCCCGCCTCGGGACCTCTTTGCTGTGGACCGCGGCCCTCACGTGGCCGCTCATGGCCGTGGTTCAGATGACCTGCGCGCGGATCGGGATGGTCACGGGGCAGGGGCTCGCGGGCGCCATGCGGAAGAAGTTCCCGAAGTGGCTCCTGGTGATCTTCGCGGTGGGACTGCTGGCCGCCAACACGATCAACATCGCGGCCGACCTCGCGGGAATGGCGGACGCCGCCGAAATGCTGACGGGAGCGGACTCTCACTGGTTCGTCGTGCTGTTCGGCGTCGCCATCGCGACCGCCACCGTCCGGCTGCGCTACTACCAGATCGCCGGGGTCTTGAAGTGGCTGGCGCTCGTCCTGTTCGCGTACGTCATCGCCGCGTTTCTCGTGCATCCCGACTGGACATCGGTCGCGAAAGCGACCCTCGTCCCCACGGCGCCCGCCGGGAGGGAGTGGTGGGCGGCACTCGTCGCGATTCTGGGGACGACCATCAGCCCGTATCTCTTCTTCTGGCAGGCGGGACAGGAAGTGGAGGAGGAAAAGGCGGTCGGACGGCGGATGCTCGTTCAGCGCCTCGGGGTGTCGCCGAAGGAAATCGCCACCCGGAGACTCGACGTGGGCGTAGGAACCTTTTTCTCGAACCTGGTCATGTTCTTCATCATCCTGACGACGGCCCTGACGCTCCATGCCCACGGTCGGACGAGCATCGAGACCTCGAGACAGGCCGCCGAAGCCCTCGAGCCGCTCGCCGGGAAGTCCGCCGCGCTTCTCTATACCGTCGGGATCATCGGCGTCGGGTTCCTCGCGATCCCAACTCTCGCGGGCTCGGCGGCGTACGCGCTGGCGGAAACGTTCCGCTGGAGATACGGGCTCGACCTCAAGTTCCGGGGCGCGCGCTACTTCTACGGGGTGGTCGTGCTCTCGACCGCCGCCGGGATCGCTCTCGACTTCGTGAACTTCAACCCGATCCGCGCGCTCTTCTGGACGGCCGTCCTGAACGGTCTTCTGGCGCCCGTTCTGCTGGTGGGGATACTTCTCGTCGCATCGGACCGCGACGTGATGTGCGGCCAGCCGAGCTCGAAGGGAAGCCTGGCCGTCGTCGCGCTCACCGCGGTGCTGATGCTGGCCGCGGCATTCGGGTTGTTCGCGCTCCCGGGTTAGACCGCCGCCGTCACATCCAGCGCCGGATCCTCCGTGCGCGTTGCTCCACGCGCCGGGGATGACGGACGGGGTCGTAGATCCGGGGCGACGGGATCATCGCGGCGAGCGTGGAGGACTCGACCGGCGTGAGCGCGACGGCGGACTTTCCAAAATACCGTCGCGCCGCCGCCTCCACCCCGTAGGTTCTCGGACCGAACTCGACGACGTTCAGGTAGAGCTCCAGAATCCGCCGCTTGGTGAGCGTGTTCTCGAGGCGCCGCGCGATGGCCCATTCCCTCGCTTTGCGCCAGGGGGTCCGGGCGGGGGAGAGGTACAGGTTCTTGGCGAGCTGCTGGGTGATCGTCGATCCGCCATGCGAAAGCTTCCCGCGATTCCAGTCGTGGACCGCGGCCGTGCGGATCGCGACCCAGTCGATGCCGCCGTGCTCCCAGAAACGGGCATCCTCCGCGGCGACGACCGCGTTCTGCATCGACGGTGCGATCCGCGACATCGGCACCGGTTGCCACTCGAGGCGGGTCGACAGGCCCGACTGGCCCAGCGACAACCGGCGTCTCTCCATGAAAGAGGTCGTGGCCGGGAAGTTCTTCGCTAGAGGGTGGACGTCCGGCAGCGTGACGTAAAAGATCACGAGCGTCGACAGGATCGTCGCACTCGCGAGGAGTGCGAGCTTCCGAATCACGGCGGGAGCGGTCTCTCTAGCTCTGAACCGCCTGGAGCGCCCGGCGCAGCTTGCGAACCCCCTCGTCGGCCTCTTCGCGTGACAGGTTCAAGGCCGGCCGGAACCGGATCGCCGAAGCGCCGGACGCGAGCGTGATCAGCCCGTTGTCGAGGCAGGCTGCCTGTGTCCGATCGCGCGTCTCTTTGTCCGGGAGGTCGAAGGCGATGAAGAGGCCGCGCCCGCGGACGTTCGAGATCACCGGGAGCTCCGACGCGAGCTCGCGAAGCCGCTCGAGCAGGTGCTCTCCGACGGCCCGGGCGTTCTCGATCAGGTTCTCCTCGGCGATGATCTCGAGGTACTTCGCGCAGCGAACCATGTCCGCGAGGTTGCCTCCCCACGTCGAGTTGATCCGGGACGAGACCGAGAACACGTTGTCGACGTCCTCGATGCGGCCGTTGGACGCGAAGCCGCAGACCTGCGTCTTCTTGCCGAAGCAGAAGAGGTCGGGCTCCGCTCCGAACTGCTGCCAGGTCCACATCGACCCGGTCAGGCCCATACCCGTCTGGACCTCGTCGAAAATGAGCAGGAACTCGAGCTCGTCGGCGAGGCGGCGCAGGCGCGCGAAGAATTCCGGCCGGAAGTGATTGTCCCCGCCCTCTCCCTGGATCGGTTCCAGGATGAGCGCGGCGATGTCGCCCGGGAACTTCTCGCAGGCCGCGCGGATTTCCTGCTCGACCTGGTCCTCCGCGGCCGCCGTCGCCTTGATCCCCTCGGGAGTCAGCGGGAACGAGAGGCGCGGACAGCTGAGTCGCGGCCAGTCGAACTTCGGGAAGTAGTCGGTCTTGCGGGGATCCGCCGTGTTCGTCATCGAGATCGAGTACCCCGATCGGCCGTGGAACGCGTGGCGGAAGTGCAGGATCCGGTGGCCCCGCTCTTCGGTGAGGCCCCGGGCCCGGTTCTTCCGGACCTTCCAGTCGAACGAGGCCTTCAGCGCGTTCTCCACGGCCAGCGAGCCGCCCTCGACGAAGAAGAGGTGCCGGGAGTGGGACGGCGGAGTCGCGAGGCGCGAGAAGGTCTCGACGAACTCGGCGTAGAGCGTCGTGTACGTGTCGCTGTTGGTGGGCTTCCCGAGGGCCGCCTGCAGCAGCCGCTCGCGGTACTCCGGATCCGCCGTCTTCGGGTGGTTGTATCCCACCGGGTACGTCGCGAAGTTCGTATAGAAGTCGAGCAGCATCCGGTCGCTGCGGGAGTCGTAGAGGTAGGAGCCCCGGCTCCTCTCGACGTCCATGACGACGTGATAACCGTCCACCAGGATGTGGCGGGCGAGGACGTCTAAGACGTCCTGCGGAGAGAGCTCGGTCTTCGTCACTGTGGTCATCAATTACCTCGTGCGGTCAACGCGCCATTTTATGTGTGGAAGGTCTCAGGTGAAAGGGACCAGGGGCAAAGGTATCAGGTGTCAGTTGCCAGGTGACAGGAGCTCCTGGAACCTGAAACCTGAGACCTGAAACGTGCTCAGGACAGCATTGCCGCGGGAAACTGCATGTCCTCCTCGCGGGCGCCGATACAGCGGTCCTTGCCGAGCTGTTTCGCCCGGTAGAGCGCGGCGTCGGCCGACCGGAGGAGCTCGTTCTTGTGCTGCTCGACCGATCCGCCCGGCGTGGTGTGGGAACGGATCGAAGAGATGCCGAGCGAGGCGGTCAGCACGCCATGCAGGTTCAGCGCGGGGTCGTTGAAGCCGTACGGCCGCGAGAGGAACGTCGAAGCGCGGATCGCGTTCCGGATCGACTGGGCGACCTCCATGCCCTCGCGCATGTCGTAGCCCGGCAGGATCAGCACGAATTCGTCGCCGCCGTACCGGGTCAGGGTGGCGCGGTCGTCGGTCACGGTGCGCCGCAGGAGATACCCGACCTCCCGCAGGACCTGGCTTCCGGCGAGATGTCCGTGACGGTCGTTCACGGATTTCAGGTTGTCGAGGTCGAGGAAGATCACGCACAGGTCGCCGCCGTCCCGTGAGATGCGGGAGAGCTCCTGCGTCAGCCGGAGGTGGAGATACCGCTCGTTGTAGAGGCCCGTCAGGCCGTCGCGCTTGGCGACCTCGAAAGCCCGCCGTGCGTCGAGCAGGTTCTGGATCGAGATCGACGCATAGTCGGCGAAGATCTCCAGGAGGCGCCGGTCCTTCTCCCGGAAACCGCCCGGGCCGATCTTGTTGACGAGCTCCAGGACGCCGCAGACCGCGGCCTCGATCCGGATCGGCACGCAGACGACGGAACGCGTCTCGAAGTCGTCCGGCAGGTCGGGGGTTGGATAGAAGTAGGGATCCTCCAGGACGTCGTCGGTCATGTATCCCGCGCCGGTCGCGTAAACGTGTCCCACGATCCCCACGCGGGCGTTCATGCGCTTGTTCAGGCGCGCCTCCGCGCGGGCTCCGTAGGTCGCGATGAAGACGAGGTCGTTCTCCATGCGGTCGTCGGAGTTCTTCGTGATGGGGTCGTCGAGCAGGATCGAACCGGCCTCGGACGGCACGAATTCGTTCGCCTTCTGGAGGATCTCCCGGAGGAACCGGTCGATCTCGATCTCGCCGGTGTAGGCGTAGTACGCCTTGTGTCGCTCGAGGAAGTTCTCGAGCCGCCGGTTCTCGAGCGTGTGAACTTGCAGCAAGGTGCTCCCGGAAACCTCAATTTTACCATTTGATACGCTCGAATCGTGGCGCTCCTCCGAGAGATGGATCCCGGAGAGGTCGGATGGGCCGAACGCGTCAAACCGACGGAGCGCCGGCCCCCCCGAGCGATCGTCTTCCAGCCGGACGGGACCCGGGAGGAGATCCCCATCCAGGGCTGCGTCGCCCACCTGGGCACCCGGGGCGGCTTTCTCTACGCTGACTTTCACGCCCCCAACGAGAAGGAGCTGGAGGTCCTCCAGAGTGAGTTCCACTTCCACCCCCTGGCGATCGAGGACGTCCGGACGCGCCACCAGCGGCCGAAAATCGACATCTACGGGGACCAGTACTTCCTGGTCTTCTACCGGCTGGGTCCGAGCGAGAAGGACGGCGACTGGCTCCTCCAGGAGCTCGACTTCTTCATCGGCCCGAACTTCCTGATCGTCACCCACGACTCGCCGGTCGACCTTCTCGACAAGACGTTCGAGCGTTTCACGCGCGAGGAGGGGAAGAAGGACGTCTCCGGCCTTCTGTATGACCTCCTGGACACCATGGTCGACGACTACTTCCTCTTCCTGGATGACCTGGGGGAACGGTCGCAGGGGATCGAGGAGAGGGTCTTCGGGCAGTACGAGGAGGCGAACCTCCAGCTCCTCCTGGACCTGAAGCGGGACCTGGCTCTCCTGCGGAGGGTCGTCGCCCCCGAGCGGGACGCGGTGAACGTCCTCCTGCGCCGGGATCCGCCGATCCTCGACGCCTCCCGGATCTTCTATTTCCAGGACATCTACGACCACCTGATCCGGATCGCGGACTCGATCGACACCTACCGCGAGCTCGCGACCGGGACGCTCGACGCGTTCCTCTCCGTCCAGAACAACAAGCTCTCCGAGGTGGTCCGGAAGCTGACCATCCTTTCGACCGCGTTCCTGCCGCTGATGCTCGTCACCAGCTTCTTCGGGATGAACTTCTCGAGGCTGGCCGGCGCCACCGACCGCGTGTTCACGCACGGCATGGTCTTCATGCTGTTGTTCGAGGTCGCCACCCTCTGGTTCCTGTGGTGGTGGGGGATTCTGGGGCGCCGGAGACGGGATTGATCCCGGCGCGGAAGCGCTGGGGGCAGCACTTCCTCGTCCGTCCCGAGACGGCGAACCGCATCGTGGACGCGGCGCGGATCGCTCCGGGCGACACGGTCGTCGAGGTCGGTCCGGGGGATGGCGCCCTGACGCGCCCGCTCGCCGGACGCGCGGCGAAGGTGGTCGCGATCGAGATCGATCCGCTGCGGGTCGAAGTCCTCCGGCGCGAGTTCGACGGGAGCGACGCGGTGCGCATCGTGGCGGGGGACGCTCTCGAAAAGCCGTTCCGCGACCGCATCGCGGAGGCGGGAGGGGAGGTCCCGGCGGTCTTCGTCTCCAACCTGCCTTACTACGCGGCGACGCCGATCCTCCTCCGCGCGGTCGAGGAGGAGGGGGTTTTTCGCCGGATCGTCGGCACCGTTCAGAAGGAAGTCGCGCGACGCTTCGCCGCGAAACCGGGCGCCGAAGGCTACGGATACCTCTCGGTGCGCGCCGCGGCCTTCGCGAGCGC
>Ga0163162_10006007_pt1 | contig 11753 bp, 13 predicted proteins | sample S55metaG_FD_115310 | JGI IMG/M metagenome (GOLD analysis project Ga0163162, IMG submission 115310) | Switchgrass rhizosphere microbial communities from Kellogg Biological Station, Michigan, USA - S5-5 metaG | ecosystem: Host-associated > Plants > Roots > Rhizosphere > Soil | place: USA...
CATGTAGGCGGTGGCGATGCCGGTCACCGCATTGGTGACGCCGGGGCCGGAGGTCACGAGGCAGACGCCGACCTTGCCCGTCGAACGCGCATAGGCATCGGCGGCATGTACCGCGGCCTGCTCGTGGCGCACGAGGATGTGCTGGATCTGGTCCTGTTTGTACAGCTCGTCGTAGATGTAAAGTACCGAGCCGCCGGGATAGCCCCAAATGAACTCGACGTTTTCGTCCGCCAGCGCGCGCATGAGCACGGTGCCGCCGATGGAATCAGCTTCGTGAGGGGGAGTCGTATCCGACGTGGAGAATTCCGCGCTGGGCATATTCATTCATCACCTTTCGAATTTTCGGCAAAAAATTGATCGGGTGCTCTCTGCCGGGCTTGTGGCTCGGGTTCAAGCGGCGCGTCTTGGTTTGACAGGCGTGCTTCTTGGGCTCGCCTCAAATTAGACATTCACTTTATGATGCGAGTCGGAAAAGATAGCCCGGCGCGTGACAGCGGTCAAGCAAAAAGTTGCCGACGCCCGCCTGAAACCCGCGCCGGATACCATTTGCGGACGGCCATATACCCGCCATCGACCGCCGTTTCCGGCTGGTATGAAGAAAAGAGGCCGAAAAATCAAAGCACCGCGTTCTTACCGGTGCGCGCAAAAGTTTGCTAGCATCCGCAGGTTTCTTAAAATCTCACGAACCCTTTCGACGCACTTTCGCTGCGCCGGCTCCCACGGATGGCATCAGACAAGGAACTCGCCGATTTTCTGGCGGGCGTCGAAAGACGCGCGTTCAAGCAGACGGTCTACACCGTGCGCGACGACGACGCGGCGCTCGACATCGTTCAGGATGCGATGATCAAGCTCGCCGAAAAGTACGGCGATCGCCCTTCTGCCGAACTGCCGCTCCTCTTTCAGCGTATCCTCCAGAATGCGACGCACGACTACTTTCGTCGCCAGAAGGTGCGCAATACGTGGGTGAGCCTTTTCTCGTCCTTCGGCAATGCCGACGACGACGAATTCGACCCCCTCGAAACGTTCGAATCCGAAGAAGGTTCCGTCGGCGCGGAGAGCAGCGAGAACAAGCTCGAGCGCGAACAGGTGCTCAACCTGATCGACGCCGAAATCCAGAAATTGCCGACACGTCAACGGGAAGCCTTTCTCATGCGTTACTGGGAAGACATGGATGTCGCCGAGACCGCCGCCGCAATGGGCTGCTCCGAGGGCAGCGTCAAGACGCATTGCTCGCGGGCGACGCACGCTCTGGCACACGCGCTGAAGGCGAAAGGGATCACGCTATGAGCTCCGCTCTCGAATCGAAGGAAAACGAGTTCGCGCTGAAAGTCGTTCGCGCGCTCGAAGAAAATACGTCGAATATGCCGGCGGGCGCCGTCGACAAGCTCGCCGCCGCCCGCCGCGCCGCGCTCGCGCGCAAGAAGCCCGAAAAGGTGCCGGTGGCCGCGCACGCGTTCACGCCCGCCTTCGCGGGTGCGCCGGCCGCGCACGCGGGTTCGCCCGACACGCGCGAAACCCGCGAAACGCGCGCGCGCTTCGGCCTCTTCAGCCGGTTCGGCCGGCTCGGGCTCGCCTGGCCTCTGCTCGCGCTCGTGATCGGCCTCGCCGGCATCGCCTACTGGGAAGACCAGCAGCGCACGGCCGAACTCGCCGACATCGACGCCGCCATGCTGAGCGACAATCTGCCGCTCGACGCCTACCTCGATCACGGCTTCAACGCGTACCTGACGCGCAATCACTAAAACAGCAGGAGCTCTCGGGTGAGTTACAAGCGCGGTCTCGCGATTGTTTTCGGATGCGCGATTGCGGGACTGGTCGCGTTCGCCGCGACGTATCCGCGCTTTTATTCGCCCGCAGCCGCCACGCGCCCCGCCGCCGCCGCACCCGGCGGCGCGAGTGCGAGCGCGAACGCCGGCGAAAGCCTGTTGCCGCTGGCCGGCCTGTCGTCCGCGAGCCCGCTCTCCTGGAGCCGTCTGACAGATGCGCAGCGCGCCGCGCTCGCGCCGTTCGCCACGCAATGGGACCGCTTCAGCGAGGAGCGCAAGCAGAAATGGCTGAAGATCGCGTCGCGTTATCACAAGATGTCGCCTGAAGCGCAAAAAAGGCTTCATCAGCGCATGGCCGAATGGACCCGCATGACGCCCGACCAGCGCAAGGTGGCGCGCGAGAACTATCAGGTGTCCAAGTCGGTGCCCGTGGAGAAGCGCGAGCGCGCGTGGGACGCCTACCAGAAGCTCTCCGAGGAGCAGAAGAAAAAGCTCGCCGCGAGCGAGCGCACGCGGCGCCCGACCGTCGTGAGCGCGCCGCCGACCGGCAAGACCGAAGTCAAGGACATCAATCGCCTCGTCGCGGCGCGCGAGCAGGGGCACGCGCCCGACGGCGCGGAACACCTCCCGGCCGCGTCGGGCCTGCCCGGCGGGGCGGCCGCGGGACAGCCCGGCTCCCAGCCGATGACTCCGCCCATCCCCAACGCCGCGAGCATCGTCCCCGCGACGCCGATTCCGGTGTCGCCGTCGCAGGCGCCTTCCGTATTCAACGGCTCGTGAGCGGCATGCCAGCGCCGCAGGGCGCCCCGCTCCCGGTCCCGCCGATGCGCGCGCCCGCGCTGCGCCGCCGGCTCGCGACGATGGTCTACGAAGGCGTGATCCTCTTCGGCATCGTCTTCATGGCGGGCTACCTCTTCAGCACGCTGACCCAGCAGCGCAACGGCCTCACGCACCACAACCTGCTGATGACGTGGATCGGCCTCGTGCTCGCGGCCTATTTCGTCTGGTTCTGGACGCACGGCGGCCAGACGCTGCCGATGAAGACCTGGCGCCTGAAGGTGGTCGACGCCCGCGGCGCCCCCGTCAAGCCGGCCCGGGCGCTGTTGCGCTACGTGCTCGCGTGGCTGTGGTTCCTGCCGCCGCTCGCGCTGCATCCCCTCTTCGCCCTCGCCGTGCCGCAGACGCTCGTCGTGCTCGCCGTCTGGGTGACCCTCTGGGCCGCCGCCGTGTGGCTCGATCCGGCGCGGCAGTTCCTGCATGACCGCATCGCGGGAACGCGTATCGTCGCGGTGCAAAAAGCCGTCTGATGAAAGCCCCGTAATAAGAACTTCTCGTGACTGTCACGGCTCCGTCATGGCCGCATGGCGCAATGCGCTTACTGCAACCCGACGCGCGAGCCTATGGCATCCAAATCGTCCGCGACCTTCCGACTGCGCCAGCCGGATCTCAGTGTCGATCCGGTCGCGTTCAGGCCCGACTCCCGAGCAGACTTGCCAGCCTTGCCGCAGGAACGCCTCGACGCCCACGGCCACGAACCCGCGCACGAGTCCGATCCGGACGACGCGCCCCACCGCTACCGCACCATCTGGCTGTCCGACATTCACCTGGGCTCCGGCGGCTGCCAGGCGCCTTACCTGCTCGATTTCTTGCGCCATAACGACTCCGAATACCTGTACCTCGTCGGCGACATCATCGACGGGTGGCAGCTTCGCAAGGGCTGGTTCTGGCCGCAGGCGCACAACGACGTCGTGCAGAAAATCCTGCGCAAGGCGAGGAAAGGCACGCAGGTCGTCTACATTCCCGGCAATCACGACGAAGCCGCGCGCCAGTTCTGCGACCTCGCGTTCGGCGACATCCACGTGCGCGGCGAAGCGTTCCACACGACGCTCACGGGCAAGCGGCTGTGGATCGTGCACGGCGATCTCTTCGACGGCGTGATCCAGCACGCCAAGTGGCTCGCCTACCTCGGCGACACGCTCTACACGCTGATTCTGCTGCTCAACCGCTGGTTCAACCGCGCGCGCACGCGGCTCGGCCTGAACTACTGGTCGCTCTCGCAGTACCTCAAGCACCAGGTCAAGAACGCGGTCAACTTCATCTCGCAATTCGAGCGCGTGATGACCGACGAAGCCCGCCGGCGCGGCTGCGACGGCGTCGTCTGCGGGCACATCCACAAGGCGGAGATCCGCGACATCGACGGCATTCTGTACTGCAACGACGGCGACTGGGTCGAAAGCCTGTCGGCGCTCGTCGAGACGCTCGACGGCGAGCTGAAGGTCGTCTACTGGACGGTCATGCGCTCGCCGGAGACGCGCGCGACGAGAGACCGCGCGGCCGCGTGACGCAATCAGGCCAGGCGCACGGCACGAAAGAACAGCCGGGCAGCCCAGCGGCGAGCGAAGAGAGGCACTGAGAGAAGCACCGCGAAGACCACCGAAAAGGGCGGGGCAGGCGCCGCCCCACGTCATTCAACCTTCATCCACCGGGCCAATTCCGATGAAGATCATGATCGTCACCGATGCATGGGAACCGCAGGTCAACGGCGTCGTCCGCACGCTGAAGAACACGTCGCGCGAACTCACGGCGCTCGGGCATCGCGTGGAGCTGCTCACGCCGCTCGAATTCAGCACCATCCCCTGCCCGACCTATCCTGAGATCCGTCTTTCGCTGCTGCCGCGGCGGCGCGTCGCGCGGCGCATCGACGAATATGCGCCCGACGCACTCCATATCGCGACCGAGGGCCCGCTCGGCATGGCCGCGCGCGCCTACGCGATACGCCACAAGCTGCCGTTCACGACCGCGTACCACACGCGTTTTCCGGAATACGTCAACGCGCGCTTTCGCATTCCGGTCCACCTGACGTACAAGTTCCTGCACTGGTTCCACGGGCCCTCGCAGGCGGTGATGGCGCCGACGCCCGTCGTCAAGAGCGATCTCGAACAGCACGGCTTCACCAACGTCGTGCTGTGGACGCGCGGCGTCGATCTCGACATCTTCCAGCCGATGGACTCGAAAGTGCTGAACACCGCGCGGCCGATCTTCCTGTACGTCGGGCGCGTGGCGGTCGAGAAGAACGTCGAGGCGTTCCTGAAGCTCGATCTGCCCGGCTCGAAGTGGGTGGCGGGCGAAGGCCCGGCGCTCGCCGAACTCAAGTCGCGCTACACGAACGTCAATTATCTGGGCGTGCTGTCGCAGCCGGAGCTTGCCAAGGTCTACGCCGCCGCCGACGTGTTCGTGTTCCCGAGCCGAACCGACACGTTCGGCCTCGTGCTGCTCGAAGCGATGGCGTGCGGCACGCCCGTCGCCGCCTATCCGGTGACGGGCCCGATCGACGTGCTCGGCACGGAGGGCCCCGGCGCGCTCAACGAGGACCTGCGCGAGGCGTGCCTGGAGGCGCTCAAGATCGAACGCGCCGACGCGCGCGCGTGGGCCGAGCGCTTCTCGTGGCGCGCGGCGTCAGAGCAATTCGCGTCCCATCTGAAGCCGCTCGGCACGCGCGAGGCGAGCCAGACGCGGGCGACCGCATGACGAGGCGCGCGCCGGCGGGCGCGCAAGGCGGCGCGGCGAGCCGCGGCACGGCTGCCCCGGCGGACGCGCAAGACCTCCGGGATGTGCGCCCTCGCGCCCCGGCGCACGACGACCGCCCGGCCGGCGACGGAGCGGCGCCCGAGCGCGGCACGCCCCCGGCATGGGCCGGGGGCGAACGGCAAAGCGCCGGAAGCGAACGGCAACGCGCCGGCCGCGCTAACATCGGCGCCATGCGCGATCCCTTCAATGACGACCCCGACGACGCCGACGAGCGCGACGATCCGGTGAGCGGCCCGCAGCGCGCGGAGCCGCTCTCCCCCGACGACCCGCTCGCGCCGCTGCCGTTCAATCCCTACAAGGGCAATCGGGGGGTCACGCGCGCCTGGCACGCGATGAAGAACTCGCTCAACGGCTTTCGCGTCGCGATCCGCGAGGAAAGCGCGTTTCGCCAGGAACTGACGCTCGCCGCGATCCTCGTGCCGTGCGGGATCGCCGTGCCGGTCACGCCGGTCGAGCGCGCGGCGCTCTTCGCGTCCGTGCTGCTCGTGCTGATCGTCGAGCTGCTGAATTCGAGCGTCGAAGCCGCCATCGACCGCATTTCGCTCGAGCGCCACGAACTCTCCAAGCGCGCGAAGGATTTCGGCAGCGCCGCCGTGATGGTCGCGCTCGCCGTGTGCGTGCTGACGTGGGCGCTGATCGTCGGACCGCTCGTCTGGCACTGGCTCGCGCGCATCTCATAAAGGGTCCGGCATCGCGCGGAGGAGCCCGCGGCCGGACGGCCGAACGACCGGTTTATAATCGTCCGACATTCTCAAAAACAGCAACCGATCCGGGCACGCGACGCTTATCACGCGGCGATGCGGCCCGGACAACCAGGTCCGGACGACATGGAAGCCAAACCTCCCCGCCGCACCCGCGAACGGATTCTCGAGCTGTCTCTGAAACTGTTCAACGATATCGGCGAACCGAATGTCACGACGACGACGATCGCCGAAGAGATGGAAATCAGTCCAGGCAATCTGTACTACCATTTCCGCAACAAAGACGACATCATCAACAGCATCTTCGCGCAGTTCGAGCAGCAGATCGAAAAGCGGCTGCGCTTTCCCGACGACCACCGCCCGACCATCGACGAAATGTGGTCGTACCTGCAGTACATGGCCGATTTCCTCTGGACATACCGCTTCCTCTACCGCGACCTGAACGACCTGCTCGCGCGCAACCGCACGCTGGAGACGCACTTCAAGCAGATCATCACGCACAAGGTGCACTTCGCGAGCCAGTTGTGCGAGGCGCTCGTCGCCGACCAGGAAATGGTTGCGACGCCCGAGGAGATCAAGGTGATCGCGACCAACATCGGCGTGATCGCGACCTACTGGCTGTCATACCAGTACGTGATGAACCCGCGCAAATACAATGATCAGGAAGCGATCCGCGCGGAGTTGCATCAGGCGAGCCTGCACATCATTTCGGTGATGGCGCCGTATCTGCGCGGGCGTTCGCGCCAGCTTTTCGACGATCTCGCGTCCGGCAAGCTGCAAAAGCGCGAATTCGCCGATTTCCTGCCGCCGCGCGACGATGCCGCGCAAAAAACCGAAACACCGAAGGATTCACGATGATCAAGGCAGTCTGTGTGTATTGCGGCTCCGCCCCCGGAGCCAGGCCCGTCTATGCGGAAGCCGCGAAGGCGTTCGGCCGCGCGCTGGTGGAAGCCGACATGTCGCTCGTCTATGGCGGCGGGCGCGTCGGCCTGATGGGCCTCATCGCCGATGAAGTGCTCGCGAACGGCGGACGCGCCGTCGGCGTGATTCCGGAGCTGCTGCTGAAGAAGGAAGTCGGCCACACCGACCTCACGGAACTGCACGTCGTGCCCGACATGCACGAGCGCAAGAAGAAGATGGCCGACCTGTCGGACGCGTTCGTCGCGATGCCGGGCGGCGTCGGCACGTTCGAGGAACTGTTCGAGGTGTACACGTGGGCGCAGCTCGGCTATCACCAGAAGCCGGTCGCGCTGCTCGACGTGGACGGCTATTACGACCCGCTTCTCTCGATGCTGCAGCACACGGTCGAGGAAGGCTTCATGCGCCGCGCCTACCTCGACATGCTGCAGGTCGCCGCCGATCCGGCCGCGATGATCGACAAGCTCAAGCGCTACATCCCGCCGCTGCACGACAAGTGGGCCGAGAAACGCAACGCCGTCTAAAAATCGCAACGAGCAAGGAGACTCATCCGATGTCCAAAGTGATTCTGATAACGGGCGCAAGCCGCGGCATCGGCCGCTCGGCGGCGCTCCTCGCCGGTGCGCGCGGCTGGTCGGTCGGCGTCAACTACGCGAGCAACGCGGCGGCGGCGGATGAAACCGTCGCGGCAGTCAGGGCGGCGGGCGGCAAGGCCATCGCGATCCAGGGCGACATCTGCGACGAAGCCGCCGTCATCGCAATGTTCGATGCGACGCAGGAAGCGTTCGGCCCGCTCGACGGCTTCGTGAACAACGCGGGCATCGTCGCGCCCGGCTCGGCGCTCGCCGACATGGACATCGCGCGCCTCAAACGCATCTTCGATACCAACGTACTCGGCGCGTATCTCTGCGCGCGCGAAGCGGCGCGCCGCCTGTCGACGAAGCGTGGCGGCAAGGGAGGCTCGATCGTGAACCTGTCGTCGGCGGCGGCGCGGCTCGGCGCGCCGAACGAATACGTCGATTACGCCGGCTCGAAAGGCGCCATCGACACATTGACCCTCGGGCTCTCGAAGGAACTCGGCTCGCAAGGCGTGCGCGTGAACGCGGTGCGCCCCGGCCTGATCGACACCGACATCCACGCGAGCGGCGGCAAGCCCGACCGCGCGGCGGTGCTTGGCGTGCAGACGCCGCTCGGGCGCCCGGGTACCGCGGATGAAGTCGGGGAATCGATCGTGTGGCTGCTCTCGGACGCGTCGTCGTACGTGACGGGCGCGATCATCGACGTGGCCGGCGGCCGCTAGAACCCGCCGTGCTTCGCAAGCCAGGCCTCTTCCTCGGGACGCATCTCGCGCCCGAGGATGCGGTTGCGGTGCGGAAACCGCCCGAAGCGCTCGATGACCGCGGCATGTTTGACCGCGTATTCGAGATAGCCGCCCGCGCCCAGTTCGTCGCGTAGCGCCGTGAAAAGGCGCACGGACTCGCGCTGGCTTTCGAGCGTTTCGTCGTGCTCGAACGGCATGTAGACGAAATTGCGATGCTGCACGGTGGGCATGCGGCGGTCCTCGCCTGCCGCGACCAGCGCCTTCGCCAGCGCGAGCGCCTTCGCATCGCCCGCGAACGCGCGCGGCGTGCCGCGATAGCAGTTGCGCGACACCTGGTCGAGCAGCACGATCAGCGCCAGTGCGCCGAGCGGCGCGTTCGCCCAGTGGTCTAGCCGGCCTTCGTGCGCGTCCTCCAGCAACGTGCCGAAGCGCCCGGAAAGCTGTGCGTCGAAGGCGCGGTTTTTCACGAACCACGCCTTGCGCTCCTCCCCATACTCCGGCGAGCCGGGCACGCCGAACCAGGTATCGAGCAAGGCTTGCGCGCGGGGATCGAGCGGCACGGCGTCATTCATCGCCGCCATGCCCGGCTCGTTCGGCTCGTCCGGCTCGTGCGCCATGTCCGCCGCATCCTTCAGGCGAATTCCAGCACGAGCCGCCGCGTGCGCGCGCTCTTCTTTTCGAGCTTCGCCACGCGCAGCTCGCCGATCTCGCCCGTGTTGCGCACATGCGTGCCGCCGCACGGCTGCAGGTCGACGTTCTCGATGCGTAACAGCCGCACGCGCCCGAGCCCCATCGGCGGCTTCACGCTCATCGTGCGCACGAGTTCGGGCCGCCCGGCCATTTCGTCGTCGGTGATCCATTCGGTGTGCACCGCGTGCGCCGCGCCCACGAGCTCGCGCAGCCGCTCTTCGACGAAATCGCGCTCGATCGGCTCGACGGTCGCGAAGTCGAGCCGCGCGTAATCGGTCGTGATGCTGCAGCCGTCGACCGGATACGGCAGCACCGCGCACATCAGATGGCTCGCCGTGTGCAGGCGCATGTGCCGGTAGCGGCGCGCCCAGTCGATTTCGGCGGCGACGCGCTCGCCCTGCGCAAGCCGCGCGAGCAGTGCCTCCTGCCCCGGCGCGGGCACGTGGACCGCGTCGTCGGGCGTTGCGCCCTCGAACTTCGCCTTGCGGGTGTCGGCGATGTCGATGCGCGTGCCGTCCGCGAGCGTGAGCGTGCCTGCGTCGCCCGCCTGGCCGCCGCCAAGCGGATAGAACACGGTCTGGTCGAGGCGGATGCCCTGCTCGTCGACGGCGGCGATCGTCGCCTCGCAGCGGGTCAGGTAGGCGTCTTCGCGAAAGAGTGCGCGTGTGCTCATGGGGTGGTGTCCTTGGCTTCGGGCGTGACCGGCGGGCTTGGCTGGCAAGTGTGACGCAGGCAGGCGAACGGCCATTGTGCCGACCATTGCGTCACCGGGTTGTGAAGAATCAACCCGGGCGGTTGCGCATCCAGTCGGCCGTATCGAAGAACGAGGTGAGGAGACGCTCGCGCAGCGGCTCGGCGAGCCCGACATCTTCCATCGCCCAGGCCATGCAGCGCAGCCACTGGTCACGCTCGCCCGACGCAATCGAGAACGGCAGGTGCCGCGCGCGCAGGCGCGGATGGCCGAAGCGGCTGATGTAGTGGTCCGGGCCGCCCATCCAGCCGCACAGGAACCAGAAGAACTTGTCGCGCGAACCGTCGAGGGTCGGCGGATGCAGCGCGCGGATGCCCGCGAACTCGGGCTCGAGGTCCATCAGGTCGTAGAAGCGGTCGACGAGCGCACGCACGCGCTCCTCGCCGCCCACGAGTTCGAACGCCGTGGGCGCCTGCGTGGCTTCGCCGCCGGCTTCACTGCTGGTCCTGCTGCTGTCTACTTCGCTCATACGTTGATCGGTCGGTGAAATGTCTATGCGTCGCGCAGCGACTGCAGCGCGGGGCGCGCGAGCACGCGCCGCAGGCTCAGCCAGCCGCCGACACCCGCGCACGCCACGCCCGCCGCGATGCCGGCGGGCAGCAGCCACGGATTGAAGTCGATGTGAAACTCGAACACGCGCGAGGCCAGCACGTAGCCGATCGCCTGCGCGCCGATCGCGGCCATCAGCCCCGCGAGCGCACCCACGGCGACGAACTCGGCCACCTGCACCGCGCGCACCTGCTGATGCGACGCGCCGAGCGCGCGCAGGAGCGCCGACTCGCGCATGCGCTCGTCGCGCGTGCCCGCGAGCGCCGCGTACAGCACGAGCACGCCCGCGGCGAGCGTGAACAGGAACAGGAACTGCACCGCGCCGATCACCTGCGCGATCGTGCGCTGGATCTGCGCGAGGATCGGCGCGGTATCGATGGCGGTCACGTTCGGGTAGATGCCGACGAGGCCGTCGATCATCGTCTGCTGGCCCGCCGGCAGATAGAAGCTCGTGATGAACGTCGCCGGCAGGTCCGCGAGCGCGGCGGGCGGCATCAGCACGAAGAAATTGACCTTGAAGGAATTCCAGTCGAGCTTGCGCACGCTCGTGACCGGCCCTTCCACCTGCAGCCCCGCGACATCGAAGCGCAGCGTGTCGCCGAGCTTCACGTTGATCGTCTTCGCGAGCCCCTGCTCGATCGACACCTGCGGCTTGTCGCTCGCGCCGAACCAGCCGCCCTCCACCACGCGGTTGTCGCCCGGCAGCTCGGTCGTGTAGGACAGGTTGAATTCGCGGTCAACGAGGCGTTTCGCGTCGGCTTTCTGGTAGTCCTCGGGACTCACCGGCTTGCCATTGATCGCGACGAGCCGGCCGCGCACCATCGGCGAAAGCGCCGCGTCCGGCTGGCCGTGCTGTTTCAGGTAGGTCGCGACCCCCGCGCGCTGGTCCGGCTGGATGTCGATCAGGAACTGGTTCGGCGCGTCGGGGGGCGTCGATTCGCGCCAGCCGGCGATCAGGTCGTTGCGCGTCATCGCGATCAGCAAAAGGCACATCAGGCCGATGCCGAGCGCCGTGATCTGCAGCGCGCTCGCGCCGCTCCTGCGCTCGAGCGAGGCGAGCGCATAGCGCCAGCCGACGCCCGCGCCGCTCCTCTCCCGGCGCACGTAGCGCGCCGTCGCCCAGAGCGCGAGGCGCGCCACGGCGCCGAACACGAGCAGCCCGCCCGCGAAGCCGCCCGCCACGATGCCGCCGAGCTTCAGTTCTCCCGCCGCGATCACGAGCAGGCCCGCGAACAGCAGCACGCCCAGGCTGTACGCGGCGTACGCGACGCGCTGCGCATCGCCGATCTCGCGCCGGATCACGCGCACGGGCGGCACGCGCGTGAGCGGCAGAAGCGGCGGCAGCGCGAAGCCGAGCAGCAGCACGAGGCCCATCGCGATGCCCTGCACCGCGGGCCAGAGCGTCGGCGCCGGCAGTTCGACCTCGACGAGCGCGCCGAGCCAGTTGAGCAGGACGAGGTGGCCGCCGA
>Ga0163162_10006011_pt1 | contig 11746 bp, 6 predicted proteins | sample S55metaG_FD_115310 | JGI IMG/M metagenome (GOLD analysis project Ga0163162, IMG submission 115310) | Switchgrass rhizosphere microbial communities from Kellogg Biological Station, Michigan, USA - S5-5 metaG | ecosystem: Host-associated > Plants > Roots > Rhizosphere > Soil | place: USA: Michigan...
GCTTCTCCGGCCAACCCATGAAACTCGCCGAGCGGAACTTTGTTTACCAGGCGCTCGATCAAAAACAGACGGAAAGATTGAGGAGCAGTACTGAACATTCCCAGGTACTCATCGAGATGAAAAGCCGTTACGCGCGACCAATCGATCCCTGGGGACTCGACCAGCGCGGCGAGAAATTCATTCTGAGACGGCGCTGACGCAAAAATAACTACCGCCTTTCCTTTTTGATCGATCAAGCCTCGAATCTCCGAGGCAATTACAGAGGCAGCCGCTTTTCCCATCGCCGGCCGTGTTTGATAAACATGAACGTTGAGCTGGTCCGCCCGAAAGTCCCGAACAAGACCTTCCTGCGTTGTAACAGTTGATTCCATATTTCTCCTGCCTTATCCGACTTCCGGTCCGGCGATGCCGAAAACCCAGGGCGATGTTGGATTGCTGAGTTCCCCGCAGCGCATGCGAATCAGTTCGCGTTGTTTCGAAAAACCACGGTCTTGCAAAACTCTGGGCCAACCTTCAAAACGAGTGTTAACGTCGACATAAACTTCTTCACCGGTTAGCTGGTCCAGCGTTCGGTCCAACAACGCGGCGGCCTGATTCGCAGTAGTAGCAACAATTGGCCCTACATAACTTACGCGGCTTCCCCGCCTGGCTATTGAGTAACCTCTGACCTCACCATGTTTTGCTCGAGCAATAGCCGGCACCGCAGACGCATTAGCCACGAGCGCTTTGATTAGGGTGGAACGGTCCGCACAAAAAGCCCGGCGATCGAGTGCAAGCAGTTCGCTAGTAGTGGACTCGTTCAAATGGGTCACCTCTACTTCGCCCTCTACTCGCCCCTGCGGAACAGCTATTCCGGACCACCTTTCAACCAATGACTCAACATGAAAACCAAGTCTTTCGTAAAGCCGTTGACCGTCCGCCGTGGCATCGAGTTTCACGGTGCCAACGATGTCAACCAGGTAATCGAGGGCATGCCGCACTAATCGAGTCGCAATTCCCATCCGTCGATTTGCAGGATGGACCAACACCATACCGACCCATGCCAGGTCATGGTCATAACAGGTAGTGGTTGTTGTGCCGACGAGTTCTCCATTACGAATGGCACCGAAGCAACCTTGCGGTTGAACTTTCAATAAACGTCGCCAGTCGTCTTCAGTCTGGTTCCAACCAACCAACTCCTTGATCTTCATTGCCTCGTCAATGTCGGATTCGCTCAACAGCCGAATCTCAATGTCACTTGCTTGCGGCATTAAAAACTACCTGACTGCAGACTCGTGTTCCGCCCAAACTCTGTTCGCCGGTTCGAGACAAAATTGGGCCATCTGCTTGATATTCCAATCATTGGGCCACTCGAAAACCCGACGCAGATGTAACAACCAGGCGAGCAGTCCTTCCTGCGGATGGAAATAGAGTTCCAATAAAGCGCGGCCAGTCTTTCCGCCTGTCTGCATCGTGTATTCGCCGCTGGGGAGTTGGAAGTAGGTGTGAATCTGAAAACTGCTTGCGCCTCGCAGCAGGTACTCAGCCGCAATTCGTCCGGAAATGATGTTGCCGGTCCCACTTATGGGTAGACGACAGACCGCGAGTCGATCCTGCGCTTCCAGCAGACGTAGTTGGGCCAATACGGAAAGGTTTCGTGAACTTAAATCCGGACCACCGTAGGCAATGCCTCGAACCTGATCGAATTCTCGATTCGGATCAAAGAGCCGATTCCCGTAGACCAGAAAGTCCGGCGCTTCCTCGCCCTTACAGTGTTCGTTAATCGCTTTCAGCATTTGCAACTGGAACTCGTCCTCCAGAATTGCATTAAAGACTTTCAAACCCACCGTGATGGGCTCTGGTAGCGCTGCCCGGCGAATAAAGCCTGCTACTTTCGTCAACCACTGGATGATGATCTCTTCTTGCGACGCGCGGTCTGAACCAGCGAGAGTCGGACTGAAATCTTTCTCGATCGGCATTACCAGATCGCTACAATGACGCTGCCAAACGTCAAGCAACTTTCGTGTTGTGTATTCGTATTCAGCGACTTTCCATTCACCTTCAGAAGCTCGCGGCAAGTGATATTTACAGGAAGGAACAACCGGCATGTTCGAGGTCTTACCGATGGCCAGGGCTTCATCGAAGAATTCCAGGTACTTCTCAAACGTGTCGTACCATCCGCGACCCTTCCACGAGACAGTCCAGCCTGGAGTTCCATCAGCTCCGCGAATTCGCTCGACCAGCATCTTGGTCTCTTCGATGGCCCAGTCGCTCATCGACTGAACACCATCTTGATCTTCGGCAATGATCGACTTGAGGACGACAAAACCAAGACCTTCCTCGCAGTCGCGACGGACTTGCGAAACATTCAGTGAAAGTTGTCCTGAAGCTTTTCCAAAAGGGTTCTTGATAAGAAGGCCCCCATACTCGCTGCTCAAATCAATCGCGTAGGTTTCATGGATGTAGTCTTCCAGCGCCCCAGGCAGACCGATCCGGAAACGCTCGTAATCGTTTTCCAGCGTCACGCCGATTGCTCGATCAATACTCGGTTGTCCTTTATTAATAGCGATCATCAATCAGGAACCCACACCCGTCGTTATTTCTTCTATTACTCCGGCAATACTCTTGAATTCCTCTGCTCGCAGTGGAGGCCCCCACGGATCGTAAGCAGCCTCGCGAGGAATGATGCCGAGATGTGAAAGTGCCCAAAGAATTCTTCCGATGTAACCTTCCATGGGCTTGATGAATAGAGTTTCAGCCAGGCGATCAACAGCGGCTGAAAGTTCGAGAAAACGCTCGGCCTTCTTTTCTATATTTGCGCGGATCAACTCAGCCTGAAGTTCACAGCACAACGCTCCCATACCGATGAGTACTGACTGAGCTCCGCGTTGCAGGCTGTAACCCAGGAATCGATCCTCGCCCGTGATCAGGAGCTTGTCCGGATGCTTCTCGTGAATCTGACGTGCGATGTCTTGATAAGTCATCACGCTGTCGAGAGTGGCTACTTTGATGCCGGCCACATTCGGCAACGACAACAGTTCATCCACTACTGCCGGTGAATAACTGATCCCGCCAGCTGCTTCGTAGAGATAAAAAAGAATCAGTGGTAGTCCAACGCGAGACAATTGTGAGTGCAGCTCGACAATCAGTTCATCACGGTTCGCAGAAGATTTGAGCCAGGTCGGCGGATACACAAGCAAGCCGTCAGCTCCATACCTGGCCGCTTGCTCTGCCATCTCAATTGTGTTGAGTTTCGATTCGTGAACGCTCGCACTATTAATTCGAGCTCCAACTCCAGCAATCAAAGTTTTCGCCGGCAATGCTTCGCGCCAATCAACCAAAACTCTTTGCGCGGTTTCGGGGTCAAGTAATAGTCCGCGCCCGGTATGTGCCCATACAGCAACACCCGCCAGCGGTTGGGACGCCATGTAACGCAAATAAGAATCGTGAGCCTGAGGATGGAATTTTCCATCGCTACCGAACGGGACCGGGACAGCCGGAATCAGTCCACCACAGATTTTTTGCCGCAGCGATTCAGATGATCCATTGTCCAACGGTGGAAACATTTTAGGTACGCCCCCGAAGCTCAGCCCATGTGCGGCACAGACAGCAGGCTGTTCTGAATTAACGTCAAAGCGCCTTTGAGGCTGGGCCGAACTTCAAAAGCAGACGGACGAATAGCAATGACATGCGAACGGGGGGCAAGGAGGTTTCTCTTTGTTTGTTCGACGATGATTGGCTCAATCAAGCCCCAGAGTTTTGTGATCTCACCGCCGATCACAACAACCTCTGGATCCAATCCATTGATGAGTCCAGTAATACCAATTCCCAGGTAGCGCGCTGTTTCCCGAACTGCGTCGGTCGCAGCCGCATCTCCCGCCTCAACGAGTTCGACTAGCTTGCGCATCGTCGTGACTCGACGACCGTTTGTGCCTCGTAGCTCGAGATAGCGTTTGAGAGTCGCTTTATCCGAAGCGTAGAGATCCCAACATCCGCGCTGCCCGCAGCGACAATCGTTTCCATTCACATCGATCGGAATATGACCGAACTGACCAGCGGTGTTATTTCCGCCTCGATACAGACCGCCATCGATAACCATGCCGCAAGCGAGGCCGGTGCTAACGCTGACGTAAAGCAGGTCGCGAACGTGAGCGTATTGAGCTTTGCCGTGCCAGATCTCCGCGAGAGCCGAACAGCGAGCGGAGTTGTCGATAATTACAGGAAGATTCGTAGCCTTTTCCAGCAGTTGGACCACAGGCACGTCGCGCCAGGGCAGGACCACTGAAACGAGAAATTTTCCGGTGTGATTGTCTACAAGGCCCGGGAGACTAACGCCGATTCCGGGAAACTCGATGAAGCTGTCGTACTTGGTACGTAGCTTTCTGATCTCTTTACCAATCTTGCTCAAAAATACAACTGGATCGGAGCCAGTTTCAAAACTAATACGGGCCACAATACGATTGTTGAAATCACAAAGCGCCACAATCGTTTCATCAGCACGAATATCAACACCAAATAGACCAAAACGTTTGCCATTCAAGCGAAGAGGTGTCGGCGGTTTGCCACCGATTGGGGTGGTCCTACCGGAACCTTCTTCAACGATGCATGAGTCCTTTAACAGCTCTCCGGTGATGGTCGAGATGGTGGCTTTGTTGAGACCGCTGATCTTCGCGATCTCGGCACGAGAGATGGGTTGTCGATCGGAGAGAATGCTGAGCAAGATACGACGATTTACTAACCGGAGCATGTCATGACCGGCTGCTGTAACGTCGGCAAGATTTGGTTTGCGTGAAAAGTTATGACGCGGACGGGAGACCATTGTGATTCCCAACTAGTTAGTCACCTTTGTTTACTAAACAACTAAGTATTGATTCGGACGAAGGCAAAGAATCATAGCGAATGCTTGGACTCTCTGCCTCCGTCCTGCAGGTCAGATGACTAAAACGTCAGGCGCAACTTCAAACGTACGGAGCGACGATTGTCGATCCCCTCCTGGGTAAAGCTTTGGTTTTGACGCCCAAAGTCGGGATTTGGGGAAACGTTGTCCGGTAGAATTACTGGCTGGCCTGCCGCATTTAAGCTAACGGCGAATTCGCCAAGATTCGCGTATTCGACATCCAATGGTGACAGGAGTGGATGATTGAAGATGTTGTTGAAATCAGCCCCAACCTCCAGCCTCACCTGCTCGGTAAGGGAGAAATACTTCCTGAAGCCCATGTTAACACCCCAGGTGCCAGGCCCAACTAAGAAGTTGCGTTTTGCAACTGCTGGATTGTCAAACACGTCTGCACCGGTTGGTGGCAGCCCAAACGCAGCAGGATTGAAAATCTGATCGCCCGTGAGTCCTGAATGCGGATCCCCGACAACGACAGGTCTGAATGATGGTCCACTGAAATCACCGACTGCGTCTACGAAACCGCTGGCTATATTACCCGGAAAGACCGGGCCACAGTTGTTGCAGTTCCAAAATGGAGTGAACCCTGTTCCACTCTTGGCAAACATGTTCCATGCCAGCTGGAAGCCGCCAAGAAGCGCATCCTCCCACTTCGATATTGACTTACCGTAAGTGCGGTCACGACCAAAAGGAATGTCGTACGTACCGTAGGAAACTAAGCGATGTCGCGAAACAAAAGAATCGCGTGACAAGTCATTATTGGGAATGAATTGATTGTAGAGAGCTCCGCCTAAACTCGAGTCCCCCACGTCGAGTCCGCTCGACTTCTGATCCAACAGAGTGTACGAGAGGTTAAACATTAGCCCTCGCGCGAATCTGCGTTGCACTTCAAGTTGCAACGCATGCGATCGGCCCTTTCCGCGATTGCCGTAGCTGGCCAGGAAGTCGCCAAGTCCATCCGGGAAAGGACGCCGTGCCTCATCAGTTGGAGATTCAACGCAGTCTCCGGCGTCTACAGGATCGCAGCGGTCGCCATCTTCGTTCGTGATACCAAAAGGCGTACTGTTCGGAGCCAATTCATTGAGGTCGAAGCCTGCAATCAAACCATGCTGGCGTCCGCCAATGTATGACACACGAAAAGCTGTATTCGGCATGAACTCGTTTTCATAGGTCACGTTGTATTGTTCAAAACGTGGATCTTGCAGATCGAAAGGAATTGCATTAGCAGCAATGCCCTGCACACTCACTGAGCCTCCGGAGAACGGAGTGCTGCCCCGAGGATTGATGCCTCCGGGTAATCCCAGCGTGTTTCTTTTGGTGATGCGCTGATTGAAAGTGTTCGTTGCAATAGCGTCACGCATCCCCTGCGCAGCTGACGTTGGGTAAAAGATGCCAAAGCCCCCTCGCAATACCGAGTTCTCGGTTAACCGCCAGGCAGCTCCAAAGCGCGGCGCAAAGTTATTCTTGTCGGTATTAATCAAGCCACGGCCAACGCCAGCTTCGTCGGCAGTGACGACACCGTAGGTCACGAAGAAAGGATGGATCTTTGGGATAACATCAGCCGTTGGTACGACAAACCTTCCCTTCCGTCCTCCATTGCCCGTGCCGTTCGGGTCAAAATTCACCATCAGGTTGTTCTTATCAACGAAGGGAGTGTGGACTTCATACCTGAGACCAAGCGTCAACGTTATTTTGTCCGTGATTCTGTAGTCGTCATTGATGAAATATCCCTCTTCCCAGTTAGAGACGTCGAGGGCCGGGCGTACATCGCGGACGAAAGTCACGCTGGCAGGCGGTATGCCCAACAGGAAATTACCGAAGCCTGTCAGATTGTTTGCGTAATTAATTGTTCCACGTGGATTGTTACGATTGAGCGCAAATCCATCTACAGCCTGGTTATGTACAATGTCGAACCCGGCCCGAATAGAATGGTTCCCCTTGGTCCAGCTGATCGTATCGCCAAATGTTGCGAGCTTCTGGTCCATGGGCCGGTCAGTATTGCGTCCGCCGTTTGGGATTCCCGGAAATCCGCCGAACACAAAAGCAACCTGACCGGGTGTATCAACCAAGCTGGGCCCTACGATCCCGCCGTACGAAGATATTTCATCGGATGTAAAACCAACACTCGACATCCATTCGCCCGTCTTCAAATTCGCGCGACGGTAGAGATATTGATAGTTAATACCGCCTCGTGCCTCATTGACGAAGTTATTGGAGAAAATTCGCGTATAGGAGAGGGAGAGTGTGTGGTTGGTCTGATGTTGTGAAAGCAGACCAAAGGCGGGCAGGGGATTCGCAACTAAGCCTCGATTTCCATTACGCGCCTGGAAATTGTAAACGGCGTAAAATTTATCCTTATCTGAGAAGTCATGATCGACACGGATACTTGAAAGATCTCGGGTAAGTAGACCACCGAAGCTCTGGGCGAAATCGGTCAATCTTCCAGTCCGGTCATTAAACGGCGCCGATGGATTAGCGTGGGGGTAGTATCCATTGAGAATACTCAGAGCTACTGGATTCAACAGGCGCGTGGGAATGCTATTCCATCGCAACGTGCAGTCTTCAGGAGCAGCCTCACAGTCATCCCCCGTTAAGATTGTATTGTTGGCTATCTCCGTTGGAGTTAGCAGCGGCACAATGCTTGACGGTACTGCCGGTCGGTTCCCTGCCCTGATTACGCTAAAGTTGCCTCCGAGAATCAACGAAGTTGGAATATTAGTTGCCCTAACACGTACCGGCGCAAAGTCCCATCTACGCTCATAAGCAAGGAGAAAGAACGTATTTTTGTGAGTGAAAGGAACGGGTCCACCGATCGATCCGCCGGTTTCGTTGAGATTGAAATAGGGTGTCGGAAAACTTGAGAGTGCCGGCGTTGGTAGAAAATTAGCTTTGTCTATCTTGTCCTGAGTTGTCCACGCCGCCAACGCAGAGTTCTTGTTGTTGTAGAACAATGAACCGTGATAAGACGAGCCCCCACGTTTTGTCTCAATGCGAATATTCGCGATACCGGAATACTCAGCACTAAAGTTTTTCGAAAGTACGATCAACTCACCGATTGTCTCTAGAGATGGCTGGCTCGAGGTTGGTTCGCCGAAGATTCCGCCATTTGTTCGTTGTCCATCAAGTGAAAACGTGGCTCCATAGCTTTGTGCACCAATAAACTTGAAGGTGCCATCTCCGCCCGGCCCCTGCGTAATGTCAGGATTGAGATACAGAAATTCCAGGATTTCACGGCTGTCTCTCGGAACCTGTGTCAGTTGTCGGTTATTCAGTGTCTGGGCTATGACCGGTTGATCCTTTTCGATGAGCCCTGCTTCTCCACCAACGACGATGACGCTTTCAGTCTGCGCACCAACCTCCATTTTGAGATCTGCTCTAACGACGTCAGAGCCGCTGACTACTGCGTCCATAGTTGTGGTTTTAAAACCTGGAGCTGTGACTGCCACCTTGTACGTACCTGGCTTGAGCGCAGCAACCTCATAATCACCTTCTCTGTTAGTCGTCTCGTCCCTCCCGAGTCCCGTTGCCTGGTCAGTTATATGGACCGCAGCATTGGTGATCACCGCTCCATTAGAGTCCGTTACTGTACCTCGAATTGTCCCGAGATTACTGCCCTGGGCATATGTGGCTACATGCAAACAACATAGAATCCCAACCATCAAAACGCTCGCCGTCATTATCCGTGTGATTCTCATATCCGACTCCTTCGCAAACTGAACGCCGCAGTGATTGGCGCCTTGTGTTCAGCAGCATCGAAACTGCCAAAGAGGGACGTGGTTTGAACTCGGAGGTTAGTTGACAATTCAAACGAACCATCCCGACTTCCGAAAGAAAGATCCATCTTGTAAGTTAGTTTACGTTTAAAACTAACGTCTCCCGAATTTTGAACTTAATTGAATTCTACTAATCGAACTGGGCTGCTAGTTGGACCCGGAACGAGTCCGTCGACTTTTACATTCCATCCGGCTTATAGCACTCACAGATGACTGAATGCAAGAAAAAATTGATCAGAACTTTTCCTCGAACTAACAAAATATATGGAAATTCGTTTCCACAATTCAAATATTAGTTTCGTGGAATAACGGGTAGTGTTACCGACGACAAATGCTCGCGATCGTGGTAAACCGTTTGGTTAGCAATCACGCTCCGCGATGAGCCCATCATCACCTCACCGGTGTTGAGATTGCGGCTAAAACGGGGGAAATTACTACTGGAAATGTAGAGCCTCACCTTGTGTCCGGCCTTGAATAGATTACCCGTTGCCCAGAGATCGATAGTGTATTTGTAGATCTTACTAGGAGTGATATTTGTTGCCCTCTCAGTAGATTCAGAATAACGCGCCCTCACGATTCCATCTGTCAGAAACCGGGCATAACCGTCCGGCGCCACATCAACCAGTATCGCGGTAAAGTCAGTATCCACAGCAGATGTGGACGCATACAACTCTGCCGAAATAAAACCTGTGACCTCAAGATCACGTTCTAAAGGCGGCGTAGAAAAGGTCAAAACGTCGGGTCGTAATTCGTTCGCTTTCTGATCAAATGGACCTGGCGCGAGCGATGTCCCGCAACAAAGCCGTCCTCCAATTGTCGGCACGGGATTGTTCGGGTCGTAACTAAATTTATCCGCCGGTTCGTCTCCGGGCTGCGCCACACTCAACTGTCCTTCACTCTTGGGACCGGCCGCCGCTCCTTTCGAGTGAAGGTAATATTTTGTGTATTGAGTGCGGGCGAGAGGAAATTCATTTTCATCACGCCAAACATTTTCTCCCATGATGAACAGCCGCACGGGAGCACCGGTGGCGTATTCATTGTTGACACCCTTCAATGTGTAATCGAACCACTTAAGAGCTGCGCTTGGTTCATCCAACACAGCACTCTTTCCAAACACGACATCACCGATCTTGCCTTCAGGTGAAGTCGGTGCGTGAGCCCATGGCCCGATTATCAGTCGTTGGCCAGAGCGCAATTCAGGAGTAGGGGCTTCCGCATGTAGTCCGGTGTAGTTTTTGATAGAACCTTTGAGAAAAAGATCGTGCCATCCCGCTGCGTACAGTCCACGAACCCTCATTTCACCGTAGTGATCTGACACTCGCCACCGCTTCCAATAAGCATCATTCAGTTCATGCTCGACCCAATCATGGAAGTAGGGTGCCAGAGCTTCCGGCGTGGCCGGCCTGAGGATTTGATACTTCTCAACTGGTAATTGGCCCACCCAGTCTTTGGGCACCATCGCCGCCTCGGAGTTTCTCCGCAACGTATCAACTGCCAGAATAGAGGTCCAGGAACTTGTAAACCACTGCATCAAAACGCCATTTTGGTAAGTCCAACCGTCGTAATAATCTGAGCTGGTAACGAATGGAAAGATTGCCAGTAAGTGAGGCGGGACGGCCATTGCGGCCAGCATTTGAGTTGCCCCGACGTAAGAGCCGCCAAACATTCCAACTTTGCCGTTGGATTGGTCCAATTGGGCCGCCCATTCCACCGTGTCGTAGCCGTCGCGACTTTCATCTCGAAAGGGATAGAAGACACCTTCTGACTCATAACGTCCGCGAGTATCCTGCACAACCACAACATAGCCGTTTGAGGCCAACTCGTTTGCCTCTACAGCTTCCCCAGCGCGGTTATAGGGTGTGCGTTTTACCAGCACTGGAAATTTTTCAGAGCTGACCGGACGGTAGATATCTGCGACCAAACTTACCCCATCGCGCATCTTTGCTCGCACGTCAGCCTGAATTGAAACGCGATATTTCCCGCCTGTTTGAACAGGTTTTGCCGGTACGACTCCCGCGCACAGATCAATAAACAGCACCAAAACCGCAATATTAAGAAACCAACGCCTGGCGCTTTTAACCATTTGTCAGATATCTCCTTTGCCGTCGAATCGGTAACTCATCTAATTTGGAGGCTTCCTAATCTGAGTCTCCTCTGTGCAACCTTGGTGTTCTCGGTGCCTCTGTGGTGATCCTTTTCTTAGGCCTTTTGGCCACCACAGAGGCACTGAGGACACTAAGGTTGCAGTTACGCTGGCCGCTGCATGAAGTAGACCAGTTGGCTGGTAAATTGAAAGGTCCAATTGAAAGCCCGAGCGGGATGATTAGGATCAACCATTACCGCCAGATCAAAGAATCGTTTGAAACGTTTTTGATAGACCTCTCGACGCCGGACATCCCTGGAGAAGAAAATACCGAGCGCGAACATATAGGCCATTTCCATGTTGTGCATCTGCATGTCAGGACCTAACTCTCCAGGCGATTGCTTGGGATCAAACGCAGCGAAACAGTTGATGACGTAGTAGGCTTTCGAGCCATCGGGCACGATACCGCGCTGGTCAAGAAAGTCACACCATTTCAGAATTATTTGCGGCACTCGCTTGTCGCCGCTCATGGTCCAATAACAAAACAGTGGATCTAATAACAGCGCCATCATCCAGGCAGAAGTTGCTCCTTTGAAGGTTGCTTCGTTCGGATCGTACAACTCCCAATCCTGGCGCAAAGAACCATCTGGTGGACGACCGTCTGGCGGTTGTAGCTGGTGCTTATAGTACGCGTCTATACACTCGACAGCTTTTTTCCAATACTTACGGTCTCCAGTCATCTCCCAACCATGAAGCACACCCAAGAGTCCATAACCCTGATGCCGCAGAGTCCAAAAATTTCGCCCGCGTTCCGGATCAACTCCAAGAGCGACCGGCTTTAGTGACGCTGGCTGGTAGACCGGATTCTGGTGGTCCAGACAATAACGCGCCATAAGTTTGCCAGCCGCAAGAGCGCGTTCGTCGCCGGTGAGCAAGTAGTGAATATGCATTGCCCGTGGGTAAACGTACTTTAGATCTGCACCTTTTAGCGTGAAGATCCCTGCGTCTTGACCGTCC
>Ga0163162_10006013_pt1 | contig 11745 bp, 9 predicted proteins | sample S55metaG_FD_115310 | JGI IMG/M metagenome (GOLD analysis project Ga0163162, IMG submission 115310) | Switchgrass rhizosphere microbial communities from Kellogg Biological Station, Michigan, USA - S5-5 metaG | ecosystem: Host-associated > Plants > Roots > Rhizosphere > Soil | place: USA: Michigan...
AAGGTGCTGCGCATGCGTTTCGGTATCGACACCGCGTCGGACTACACGCTCGAAGAACTGGGCAAGCAGTTCGACGTGACTCGTGAACGCATTCGCCAGATCGAAAGCAAGGCAATGCGAAAATTGATGCATCCGAGTCGCGCCGACAAACTGAGGCAATATCTCGAGCGTTGAGTCAGGGACGCGCACATCGGCGCGTCGCGTTGCATGGGACGACGAGCAGCGCCTGCGGCTGGCCCGGATAAATTTGCAGCGGCTTGATGTTGGCAGCTTCTTCTTCTACCGTTCTTCACTCGGATAGTCGATGGGCCGGTGCTCCGGCAGAGTGCGTCCGCATCTGCACTGGCCGAGATTGTTCGGCGCGCCTGCACGCGGTGAGCCCTTGCGGGAGCGCGCGATGAACAAGGTTGATCGTTTCCCGGGACGTCGCAGCCGTTTGAGTGTCAATGATCTTCGCTTTGCTCATGCGTGGCGCGAGGCACGGGGGCGTGATCGAGCCCCGTCGGCGAGAACGGCGCGGGAATACCCTCGGCGTCGGTGTGAATGGCGATCGGTTTTAGCCTCCGGGCAGATCCCGGTTGTCGGGGACGATTTCCTCGTGTTACAAAGTGGATTCCGCTGTCCAGTGCAATGGACGGCGTGATCACCCGAAATGTATGACCTTTAGGAAAATTCAGCAGATGGCAACCGGTACCGTAAAGTGGTTCAACGACGCAAAAGGTTTTGGCTTCATCACGCCGGACGGCGGTGGTGAGGATTTGTTTGCGCACTTTTCTGAAGTGAAGGCGGACGGCTTCAAGTCGCTGCAAGAGAACCAGAAGGTCAGTTTTGAGGTAAAGCAAGGCCCGAAGGGCAAGCAAGCGTCTAATATTCAGCCTCTTTAAGCCCGCACAACCGTCGGATCTGCTCGCTGGCGGATCCGACGTAAGGTGACGGGTGCTCATCTTGCCGCGTCCTCCCAAAACGCGCGACTCCCCGCGTTCACGTAGCATGGCCTCTCGAGTCGAGCCGCCAGGCTTGTCTCCGAAGTGTGGTGACATCATCCAAGTGCGTGCCGACGCAGCGGGCTGCGGACCACGAGATAGCCTATATCGGTTCCATAGAGCAACGAAAGACGCCACCGTTTGCCGAATCAGCGTTCCGGCAAGTCGCTTTGGCGCGACGACGTTTTTGAATTGCCCGTCGCCCTCATTGGTTGCTACCCCTTTGCGCCAAAGTCCTGAGTCGACATCAACGAGTACATCTCCCTGAATGGAAATTGAAAAGCCTAGCCTTAAAGAACTGCTCCTGCAGCGTCAAACATTGCAGCAGCAGGTGAGTGCGGCACGCCAGCGTGAAGCGGAAGTGGTCCTCGCCGACATCGTGCGGAAGATGCACGAATATGAAATCAGCTTCGCGGAATTGATGGGGCGAGAACGCGAAAGCGAGAAAGCTCACGAACGCCCTTGCGGCCAGGTATCGAGATTTGCGAAGCGGTGAGATTTGGCGCGGTCAAGGACGGGCGCCGCACTGGATCGTCGACAAGAATTGAGACGGCTTCCTCGTGCGCACCTGAACGCCAGAGGTTCTGGCGACGCGGCGCGCTTCGTGCATCGTCGCAGACTGCTACGCTTCCACCTCCTGCCATGCACTCACAACAACACCGCTTGCCGCAAAAGTTCCAGCGCTTTTAGCTCGTCCAGTCGGCCAGTGCGTGCCTTACCTGCCAGCGTTTTGATCAGTGCTTCCGCTATCGGTTCGATACCTTCGAGATTATCGAGGCTGGTCGCGGAAGTGAAAGAGCGCGACATCGAGTTTAGGTGCGGGACTACAGCAGGCGAGGGTTGCTCAAGCGCTGCGGAGACCGGGACCTTCTCTCCAGGTGAGTGACGATCAACCTCTGCGGGGGAATCGCTTGCGTGATCTCGCTGGCTGAGGGCTGTTGCCTCATCACCTGAGACAGCCGCCGGAATGAGTGCGCTCTCAGCATCGGCGATCGCGGCCTGCTGAGCGCGCCCTGCGCGCGCCTTCGTGACGGTCGACTTCGGTAACGCGCTCTCTCTGATTGCGGCCGCAGGCAGTTGTTGTTGCTGGCCGGACGCTCGGCCGCGGGGCACGGGAGCGAGCAAGCGGGACACCGATTCGGGGATCTCTGTTTCCGAACGAGGACTGTCCAACCAGCCGGCTGGCAAGCCCAGGCGCTCGGTGAAACGAGTCGCCTCGGCATCGTCCATGCGCCTCTTGCCGTGTAGCCGATGGGCCATGTTGGAACCGGTAAGCGCCATGACCGCCGCGAGTCTCACTTTTGATCCGTTGCGAGTCGTGAGAACGTGAAGGTTGGCGCGCCGGATATTTTCGACCGCCGCGCTGTCGTTTAACGCCAGAGACTGCTGTTGACTCGCCTTCGGAGAGAGCCTGGCTTTCGCGGGAGCGTCTTTTTGCGGGGTACGCGCGCGCGGCTGCACGGCTGTCGTACTTCCACTACTCTTAACGACCCTTGGCGACCCGCCAGTTGTTTTCTTGGGCATTTCCGGTTCCTCGGACAAACGATCTTTAAGAAATGGTTGTTGGTTGAGCGTTGGGGGAGAAACGGGCCTGAATGATTCGGACACGGCTTCTGGTTCGCCGTCCAGTGGAACGAAGTCTAACGGTGAGCTCAAACGAGCGATGGTCTCGGCCGACAGCGCAGGATTGGGCTGGTCAAAGAAGCCGTGCGGCAACCCAAGCGTAGTTTCCATGTGAAAAGCAGTCTCGGGCGTGAATCGCTCGCCCTTCATCAGTTCGGCCACTCGCGTCAGGTTCGAATCAAGCCCTAACGCAATATTCTCTGCGCCCACCGCATCGACCAGTAGCTGAAACGATCGCGTTTTGAAAATAGAGGCAGTCTGAGCGGGGTCTCGAGCAGGCGGTCCTTTCACGTATGGTTGGCCCTTTCGGTTGGCCGGCGACTTTTTGACGTGGCGCGTTTGGCGCTGGCCGCTGTCTCGAGATCCCGAGTATCGCCCGCGCGCTTGACTCATGAAGTAAGGCTCCCTGCGTTAGTTGAGGCTGTAGTTCGTGGATTATAGACGAGGCCTTCGTCGGTTCATGCGGCTTCGCCATCATCGTCCCCGGTCAGTAACCGGCAGAAACCGTCGATCGCGCGACATGCCTCGATCAACGTGTGGTCGTCGAGCACACCGGTAGAAACAACTTCCCGACGCAAGACCCGAAAAGGGGCGCGACTTCTGCCCTGCGCGCACCGATCAATAGCGAATCGTTCCGTCGGGTCGATGTCGGAACGCGTTCGGTCAGCAAGCGCCATTCACAGTTCGGGGCCAATGGCCATCTGTACGGCCGCTTTGAGCGCGGGAAGCAACATGGAATGAAGACGCGATGAGCGAGCGTATCGCGGGTGAGCTTCGCTGATCATCCATAACAGCCGCAGTCCGCGGCACCGGTTTGCATCGCCCGGGACTGCCTGTTCGACAGCAAGCCTCAGTGCGATGAGACGTACTCGGCGTCATGGAACACAGGCGGGATCGCAAAACTTTCTCGCATTCGTTTCGTCTCCGTCGCCGGGGTCAAGCCAAAAAGTCTTCTGAATTCTCTGCTGAACTGTGATGGACTCGTGTAGCCCACGGCACGGCCAGCCGCCTCTGCGGTCAGGTCTTGACGCACCATCAACAGGCGAGCCTGATGCAGGCGCGTCGACTTTAGATACTGCATGGGTGACGTCTGTGTGATCGCCTTGAAGTGGCTGTGGAAGCTAGGAATACTCATGCCGGCTTCACGTGCGAGTTGCGACAGGTCGAGCGGCTCCGCGTAGTCGGCGTGAATGCGGCGCAGGGCCCGGCCGACCTTTCCATACTGACCTTTCATCGCGAGCGCCTCTCGCATGGAGCTTCCCTGCTCCCCGGTGAGTACCCGGAAATAGAGTTCGCGTAGCAGACCGGGACCCAGCACGGCAGCCTCGAGCGGCCGGTTCATTGCCTCGAGGAAGCGCAGCACCGATGCGCGCATGTTCGCATCCATCGGGCTTGACATCATGCTCTGCGGCGGCTGCGCACGCTCGGCCACCAACTGGCGGTCGATTTGCAACATCAGTTCGGCGGCGACCGCAAAATCAAGGTGCAAATAAATCGCGAGAAGCGGGTGCGCGGGCGTCGCGTCCGTCTCCATGTCGAACGGAACGGGAACGGACACAGCGAGGTAGTGCTGCGCGTCGTAGACGTACAGCTTGTCACCGAAGTAACCGCGCTTGCGGCCCTGGCAAACAATGACGATTCCCGGATCGTAAAGAACCGGCGTACGCGACAACGCCCGATCGGAGCGAAGTATTCGGACGCCGGGGAGCGCCGTGAGGTTGTATCCCTCGTTGTGCGCCAATGCGCGGAGCAGATCGACCAAGCGTCGCTGCCCCTGGTCTGACGATCCTGAACGATGACGCTCGGCACTCTGGGAAGACATAGTTTTAGGCAAGAAAGGCAGGAGATTTGCGCTTACAAGACCGATTTTCGCAGAATAACATGCGCCTTCTAGTCTACCGAATGGAGAAGCTCAAATGGAATCCAGCAAACTCTTGCTCATCACCGGTGTCAGCAGCGGCTTTGGCCGTGCGCTCGCACAGGAGGCGCTGGCAGTCGGTCACCGCGTGGTCGGCACGGTGAGAAACGAGCAGGCGAAGCACGACTTCGAAGCGCTGTCCACCGACAAGGCCTTCGCTCGCATACTCGACGTGACCGAATTCGACGCCATCGACCGCGTCGTCGCAGAGATCGAAGCGAGCGTCGGCCCCGTCGACGTCCTCGTCAACAATGCGGGCTATGGGCATGAAGGTATTCTGGAAGAGTCGCCTTTGTCCGAGATGCGCCAGCAGTTCGATGTGAACGTGTTCGGCGCAGTCGCCATGATGAAGGCCGTGCTGCCTTTCATGCGTGAACGCCGGCGCGGTCATGTTCTTAACATTACGTCGATGGGGGGCTACATCACGATGCCCGGTATCGCCTACTACTGCGGGAGCAAGTTCGCCCTGGAAGGTATTTCAGATGCGCTAGCCAAGGAAGTGCAACCCTTCGGTATTGCTGTTACCGCCGTTGCGCCAGGCTCATTTCGCACTGACTGGGCAGGTCGCTCGATGAGCCGCACGCCTCGTTCAATCCCCGACTACGATGCCTTCTTCGAGCCGGTTCGCAAGGCACGCATGGAGAAGAGCGGAAAGCAGTTGGGAGATCCCGCAAAGGCCGCACGTGCGATGCTCGCCGTGATCCATGCAGATCATCCGCCGGCACATCTTCTGCTCGGTAGCGACGCGCTTCAACTCGTGCGAAGCAACCTGTCTACCGTGGCAAGCGACCTCTGCGCCTGGGAACACGTAACAGTTTCGACCGACGGTTGAACGCGGCATTGCGGGCGGCCCATCGGGGTCAATCGCGGCGAATCGCGAAGTGCCGCGCAGAGTTAGCCGCGATGGTCGAGCGAGTCGGCGGTTACGTTGATCGCTACCTCGCTGCCCGATTTGCTGCGTGCAATTCGGCTATGCATGGCGGTGGCCAGCGTGCTCAGGACACTCTGGGTCCTTTTGGCCCCGACAACGGTGATGGGGCCGCGCTCGATGCAACCGTTGACCGGCGACGACACTGGGCATCAAAATGAAAACTGGATTCGGCACATTGCAATGTCAGGGGACCCAAATGGAAGCGACGTCAGTGAACGAAGTCTTGCAAGAAGCCTCACAACGATCTATCGCGTACTTGCAGTCTGTCCGGCACCGGCCGGTCTCTGCCTCACTTCAGGCAATCCAGCGTCTCGACGAATTAAAGCATCCGCTTCCGCAAAAGGGCGTAGATGCTTTGGAGATCGTGCGTCGCCTCGACGAGATTGGATCGCCGGCGACGGTCGCCACTACAGGCGGACGATACTTTGGTCTGGTGATCGGAGGCGCATTACCCGCTACCGTCGCTGCGAACTGGCTTGCAACGGCATGGGATCAGAATGCCTGTTTTCGCTGGACTTCCCCGATCGCGGCGGTTCTGGAGGACGTGTCGCTGCAATGGCTGGGCGACCTGTTCGGACTGGAAGGGGGCGTTGCGGGAGCGTTTGTCAGTGGCGCCTCGATGGCGAACTTTACCGCGCTGGCCTCCGCGCGCCACGCGCTTCTCTCCCGCCTGAACTGGGATGTGGAAGCCAAAGGACTCTACGGCGCGCCCGAGCTGCGTGTAGTTGTTAGCGACGAAGTCCACGTCACGATATTGAAGGCGCTTTCGCTGCTCGGCCTTGGACGCGAGCGCGTCATTCGGGTCCCGACTGACAGGCAGGGGCGACTCAAAATCGATAGTCTGCCGGAGCTTGATGACCGTACGATCGTCTGCATCCAGGCCGGTAACGTGAACACCGGTGGCTTCGATTTTGCGGCCGAGGTCTGCCGCCGGGCGCGGGAAGCGGGAGCGTGGGTCCATGTCGATGGTGCCATCGGTCTCTGGGCGCTTACAAATCGTGACTTCGCGGCGCTGACCGAGGGGCTCGCTGAGGCCGATTCCTGGGCGACAGACGGCCATAAATGGCTCAACGTGCCCTATGACAGTGGCATCGTGCTTGTCCGAAAGGCGGCCGATCTGCGCGCGGCGATGTCCGCGAGTGCCGCGTATCTGGCCGAAGGTGTGGAAGGCGATCGCGAACCCTCGCACTACACCCCCGAATCGTCAAGGCGGGCGCGCGGTGTCGAAATATGGGCCGCGCTCCTGCACCTCGGCAGGGATGGCATCGCCGGTCTGGTCGAACATACGTGCCGCCATGCCCGATTGTTCGCTCAGAGCCTGAAGGACCACGGGTTCGAAATCCTCAACGACGTTGTGCTTAACCAGGTGCTCGTATCGTTCGGATCCCCTGAGGCAACCCGCGCCGTGATCAATCGTCTCCAGGCCGAAGGTATCTGCTGGTGTGGCGGGACCGTATGGCAGGGACGTACAGCCATGCGTATCAGTGTCTCAAGTTGGGCGACCACCGAAGCTGACGTGCAACTTAGCATCGATGCTATGGTTCGAGCCGCTGAGCGCGCGTGACGGCGGGACGTCCGCTTAGTTCCGATGGCATGTCACGTCGAACGCCGCGCAATCCTCGATATCAACTCGTCCACTCGCGACACGAACAGTTCGACAATCGGCGCGGTATTGCTTGGGCTGTAGCCCACGACCAGTTCAATGGTGGGGACATCACCCGCCAGCGGCCGACTGGCGACCGACCACGGCATCAGGTTTTGCACATAGGCCGGTATCAGGGTGATACCGCGCATCGAAGCAATCAGCGACATCACCATCGCCGGGTTATCGACGCTTTGCGCGACGTCCACCTCCACGCCCGACCTGGCCAGATAGGCGTCGATCACCTGACGCAGCACCTTGGCCTTGTCTGCCATCGCGATGAACGGCTCGTGCCGAAGCTCTTCCGGGTGCACCGCTTCTCGCGCAGTCAATGGGTGATCGCTCGGCATCAGCACGACGAGGGGCTCTTCACTTACGACCTTGTATTCGAGCCCGTACCCGGGCTCAGCTCGCATGAACGCCACGTCGAGCTTGCCGTGCGCCACGGCAGCGGCAAGTTCCGTCGAGTAGTCGCTGGAGACGGTGACTTCGATATTCGGCAGCTCCTCACGCAACAGATGCATCGCGTCGGTCAGCCACGTCATTTCCTGCCCCGTCAGAAAGCCCATTGCAAAGCGCGGTTTGGCCGGCTGCGCCGCACGCCGCGCCGCCTCCACCGCCGCGTCCACCTGAGCCATCGCGAGCCGCGCGTGATCGATGAATGCCTTGCCTGCCTCGGTCGGTTCGACCCCGCGCGCACTGCGGCGTAGCAACTCCACGCCCACCTGATCTTCCAGATCGCGAATCTGCCGGCTCAACGACGGTTGCGAAGTGTGCAGCCGTTTTTCGGCCGCCTCGGTCAGGCTGCCGGTCTCGACTACCGCAATGAAATAGCGCAGATGGCGTAGTTCCATCAATCTCCCCCCATGCCTGCGAGGCATGTATCCCCGCCTGGAAAGTCTTTCTCATTGCCGCGAGAAGCTCATAAGTTGCCTCCTGTAGCCACTTTCTCTGTTGCGAACGCAAACAAGCCATGCGTCGCAGCGATACCTTACAGGACTTTCTCATGAATAGCCCCGTCGTTCTCATTACCGGCGCCCTGGCCGGCATTGGCCGCGCCACCGCCCTCGCTTTTGCACACTCCGGCGCCCGGCTTGTCGTCTCCGGCCGGCGTCCGGCCGAGGGTGCGGCTCTCGAGGCCGAGTTGCGCGAGCTCGGTTCCGACGCCTTCTTCGTGCAAGCCGACGTTCGCCATGACGACGAGGTCCGCAACCTCATCGATCAGACCGTGGCCCGCTTCGGCCGGCTCGACGTCGCTGTCAGCAACGCCGGCACGGAAGGCACGCCGGGTCCGGTGACCGAGGCGTCCGCGGACAGCTATGCCGCCACCTTCGACACCAACGTGCTGGGCATGCTGTTGAGCCTCAAGCACGAACTGCGCGTCATGACCGGCCAGCGATCGGGCAGCATCATCAACATTTCGTCGACCTATGGGCACGAAGGTGCGGCCTACGCCGCCATTTACGCCGGCAGCAAGCACGCTGTCGAAGGGTTCACCAAATCGACCGCGCTCGAAGTGGCCGGTACGGGGGTGCGCGTCAATGCCGTTGCGCCGGGACCGACGGACACCGGCATGCTCGACCGCTTCACCGGCACACCGGAAAGGAAGGCGATGCTCGCGGGCGCAGTGCCGCTCGGGCGGATCGGCAAGCCATCGGAGATTGCCGCGGCCGTGCTCTATCTCGCATCCGAAGGCGCCGCGTTCGTGACCGGGCAGATCGTCACGGTCGACGGCGGCAAGACCGCGGGCTGATCCGCGCTTTCTCGCTCTCACGAGAACCGTCAAGGCGAGCGTCGCGAGATCTTCTGCCCTGCACGCGCCGATCCGGGCGGGGCACCTGATGGTTCGACGTCGGACCGCATGCGGCCAAAGACGTGACTGTTGCGATGTCTCTTTGAGCGGCAAAAGCAGCGGCGATGACATCATTTCTATCCAAGGTCGACATTCATCAAAAGCGTTTTACGAGTATGCTGTTTTCGAGCACCGATTGAGTCCAGAAGTCCCGGATTCTGCGCTGCATCCGGTATCGATACGGAAAGGGAGACCCGTCGCCCGCACGTCTATTTTTATCAGACGGTGCCCGACGGTACGGTCGCGGCCTGTCGCACCTGAATGGTGAATTAGCACGGGAGATCGGAAATGGCTGATCGTCGGGAAGTTCATGGCATCAAGCGATACGACAGCCCTGCCGGTGGATGGGGGGCGTTGAACGCCACCGCGAAAGCGGTAAGGCAGCAAATGGACGCGACTGTCGCACCGGTGACTTTGCTGCGCACGAACCAACCCGACGGTTTCGACTGTCCCGGCTGCGCATGGCCGGACAAGGAACATAGATCTACTTTCCAGTTTTGCGAGAACGGTGCGAAGGCCGTGACATGGGAAGCGACGAAAAAGCGGGTGACGCCAGAATTCTTTGCGGCGCACACGGTGACGTCGCTGCTCGGCTGGTCCGATCATCAATTGGAAAACGAGGGACGCCTGACTTGCCCGATGGCGTATGACCATGCCACGGATACCTATGTGCCGATCACGTGGGAGGCGGCGTTCTCGCGTATCGGTCAGGTGATGCGCTCGTTGCCGGATCCCGACATGGCCGAATTCTACACATCGGGTCGGGCATCCAACGAAGCCGCGTTTCTCTATCAACTCTTCGCGCGCGAATTCGGTACGAACAACTTTCCCGACTGTTCGAACATGTGCCACGAGGCGACCAGCGTCGGCTTGCCTCAGTCAATCGGGATCGGGAAAGGAACGGTGTCGCTTGAAGATTTCGACCATTGCGAATTGCTGATCGCGATGGGGCACAATCCCGGGACAAACCATCCGCGGATGATGGGAACGCTGCATGAACTCGCGCGCCGGGGTGTGCCGATCATCGTGTTCAACCCGCTGCGGGAGCGGGCGCTCGAGAGATTCGCCGATCCCCAGAGCGCGATGGAGATGGTGACGTTCGGCTCGACCGACATTGCGTCTTCGTACTATCAGGTCAAGGTGGGCGGCGACGCCGCCGCATTGAAGGGCGTTCAGAAAGCCATCGTCGCGCTCGACGACGCTGCCGCAGCGGACGGGTTGGTCATTGATCACGAATTCATCAGCAGGCACACGAACGGTTACGATGCGTTCGTCGCCGATCTCAACGCGACGGCGTGGGAGGAGATCGAGGCAAGGAGCGGGCTTCCGCGCGACGCGCTCGAGGCGGTCGCGCAAGCCTACGTCGAGTCGAACGCGACCATCGTCACCTACGGCATGGGCATTACGCAGCACAGCAAGGGAACGGCGAATGTCCACCAGATCGCCAATCTGCTTTTCCTGCGCGGCAATTTCGGAAAGCCGGGCGCGGGAATCTGCCCGCTGCGCGGTCATTCGAACGTTCAGGGCAATCGAACGGTCGGCATCACGGAGAAGCCGTCGAAGGACATGCTCGAGCGCATCGAGCGGACTTATGGATTCGTGCCCCCGAAGGCGCACGGCCACGACGCCGTGCGTACCATTCAGGCGATTGCCGATGGAAAGTCGAAAGTACTGTTCTGTCTGGGCGGCAACTTTTCGGTGGCGCTTCCGGATTCGGACGCTTCGTTCGCAGCAATGCGCAAGCTCGATCTGGCAGTGCACATCAACACGAAACTGAACCGCAACCATCTTCTGGTCGGCAAGGAATCGATCGTGCTGCCGTGCCTCGGGCGCACGGAACTGGACGAGCAAAGCGGTGGCGCGCAGGCGGTGACGGTCGAGGATTCGATGTCGATGGTTCACGCCTCGCGGGGCAAACTGCCGCCGGCGTCCGGGCATCTGCGTTCCGAGCCTGCGATCGTCGCCGGTATTGCGCAAGCGACACTGACGAATAGCAAGGTACCCTGGCCAGCGTTGATCGCCGACTACGACCTGATCCGGGACGGGATCGAAGCCGTATTCCCCGATTTTGCGCAGTTCAACGAGCGTATCCGCAAGCCGGGCGGTTTCCGGCTTCCGCTGCCGCCCACGGAGCGCGTGTGGCCGACCTTGTCCGGGAGGGCGGAATTCATACCGTTTGCCGGGCTGAGCGAAGGACAGGAACCGACGTCCGCCGATGTCCTCACGCTCACGACGCTACGCAGCCACGATCAATACAACACAACGGTCTACGGGCTGGACGATCGCTATCGCGGAGTATTCGGGCGCCGTGACGTGATTTTCATGAACGAAGACGATATGGCCCTGCACAATCTGGAGCACGGCGATGTGGTCGACGTCGAGACGGCGCTGCCCTACGACCGTACGTTCCGGCTTGCGGGTTTCACCGTCGTCGCATACAAGATCGCCCGCGGCTCGATCGGTGCTTACTACCCTGAAGCGAACGTGCTGGTCCCGCTCGATTACATCGACGAAGAGAGCGGCACGCCTTCATATAAATCCGTTCCAGTCCGGATTTTCCGGTCGCCTCAAACAGGAGTTACGGTGTCGCAAGGGGCGGCTGGCGGATGAACGCCGGACTTTTACAAACTTCTATCCGAAGTCCCCGTCGGAACTCCGGTCCAGAGCCGGTGGGCAGCGGGGAGGCCACCGGAAGTGCCTTGAGCTTCGTCTCACTCGTCACGGGCAAACAGCGTCATACGCGTAAGTGTCGCGTCCTTGAACACGACGTGATGCGCGAGCGCCGCCAACGTATGC
>Ga0163162_10006016_pt1 | contig 11743 bp, 10 predicted proteins | sample S55metaG_FD_115310 | JGI IMG/M metagenome (GOLD analysis project Ga0163162, IMG submission 115310) | Switchgrass rhizosphere microbial communities from Kellogg Biological Station, Michigan, USA - S5-5 metaG | ecosystem: Host-associated > Plants > Roots > Rhizosphere > Soil | place: USA...
AAAAGCCAGAATAAAACGGATGTACCACACGACTACATAGAACTTCAGCAACCGGTTGAAACACGCTACATCAAATTGGAAAATATTCATATGCCGACAGGCAAATTTGCAATCAGTGGACTTCGAATTTTCGGAAATGGACACGGTGCAAAACCTGATACAGTAAAAAACTTTATGGTCTTACGCAGTGAAAACGACAGGCGAAATGCAGTCATCAAATGGTATAGTGTCGACAAAGCCTATGCGTACAATATTTATTATGGCATTGCCCCGGATAAACTTTACAATTGTCTCATGGTGCATGGCGACAACCAATATTATTTCAAGGCAATGGACAAAGACAGGCCATACTATTTTTGTATTGAAGCCATCAACGAAAATGGCGTCTCTTCCAAAACGAAAGTTATTAAAGCAGAATAAACAACTAAAATGAATAAATTCTTCCCGACAATTCTCATGTCATGTGTACTTGTCATTAGCGCAAGCATGGCATCGGCCCAACCATTTATTGATGATATCAGGGCGTTCAAAAAACAAGATAGTATACAAGCGCCGACAAAACATTCTATACTATTTGTCGGAAGTTCTTCATTTACGAAATGGAAAGACGTCGCAGATTACTTTCCCGGATACACAATTATAAATCGCGGATTCGGCGGGTCGACTTTGCAGGATGTTATTCGCTACGCCGACGATGTTATTTTCCCTTACCAGCCAAAACAAATCGTGATCTATTGCGGTGAAAATGATTTGGCATCCTCGGACACGGTGACTGCACAAATTGTTTTTAGCCGGTTTAAGAAATTGTATTCAATGATAAGGGCCAAAATGCCGACGACGCCGGTTGATTTTATTTCATTAAAACCAAGTCCAAGTCGCGCACACTTAAAAGCAAAAGCTGTTGAATCGAACAGGCTGATCAAAAATTATATTTCAAAACAAAAAAATACCGCATTCATCGACGTCTATCACCCGATGTTGAACCCGAATGGCAAACCAAAACCGGAAATTTATATCGAAGACAGTTTACATATGAACGCAAAGGGATATGTTATCTGGCAAAAAATAATTCAACCTTATTTGGTAAAATAAATTCTAAAAATTAATCGGATACTTTGTTATAACGCTTAAAATGATAATCACTCATAAAAATTGCCACATGAAAAAAACACTGTCACTCTTTTTACTATTGGCTTTAGTCATTTTGCAAACACAGGCGCAGGATTCAAAAATGAATACTTTCATTACGAACCTGATGAGCAAAATGACACTGGAGGAAAAAATTGGCCAAACTAACCTGGTTACACCCGGCGGCGCCGTTACGGGTGCTGTTGTTAGTAAAGATGTGGATGATAAAATTCGCAAAGGTGCTGTAGGCGGTTTGTTTGGAATCACGACAGGTCCTGACAAAATTCGCCAGGCACAGGAAATTGCTGTAAAAAATTCAAGACTGCATATTCCATTGATGTTTGGTCTCGATGTAATTCACGGTCACAAAACTGTTTTCCCAATTCCGTTGGGACTTTCCTGCTCATGGGATACGACTTTAATTGAAAAATCTGCGCGAATCGCTGCTGTGGAAGCGAGCGCCGACGGGATTGACTGGGCATATTCGCCCATGGTTGATATTGCACGCGACCCGCGCTGGGGTCGAATTGCAGAAGGCGCCGGTGAGGATCCATATCTGGGATCACTTGTCGCACGTGCAATGGTAAAAGGATACCAGGGAAAGGATATGACAAAAAATGATGCGGTGATGGCATGCGTAAAACACTTTGCACTCTATGGGGCTGCGGAAGCCGGCAGAGATTACAACCCTGTTGATATGAGCCGTCTCAGGATGTATCAGGTATACCTCGCACCTTATAAAGCTGCTGTCGATGCCGGCGTTGGAAGCGTGATGAGTTCATTTAATGAGATCGATGGAATTCCTGCAACGGGTAATAAGTGGCTGTTAACTGATTTACTCCGCAAGCAGTGGGGATTTAAAGGACTTGTCGTTTCGGATTATACTTCTGTGAGTGAAATGTCTGCACACGGGATGGGAGATCTGCAAAAGGTTTCTGCATTAGCGTTGAACGCGGGCCTTGATATGGATATGGTTGCGGAAGGATATTTGAACACATTGAAGAAATCACTACAAGAAAAGAAAGTAACGATTCAACAAATAGATGCTGCGTGCAGACACGTTCTCGAAGCAAAATACAAACTGGGTTTATTTGATGATCCTTATCGCAGAATGAATACCGAGAGGGCAGCGAAAGAAATTCTCTCTGACGACCATAGAAAATCCGCACGTGAAATTGCTACACATAGTTTCGTTTTATTGAAAAATGACAACCAGGTGTTGCCATTAAAGAAATCCGGAACTATTGCATTGGTTGGGCCGCTTGCAAGTAGTCAGCGTAATATGCTTGGTACCTGGAGCGTTTCGGGAGATTTTAGCAAATCAATCACAGTACTCGACGGAATAAAAAATGTTGCAGGCAGTGCGGTAAATGTTATCTATGCAAAGGGAGCAAATTTATCAGACGACTCAGAGTTTATAAAAAGAGTAAATGTGTTTGGCCCGGAAATCGAAGTCGACAAACGTTCCCCTGAAGAAATGATTACTGAAGCTGTGGATGCTGCTGGTAAATCTGACGTTGTCGTCGCTGTTGTTGGTGAAGCTGCTGATATGACCGGTGAAGCGTCGAGCATGTCTGATATCAGCATTCCGGAAAGTCAAAGGAATCTTTTGAAAGCGCTCGTAAAAACAGGAAAGCCTGTTGTGATCGTATTGTTTAATGGAAGACCAATGACTTTAACTTGGGAAAATGATCATGCAAGCGCGATTCTAGATACATGGTTCGGCGGAACGGAGGCGGGCAATGCGATCGCCGATGTTTTATTCGGAAACTATAATCCATCTGGAAAATTGAGTACGTCGTTTCCGCGAAACGTTGGACAAATTCCAATTTACTACAGTCATAAAAATACGGGCAGACCTTATGACGGAACGGGATTTCCTAAATTCAAATCGAACTATCTTGATGTATCAAATGATCCGTTGTATCCATTTGGTTATGGATTAAGCTATACAAAATTTTCTTACAGCGATATTACGCTGGATGGAAAACAAATTATTCCTGGCGAAACATTGCATGTAAAAGTAACGGTGACCAATACCGGAAATTATGATGGAGAAGAAACTGTTCAATTGTACATCCGCGATATGGTAGCAAGTATAACGCAACCTGTCAAAGAGTTGAAAAAGTTTCAGAAAATATTTTTGAAGAAGGGAGAAAGCAAGGAAGTCACCTTTTCTCTTGGACTTGATAATCTCAAATTCTATAATAACGATTTGAAATTGATATATGAGCCCGGAGATTTCAAAGTTTTCGTGGGTAGTAATTCTCAGGATGTGAAGGAAGCGAGTTTTGTACTGACGCAATAATAAATGTGAAAAGAGTCAGTGGCCCAGCCTGTGTGCCTATGTTCCTATATGGTGAAAATTTCTTGTGACCTTATTTTACCCATAGAAACAGAGGCACATAGGCTGGGCCACTGGCTCTTTCTATCTTTATCTCATTTAATTCATATGGAAACAATCATCTTTGATCTCGGCGGCGTAATTATTAATCTCGACAATCGCCTTACTGAAAAAGCATTTGTCGCGATGGGTGCGCAAGATTTCAATCATTATTTCGGACATGGATTTGCAGCATCTTTTTTTAAGGACTACGAAGTTGGGAAAATCGATGATCAGCAATTTATAAACGATCTCAGGAAAATGATTCAGCTTGAAGTTCCCGATAATTTAATCATTGATGCATGGAATGCATTGTTACTTGATTTTCCGCCGGAACGCATTCAATTGTTGGACAAACTAAAAAAACAGTATCGCCTTTTTCTATTCAGCAACACGAATTCATTACACATGCAGGCCGTCCAAAAAATCTATCAGCAGGCATTTCCTGGCAGAGAGCTGGATGATCATTTCGAAAAAGCATATTACTCGCACACATTAAAAATGCGTAAACCCGATAAGGAAGCATTTGAATTTATCGTTCAGGAAAATAAATTGAATCCAACCACAACTCTTTTTGTCGACGATGCACTCGTCAACGTTGAGGGTGCGGTTAAGGCAGGATTGAAAGGACTTTTTCTCGAACCTGGGAAAACTATTGTCGATATTAATTGGGCCGAATTAAGTTGATGGTTGAAAAGTAGCGAGAATCTCACTTAGTCTCTTCAAAATCTATATACTCGCCCACTTTCTCTCGAGAGGATGCGCTATGTGAGCCATTATCATAACTGGAAGACTGTTGCTGGTTATTATTCTGATGCATCTGATCATGCATATTGTTGAATTGACTCTTCATGTGTTTCGTTGTCTTATACACAGGTAAAATCAGATCGAATATGAGCCGATACACAATATAAATTGCAATTGCTATGAAAAATATCCTCGCCATGATTCACCAAATTTACATGATGAAGGAAAAAAATACTGTTAAAATAAAACTGAATTACTAAACAGCCGGGTGAGATAATTGTTCTATTTTTTCTTGCCGTCCAGTTTATCAACTACAAATTCCACGCCGTCTGAAACTTTATTAAAAACCCGTTCGGCCAGCTTTAAAACGGAATCTTGTAGTCTCTCGTTCTGAAAAACAAATTGGAGAATTCCTCCTGCTATGCCGCCTTTCTGGATGATTGCCGGAAGGAATGATTTCATCAAAATCGATGTGTAATTGTCCTGCAGATAGTCCAATTTTCCATCCAACTCATTTTCCAATTCTTTCGTCCGGCCACGAAGCCGGGAAATCTCCTGGTCGAGTGATTCGAGACTATTGATTTTTTTTCCCATGATTTGAGGATTAAGACAGAATTACTGCTCCTGTTCGAAGGACTCATTGGTTTTACTGATAATTGCCTGAATGACAGGGTGCACAAATAATTTTTTCCTGAAAACCGCCAGCAAAATGAACACTCCGACCAGAATGAGGGTAGTTGCTCCAAACCCAAGAACATAACTGTTCATCAGGCTGGACAGCCAGCATCCAAGTACGATCCCGGAGAAAATCATGATAAGAAATAACAGAAAAAGTGAAATCAGGATCCAAACCAGGTAGCCGGCAGACTGCGAAATGACGCGGATGGACTGTAGCCGGAACAACTCAAGTCGTGTTTCGATATATTCCTTTAATAATGGTTTGCTTTCCTTAAAAAATGAGTTTAGGTTTTCGGGTTGACTCATACGTTCGCTTTCTTAAAATTAAGCAAATGTATCGCGGATTTGCGGATTTTAACGGATTCAGCGGATTCACCAGGTGGAAATTGATTGTAGAAGATTGAACATTTACTATTCAACTGGGCTTCCAGCAGTGAAAAATTTGATAGTCAATAATTGATTGCAGCTGGAGAATCCGTGGAATCCTTCAAATCCGCAAATCCGCGATTATGTTTGGAAGGAATTAGGTATTTATCTTACATTTGCACTGGTAAAAGAAGCAACAGAAGGGAACGAAATCGTTCCCTTCTTTATTTTTCGTATGCAAAATGAAACAACGGTTGGATTGATTACGTCGATGTTGCAATCGATATTGGATGCTGAACCTTCCTATTTTCTTGTGGAAGTGCGTATCAAGCCAACCAACAACATAAAAGTTTTTCTCGACGGTGATTCAGGAATCACAATAGAAAAATGTGTTCAGGTCAATCGGGCTCTTTATAAAAAAATTGAAGAAGCAAATATTTTCCCTCAAGGGGATTTCTCATTGGAAATTTCTTCACCGGGACTTGATGAGCCCTTGAAATTAAAACGGCAGTACGCAAAAAATATAGGGCGAAAAGTGGAAATTGTATTGGTGGACGGAACGAAAAAAGAAGGAAATCTCCAGCACGTGAGTGAAGATGGAATTATTTTGGAAGAAATCACCGGGAAAAACCGCAACCGGCAGTCCAATAACAACACGTATTTATTTAACAATATAAAAACAACAAAGATTCAAGCAGTTTTTTAACAAGGTTACCAGCATGAGCTGGGAACAATTTAAAATTTTCGATTATGGCAAGTATTAACCTCATTGAGGCTTTTCAGGATTTCAAGGAAGCCGAAAACATAGACCGACCTACCATGATGAAGGTAGTTGAAGATGTTTTTAAAACATTGCTTCGTAAGAAATATGGCAGTGATGAAAACTTTGATGTCATTGTAAATGCTGAAAAAGGCGATTTGGAAATTGTGCGTCGTCGTACCATTGTAGAAAATGGCGAAGTACTTGATCCGCTCGCACAGATCGCATACAGCGATGCCGTTAAAATCGAACCTGACTATGAAGTAGGTGAGGAACTATATGAAGAAATCGAAATCCTTGACTTTGGTCGTCGCGCGATTTTGGCCGCCAAGCAAACCTTGGCAAGCCGTATCGGTGACCTGAAAAAGAATGTACTTGTAAAAAAATATAATGAACGCATCGGCGAGATAATCAGTGCAGAAGTATACCAGGTTTGGAAGAAAGAAATCCTATTGTTGGATGAAGAAGGAAGTGAATTGATTCTCCCGAAATCGGAGCAAATTCCGCAGGATTATTTCAAAAAAGGTGAGAACATTCGCGCCGTAGTGAAGAAAGTGGATATGAAAAATAACTCACCGGTAATCATACTTTCTCGCACAAGTCCTTCATTTCTGGCTAAATTGTTGGAGATAGAAGTACCCGAGATCTTTGACGGACTTATCGTCATCAAAAAAATCGTTCGCGAACCTGGTGAAAGAGCCAAGGTTGCTGTTGAATCTTATGACGACCGTATCGATCCCGTTGGTGCGTGCGTAGGTATGAAAGGCAGCCGTATCCATGGAATCGTTCGCGAGTTGAAGAATGAAAATATTGACGTTATCAACTGGACGAACAATATTCAGTTGCTGATCCAACGTTCACTGACTCCTTCGAAAATTACCAGTATGGAAATAGACAGCGAAAAGCTCCATGCAAATGTCTATTTAAAACCTGACCAGGTTTCACTGGCAATTGGAAGAAAAGGTGTGAATATTAAGCTGGCACAGGAACTTACCGGATATTCTATTGATGTATTCCGCGATAATGAGGGTGAAACTGAAGAATTCGATATCGATCTTGACGAGTTTAGTGATGAAATTGAAACATGGATTATCGACGAATTGAAACGAATTGGTTGCGATACTGCGCACAGTGTGTTAAACCTGACTGTCGAAGAATTAGAAAGAAGAACAGATCTGGAAAAGGAAACGATAGAGGATGTAAGAAGAATATTGAAGGAAGAATTCAATAAAGAATAGTGATAACCTGCCATCGATATAGTATATGATGACGGGGTATACAAATACTTTTAAAAACTCATGACTATGGTCCATGGACCGTAGGTTCATGGACCAATTTAATATGGCAGAAACAACGACACCGCGATTAATGGCCGCAGCTAAAGAATTCAATGTGGGTAAAGACACGTTGGTAGATTTTTTAGTCGGCAAAGGATTTAGTAAAGACGAACTGAAACCCACTTCCAAGCTGACGGAAGACATGTATCGATCCCTTCAACAGGAATTTCAAAGCGATAAAGTTGCTAAGATAAAAAGTGACCAGATCGATCTTCCTAAAGGCAGTGTGGAAGCAAAAAAGAAGAAAGAGGAAGAAACTATCTTATTCAAAAAAGATATCAAGAAGCCCGTAAAAGAAGAACCCGCAGTGGCTGAAGAACCTCCAAAACCGGTAGTCATTGAAGAAAAAAAGAAAGAGCCGGAAATCATCAAGATAGACGCCCCGGATATTGAAGGGCCTAAGGTTGTCGACAAAATTGATCTTTCCACGATAGACTCATCAACAAGACCGAAAAAACCGATAATAAAGAAACCCGAGGCAGAAAAGCAGGAAGAACCTCCGAAAAAAGTTGAAGAACCAACGCCAGTTGTCGAAGAGCAAGTCGAAGCTGCTCCTGAAGAAGTAGAACCTGTGGAAGAAGACAACAGTCTTGTTGAAAATATCAAGGCTGAAAAAATAGAAGGTCCGAAAATCGTTGGCAAGATAGACCTGCCACCAAATGCGGAAACAAGGCCAAAGCCTAACGAAGAGAAAAGAAAACGCAAAAGGATTCCTATCGAAAAAAGAGACACTGGTGGGGCTCCGCCAAACCAGGGATTTCAAAAGGATCGAAGACCACCCGGCACTACTGCTCCACATTTTGTACCTCGTAAAGAAAACCAGGCCGCAGGAGGCGATAATCGTCACAGGCGTCATGGACACGGTCATGATACAAAAACTCCGAGAGAAGTTAAAGAAATCGACAAAAAAGAGATCCAGGAGAAGATCAGGCAAACGCAGGCAAAATTAGCGGGTACTGGTGGCCGTGGAAAAAGCTTAAAAGCAAAATATCGTCGTGCAAAACGCGAGGAAGCAGCAGAGCAAACTGATACTGAACAAACTACAGACAATAAATTACAGGTTACTGAATTTGTAAGCGTAAGTGAATTGGCAAATTTACTTGATGTCAGCTACGCTGACGTCATTGGTAAATGTATGAGCCTTGGAATGATGGTATCCATCAACCAACGACTCGAAGCCGATGTGATTGAACTGGTCGCCGGTGAATTCGGATATACTGTTGAATTTATTGGAGTGGAAGATGCGGCTGTTATGGAAGAAGAAGAAGTCGAAGATGATCCTGAAGACCTTGTTCCCCGCTCACCAGTTGTTACCATCATGGGTCACGTTGACCATGGTAAAACTTCACTGCTCGATTATATCCGCAATGCAAACGTCGTTGCCGGTGAGGCGGGTGGTATCACGCAACACATCGGGGCGTACCAGGTGACTACGCAGAATGGCAAAAAAATAACGTTCCTGGATACACCCGGTCACGAAGCGTTTACGGCTATGCGTGCCCGTGGTGCCAAAGCCGCTGATGTTGCGGTTATTGTGATAGCTGCTGATGATGCTATCATGCCGCAAACAAAAGAAGCGATTTCGCATGCACAAGCGGCAGCATTGCCAATGATTTTTGCTATCAATAAAATTGATAAGGACGGGGCTAATCCCGAAAAAATAAAAGAGCAACTCGCGTCGATGAATTTGTTGGTAGAAGACTGGGGTGGTAAATATCAATCGCAGGAAATTTCCGCAAAAAAAGGTTTGAATATCGACCTGTTACTCGAAAAGATTTTGTTGGAAGCTGAAATTCTTGATCTCAAAGCAAACCCGGATCGCGAGGCATCGGGAACCATTATCGAGGCTTCGCTCGATAAAGGCCGCGGATATGTCGCCACAGTTCTCGTACAAGGGGGAACATTGAACGCGAGCGATATTGTTGTTTCAGGACAGCATTATGGTCGCGTCAAAGCAATGTTCAATGAAAGAAATAAACGACTTGAAGAAGCTCCGCCTTCATCTCCCGTGTTATTGCTTGGATTGAATGGCGCGCCACAAGCGGGAGAAAAATTCAGAGTATTTGCGGATGAAAGCGAGGCAAAAGAAGTTGCAAGCAAACGTGCGCAGATCTTGCGTGAGCAAGGTATCAGAACGAAGAAACATATTACACTTGATGAAATCGGACGTCGTCTTGCGCTTGGAAACTTTAAGGAATTAAACCTCATCATCAAAGGTGACGTGGATGGTTCCGTAGAAGCATTGAGTGATTCATTACAAAAATTGTCGACTGAAGAAATCGCTGTTCGTGTAGTTCACAAAGGAGTCGGCGCAATCACTGAAAGTGATGTGTTGCTGGCAACTGCTTCTGATGCCGTCATTGTCGGATTTAATGTTCGTCCGTCTGTTCAAGCTTCCAGGCTTGCAGAAAATGAGGGCGTGGAAATAAAAACATACTCCATCATCTATAATGCCATCGAAGAAGTGAAAAGCGCGATGGAGGGAATGTTGGAACCGAAGATCCAGGAAAAGATTGTTGCAAATGTTGAAGTTCGTAACGTCTTCAAATTTGATAAAGCAACTGTTGCAGGATGTTATGTACTTGACGGAAAGATCTACCGCAATGCTAAAGTGAGATTAGTGCGTGATGGCATAGTGATATATCCTACTGGTGAAGGCGCCACTGCAGAACTCGCATCTTTAAAACGATTCAAAGACGATGCAAAAGAAGTCGTATCCGGAATGGAATGCGGTCTTACGATTAAGAATTACAACGATATCAGGGTTGGAGATATCGTTGAGGCATATGAGGAAGAAGAAGTAAAGAGAACTCTATAGATAAGGATTGGAGGTAAGGGGTTTGAAGTATGACATATCTAAAACCCTTTACCTCTCACCAAAATAAATTGTTAAAGTCCGTTCAAAAGTTCCCGTTCAAACCTTATCAAATTACTTTTGATATTGCATCTGATATAAGTATGAAGAAAATTGCACTTTGTTTTACTTTTTTATTGTCGATGACATTTTCGTTTGCGCAACAAAAAGTTGTAGCGGATAAAATTGTTGGTATAGTTGGTGATAAGATCATTCTTAAATCAGAAATCGTTATCGCAAATGAAGATATTCAAAGACAAGGTGGACAGCCATTGGACAATTGTACATTGTTGGATCAAATGCTAACTCAAAAAGCACTTGTCATGCAGGCTGAAAAAGACTCTATTCTTGTTACAGATGACGAGATTGAAGCGGAAATCGATCAACGTATCCGCTATTTTATTTCACAATACGGAAGTCGTGAAGCACTAGAACAAATCTCTGGTCGAACTATTTACCAGATCAAAGAAGATTTTCGCGCGCCCATTCGCGAGCAGAGACTCTCAGCCGGTATGAGAAGCAAAATTGTTGAAGGAGTCAAAATCACACCAACAGAAGTAAAGGAGTACTATGAAAAGATCCCTAAAGACAATCTTCGCTTTTATGATGCGGAACTACAGATAGCACAACTCATCATGAATCCTAAGGCGAGTCGCGATATTGAAGTACTTGCTATCGATGAACTAAACGATTTCAAAAGACAAGTAGAAGCTGGTACAAAAAAATTTGAAACACTTGCAACATTGTACACAGATGATCCCGGTAGCAAAAACAAAGGCGGAATGTATGAAGTGAATCGCAACGACAAACAATGGGACCCGACCTGGTTTTCTGCAATATGGAGATTGAAAGAAGGACAGATTTCGCCGGTTGTGAAATCAAAAATGGGCTATCATATTATTCAGATGGTAAGTAGAAATGGTGATGATGCCGTTGTGAGACACATCTTAAGAATACCTCAAATAACTGATGCCGAAACCCACGAAACAATTGGAAAACTTGACACGATACGGAACCAGCTCGTAGCCGGAAATCTTGGTTTTGGTGAAGCCGTTTCCAAATATAGTGATGACCCGAATGCAAAATTTACTGCAGGCAGACTCATGGGAAGAGATGGTTCAACGTATTTAACAATTGACGAATTGGATAAGGATATGGTTTTATTATTGAAGAACTCCGATCTTAAACCAGGACAAATTTCTAAACCCACTCCATATACAGACGAAAGAGGGATCAAAGGTGTTCGAATCGTTCAACTTGTTTCGAGATCGGAACCTCACAGAGAAAATTTAAAAGACGACTACAATAGAATTGCGCAACGTGCACTTGAAGAAAAAAAGATGGATGTCCTTCAAAAATGGTTTCAATCCCGAATTCCAACTTACTATGTGATGATCGACGGCGAGTTCAAAGATTGCAGCAACTTCGCTAAATGGAAAAATGCAACAACTGCAAGCAATTAATCTATTCCTACATAGAAACCCTTAGCA
>Ga0163162_10006019_pt1 | contig 11740 bp, 9 predicted proteins | sample S55metaG_FD_115310 | JGI IMG/M metagenome (GOLD analysis project Ga0163162, IMG submission 115310) | Switchgrass rhizosphere microbial communities from Kellogg Biological Station, Michigan, USA - S5-5 metaG | ecosystem: Host-associated > Plants > Roots > Rhizosphere > Soil | place: USA: Michigan...
CCGTTATGAATTTCGGATTTGAGCCCTGCATGAAAAAGTAGTTGGTTCCATCTGCAAGCTTTCCGGCCACAGATACATAATCCACATTAACCACATTGTGCTGGTTGTTGCTTGTATACGATATACGCATATAACCCTTACTCTCATTGAAGTAAACCATAAGCCCCTTGTACGAGACATGGTTTTTATCCTCAAACTTTACTTCATAAAGTGTTTGCGACCATGCAAAGCGGGTGATAAGGCATAAGGCAATAAGGATAGCTTTTTTAAGCATAGTTTGTAGTTCTTTGGTAGATGTATGATAAAGGTTCAAATTTAATGAATAATGTTACTCAAAGTTGAGAAGAATAAAGCATCAAAAGAATAGGTGTTATTGGGTATTTTAACACCTGAAACCCCTGGCAAGTCACCATTTCTTTTTATCTTGCAGCTATGAGAAAATTGAGGACTCCAGCTATCGTCCTGATTACCTTTATTGCCATATTTTCAATCCTGTCTTTAGCACTTCCTAAAAAGCAAATAGCACAGATAAGGATGTTTTTTACCAAAGAGGACAGGCAATGGCTGCATAAGACCAATGAGGCAACTGTAAACAATCCTTATTATACAAAAAGGTGCGAGCTTGAAGCTCTCAGTCCTGTTATTCATATAGATAGTATTTATCATTCAATGACTGGTCCTACTGCAGCCTATCATTGCACGCTCGAGCAGGGTAAGTCCCATCTGCTTTGGTTTACTGATTATTCTATAGAGGTTACCGATAAGACCGGTACAGAGGTATTATCTAAGGGCTTCATGTGCCACAATAATCTCAACTTTAAAATAGCAGAATACCTTGACCATGTTGGCCTTCCTGACAGAAAAGGCGACATTAGTGAGCGCTTTATGACGCTTACAGAGGGACAGGATTCTGTAAAATTCCCAAATGGTTTTGGGGTGCCGATATTTTCAGACAATAATATCAGAATAAATGCTCAGGCATTGAATCATAATATTTATCCCGTTTCGCTTGACGTCAGGCATAGGATAAAATTCGGATACGTTCGTAATTCTGACCTTACTAAACCGTTGAAACCTCTATATAAGCGTGCCGTTTATATCATGGTGCCTGTAAAAAGAGGCAAAATGCTTAGTGAAGAGGCATGTGTTCAGGAGTGTGCTCCAATCAATATAAAGAATATTAAAACGATGCCTGATGGAACAGGCTATGCAGGCCATTGGATAATTAAGCAGGGTAGGGATACAGTAAGATGTGATGTGACTTCAGGCATAGACCTGAGTGAGAATAGTACCATGCATTTTGCAAATGTTCATGTCCATGCATATTGCGAATCATTGACACTTCGTGATGTTACAGCTGGCGTGGATGTTTATACTTCTTATATAAAGAACTATACTGACCGTACAGGGATGGAGAAAGGTGATTACTACTCCAGCGAAGAAGGTGCTATGCTTTACAAAGACCATCGGTATGAGCTGGTCTGCATTACCAATAATACCAGCGGCAAGACACAGGACATGATGGCCGTTATGATCATTTATACAAGGGATAAAGAGCTGGAAGATAAGATTGCACACATTAAATAACTCTCATTTGTGGTTTATTGTTTGTAGTTTGAGAAGAAAATCTCAATATGGATAAGCAATACCATTTTGTCGCCATTTCCGGCAGTCTTAGAAAAGACTCACTAAATACAATGACCTTAAAGGCAATGCAGCAGCTGGCTTCTCAACATATATCTATTGAGCAGCTGTCTATTGCTGATTTACCCATCTTTAACCAGGACCTGCATCATGATAAAGAGTTTCCTGAGGCGGCCTTTAAATTGAATGAAGCAATTAAAGGCTCTGATGGAGTCATTTTTGTAACTCCTGAATATAATTATTCTATTCCTGGTCCTTTAAAGAATGCCATAGATATGCTATCAAGGCTTCCAGATCAGGGCTTTGATATGAAAGCAGTAGCTATCGCTGGAGCAAGTCCGGGGTTGCTGGGGACAGTACGTGGACAAAATCACCTGCGGCAGGTAATGGTATTCGTAAATGCAATGGTTATGAATAAGCCAGGGGTTATGATAGGCCAGGCCAATACAAAGTTTGACAAAGACGGTAATCTTACAGATGAGAAGACAAAAGAGATACTAAAGAAGTTTGTTGAGTCTTTTGCGGAGTTCAGTGACTTGTTTAAAGCAAAAAGTAAATAATAATCTTCAACCCTGTTTCTCTTCCCCTCAAAATCACATAATTAGGAGAGGCTAACTTTCAATAAAACGGTTATATTTGTCATAGTACGAACTAACTGAACCACTTACACTACATTATATGTTACGTCGTTATGTTCTTCTTTTGGCATTGTTTATATCGGGAATAAACACCGCTGAAGCCCAATGCGTCACCCACACAACTCAGACTGACTTTGCTTCAGGAGCATCAAACAATGTAGATATAACTACCATTCCCCATGCGATTACTCTTCAGAGTAATGCCTCTCAGGCAACCGACCAGGCACAACTTATCTCTGGTGGTACTGGATATGATATTACCGCTGCACAATGGATAGGTCAATCCTTTATTCCTGCAATTAGCGGGAAGCTTACAAAAATTGATTTAGGCTTTTCTAGCACAGGTATGGGTTCATGTAGAGTTGATATATATGCCGCCTCAGCAGGTAGTGATCTTCCGGCTCTTGGAAGTTTAGCTACTGCTACTTTTCAATTTTACTCATCCTACGCTTTATACTCTGTAACTTTTCCTACTTCTCCTTGCCTTACAGCAGGTACTAAATATGTCATAGTTTGCAAGGCACCCCTTTCAGGCTCTACAAGCACATGGCATCAATACTGTGTCCCTAATCCCCAATGCAATCCTTATGCAAATGGCACTACAGTCTTATCTCCAGATGCAGGTGCCACATGGACAACCAAAAATACTGACTGTGTCTTCAGAACTTATATTGATACATATTCTTACAGTACATCAGGTTCCTGGACTTCTCCTGTAATAGCAGCACTTGGTAATGCCGACTGGACGACTCTTTCCTGGAATGCTTCGGTCCTCGCAAATACAACTCTTAAATTCCAGGTAGCAACATCAAATAGTGCTGCCGGTCCATATATTTTTGTAGGGCCAGATTGTACCTCAGCTACATTTTATACTACCACGCCCGGAAATAATATTCTTGATGCAGGTGGTCCCGGCGTACCTCCATACTTCTGTACATATGCGAAAAGATATTTAAAGTATATAGCTTACTTTGCAACAACAAATCCAGGTGGGGGAGGCTGTGTTGGCGGCGGGGGATTAACTCCTACTTTATATGATGCTACAGTATGTTATAGTGCTATTACATGTAATACACCAATAATACAGGCAAGTAATATAATTTTCTCAAATATCACAGCTTCTTCAACCACCTTAACTTGGACAAATGGTGATGGTAATAAAAGGATAGTAAAGATTCACCCTCTGTCCTCATCATTTATAAATCCTATAGACGGCACCGACCCTGTGGCAAACTCTTTTTACTCCGGTGGAGGAGGAGAGCAGGTAATGTACAATGGCTCTGGGAATTCAGTTACCATTACAGGATTAGAACCTTCCACAAATTATGCATTTGAAGTATGGGAAGGCAACTGCAGTGGGTCAAGTGTAAAATGGATGCTGGGCACCTCGACCGGCAACCCTAATTCTGTTACTACCTTAGTTTGCTCTCCGCCATCTGTTACAGCTTATGCTAACCCAACAGAATTATGCGGTAGCGGGAGTGTTCAGCTTTTCGGCAACGGTGCAAATACATATACATGGTCAATAGTTGCAGGTGCCGGAACAACTTTGACGGGAGGGTCAGGTAATCCAACCGGTGCTACTGGCAGCCCTGTAGCAGCAAACCTAGCTGCACCTTCTTCGACATTCCAGGTTGTAGGTTGCATAGGACCGGGAAATACATGTTGTTCAACGGCTCCTTATCTTACTGTTAATGCTTCCACTGCAGCAAATCTCTATCCCGGCCCTATTAATGACATGACGAAATCTCAGGGCTTTGAACCAACAGCAGGTTCAACCCGTCCTGCTTTCTCATGCACCAGCAATGCTTCGAATACGGGTAGTTGGAGTGCAGTTCAAACTACTCAGCCATCAACCAATGATAACTTCTGGATGCTAAGAACATCCAGTCTTGGTTCAGCCCCTCAATGCATTTTTGCATGGGGCGCTTCTCCCAATAACACTGACGTAAACCTGGCAGGGAATAGCGTTATTTCCAATAGCTGGAGCCTTACCTGCGAAGGATATAAAACCGCACCCAATACAATTTACAATGGTTATAATTTCAATGTTGTAACTGATAAAAGAGCAGTATTGCAACTGAACGGTACAGGCTATGGCGCATATAATGTAGCGTTCAATTACATCATTGGTGGCGATATTCCCTCAGGCGTTAAAGGCATGCTCGAATATTCCCTAGATAATATTACATGGACAACATTGCAAACTTATGAAAGAGCGTATACATCAACAGCATCCTCAGTGACTCTCCCAACATCTGCCTCAAACATTACCACGTTATATATCGGATGGAGATTTATTTGCAATGGAGTTAATGCTTTTGATCCTGCATTTACCATAGATGATATCAAGGTCAGTGGATCTCCGATTCCCACTCCTCCTGCTCCGCCATCTCCCACAGGTTCTATTGGTCCGTTAGACGATTACACTACGTTTGTTACAACTCCTGGGGCTAACGCTTATATATGGTCAATAACAGCTGGTACAGGAACCTTAAACGGCTCTGCTATATATGGAAGTGGCAATACGGCTCTGATTGTATGGTCTGGTACACAAACTCCCGGCACATATAATATCTGTGTACAAACACAAAGTGCATGCGGCGCTTTATCTGCCCCGTCGTGTATTACTATTGCAGTTCCTGTTACGACTCCCCCCATTAACACCCTATGCCCCGGCGGCAGTAGAACACTTGCCTCTAACATTTCCGGGCTTTCTTATCAATGGCAAATGAGTACAGACAGTATCACTTTTAATAACATTAGCGATAACTCCAATTTTTTAGGAACAAATTCAGGAACACTGTATATTCAAAATATACCTTCCTCTTGGTATGGTCATCAGTTCCGTTGTGTTGTAAATGGCATTACCAACAGTAGTGTGTATACCATTATATTCACCAACTTCTGGACTGGTTCGGTAAACACCTCATGGGAAAACCCCGCCAACTGGTCCTGCGGCTCCGTTCCAGATGGATATACCGATGTGGTTATTGGTCCGGGCATGACAGTAGTCCTTAATTCAAACACCTCCGTCGGCTCCCTAACCCTCGACCCAAGTTCATCCTTCACCGTCAACCCCCCTTATACCCTAACCATATTAGGGCATTAACATCCATAAGCCCGAAGGGCTGACATTATTATCGAATATGGACAATAATAAAAACCCAGCAGGAGTGATATATTAATTTTCTATCTACCTCATCCTCAAATCCTGCAAATCCTGATTCAGACACTCCTGACTCCCTCTTGACTGTATAATAACTCCTACATGACTGTCTGGTAACTGCTCCTTACTACCGTATGAGAACCGTATTAGTACCGTATGACTACCGTACCACTACCGTATGATTTTATCTGTTTCTAAGGGGTAATTCCCTCTGGATAGAGGTAAGCATTGGCTTAAATGGGAAGAATACAAATATAAGGTATTTCCTTCCTAAAACCAAATATTTTAGTAATTATTTTAGAAATAATTACCCTCCAAGGTCATGCTATTCTTTATCCGTTTAGCATTCAACATTTAACCTCAATATTACTTAAATGCTCGCCGCTGCCTTGCTGCTTCTCTCTGCAAACTCCCTTCTGATGATATTAAGTGCACCTCCGGCTTTAAACCATTCTATCTGTTGTGCATTATAAGTATGGTTCACAAAGAAAGTATCAGTTGTGCCATCCGTATGATGCAAATGCATCACAAGGGGCTTATTCTCAGCAAAGGTGGTAAGTCCGTCAATATCGATCATATCATCCTCCCTAACCTTATCATAATCTTCCTTATCATTAAAAGTAAGCGCTAGCATTCCCTGCTTCTTAAGATTGGTTTCATGTATCCTTGCAAACGACTTTACCAGCACTGCCCTCACTCCAAGGAATCTTGGCTCCATAGCTGCGTGCTCTCTTGATGATCCTTCGCCGTAGTTCTCGTCACCTACAATGATAGAGCCTATCCCTGCGGCTTTATATGCTCTCTGTGTAGCTGGCAGAGGACCGTATTCTCCGGTTAGCTGGTTCTTTACCAGGTTGGTCTTTTCATTAAAGAAATTTACAGCACCTATCAGCAGGTTATTGCTGATGTTATCCAAATGTCCCCTGTATTTTAACCATGGGCCTGCCATAGAGATATGGTCTGTAGTACACTTCCCTTTCGCCTTAATAAGCAATTTTAATCCACACAGATCAGTTCCTTCCCATGCAGAGAATGCTTCTAATATCTGCAGCCTTTCACTTTTGGGGTCAACAGCTACTATCACTCCGCTTCCATCTTCAGCAGGCTTCTGGTATCCCGGGTCTTCCACGCTAAAACCCTTCTTCGGAAGTTCATCACCTGTTGGAGGATCAAGCTTTACAGCCTCTCCTTTATCGTTGATAAGAGTATCAGTTATTGGGTTAAAGCCAAGGTCTCCTGAGAATGCCAATGCAGTAACCATTTCAGGTGAACCCACAAATGCATAGGTATTTGGATTACCATCATTACGTTTTGCAAAGTTCCTGTTGTATGAATGTACTATCGTGTTCTTCTGTTGCTTTTCAGCGCCCATCCTGTCCCACATTCCAATGCACGGGCCGCATGCATTTGCATACACTGTCGCGCCTATCTTATTATAAGTATCAAGAAAGCCATCTCTCTCTGCAGTATATCTCACCTGCTCAGAGCCTGGGTTAATGCCAAACTCAGCCTTAGGCTTAAGTCCTTTTTTAACAGCCTGTTCTACTATACTAACCGAGCGGGAAATATCTTCATAAGAGGAGTTTGTACAGCTACCCAAAAGGCTGACTTCTACATTCACAGGCCATCCGTTCTGCGCTGCAATTTCTCTCATCTTAGAGATTGGAGTAGCTAGGTCTGGTGTAAAAGGTCCATTAAGATGTGGCTCAAGTTCATTAAGATTTATCTCTATAACCTGGTCAAAATACTTCTCAGGGTTTGCATATACCTCGGGATCGCCTGTAAGGTGTTCTTTGATAGCATTTGCAGCATCAGCAACTTCTGTTCTTCCTGTAGCTCTTAAATACCTCTCCATGCTCTCATCATATCCAAAAGTAGAAGTGGTCGCTCCGACTTCCGCTCCCATATTACATATAGTTCCTTTTCCGGTGCAGCTCATAGATGTTGCTCCTTCTCCAAAGTACTCAACCACAGCGCCCGTTCCACCTTTTACAGTAAGTATTCCTGCTACCTTCAATATCACATCTTTCGGAGATGCCCATCCATTCAGTTTACCTGTTAGTTTAACTCCAATAAGCTTAGGGCACTTTAATTCCCATGCCAGTCCTGCCATTACATCACATGCATCAGCTCCTCCAACTCCTATGGCTATCATTCCCAATCCTCCTGCATTCACGGTGTGGCTGTCTGTTCCTATCATCATTCCTCCTGGAAAAGCATAGTTCTCAAGCACCACCTGGTGTATTATACCCGCTCCTGGCTTCCAGAAACCCAGGCCATATTTATTACAAACAGAAGCTAAGAATTCATAAACCTCATGGCTTTCTTCCTTTGCATGCTTTAGATCGATCTTGCTGTTATCTCTCGCCATGATCAGGTGATCGCAGTGGACAGTAGAAGGTACTGCCACCTTATCTCTTCCTGCCTGCATGAATTGTAATAAAGCCATCTGTGCTGTTGCGTCCTGCATTGCAACACGGTCCGGAGCAAAATCTACATAGCTCTTTCCTCTCTCAAATGCCTCTGGTTCCTTGTTAGACCACAAGTGGGTATATAATATCTTTTCTGTAAGTGTAAGTGGGTGATTTAATACTGCTCTTGCTGCTTTTACCTTCTCTGGAAATCCTTGGTAAACCTTTTTGATCATTTCAATGTCAAACACCATAAAAGTTTCGAATTTAGGGTGCAAAATTACTACAATCAGACAAGAATAAGATATTAGAAGTTGTCGAATTTGGGAGTAATCTGAAGATTAGGAACAGTTTCTGCTACAAATGGGCGACCGTTTTATATATTTTTTTACATTAAATCGATTAATTTAGCACTATGAAAAACCTTAAGGGATTCATAGAGTGGAAATTGTTTGGTGTATGCTCAGCAATAGGAGAGAGGATGGGAATTGCAACTTCTGTAATCAGGAGATACTTTATCTATCTTTCCTTCTTTACTTTAGGTTCACCTATAATATTCTATTTCTTTATAGCTTTCTGGATGAATATCAAGAACTATATTCAGAGTTCCCGTCGCAATCCTGTTAGATACTTATAAACTAAGCAGGAAATCGTCCCTGATAACTTACTAACAAATTAACCAATTTGAACCTATAGCCATTACCAGGGGCGAAAGAAGATGCCTATATTATTTGGATGATTGTGGCTACCATTTATTGGCTGGTTATATATCCAAACACTCCATGCTCTTCATTATCAGGTCCGGCAGTAAAGTACAGTCTGTTTAATACATCACTATATGCGGGTGTATTAGGCGGATAAGATAAAGCCCAGAGCCCTTCTATTTCAACAGCTTTACCATGATTATATAATTGTCCAAGGAAATTGCCGCCTGAATCAAAAACGTTTATGCGGCCGTCACCAAAGTTCCCTATCAATATATTACGTGTTTTAAACTCGGGCCCATTTGTGAAGCCATCCAACATTACTTCTATTCCCCAGGGCGAATTAAGAGTGCCTCTTGAAGCAAATCTTCTTAACAGGCTTCCATCTATATTGAAAATATTAATATATCCGTTCCCCGGTCCTGCTTCATCATCTTCATTGTTCGGTGCTAGCTGTTTTGCATAGGTAACAACAAGTGCCTCCCCTATTGATTTAATATTAAAAGGGGCATAACCCGCTGGCATATCATCATCCCTAAAGCTTCCGTATTTATCACTTACATAATTAAAGTTCTGGTCATACACATCCACCTTCCCATTATGAAAGTCTGTAGCAAATAGAAACCACGAATCATTATACATCGCCATTGTCAAGCCTTTATAAACCACTTCATCTTCCGATCTGTCTACTACTGTTATTGCATTACTCCCTCCAGCCCATGCTGCGATAGTCCCATTCTCAGTAACGAAAATAAATTTGCTTACTTGTCCCGTGCTGGGAATCCTGAATACCTCCGTTGGATTATATACTTGGCCTGTTGGATTTCCCCCTCTTGGATCTTTTTGAAATGGAATTGATACAGGATCACGAAGTGTTTTCCCGGTCTTATCATAAATAGTGGATAATCCTTTTTCAGCTGCTGAAACCCATATTCCTCCGGTAGGACCAAATGCTATTCCCCATGCATTTACCAGGTTAGGGTCAATGAATTGAGGATGATATTTATGGACATCGGCAACAAGGTTGGTTGCAAGAAAATCTTTTCCGCCGGCTTTTCCGTTAAAAGCTTTACTTACTTCTTGAGAGCTCGAAGAAACTGGATCACTTCCTAAGTCTTTTTTACATCCTATATTGACTAGTAGGAAAGAAAGCAAAACAAAAAGGCATTGGGTAGCTGTGTAGGTTTTAGGTGTTATCATGATAAATTGGATTTTGAATAAGACAATAGGTTAACACCCATAAAACCACAAACTTAGAGCCAATCAAGAAAAACTATATCGCATAAAATAGCTATAAACCAAGTTCTTTTTTCAACTTAGCAGGAAGTTTTTCTTTTACCAGGCTGTAAGATATTTTGATATACTCTTTCCAGTCAGCAAGGCTTATTCTGCTGATATTATCCACCCAAACCCATTTATTTCTGGCTAAATATGGCGCAGGCTTAAAGCCAGCCATGTTACACATTTCTTCAAAGTCTTCCTCTTTTACTTTGAAGGAAGCAGAAATTGGTGACTGATCCAGACTGGTCACCCAAAACATTTTATTGGCGACGGAGAAAACTAAATTGCTCTCCCATTTAATATCCTCACTTGCCCCTGGCATTGAGAGGCATATCTTCCTCAGGTCTTCAATATCCACTCTTATTTGATTGCTATTGATCATTCAGAACCTGCCATCAAATTCCATACTTTCTTTTTATATCCCTATCAGTCTCTCGCGATTTAATACTTTCCCTTTTATCAAATACCTTCTTGCCCTTGCCTAATCCTATTTCCATTTTGGCTAATCCCTTCTCACTAAAGAAGATTCGCAACGGAACTATAGTATAGCCTTTGTCTTTGATTTTTCCTTCAAGCTTCCTTAATTCTCTTTTTTGCATGAGAAGTTTTCGCTCCCTCACTGGCTCATGATTGTATACTGAGCCATGAGTATACTCAGCAATGTGCAAGCTTCTTACATAAAGCTCTCCGTCATTAAAACCGCAGTAGCTATCCATAAAGCTTGCCTTGCCTTCTCTAAGAGATTTTACCTCCGTACCCGTAAGCACGAGCCCTGCAATATATTTTGCCTCTATATGGTATTCGTAATATGCTTTTCTGTTAGAAAGTTCCACGGGAGCGAAGGTAACGCTACTTGTTATTTTTAAACAACACCAGCAGCTGCCCCATTTTCTCCTTAAGCTCTTTCCTTCCGACTATAAAGTCAAGGAAGCCATGCTCAAGCAGGAATTCACTTCTTTGAAATCCTGGAGGAAGATCCTTCTTAATGGTTTCTTTAATAACCCTGGGACCGGCAAAGCCTATTAAGGCTCCTGGCTCCCCCATGATAATGTCTCCCAGCATTCCAAAAGAAGCAGTAATTCCTCCAAAGGTTGGGTCCGTGCATAAAGAGAAATAAGGAAGTTTTGCATCTGAAAGCTGTGATAGCTTTCCTGAAGTCTTTGCAAGCTGCATTAGAGAGAAAGCGCTCTCCATCATCCTTGCCCCGCCGCTTTTATTTATAATTAGTAATGCTATCTTATGTTCTATACAATAATCGCATGCCCTGCAGATCTTTTCACCCATAACACTTCCAAGGCTTCCCCCAATGAACTCGAAATCCATGGCTGCAACAACTAGGTCATGGCTATTAATCTTCCCATGAGCTACAGTTATGGAATCATGAATATTTGTCTTCTGGTAGGTTTCCTCAAGTCTTTTCTTATATGGCTTTAGATCTACAAATCCCAAGTGGTCTTTTGATCTGATATTGCCAAATAACTCTGTAAACTCATTGTTATCAAAAAGTATTTCAAAGTATTCCCCGCTTCCTATTCTGTGATGGTATTCACACTTTGGGCAGACAAATAAGCTCTCTCTGAGCTCGCTTACTGTGCAGGTATATTTACAGGATGGACATTTTGTCCATAATCCTTCCGGGGCATCTTTCTTCTCTTTAGTAGAAGTGGTGATATTCTTCTTTATCCGCTTGAACCAGCTTCCTCTCGATTCCTCCTCCTCACCTTCCTCACCCGCAAGGTTCGCGTCAAAATCTTCCTGTTGCTTCATTAATATTCAATATTAAATATTCAATCCTTCTCTCACTATGCTATCGTAATATCCTTATCCAAATATACATCCTGAACGGCATTAAGCAGCTCTATTCCTTCTTTCAATGGCTTTTGGAACGACTTA
>Ga0163162_10006020_pt1 | contig 11740 bp, 10 predicted proteins | sample S55metaG_FD_115310 | JGI IMG/M metagenome (GOLD analysis project Ga0163162, IMG submission 115310) | Switchgrass rhizosphere microbial communities from Kellogg Biological Station, Michigan, USA - S5-5 metaG | ecosystem: Host-associated > Plants > Roots > Rhizosphere > Soil | place: USA...
ATGGATGTATCAAAGACCATGACAGCTAATCTTTCTCAGCCCGGTCAGTTTACCATTTTCCTTGGGATGGTGCAGACTGTGCATTATGATAGTCTTTTAAGGATCGCAAAATACCATACCCTGTTTCTACCAGATAACGCTTCTTTAGCAAAAGACGAAGCCATGATAGACAAATTAAGTATGCCCCAGTTAAAGGAATTGGTCGAGCATCATATTGTTGAGGGGACTATAATGAGCTCTGACCTCATTGATGGTAAAAGATTGAAAACACTTGCAGGAGACGAGCTGATAATTAGTAATAAAGAAGACACTATCAGGATTGGCAGTATAAGAATAACCAAACCAAACCAGCTATCGAATAACGGTGTTATTCATGTGGTCAGTGGTCTGCTTAGGCCCGATAAGTAATCTATACCCTTATAAATTAGCTATGGATCTTTGGGATCTCAGCTGACACTTCACCTGGTTCCAAAGGATACTTATGCGGGTTCCGTAGTCTGCTGTGTTTGCGGCTATATCCAAAATAAATTATCAAACCTATTAGTAGCCATCCTCCCAGCCTTGCCCAGTTTGTCCAGCCTAGCCCGAATATCATTGCTCCGCAAACAATAATTCCTAGTATAGGAACCAATGGAACTAACGGAGTTTTGAACTGGCGTTTTATTTCAGGATTTGTTTTGCGAAGAATCATTACTCCAGCACATACAAGAATAAACGCGAAAAGAGTTCCTATGCTTGTCATATCTCCAACGATATCTCCTGGTACAAATGCTGCAAACAAACCAACTACTACAAAGAATATAAGGTTTGCTTTATAAGGAGTTCTGAATTTTGGATGTACATCAGAGAACACCTTAGGCACCAAACCGTCGCGGCTCATTGAATAAAATACTCTCGACTGTCCCATCAGCATTACAAGTATAACAGATGAAAAGCCTGCAAGAATTGCTACGGTTACAAGGTTAGTCAGCCAGCCATAGCCTGTCATATATGTTTTAATAGCATAAGCCACAGATGCTTCTTTTCCTGCATGGCGAAAATCATCAACGCTTGCAATACCGGTAAGAACGTGAGCAAATAATATATACAGCACAGTACAAATTGCAAGAGATCCTAAGATACCTATCGGCATATCTTTCTTCGGATTCTTTGCCTCCTGCGCAGCTGTACTTACAGCATCAAAGCCAATGAAGGCAAAGAATACAACTCCTGCTGCGCCAAGTATACCCATGATACCACCATAGTTATGAGTTACACCTTGTGTATCAGTATAGCTTCCTGCTGGGGGAATATAATTAGCATGGTTAACAGGATTCATATAAGACCAGCCTAATATAATAACCAGTATTACAATGCTCACTTTGGTAATTACAATAAGGCCATTAACAAAAGCAGATTCTTTTGTTCCTCTTATTAATAGTAATGACAGAACAAAGATGATAAACAACGCTGGAATATTCATCATTCCATGAGCAAGTACCTGCCCGTTAACGTCTTTAAGGGTTTCAAAGGGGGAGTGCGACCATTCATAAGATATTCGCATGTTGAACATCTCCAGCAGCTTATTTAAATATTCGCTCCATGCAATACCAACCGTAGCAGCACCTACTGCATATTCAAGTACAAGATCCCATCCTATTATCCATGCAACAAATTCTCCCATTGTGGCATAGCTGTATGTATACGCACTTCCTGCAACAGGAATCATAGATGCAAATTCCGCATAACACAAACCCGCAAAAGCGCAACCCACAGCAGCAACAATAAATCCTATTGTAACTGATGGCCCTGCATTATTTGCAGCAGCGGCGGCAGTTCTTACAAAAAGACCAGCCCCTATTATAGCTCCGATACCTAAGGCGACCAGATTACCGGCACCCAAAGTTCTTTTCAATCCTTTGTCTGAAGGAGCAGCTTCTTGTAATAAGCCCGCTATTGGTTTCTTGATAAATAAACTCATACAGTTGTTGGTTGTTATGTATAAATGAAACGGAAAAATAATGAATAATAACCAAATAGTCATTACCGCTTCTCATTTATTGATAGTATTAGCTCTGGTTATAATATCAGGATACTCTCCTCAATTCGCCGATTTATCAAATTATCAAATTAATATTGCAAACCCAACTTACACTGCCATGCAGGAAAAAACTCCGAACAAGAACAGGCTTACGCTATTTATTCTTATTGCTATGGTCGCCGGTGTGGGGACTGGCCTTATTGTTCATAACCAGGCATCGCCTGACTATATAGTTAAGTTTTCTGCTAATGTCAAGCTGCTTACAACCATCTTTCTTAGGCTGGTGCAAATGATAATTGCCCCTCTTGTATTTACAACTCTTGTAGTAGGTATTGCAAAGCTCGGCGATATGAAAACTGTCGGCAGAGTAGGAGGCAAAGCATTGCTATGGTTTGTATCTGCATCATTGGTTAGCTTGTTACTCGGGATGGTGCTTGTCAATTTCTTCCATCCCGGCACTGCGATAGATCTATCCTCTGCAGACACTTCAGGTGCAAAAGATATAATCGGCAAGACACAGGAGTTCTCTTTAATAAAGTTTATAGAACATGTTTTCCCTCGCAGCATAGTTGAGGCAATGAGCACCAACGAGATATTGCAGATAGTTATTTTCAGTGTTTTTTTTGGCGTAGCATGCACTGCCATTGGCAATTTCGCAAAGCCAGTGGTCCATGCATTAGAAGCCGTATCTCATGTTATATTAAAGATGGTAGGCTATGTAATGAACTTCGCTCCCTTTGGCGTATTCGGAGCCATTGCCGCCGTCATTGCAACAAAAGGACTCGAGGTATTTAGCTTCTATGGTTATTATCTTCTCTATTTTATTATCGGCATAATGCTCTTGTGGGCAATTCTATTAGGAGTAGGGTTCCTGATACTCAGGCATCGCACACCTCATTTGCTCAAAAGGATCAGCCAACCACTACTCATTGCTTTCAGCACAACAAGCAGCGAAGCGGTCTTTCCAAAGCTTACAGAAGAACTTGAGCGTTTCGGCTGCAAGGATAAGGTTGTTGCATTTGTATTGCCATTGGGCTACAGCTTTAATCTCGATGGCAGCATGATGTACATGACCTTTGCAAGTCTTGCCATTGCTCAGGCTTTCAGGATACCCATGGATATGGGCACTCAGCTAACTATGCTTCTTGTTCTTATGTTGACAAGCAAAGGGATAGCAGGAGTTCCAAGGGCTTCCTTAGTTGTTGTAGCTGCTACATTGGGAATGTTCCATCTGCCAGCCGAAGGAATTGCATTAATATTGCCTATTGATCACTTTTGCGATATGTTCAGAACAATGACGAATGTATTGGGTAATGCCCTTGCTACATCAGCTGTCAGCAAGTGGGAAGGTGAGTTGGAAACTTAGACGTTATGAGGATACTTGCAGTAATAGCATTTTTATTGGTAAGCTTTTCAGGGTTCTCATCCGATACCCTTTCTGTTATATTACGTAATCAATACCATTCACGCCTTTCTTCTGTTGATGTTATAATAAACGGGCGCAATTATACTACGGATGATAAAGGAGCTGTGACAATTGAGCTTAATGGCGCTGACAGCCTTTTTATTATTGCTCCCGCATGCGAAGAACTAAAGATCCCCATTAGTAAAGTTCCTGCAAGCAGGAGAGTAGAGCTGGAAAAAGTATTTGAATGGAAGGATATTTTAAACCCCGGATTTTATATTGCACACGGCGGTCTCTGGCTTATCCTCCTGATAGTTTTTGCTGAGACGGGTCTCTTCGTTGGCTTCTTCCTTCCGGGTGATGCGCTTCTTTTTGTCACGGGCATTCTTAGTGACAAGATAGTTGGCGGTGCATTATTCTACACACACAATGGCTGGCTGGACCTCCTTATTCTATGGACGTTGATAAGTCTCGCTGGCATATTGGGCAACTTTGTAGGCTATTGGTTTGGCCTTAAGAGCGGTCACTTTTTATATCACCGTAAAGACACCTGGTTTTTTAAGAAAAAATATCTTTTGCAGGCACATGATTTTTATGAAAAGAATGGAGGCCAGGCAATCATTCTCGCTCGTTTCCTTCCATTCATCAGGACCTTTGCTCCTATAGTTGCAGGAATCGTTGAGATGGATAAGAAGAAGTTCACTTATTATAATATAATAGGTTGTGTTATTTGGGTAGGTTCAATGCTTATTGGCGGAAAGTTTCTCCAGAGGTGGATATACAACAATACACAAAATCATTTTGACCTTAAGGAGCATCTTGAGGTGATCGTTATCGGCATAGTTGCCATCACTACCTTGCCTGTAATATGGAAAGTGTTCCTTTCTAAAAAGAAAAGTAAAACCAAAGCTTAATGACGAGAAAGCAAGCTCATCTTGGTGTTCTGTCCATTCCTGTTATTGTTGCCGCTCTTGGTTATTTTGTTGACATCTACGACCTCTTATTGTTTAATATAATCCGCGTTGACAGCCTTAAGTCGATGGGGTTAGATGGAACTGCATTGAAGAAAGCAGGTGAATATATTATCGGTATTCAAATGACAGGACTGTTGATTGGCGGAATTATATGGGGAGTGATGGGCGATAAAAAAGGAAGACTCAGTGTTCTCTTCGGCTCTATTATTCTTTATTCCATCGCTAATATATTCAACGGCTTTGTGCATACAGTTAATGAATATGCATTGACCAGGTTCATTGCGGGCATTGGCTTGGCAGGCGAACTTGGCGCAGGTATCACGCTGGTGTCCGAGCTTGTCTCAAAAGAAAAAAGAGGAATAGCTACATCCTTTGTCGCAGGTATTGGATTGACGGGAGCAATAGTAGCATACTTTATATCCAAAGAATTTGATTGGAGAATTTGTTTCTTTATTGGAGGCGGCTTAGGCTTTCTTTTATTGTTCCTCCGCATAAGCGTTTTCGAATCAGGCATGTACAAAAGCCTTCAACAGACACAGGTTGCCAAGGGTAACTTCCTTATGTTCTTTACCAATGCTAAGCGGTTTAAGAAATATATCCTCAGCATTTTCATTGGCTTGCCTACATGGTATGCAATAGGAATACTCATCGCCTTCTCTAACAACTTCGCAAAAGAGTTTGGGATGAAAGACGAGATCTCTCCCGGCAAGGCAACCATGTATGCCTACATTGCTATTTCTATTGGCGATGTATTGGTTGGCTTTATCAGCCAATGGTTAAAAAGCAGGAAGAAGACCCTGTATATTTTTTATGCTTTGACCGCAATAGCCATTGCAGCTTATTTCTTACAAGGACCAAACAGCACCAGCTCAGAAATGTATCTTATCTGCGCAGGGCTTGGCTTTGGCACTGGCTTTTGGGCAATATTTGTCACCATGGGTGCAGAGCAATTTGGGACAAACTTAAGAGCCACCGCTGCCACAACAATTCCTAATATGGTCAGGGGTTCTCTTCCGTTAATGCTTATATTATTTAACTGGCTTCAGCATTTTTATAGCTATGCAATGAGTGGCTTGATAACCGGCGGAATAGTAATGACAATAACTATCATCTCTGCCTATTTCACTCACGAGACATTCGGCAAAGACCTCGACTATTACGAACATCAATTAGCCTGATAAATGAAGTTTTTAATCATCCGCTTCTCATCCATTGGCGACATCGTTCTCACTACTCCCGTTATAAGATGTCTTAGAAAAAGATATCCCGATGCAGAGATACACTATGCAACAAAGCTTGCCTTCCAGCCTATACTCGAATCCAATCCTTACATCAATAAGATACATTTATTAAAAGATGATATAAACGCTCTGACAGAAGAGCTAAGAGCTGAGAATTTTGGCTACATCATTGACCTGCATCACAACATAAGGACATTAAAAATTAAGAAAGCACTAAAAGTAAAATCCTTCTCTTTCAACAAGGTCAATATTCAAAAGTGGATATTGGTAAACACCAAGTTTATAAACGCACTGCCTGATAAGCACATTGTCGATCGTTACATGGACACAGTGAAAAGCCTTGGCGTTATGAACGATGGTCTCGGCCTTGATTATTTTATTCCTGAAAAAGATAAGCTGCGGCCCGATGACATTCCAACATCTCACATTCATGGATATATAGGTATTGTAATAGGCGCACAGCACTACACTAAAAAGCTTCCTGTCGAAAAGCTTAAAGAACTGTGTTCTAAAATTGATTATCCCATTATTTTATTGGGAGGAAAAGAAGATATTCCCATCGCAACAGAGGTGGCTTCTGTTGACAGGGTAAAGGTCTACAGCGCCTGTGGCAAATTCAACATTAACGAGTCCGCTGACCTTGTAAAGAATGCAAAGCTTATTATCAGTCACGATACAGGCCTCATGCACATTGCTGCTGCCTTCAAAAAGAATATCATATCCGTATGGGGCAACACAGTTCCGTCATTCGGCATGTATCCCTACCAGACATTCTACGAAGTATTTGAAGTAAAGCATCTCTGGTGTCGCCCCTGCACCAAAATAGGATTTAATAAATGCCCCCTTGGCCATTTTAAGTGCATGAAAAACCAGTCTATGGATGACATTGTAAAAAGAGTAAATGCTTTTCTTAAAAAGTAGATAATCTTTCTTCATTTTCCTGGCATTTTCTCAGTTCTCTTTCTCTGGGTTCTCCTGATAGCTTTATGATAGCTATGTGATAGCTACACGATAGCTACATGATACCTATGCAATACGTATTCTGTTAGTACTAATATTTGTTCTAAAATGCTTTAAAAAGGGAAGTTTGCCCCAATTACTATTTAAGATTACTGCCAATTTGTCAATCAATTACCTCTTCTTCATATATGTACCTACCATTCAATTATTCAACTTAATTTTGCGCCCTATGTTAGATAAGCTGGACGCTATTAAGGCTAGATTTGATGAGTTGGCAGTTGCCCTCTCCAATCCGGAGATAGTAAGTGACAATAAGAGGTTTACTCAGTTAAGTAAGGAATACCGCGACCTGGAGAAGATCATGGACGTGAGGAATGAGTATGCCCGAGTGCTGGACGACATAGAGTTCAATAAAGAGGTCCTGAACAGCGATGATGAGGAGATGAGAGAGCAGGCCAAGATTGAGCTACCCCCGCTTGGTGAAAAGAAAGAAGAGCTGGAAAAGAAGATAAGGAACATGCTCATCCCCAAAGACCCACAGGATGAGAAGAACGCTATACTCGAGATCAGGGCGGGTACGGGTGGAGACGAAGCTTCCCTCTTTGCCGGTAACCTGTTAAGAATGTATTTAAAGTATTGCGAGAAAAAAGGATGGAAGACTGCCCTGCTCAGCGAGAGCGAAGGCACAGTGGGGGGTTATAAAGAGGTGCAGGTAGAGGTTACGGGCGATGATGTATATGGCACTCTTAAATTTGAAAGCGGGGTGCATCGTGTGCAAAGGGTTCCCGAAACCGAAGGAAGCGGCAGGGTACATACCAGCGCTGCTACTGTGGCAGTTATGCCCGAGGCAGAAGAGGTTGATGTTGAGGTTAAGGAAAGTGAGGTAAAGATGGAAACCGCCCGTAGTGGTGGTGCTGGTGGCCAGAATGTAAACAAGGTAGAAACAAAGGTATTCTTAACCCACCTCCCGACAGGGATAGTGGTTGTATGCCAGACAGAAAGAAGCCAGCTCGGTAACAGGGAAAAAGCAATGCAAATGCTCCGCACCAAGCTTTATGAGGAAACTGTCCGCAAGCAGGAGGAAGAAATTGCCCGCCATAGAAAGAGCCTTGTAAGCACCGGCGACCGCTCAGCCAAGATACGGACCTACAACTTCCCCCAAGGAAGGATTACCGACCACAGGATAGGACTTACTATGTACAACATGGATGATGTATTAAATGGTAATATCCAGGAGTTTATAGATGCCTTACAGTTTGCCGAGAACTCAGCCAAGCTTACCCCTCAAGGCTAACCGCCTTCGTCATTGCGAGGAGGAACGACGAAGCAATCTCATAGTAACCTAGCCCTAGCCAAATACCTAATCCCCATCTTAAACCCAATGTGTAGATTATTGCCTACTAATGAGCATTAGTTTTTTGGGCAAGCCTTCAACCGTTCATAAAGATTATTTACCGCAGACATTACTATTTTTTGCTAATTCCCGTTTGTATCCTAATATTGTATTCACTTATTAGATTTAGACGGTTAGAACTGCTGCTGGTTTGTAAGTGAGGTCCAATATTTCAGATTAACAATTGATTCTAAGTTTTCTTATTATCAATGAAATTTCTGGCACCGCATTTGCATTATATCTAGCAGTTAAGTTTTAAAAGTCAATTTTCTCATAAGCAGTTAGTTTTGGTAAACGGCCCCTGTTTCTACAGGGGCTTTCTGTTTTATACAACTTCCCATTTTTCTATGATTATAAATGTTATTTGAAGAAGCATAAGTCCTCGCATCCCCCTCTCCCCTCGGGAGGGGGGGTTAAGGGGTGAGGGCTTTCGTTAAGGGTAACAAAGGTGCCGGTCCCAGCCTTAACTTATTAATTCTTATTACTTAATGGTTAATTACTAAATTTGCTGTCTATATGGGGCTTTTTAATTTTTTTACTCAGGAGATCGCTATTGATCTCGGCACAGCAAATACTCTTATCATTCACAATGATGAGGTTGTAGTTAACGAACCATCTATTGTTGCATTAGATAGAAATAATCCCAAGAACTTATTAGCTGTTGGTAAAAAAGCTTTGTTGATGCATGAGAAAACTCATGAAAGTATTCGTACAGTTCGTCCATTAAAAGATGGCGTTATTGCAGACTTCAACGCGGCAGAATTAATGATACGGGAGATGATCAAAATGATCTATCCTAAAAAGCCTTTGTTCCCTCCAAGTTGGAGAATGATGATCTGTATTCCAAGCAGCATTACTGAGGTTGAGAAGCGTGCGGTAAGAGACAGTGCTGAGCAGGCAGGTGCAAAAGAAGTTTATCTTCTTCATGAGCCTATGGCTGCTGCACTAGGTATTGGTATCGATGTGGAAGAGCCTGTCGGCAACATGATCATTGATATTGGTGGTGGTACTACAGGTATAACAGTTATCGCGCTCGCAGGTATTGTTTGCGATCAGTCAATAAGAATTGCAGGTGATGAGTTCACTGCAGATATCATGGAAGCCCTTCGTCGCTATCATAGTTTATTGATCGGTGAGCGTACTGCAGAACAGATCAAGATACAGATCGGCGCTGCTATGAAAGAGCTCGACAATCCTCCTGATGATATTCCTGTTAACGGTCGCGACCTTGTTACGGGCATTCCAAAGCAGATCATGGTAAGTTACCAGGAAGTTGCAGAGGCCCTTGATAAATCTATCTTCAAAATAGAAGAAGCTATTCTCAAAGCACTTGAAACTACCCCTCCTGAGCTTGCATCAGATATTTATCGCAGGGGTATCTTCATCACCGGTGGTGGCGCGCTTTTACGAGGACTTGATAAAAGGCTGAGCAATAAAATAAAGTTGCCTGTGCACGTTGCTGACGACCCGCTGAAGAGTGTTGTTCGCGGAACAGGAATAGCTCTGAAGCATTACGACAGGTATCCATTCGTTATGAGATAAAGGAATACAATTAATAATGGAGACATTCTTCATTCTTAATTCTTAATTATTAATTCTTAATTCCCTTGGGAAACATTTTCCTTTTCATTCGCCGGTATTTCAACTTCATCTTTTTTCTTTTACTGCAAGGGTTCAGTTTATACATGTTGTTTACTTACAACCGTTTTCATCATGCGGTGTTCATGAACTATGCAAATGAATACACAGGAAAAATATCAGGACAGTATAACAGCATTGAATATTATTTCAAGCTTAAGAGGACAAATGACTCTCTTGTAAAAGCAAACGAAAGGCTTTATAATAAATTAAAGCAGGACTTCGAAATTCCTGACAGCGTAAGCAAGCTTGTCCTCGATACAATAAGAGTAGATTCTACAAATATCAACCGGAAGTTTTTATACATGCAGGCAAAGGTTGTTGGCAACTCTGTCGGCCTCCCGAATAATTATGTACAGGTATCACGAGGCTCTCTGCAGGGAGTGGAAAAGGAGCTTGGAGTAATTGATATTAATGGTGCAGTCGTAGGCCACGTTGTTGACCTGAGTAACAACTATGCAGTAGTAATGAGCTTGCTGCATAAGCAAAACAATACAAGTGCAAGGCTTAAAAAGTCAGGAGCTTTCGGAAGTGTAATATGGGACGGAGAAAAAACAAATGTTGTACTGCTTAAAGACATTCCCAAGAACATTAAGGTCACTGTTGGCGACAGTGTTGTAACAAGTGGTTATGGTAGGTTTCCTTACGGGTTGCTCATAGGCACAGTGTCAGAGATAGAGAACGATACAAAGACCAATACATATATAATTAGAGTAAAGACTGCCGCAGACTTTTACAACATTCAATATGTATACGTCATAAACAATCTTAAAAAAGAAGAGCTTAACGATATAATGAAAAGGGTAAAGAAAGCAAATGAGTAACCTTCTTAAAAATATAATCCGCTTCATCCTCCTGATGTTCGTGCAGGTGTTTGTCCTCAACAGGATACCTGCATTGCATCATTATATCAATCCTTATATCTATTTGCTTTTTATTCTCTGGCTTCCTTTTAAAACAGGAAGACTACAGCTCATGATCATGGGATTTATTACAGGCCTAGTGCTCGATTACTTTACCAAGACCCCAGGCCTTCATGCTTCAGCTTGTGTGCTCATCTCTTATCTGAGGCCGTTACTGATCAACCTGCTTATCCCACAGGAAAGCTCCGAGATCAATTACGAAGAGCCTTCCATCACCAGCCTTGGCTTCATGCCCTACTTTGTTTACCTGCTGCTGCTCGTCTTTCTTCATCATTCATGGCTCTTCCTTTTAGAAGCCATCCAGTTCGCCGGCATCATGTACTTCCTCACAAAGACATTATTATCTGTTGCAGTCAGCCTTATACTTACATTGGTTGTAGAATTATTATTTGTAAGAAGGCAGAGAATAAGGGCTGCTTAAACATTATCAATAAGAATATGAAACTGCTAACCCCGACTTATTTATTTATCGCGGTTCTTTTTTACCTGTCAGGTTGCAATCTCCTTGGAGCTGGCAGCTATGGAAATGCTGAGGAATATGAAATAAATTCAAATGAAGACAAATTAATTAGTGCTATCAAAAGGTTTAAAAAAGATAACCCACAATATAATGTCCCTATAAGTCTGGGTGTAATTGATGGTAGGGATGAAAAAGGTAGAGGAGATGGGGGATTATGGTATCATATAATATTTTATGATCCAGTGGAAAATGAACTTATTGCTACATGGACGCGAGGCGAAACTGATACTAAAACAACATTCGCTCTGGTAAGTATTAATAAAGGATTAATTCTTGGGCATTGGAAAGATATTAATAGGGACTTTAGCGATGCAGAGAATGATAGACATAAAAAGAGGTTTGAAGAAGTGATTTTAAATAAAGTGAAATCATATCTATTTTAGATATGATTTCACTAATTGATACTCAGTTATGCCAATTTCTTACAAACAACCTACCACCATTAAAAAACTTACCGAAGCTGATTATCTAACTCTTATTAGAGAGGGTAATACATTGAAACTTACGTTTGGATTAACCACCATCGTAATATTGATTTTATCTTTCATAATAGGATTAGCAGGTATAAAACACTTTGGATACTGGCCTTCAGTTGTAGTATCTTTTATTGTTCCTCTTATTTTTATTTTATTCTCTTTCTCAAGAAGAATTATACTATTTCGCAAG
>Ga0163162_10006023_pt1 | contig 11734 bp, 8 predicted proteins | sample S55metaG_FD_115310 | JGI IMG/M metagenome (GOLD analysis project Ga0163162, IMG submission 115310) | Switchgrass rhizosphere microbial communities from Kellogg Biological Station, Michigan, USA - S5-5 metaG | ecosystem: Host-associated > Plants > Roots > Rhizosphere > Soil | place: USA: Michigan...
ACGAACACAGGACGGATACTCCAAAGTTCGAGCGTGCCGAGTTGGACTGCACCCAATGCCACATTGCCGCAGGGACGCGCGGTGTTCCAGGCGTTCTTCTCCGCTCAATCTCTCCCACTCCCACCGGAACCCAAGCAACTAACACGAAATCGTATGTGACGGATCAGGAGAGTGCTATCTCGAACCGGTGGGGCGGATGGTACGTAACAGGCAAGTTTGATCCGTCGCACCTGACGTCAATGGCGAACGCCACTGTTAAGAGTCTCGAGCGGGATGCTTCGATTGAACCAAAGCTAAGCCCAACATCCGCTCAGTTTGATAAAGCCCAGTATCTTTCTGCCGACAGCGATATCGTTGCGCATCTGGTTCTTGCTCATCAGACCCAGGCGCATAACCTGATTACACTGACCAACTATCGGACCCGCATTGCTCTCTTCAATCGGGCAAAAGAAGGGCATGTGGAGGGAGAGCTTCCGGAGAGTGTGCGACTGCAGTACGAGCGTCCGGCAGAACAGTTGCTGCGATACCTTTTGTTTGCAAACGAATCCGCGCTGAATGGATTAGGTCTCGAAGCGAATGCATCGTCGGCTTTTGCAAGAGACTTTGCAAGTCGCGGCCCGCGCGATAGCAGAGGAAGATCCTTACGCGACTTTGATCTGAGGACGCACACGTTTCGCTATCCCTGCAGCTACCTGATCTACACGGAGTCGTTCGATTCGCTTCCGGAGCCAGCAAAGAGCTTTCTTTACCACCGCCTATTTCAGGTTTTGAGTGGCGCGGACCAGAGTGCTGATTTCGAGAGTATCGCTCCCGCGGCGCGTCGTGCTGCGCTTGAAATTCTGCTGTCCACCAAGCGAGGGCTGCCAGAAGAGTGGCTGAGCTTTGCCAGGAATAATCGCTTGCGCATCGCTGCAAGACCCGTCCACCCAGGCCATTTCAAAGGCTAAGACGCTAACGCTGTATCAACCATTCGAAAGGTCAACAATGAGAACCAACTTCAAGCTAGCAGGTTTTGCCATTGCCCTTGCAGGTGTCGGTGTGTCGGCGGCTATGGCCCAAGCAGGTGCGAGTGCAATCGACGGTCGTTGGGACGCGAACCTTGTTCGTCCTAACGGAGATACTATTCCGTTCCGACTAGACATCTCCGGCGACGGGGCTAACGCGAAAGGGACGTTCTATAACGGCTTCAAGCCGTTCGATGGCAGCACGTCCGGGTTGTATAAGGATGGCAATCTGACATTGAATGTCGATCATTACCTGCCTAGCATTCATGCGAAGTTGAAGCATGGAGAACTAGTCGGCGAAGTCGCGACACAGAATCGTGCTCCGACAGGCGCTTACGGCTTCAAGGCTGTCCGGCATGTTGATGTGGCTGAACCGAAAGATGTGCCGCAGGTCGCAGGCAACTACATCCTGCCACTGGGGACGCCCTCAGCAAAGGGCGAGAAGGCCTTCCATTTCATCGTGGAGCAGCGCGGCGCTGAAATCGCTGCGACAATCCTCCGTGTCGATGGAGACACCGGCGCGTTCACAGGCTCGTTCAAGGACGGGAAGTGGCGGCTAAGCCACTTCGACGGATCGCGGCCCGGCATCCTGGAGGTTACGCCTAACGAAGACGGCACCCTCGCAGTAGAGCAAAATCCGAGCGCTCGCCCCGCAAAAGCTAAGCAGGACGCACAGACAGCAAGCAACAAGGCATACGGGGAAGAGGCTCCTATCGATAGCCGCTACACGCCGAAACTGATCGCGTACAAGACTGATGCAGCCCTGGCGAAGGGTCTTCCGCAGCCAGAGAATTATGAAACTCACACGACCGTTCGCGATAAGAACGAGAAATTTGCCTTCAATTTTCCGGATGTGAATGGCAAGCTCATCTCGAACGAAGATCCTCGCTTCAAGAACAAAGTAGTTCTTGCAATCGTCACCGGTACCTGGTGCCCCAACTGCCACGATGAGGCACAGTACCTCGTTCAGCTTGACAAGAAGTATCGCGACAAGGGATTAGCAATCGTTGCATTGGACTTTGAGGAGCCTGAGCAGCAGGGAAGTCTCGATCGGGAGAAGGCATTCGTAAAGCAATACGGTGTCGAGTACACCTACCTGATTGCTGGCGCCCCGGCAGAGATGTGGGAGAAGGTTCCTCAGGCGGTGAATCTCAATACCTGGCCGGCGACGATCTTCATTGGTCGTGACGGCCTTGTAAAGGGTATTCACTCGGGCTTCGCGTCACCAGCAAGCGGCGAGTTCAACGAGCAGCTCAAGGCGGAGTTCACCTCCAAGATCGAGGCGCTACTTGCTGAGAAAGCTGGAGGCTCGGTAGCAGCGACTGCCGTTACGTTGGAATCAACTAAAGGACAATAGCGCAGCACTGTGTCCGCCGAGTAGCTTGACTCGGCGGACATGAAGCTTCATGTTTTGGCTGGCTAAGGGTTCCAGGAGCAAAGTTTATGACTCGTACGTCGACGCTTCTTCGTTATATCTATGTTGGTCTTGCCTTTGCCGGTATTGGGCTAGCTCTGGGATCAGGCTTGCAAGTGGCTCGCGCCTTGGACCACAGAAGCGCTCCATCAAGCGTGCAAGAGACGATGAACCGTTTGATAGACCCTGCTGCCGACGCTATATGGGCTTCTGTTGGAACGATAGAAACGAAAGATGGAAGCCATCTGCGTGCGCCTCAAACGGACGCACAATGGCTGAAAGTAACTGGCTACGCCCAGTCGTTGGTGGCGGGAGCCAAGCGTCTACAAGAGCCAGGTCTACCTGTGGGCGCCAACGCCCATAGCCGTTTGGCTGATGCTGACACCCCAGGCACTCGCACTGCTGCGCAGATCCGGGCCGACATTGATGCCGACCCGAGCCGCTTCCGTGCCGCCGCCGTCCGCCTGGAGAAAGCCTCTGATCAGGCCCTCGCCGCGGCTCGCGCACGAGATGTCCCGGGCTTATTGAACGCTGGTGAGGCTCTCGATGCTGCATGCGAGGCTTGCCACGCCGCCTATTGGTATCCGCGGACGACGCCCATGCGTCTGCCCTCGGCGGAGGAATTTGCGGCGAAGGCAGGTCGGCCCTGACTTCATTTCTGATAATCCGCAAGTGCCAAGCAGCGGCGCCAATTGCAGAAAGGCAAGTGAGATAGATCGCAAGAGGATTTTCTCTTGATGTTTAAAGCTGAGGTCGTTATGTCCAAACATTTCCGAGCTTCCTCCGCAGTGCCCGAGGTGGATATGTCATCGCCTATGATTCTTTCCGTTGGCTTAAATGGAGCATTGATAGGTTCCAGAGCTTCACTTCTGGTATCTGCGGGCTACATCGTCGTCTCGGCCTTGTCAGTAAAAGAAGCGATAGGGCTCTTCCAGGTCGGAGGTTTTGACCTCATTGCTCTATGCCATTCGATCCCCGATAAAGAGAGGGAACGATTGACGTGCTTGATTCGTGCATCTGGTTCGTGCATTCCGGTGATCTCTGTTTCTGAAAGCCCAAAAAGGCACGATGTCTTCCCCGACGCGACTTTCGGAGAGAGCGATCCTGCTAGGTTGCTCGCGGGAATCAAGAAGATGTTGGTTAGGGCTTCAAAGAGGCCTCCAACGCAAGAGGTTCGCCTGGGTAAGAGGCGAGATGTTGTCGCAACAACCGTAGGCCTTTCCAGATTGCTTAGGCGCTCAAACTGTTTGGAGTATAGGTGACTTGTTTTCAGAAACAGATATATCAACTTCGAATAGTGGGGTTCGAGCGTCGACTGCCTCCATTCAACCCACGTTCTACATGTAGCGCGTAAGCCGGTTCGGGGGTGGCGGCTTCCGCGTTGGTGCCTTCCCAGCCGCTCGCCGAAATGCGCGATGCGACAAGCTATCTGCTCACCATGTTGTCGAACGGCACTTACGCCAGCGATTGCGCGGTATTCATTTAAGGACTTTAAAGAAGCGGTGCGCTTAGCCGATGGCGGAGGCTAGACAGCAAAAGGTTTGCTGGACTTCTCCGAAACGGCTTCATAATTACCCGGAATCTCAGGCAGCCAGTGCTCGCAGGACGACCGTTTATATGTAATAGAAACGGTTACATTTTCGGTACTGCGACGGTACACGCGTCAGCTTTCAATGCATATGGTAGATTGCGGTAAATTACACTCGCTCAGCTACTTAGGGCTACGCTCGATTACGATTACATTTGCTTTATTTTCAAGGAGATATAGTTTTCGCAGGAAACTCAAAATCCGCCGACCGCAAGGTCGTGGGGGTTCGACCCCCCCCTCCCGGCACCAACTAACCTATTTACTGTAATGGTTTGCGAGCAGTTAGGCGACTCTAGCGCCTGAATACCGCCAGATAAATCTGTCACATGAACTAACAGCTTCTGAGGGTGAGGGTCACTATCCTTCCGATGGGACGCGAGTGAAACTGCAGTTACTTGTCAGGATCCGAATGACTGAATTTACTTGAAAACGTGACACATCAGATAACTTTCTGACTCTCAGCAATCGCTTGCTGTGCTTCCATTCTCGCCTTCCGCAGTGAGGCAACGGGGTCAGTGGTTGGAGCGTACTCCATCGCGATGAAGCGGTTATAGTTCAGCCTGCCCAGGCTGCGATAGACATTCATGTAATCAATTTCTCCCGTCCCTGGCTCATTCCGTCCTGGAACGTCGGCAATGTGAACCAAACCTACCCACTCGATGTTCTTTTCGAGTTTCTCGATCAGATTTCCGGCGCCGCGTTGCTCATGATAGAAGTCATATAGCACCTTGACGTTTGGCCGGTTGACGGCACGTACGATCTCAAATCCGTCCTTCACGGACGTCAGAAAGATTGTAGGATTTTCGATTAGATCGATCGGTTCGATCACAATATTGATTCCGTTCTTGTCGGCCACATCGGAGGCGCGCTTCAAATTATCGACAGCGGCTGCGAACTGTGCCTGTGGATCCACATCATCAAGCTTTTTACCGGACTTGATGTTTATCTGCGGACATTCAAGCCCATTGGCAACATGACAATGCGTAGTTACGCGCGTCACAAACTCTTCCTTTTGGTCAGGAATGGCAAAGCTTGCCTGAAGACCGCTTAACATATCGATCATCACGCCAAGAGAGCGCATCTTGGCCATAAGGCGGCGTTGCTCTTCGGGCGTCCACTTCTGAAAATATCCAACAAGCTCCACACCTTGATAGCCCGCCTCAGCGACTACCTCGATACAGCGGTCGAAGGAAGGTAGCTTCAGCATCGCAATTTCACAGGAAAATCTGGGTGCGGATATTGCGGGTATCGCTCCTTGGGCTTTGGTGCGAAGTAGCGCCCCTTCCAACGCCGTTGCCATAATCAATTGACTGAACTTGCGACGGTCCATAACACTCCTCATGTCTTTTTCTTGACACTCATCATAGGTCAGATATAGATTGCTGGCTGCAAATGACAACTATCCTTTAGTTTGGATTTGGTCGTATTTAAGCTCGACTTAACTTGAAGGGAAAGAAGCGCATCATTTTATCGTTTCCCCCCGGACGATAAATATCTTGTCGTGGCTAATCAATTCACCAATGCAAATTAACAGTGTTCAGTCGAGATCGTAAGACAGGTTTACTTACGCTCAAATCAGAAAAATATCTTTTGGATTCGCTTTCGTGCGTCCTGTTTGTGTAAAGGGGTGAATGGAGGATACGAAGGTTCACAGGATGCTACGCGCATACTGATGAGATGTGTGAAAAAAATTGGTTTTACCCTTTCAGTTCGCATCCGCAGGATTCGCGCAAAACAAGTTGAGTCGGTAAAACAATCGACCGTCGTTTAGGCGCAACATTTCCCCTGATCCTTGCAAACAGCAGTTGGGCAGCCTCATAGCCGAAGATGTTGGAGGGCTGACGGACTGCCGAAATACTAGGTTTCATCATGTCCGCCAGGTCAAAGTCGTCGAAAGAAAGAAACGCTAGATCTTTCTTTAGACGTTTGCCGATCTGACGCATTCCACGAAGCGCGGACATCGTACACACCCAATTCATGCAAAAAAGAGCATCTGCTTGGTGCTGTTTGGAGATAAGCTGATCGAGCCAATCTGCAGTCATTGAACTCTCATCTTCTACTAGTCCCGTCCTGACCTCCAGCCCTGCTTTGTTCATTGCATCGCGATAACCAGCGATACGTTCAGTCGATGTATAAAGCTGAGAGCGTGTCGAAAGGGCAACGATCTTCTTATGGCCATGATTCAAAAGATGTTGAGTAGCCGTCTTGGCGCTTTTGCGATTGTCGATCATGACAGAATCAAACGGCGCATTACGAATTGGTTGGTCGAGTGTAACGACATTGAGGCCAGGGGGGACAATGTCTACAAAACTACTCTTAGGGCTTCCAATTGGTGAAATGATGAGACCGTCAATTTGACGCCGTATGAGACTCTCTACTCCTGAGCGTTCTACTTCTGGATCCCAGCCAGAACTAGCCAGGATGACGATGTAGCCGTTTGCGCGCGCAACTTCTTCAACGGCTTTGACGGCGTTCGATGTAAATGGGTCCGCAAGATTCTTGACGATCATGCCTATCGTCGCTGACCGGCGAGCTTTAAGTCCTCGTGCCAATTCATTCGGGCGGTAACCGAGACTAGACATGACATTACGAACCTTTGTCGCAGTCGCCCGGCGGACGGATACTTCCTGATTAAGAACGCGTGACGCAGTCTTCAGAGAAACGCCGGATACGCGGGCAACATCGACAAGCGTAATCGAGTTCGGATTTTTTGAGAGGGCCATGCAGATGCCTTATCGGGCAGACTTAGGATATGTTACGCGCCCCATATTTTCGTGGACGTTAATGGGGTTACTTCAAGATAAGGGTCGTCGATTCAAAAATAGACAACGTTGTCATTTATACTAATTTGAGTTGTGCAAGATTTGCCAATAGCCTTCCATTCTATTTCGACGAAGAGAGAATGAACGGCCAATGACGGATTTCCGGAGGCAACGGTCTAGATCACTCAAATTTGGACAAGGAGAATAATGAAACCCAGCACCTTGCATGGCTTCACCCTCGCATTCGGCTTTATGATCGCATCGGCCGCAGCTCAAACTAACTCGGCTCCAGCCACCCCCCATCTAGAGAAGCGCGGTGCTGCCACCCAATTGATTGTCAATGGTAAACCCTATCTGGTCCTAGGTGGAGAACTTCATAACTCGAGTTCATCGAACATTGAGTATGTTGATCCCATCCTGAGCAGGTTTTCCGCGACTAATCTCAACACAGTTTTAGCGGCTGTGAATTGGGATCTTCTCGAACCCGAAGAAGGTAAATTCGACTTCAGTCTTGTGGATGGTCTCATTCTGGCGTCGAGGCGTCATAATCTGCACGTTATTCTGCTGTGGTTCGGAAGTTGGAAGAATGGCGTATCCACGTATCCTCCTGCTTGGGTAAAGACGGATCTGAAGCGATTTCCCCGAGCCCAGAATAGAGATGGCAAGGGACTTGAAATTCTATCCACTTTGAGCGACGCAAATCGGGATGCTGATGCTCACGCCTTTGCGGCCCTTATGCGACATGTTCGCGAAGTGGACGGTGAAGCCCATACAGTCGTGATGATCCAAGTGGAGAACGAAGTAGGTGTTCTTACAGAGACTCGTGACCGATCGGCGACGGCTAACGAAGCCTTCCGTCGGCCAGTGCCGAAGGGCCTGATCGATTCTCTGCAGAAATACAAAGACACGTTGATACCAGGATTGCAGAAGAGATGGCGGTTGAACGGCTTCAAAACATCAGGTACATGGGAAGATATCTTCGGAATCAGCGACGAAACGGACGAGATATTTATGGCGTGGAATTATGCGCGCTATGTTGGAAGGGTTGTTGAGGCAGGAAAGGGTGAATATCCACTACCGATGTTTGTTAACACGTGGCTGGCCGACTGGCAGGAGTCGGCGCCTATGAAACCTGGCGACTACCCGAGCGGCGGTCCGACGCCACACATGCTGGACGTTTGGAGAGCAGGAGCTCCGCAGCTAGATATCCTTTCGCCGGATATCTACAACTACTTCTACGAGCGTGGTCCAGAGTATCACCGCATATGGAACCCCCTGTTTATTCCAGAAATGGGTAGGGACGCACACTTTGCCAGTGACATTTTCTATGCGATTGGCCAGGATAACGCTATCGGTGTCTCACCGTTTGGAATAGAGAGCGTACCACTCTTCCAAGAAGAGCTGAGCAAAACCTATGCGGCGCTCGCACAGATTACCCCAGCGGTTTTGGAAGGTCAGAGTAACGGCAAAATTGGAGCTGCGGTGCTCGACAAAGATCATCCAACGCAGGAACTTCGTGTTGGGGATTACACGCTACACTTGGGTATAGCGCGGCATTACACCTTCCCCACGCCCGATTATCCCGCCGGTATCTTTATTCAGCTGGGACCCGATGAATATCTCGTAGCTGGCCGAGGTTTGTCTGTCGGTTTTACCCCGAACACTCCAGGACTCCCCATAGCAGGCTTCATCAGTGTGGATGACGGCGCCTTTGTCAACGGTAATTGGGTCGCGGGTCGTCGGCTAAACGGAGATGAAATCCTATCTGGCAAAGGTTTGCGTCTGAGAGGGGACCGGTACATGATTCAGCACGTAAAACTCTATCGATATCGCTAGTAACTAATAGCCGAAGGTGCAAAGAAACTCGGCTATGACGATGAACCAAATATGTATGCAGAAGCCTCGCTGTGGACGATGGAAGGCAAAAGCTTTTATCCCAGCTATCAGCATGTGAGCGTTACACTCAACGAGTGACAATGAAGATTTTATTTGTACCCATCTTGGCGATCGCGCTGGCCACAAACGTCGCCGCGCAAGGCATCGAAGAGTTTCTCGGCCGTTGGGACATGACTGTTACCCCTGCCACCGGCAAGCCTTTTCCGCAATGGATGGAGCTTACCTATAACGGCTTAAAAATTGAAGGTCGCGTTCAGCCGAGGGGCGGCGCATGGCATCCGATCGCAGCCGCCCACATGGAGTTGGGCAAGCTGATCGTGGATGTAGGGCCAGCGGGTCCTGGTTCGGAGATCAACTGGGAACTCACGTCTCCCAGCGTAGGCAAGCTGACCGGCATAGAAAAGCGCGGAAACATCGACGGCCCCACGCTCGCTGGCGTGAAGGCGCCTTCGCTTGATCGGCCAATGCCGAAGCAGTGGACGAAGCCCATGCCCCTGTTCGACGGCAAAGATCTTAAAGGTTGGGAGCCGATAGGAAATGTCGACAACAACAAATGGGTGGCGCGCAATGGCGAGTTGGTGAATGACAATCCCGAAGTGCCCGGTCAGAGAACCCACGGGGCTGCCAACATCATGACGACCGAAAAGTTCGAGGACTTCAAACTGCATATTGAAGTGAACTGCCCGGAAGGCGGTAACAGCGGCATCTATATGCGCGGGCGCTATGAGTTACAGGTGGGCACCGAAGGCGGCAAGCTCCCGACGCATGAGATGGGCGCGATTTACAGTTATTATGCGCCGCCTGAGGGCTCCGGACTTGGTCTCGGAAAATGGACAACCTTTGATGTCACACTGGTCGGCAGACATGTAACGGTTCTGCGTGACGGCAAGATGTACCACGACAATGTCGAGATTCCTGGCCCAACCGGAGGTGCTCTTGACAGCAATGAGGCCGAGCCAGGGCCGTTCTATCTGCAGGGGGATCACCACGGCGTCATCGCTTACCGCAACATCACTATCTCCGTTCCGAAAAAGTAAGTTTCGCTTGGTAGACCGCTGCGCAGAACGGGCGACGTCGAGGTAGTTTATCAAGTAGACGATGCTTGGTTTGAGAAGCAAAAGGTTTTTTGCTGCAACAAGCTCGGAACTTGGTGAACGTGCTTGATCGACCGGGGGAACTTGTGGGACCGATAAACCGTTTATGCTATCCGGTAGAGCCCCTGAAAAGGCCGCAGTCTTGGGCGTTTGAGACTAAGTTCATTGTTCTTCGGAAGAGTTATGCAAAAGCATAACTTAGCTATGGGTTTGCTGAGGCGATGTCCTGCGGCCATTCGTCATTTGTGCGATGCCAGCTTGAATCCGGATTGTAGAGCTCCATGCTCTTTACAATATTGAGCGAATCGGACCCGAGGTCTTTCTGGTAGACAATTCCGTCATTGTTCACAATGAACGTCTTCACACCTGTTACACCATATTCTGCCGGGACAGCCACTAGTGCGAATCCGCCGATCATGACTCGTTCGATCACATAGTCCAATCGTCCCATCGGCGCTCCTCGACCCTGTCCCTTCAGGATTTTGAAGTAGTAACCGTGAAATCCAGGTCTGCCTCCTGAATAGGAATAGCCCTCAGCCAATGCTTTGGCTACTGCCTCGCCAATCGGGCCAGCGGATGAGCCGTCCGAGTTCTGCCAATACAGACCGTCCTGCTTGCCAGGGCTGCTAAGGATCTTCTGGGCGTATTGGTTGATGCCAGAATCGTCATGAATTTGCGACGCGTACTCTATTTGTGCTTCTACGAACCCGCGACAAACCTGAATAGCATCCAGTTCATTCGCTCCAATTCTTCGAAACAGGATTTCCTGTCGGCCTGACTTGGTATCGAAGTACCATTTCCCATTCTTCTTAACCAAGGGTACCGGTAGAGGCCATTCGTCTTGACCTACAATGATGGTCGCAAGATTAGGCTTGGATGGATCCTGCTTTACTGTGTGACTGACTTTAGCTTTCTCGGCAAATGCAAGGGCGTTGTTCTTGTCGCGGATCGGATCTACAGAGTCGATGAGGTCTTTGCCATCAGGCCCAAACATCGCCAGCAACTTCGGAACATCGTAGACTGTGGCGGCCTGGATGAACTCTTCCTCAGCTTGTTGCGGCGTTGCGAAGGCCTTTGGGCCTTGCGCGGTTGGCTGGTGTGCCGTATCTGCCTGTGCCTTAGCTGTCACCGGCAGAAGACACAAGCATGCACCCAACGCGAGAAGGGTGAGAGGATTCGGTCTGTCAAAGCGAAGTCGTCTGGATGTCATATTTTCCTCGATACCTTTATCTGCGTCGCCCGCCGCCGCCGCCGGACCGGCCGCCTCCGCCGCCACGGGAGCCCCCCATGCTGGAAGAGCCGCGCGAACTGCTTGCGCGAGCCTGGGAGCCACTCATGCCAGAAGAAGCGCCACCAAAGGCGCTGCGGTTGGTGGCGCTAGGATTCTGCGATACTTGCCGATTGCCGACGCGATCTGCGCTGCCGCTGCCGCCACGATTCATATCCCTGGTACCGGCGCTGGGACCTGTGCCACGGTTCGTCGTATCCCTCGTGCCAGCGCTAGGGCCTGCACCTCGGCTGGACGTATCGCGGCCCCCCGCAGGTTGCTGTCCAGCTTGTGCGCCTTGGTTCTGCCGTGCATTCGCTTGACGGTTGGACATTGAATCACCGCGAGCAGTACCACCATACTGATTCGCAGTGGCTCGATCGGAATAAGGCGCGCCGCCACGATGCTGCGGGTTATGTTGCCAACTACTATTACCCCGCGCAGGCTGATTCGATGGGCGGTTACCGTTGCCGACGTTTTGTCGGTTGCCGTTGCCAATGTTCTGTCTGTTGCTGTTGTTAACGAAGTTATTGTTGTGATTGATGTAGACGTTATTATTTCCACCACCCCATCCGCAACCATAACCCCAACCACCACCCCAAGCCGCGCCCATGGCTACACCTATGCCAAACGAAATCGCCATGCCGGCTGCGTAATATCCTGGCGGGGGATAGGCGATTGGAGGGTATGGATAGACCGGCGGTCCGTA
>Ga0163162_10006026_pt1 | contig 11733 bp, 8 predicted proteins | sample S55metaG_FD_115310 | JGI IMG/M metagenome (GOLD analysis project Ga0163162, IMG submission 115310) | Switchgrass rhizosphere microbial communities from Kellogg Biological Station, Michigan, USA - S5-5 metaG | ecosystem: Host-associated > Plants > Roots > Rhizosphere > Soil | place: USA: Michigan...
GAGGCCGGATGATCATCGGCACCGGCGCCAACGGCTCGCTACCGATCATGCCGGACGTCCTTGAGGAGGCTCGTCGTCGAGGCGTCGGCCTCACCGCCATCCCCACCAAGGAGGCTTGTCTGCTCATTGCAGACCTCGACCGGCGTGAGGTCCACGCCGTACTTCACGTCACCTGCTGACATGCTGGCCGCCGGTGAGCTTCTTCGACGTCGGCGTCTTTATCCGTGGACTTGAGCCAACCGCGATCATCCAAGGAGAGCACGTGTGAAGCTGCAGGACTTCCCCCGGTATCCGTTGATGTTCGGGCCGAGCCCGGTACACCTGCTCGATCGACTCACCCAGCACCTCGGCGGAGCAACCGTCTGGGCCAAGCGTGAGGACTGCAACTCGGGTCTCGCCTTCGGAGGCAACAAGATCCGCAAGCTCGAGTACCTCGTCCCCGATGCCCTCGCCAAGGGAGCCGACACGCTGGTCTCGATCGGGGGGATCCAGTCCAACCACACCCGCCAGGTCGCGGCCGTTGCGGCCAAGCTTGGCCTCAAGTGCCGCCTCGTCCAGGAGAAGTGGGTGGACTGGGATGACCCGGGCAATGATCGGGTGGGCAACATTTTGCTGTCACGGATCATGGGGGCTGACGTGCGCCTCGACCCGGCCGGCTTCGACATCGGTATCCGCAGCTCGTGGGAAGGAGCGCTGCGCGAGGTGGAGGAGGCGGGTGGCACCCCGTACGGCATCCCTGCCGGTGCGTCCGAGCACCCGCTCGGAGGACTTGGCTTCGCCAACTGGGCCTTTGAGGTCGCGGAGCAGGAGCAGCAGTTGGGTGTCTTCTTCGACACGATCATCGTTTGCACGGTGACCGGCTCCACCCATGCGGGAATGATCGCCGGCTTCGCCGCCCTGGAAGAGCAGACGAAGGGTCGCCCTCGAAGAGTCCTCGGTATCGATGCGTCCGCGACGATCGAGAAGACTCGCGACCAGGTTGCCCGAATCGCGCGTAACACAGGCAAGCTGATCGAGCTCGCCCGGGATGTGAGCGACGATGAGATCATCCTTCTCGAGGGTTGGGCCGGGGACTTCTACGGCATCCCGGTCGAGTCGACGATTGAGGCGATCAGGCTGAGCGGCTCGCTCGAGGGCATGATCATCGATCCTGTGTACGAGGGGAAATCCATGGCTGGCCTGATCGATCTGGTCAGCTCCGGCGAGATCCCCAAGGAATCCACAGTGCTCTATGCCCACCTGGGCGGGCAGCCGGCGCTCAATGCCTACGCCGGGATATTCGACTGAGCCAGGAACCCCAACCGACGTCCCCACCTTGTTGTGGTCACCACTCGGAATCCGCCCGGCCTGTCATTCAGCAGATCCATCCCCAACCAGATGTGCTCGCCAGCGTGCAGCTGGAGGACCAGGACGGCGCTCGCGTGACATTCTCGGAGTTCTTCACATGGAAGCCCTCTGTGCTCGCGTTCTTCTATACGCGCTGCGACAACCCCAACAAGTGCTCCCTCACAATCACCAAGCTGGGACGGTTGCAACGGCAGCTCGCCGAGCTCGGGCTGGACGGCCAGATCCAGACGGCGGCGATCACCTACGACCCCGAGTTTGACCTCCCGCTCCGCTTGAGGGCCTACGGGGAAAATCGAGCGTTCGTCTTCGATCCCTCCAACCGCTTTTTCCGAACCACAGGAGGACTGTCGGCGCTGGAAGACTGCTTCGAGCTCGGCGTCAGCTTCAGCGGCACCTTGGTCAACAGACACCGGATCGAGCTGTTCCTGTTGGACCAGCGGGGTCGGGTGGCTGGAGCGTGCACCCGACTGCAGTGGGAAGTTGAAGATGTTCTCGCTCAGGCGGTGCGCCTCGCGCAACCCTCTCCTCGACTTCACGCTCCTACACCGGGCCCACCTCCCACTGAATCGGCTCGCTCGGCTGATACGAGCAACGCACCCCCAAAGCGATCGCAGAGCTGAAATGCGAGCCGAGAGCGGGGTGGGCAAAGGCGATCCGGGACAGGGCGTCGTGGATCCGGGCCGAGACGGTCTTGCGCGCCCGTTCGACTTCGTCGTCAAGTCTTCGATCCCGACCGTGCAGACCGGCAGCTGCTGACAGCTCGCGGCTCAGCACTTCGAGCTCCTTGCCGGCTGCCTCCGAGGCGCTGGCATCACCGTTACGGTCGGCCTGCTCGATGATCTCCCGAAGCTGCTTACCCCGACGCCGGTATTGTCGCTTCGCGGTAACAGGGCCGGCGATTCCGCCGCCGACGAGGGCCTTGTGGATGCGCGTCATGGTGCTTCCTTCCAAAGTAATAACGGTCACTGTTGGCGGCCTGCGTGCGTCGAAGAGGCGGTACGCCGGTAGGCGAGCCAGCCCAGGGTCGCGAACCAGCCCATGATGTCTACGAACAGCAGCCGCTGAGTCAGCCCTGCGACGCCGCGCCCCGCGGCGACAGCGGACTGATCGAACGAGAGGGTGTAGAGGACGAACAGCACCAGCGTCAGCGGCGCCGCGACAAGCAGCCCGTTGCCAAACCGGTGCCACCCGCGCAGGCCTCGCAGATGCAGTCCCGTGATCAGGAAGCTGATCACTGGAGTCGCCAGTATCAGCATCGCGCCGAGTAGGTGCATCGCCGGGCTCTCGAGGGTGAACAGGCCAATGATGATCAAGCCCACCGGTGACAGCGCCAGCAAGATCGAACTGGCCATCCGCACGACGGGTCGTCCCCCGGCAGGCAGCGTGAAGACCACACCGATCACGCCAGCCAGCAGTAGCAAGCCGCTGATCACGAACACCGAGTTCATGTAGGGAGCAGTCTCGCCCAGTCCGAGGCCACTGATCGGCTGGGTGATCGCAGAGTACGGCGAGATCCAGATCCCGGAGATGGTGTAACCAGGGCTAACGGCGCCGAGGATGAGCCAGCCCGCGGTGAAGAGGACCGGCCCGGCGACGGCGCCTAGCGATAGCCATTTCAGCCACCGCGAGTTTGCGGCGCTTCCGGTTGAGTCGGGCAGGTGCTTCAGGGTTTGGGTAGTAGTCATAGGGAGATAGTAACCTCACTACTAGTGTTAGTACAACTAATATTAAGAAAACTAGTGTATGGTTCTGCACGTGATGTCGAACGTACGACGGTCCGCACTGGCCCTGGCGATCCTTGGGCTGCTCGAGGACGGCCCGCTGCACCCCTACGGCATGCAGCAGCTGATCAAGCGGTGGCACAAGGATGAGGTGGTCAATGTCGGCCAGCGGGCCACGTTGTACAAAGTGATCAACCGACTCAGCGATGCGGGGTTGATCAAGTCCTCGGGCACCACCCGCGACCATTTGTATCCCGAGCGGACCAGCTATGAGCTGACCGAGGCGGGGCGCGCGATACGTCAGCAATGGATGGCTGAGGTGCTGTCCACACCTCGCAATGAGTTTCCTGAGTTCCCGGCGGGGTTGTCCTTTATCCCGCTGGTGACGCCGGAGTCCGCACGTGAGCTGCTCCAAACCCGGCGAGAGCACCTGGTGCAGCGGCTGGCCGAGCGCGATGCGTTGGTCGCTGGTGCCGGCTTCCCGCTGCCGCGCGCCACCATGCTGGAGACCGAGTACCTGCACGCCACCACCGAGGCGGAAATCCGCTGGCTTGACTCGGTCCTCGCCGGACTGGACGACGGCTCGATCTCGTGGAGTCGGCGAGAAATGCGGGAAGCCGACGCCAAGCTACCGGTTTGACGGGCTTGTCAGTGGGTTGCCCTAAGGTGAATGTATGTTCGATTCAGCCGAGGACTTACCCGCAGTAAGTCCGGCAGTAAGTACTGCCCGTCTGGCCGGGCTGATCGAGCAGAATCATGCCGAGCTGGTGTCTGCGGAATGCCGGATGCTGCAGCTCGCCTGTGCGTGGGCTGACGCTCATTATCTGGACTCGAGTGGCGAGGACTACCAACCGCTGATCCGACGCGCCTGTGCGTGGGGTGGTGAGGGGACGCCTGAGGTGTCGGAGTATTGCGCCGCCGAGCTGGGCGCGCTGCAGGGCACCGGAATGATGGCGGCTCGAGTTCTGATCGCCGACGCATTGGATCTACGGCATCGGCTGCCGCGGTTGTGGGGTCGAGTGCTGACCGGTGGCGTGCGGGCTTGGCAGGCTCGCAAGATCGCCGAGCAGACTAGGGCCTTGTCGTGGGAAGCGTGCGCCGATGTTGATCATGCCCTCAGCGACTTCGTGGGGATGATGCCCTGGCCGCGGTTCGCCAAGATCTTGTCCGCGACAATCCTCGAGGCCGACCCCGCGCTGGCCGCAGAGCGTGCTGTGCGGGCTCGTACCACCCAGGATGTGTTCAGCTTCGACTCCGAGTACGGGTTGAAGACCATCGTGGCCAAGGCGGTGGCGGGCGACGCCATCTGGTTCCTGGCGACTGTAAACAGGATCGCCGAGATCCTGGCCGCCCGGGGCGACGCCGATCCGGTGGGGACGCGACGGGCTCGCGCGCTTGGGATTCTGGCCCAGCCGGCGGAGGCGCTGCGGCTGCTGATCGAGCACCAGCACGACCGCGCTGATCAGCGAAACGAACCCACCGGACAGGCAGCGGCCGACGCCTCGTCCGATGGCGCACCCGGACTCGAGCCGCACGCCTCGTCTGAAGGCGCACTCGGATGTGAGTCCGAATCGGATTGGGAAACCGATGATCATCAGTCATTGTCGATGGCAGTGCCACCGGCGTTTGACGCAGCGGCCGCGCGGCCGCGGGTTGTGCTCCACTTCCATCTTTCTGAGGCGGCTCTGCGTACCGGTCACGCGATGATCCGGCCCGAGGAGGGCGGACCGGTGACGCTTGAGGAGCTGCTGGAGTTTCTGGGCCGTACGGGGTGTCACGTGCGCATCCAACCGGTGCTGGATCCGACCGAGATAGCACCGATTGACGGTTACGAGGTGCCGCAGCGACTCCGGGCGGCGGTCAGAGTCCGGCAGATCGCCGATGTCTTCCCATTCGGGACCTGTGTCAGCCCGAAGATGGATCTGGACCACACGGAGCGGTACGTGCCCATGGACTACGGCGGCCCGCCGGGTCAGACGCGGCTGGGCAACCTTGGCCCGATGGGCCGCCCTGGTCACCGGGCAGTCACGCACGGCGGTTGGAAGAAGCGCCAGCCTGAATCCGGATACTTCGTGCACCGCTCGCCCTACGGGTTCGTCTACCTGGTCACCAACCAGGGCACCCTCGCGCTTGGTCGCACTGACTTCAGCGCTGCGGTCTGGGAGGCTTCCGCGCCGAGGAATGAAATCTCAGAGGCCAGATGCCATCTCCCCCCAGATGTCCTCCAGATATCGGTCCGCATCCCGTAGCCCCTGGAGCCACTCGTCTGCTGAGGGATCTGCCCCATTGGTCTTGGCCCGGTAGATGTCCAGCAGAGCAGCGCGGACACCCGGCGCCATAGTGTTGGCATTGCCGCAGACGTAGATCACTGCACCGCCCTCGATCAGATTCCACACGTGATCGCGTTCGCGCTCGATGAGGTGCTGGACGAACGTTCGCGGCTCGCCCGGCTCACGCGAGAAGGCGACCTCCAGTTTTGTGACCCCCGCCTCCTCGAAGGCTTTCAGCTCGTCGGCGTAGAGCATGTCACCCCTCGCATTTCGGCAGCCGTAGAACAGCATTGATTCCCCGATGGGGACTCCCTTCTCTTTGAGGTCGGCCCGCTCCTGTAGGAAGCCGCGGAAGGGTGCCATCCCGGTGCCCGCTCCGACCATGATCATCGGGACATGCGGATTGGCAGGCGGCCGGAAGGGAATGGTCGGCTTGCGGACGAAGGTGAACTGCGTGCTGTTCTCCATGCTGCTCGCCAGGTGGTTGGAGGCAACCCCGTTGAAGTACCCGTCGCCGCCGCGGGCGGGACCATGCAGCACACCGACCGTGAGGTCACACCTGCTGGTCACTACCGGGGAAGACGAGATGGAGTAGTAGCGAGGCCGCATGGGTGGCAGCAGCTCCAGGTAGACGTTGAACGGCAAGTTGCAGCTGGGGAAGTCGTCCAACAGTTCGAGCACCGACCGCCGACGGGCCGCCACCCGCTCGCGGTAGGCCTGCCGTCCTGCCTCGTCGAGCCCGGACATGGTTTGCAGCTGGGCCGCTTCATCGGGGTCCGTCGCGTACCGTGCAAGCACGGCAAGATCACTGCGACTGGCGACATCCTGCAACTCGACGCAGGCGCCGAGGATACCGAGCAGCGGCGCGGGTTCTCCCAGCGGCAGGTGGGTGTACGTCCCGCCTCCGGTTGGATCGATCGTGATGTACGTGCCGGCGTCGAGACCGAACCGAGCCATCACCCGTCGGATGAGGTCGACGTTATTGCGAGGGAGCACGCCGAGATGATCACCGGTCTGGTACTCCATTCCGGCTGGCAACTCCAGCTCGATATGTCGGGCCGATCGCGAGTCGGCCGGGGACTGACCATTCCGGAGCAGCTCCCGGTTGACGACCAGGATGGAGGGATGAGCCCGGTACGACATCACCACCGGGTTTGTCGTTTGCTTGTTCTCCATCGTCAGGCGTAGCCGAGGTTCGGTGCTGGATGCCGCGGTGGCCTCGGAAGCGAGTCCGAGGTCGTCGGCGAGCGATGACCACAGGCCCTGGTACCACTCGGAGAACTGACCGTCGAAATCAGAACGAGCGTCGCCCTCGCCGCGCGCATGGACCCGCCGGGCGCCGTGGGCCTCGAGCTGCGTATCGATCAATGTGGGTACGGCCTGATACGTCGAAGCCCAGTCCATATTGCCGCACCCGAAGACCGAAAAAGCCAAACCGGCTCCGGCATCCGAGGGCGTTGCGGAATTGGTGATCCAACGGCAGAAGCGCTCGGCATTGTCCGGCGGCTGGCCGTTGTAGGAGGCGCAGACGACGACCAGCGCTCCCTCGTGCGGCAGGTCGCCCGTGTGATCATCTAGAGGGCCCAACGTAACGGCGTAACCACGGTCGGAGCCATCCTGCGCAATTCGACTCGCAATCCCCTCAGCTGTCCCCAGGTTGGAACCGAACAGCACCATCAGCGCTGTGTTGTGCCCATCCACGTTGACCGACGGGCGCGGCGCGGGTTCCGGTGCCGACACGGTCGACGGAGTGGTGGCCCGAGGTGTGGCTCCAGGTGTCCGGCCGGTACGGAGCCGGACGCCGATCTTCAGGCCCTCTGGCTTGATCGTGAGGGTCTCTTTGATCTTGAGCTGATAGTTCAGTGGATCAGTGAAGTCGAAGCGTTGCAGGAGCATGCCGAGCACTAGCACTGCCTCCTGCAGGGCGAACTGACGCCCGATGCAGGCCCGTTGGCCCGAACCGAACGGTTTGTACGCATTGGCCGGCAAGCTAGCCCGCGTCTCCGGCTTGAAATGATCGGGATTGAACTCTTCGGCGTCGTCACCCCAGATTGACTTGTCACGGTGCAGCATGATCGTCAGCGCAGTGATCGATGCACCCTTCGGCAGTAGGTATCCGCCGACCATCGCATCCTCGTACGGATAGCGGGTGAACGCCGCCGCCGTCGGCCACAACCGCAAGCATTCGCTAAGGATCTGGTTGACGTAGGTGAGCCCCTGAATCTGCTGGAACGTAGGGAGGACCGAGGGATCCGTGCCCAGCACCCGATCGACCTCCTCCTGGGCGCGGGCCACCACCTCGGGATGGTTGATCAGATAGCTAATCGCAAAGGACAACAGGCCACTAGTGGTCTCATGCCCGGCCACTAAGAAGGTAATGCACTGCGCGACGACGTTGTCATCACTCAGCTTTTCGCCGGTGCGCTTATCCACACCGGTGAGCATGTAGCTCAGCAGATCTCGGTGATCTTCGACGTTGCCGCTGCGGCGGCGCTCATCAATGATCTTTTGGACTTCGTCCTCCATGTACCGATAGCTCTCCTGGAGCCGACGGGTGGCTCGTCGCCGCAGTTTTTGTTGGACGGGTACTTGCCTGGCCCGAGTCTGGCTCTCGGTGAGCATCAGCATCATGGCGCTGACGAACGGGTGCTGGGTATCGCGATAGAAAGAGTTGAATCGATAGCTGAAGCCGCACAGCGCAATGGTGTCCAAAGTCAGGCGTGTCGTATCGGCTGTCACGTCGACCAATTCGCCGGGATTCAACCGCTCCCACTTCTGCATCAGCTGGGAGGCGATGTCATTCATCATGGGCACGTAGTCGCGCATTGCCTGCATGCTGAAGTTGGGCAGCAAAATGTTGTGCGCCTTCGACCAGTTCGGATCATCGGTGTCGGAGGTGAACAATCCAGCACTCCGGCCGAAGCTCCGCACCGCCTTCTGACCGTCCCCGACCAGCTTGTCGAACCGCTCGTCGTCGCAGAGATCATCGATCATCGGCAGCCCGGAGGCAATAAATCGATCTCCGACTGGAGTGCGCAAGCGAATCATCGGACCGTACTCGCGCACAAACTGCATCAACGTCACGATGGTGCGCTCGGGGGGCACGTCGAACATATTGCCGACGATCGGCTTGCCCTCCGGGCCAGGAATATCGTCAACCGTCAACGGAGTGGTCGTGCGGTTCCCGACACCCTGCGATGTGGTCATGTGGAATCCCTTTCAGATGCGGCCGGCTCGGCGACCCGACCGGCCCGGATGAACACCACCAGGGCGATGATCACGACCCAGGTGGGGAGAAGGAGCACAACCACCGGATGCAGCGTCGTGCTCACCAGCAAGAAGATCGCCAACAAGTAACTCACCACGCCCAGCCAGGTAGGCATGATCTTGGTTTGGCGGAGCAAAGTTGTCGTAGTCAGCGCATACATGCCGGCACCGCGGATCGCGTAGACAAAAACCATGCCGTAGCCGACCGCCAACACACCCCGGATAAAGTCAGCCGACGGCAACGGCGCACTCGTCAGATCCTTCAAGAGCGCAACCGAACCGGCCGATGCCATACCCGCAAAGAGCAAGACGACGAAGAGGACGCCAGACACCAACTGCAATCCGTACGGAATGGGGGACGGTACCGGCGTAGACGATCTGATCAGCAGCCGGGTGGCGTGGGCGTGCCAGAGGAAGATGATGCCGGCGAACGGAACGAGATAAAGACCCACGGTGACGAGCAACGTGCTACTGCTGGTGTAGAAGGCGGTGATCTCTGCATCCGATGCTGTCAGCCTCGGCGTCGTGTAGATGAAGACCACCGAAAGCACAAACAGGGCAGAGAAGAGGATGCCCGACAGCGCCGTCAGCCGGGCAAGCCGTACCGTATCCGATGCTGCAACGCGACGCCGGCTCATGCGACTGCCTGTTCGCGGCGTGTTGGGAGAAGAGGCATCTGGGGGTGGCGCCTGATCTTGCGTGACCGGTGGCTCGGCCATGATCGTCAGCCGCCCCAGATGTCTTCCAGGAACCGGCCCTCGGCCCGCAGTCCAGCTAGCCAGTTGTTGCCGTCCATCGCGGAGGAAGAGTTCATCTGGAAGACCTGGATGAGCGCGGTGCGGACGCCGGGCGCCATGGTGTTGGCGTTGCCGCAGACGTAAATATTGGCGCGCTGATTATCGAGGAGATCCCATACCTCGTCCGCGCGCTCGATGATCGCATCCTGGACGTAGCGTCGCTGAGCATTGCCCTCGCGGGAGAACACGGCGTCAACTTTGACCACGCCGTCCGCCTCGTAGCGGCGCAGTTCGTCTTCGTAGAGGTAGTCGTCCTCGGACGTGCGGCAACCGAAGAACAACAGCGAGGTAGCGACCGGCACACCTTGAGCACGCTGTGCGGCCCGTTCCTGCAGGAAGCCGCGGAAGGGGGCGAGCCCGGTTCCAGCTCCGATCATGATCATCGGCAGATGCGGATCGTCCGGTGGCCGGAAGGCGATGGTCGGTTCGCGGACAAAAGCGAAAACCGTGCTGTTCGGGGCATTCGATTCCAGGTAGCTCGAGCACACTCCAGCGAACTCACCGGCTCCGGAGCGCGCCGGCCCGCGCAACACCCCGGTAGTAATGCTGGCCTTATTGGGGCTGACCATCGGTGATGAAGAGATGGAGTAGTAGCGGGGGCGTAGCGGTGGCAAACGGTCGAGGAATACCTCAAACGGCATGTCGCAGGCCGGGTAGTCCTCGAGCAAGTCGAGCAAGGAACGGCTACGGCTCAGCACCTCATTACGGAATCTCGTCTGTGAGTCATCGTCGGAACCGATGAGACCCTCGAGCGATGCCCGTTGCTCGGGGTCATCGGTGTAGCGCAGCATCGCCTCGATATCGCTCCGGGTTGCCGGATCCTGAAGCTCAACGCAACTGCCGAGCACGCCGAGCAGCGGTGCCGGCTCGTCGGTGGGCAGATGGGTATGGCTTCCTCGGTTCGGGATGATCGTGAGGTAGGAACCCGCGTCCAGACCGAAGTGCAGCATGACGCGCCGGATGAGATTGATGTTGTTGCGCGGCAGTACCCCGAGATGATCGCCTGCCTTGTATTGCATGCCTGAGGGCAGAGCTACCTCGAGGTGTCGAGTCGAGCGGTCGGCGCCGGCGCCCAGCAACTCCTGATTGTCACGCACCACCGCAGCCTGGGCGTGATAGGACATGATGACCGGATTGGTGACCTGCCGATTCGTCACGGTGATGGCGAGTCTGGGCTGGCTCTCATCTGTCTCGTGTTGCGCATCCACTCCGAGAGCGGTGCCAATGTCCCGCCACAAAGTGTCGTGCCAGTTGCGATATGCGGCATCGAAATCGCCGCGTGCGTCACCGGCGCCCCGTGGGTGGATACGGGTGGCACCATGCTGCTCGAGTCCGGCATCGAGTTGTGTCGGTACCGCCTGATACGTCGTCGCCCACTCGGTGTTGCCACAGCCGAAGACGGTGTACGACAAGTCCTCAAATGTCGTTGACTCGGCCTGGTTGAGCGAGTGGTGGAACTTGACGGCATTGTCCGGTGGCAGTCCGTTATATGAGGAGCAGACCAGAATCGCCGCTTTCGCAGGCAGTTGCTGGACGTAGTCGTCCAAGGGACCCAGCGTCACGTCGTAGCCACGTTCGCTGCCCTCTTGCGCGAGGCGATTGGCGATGCCCTCCGCTGTCCCGAGGTTCGACCCGAACAAAACCGCCAGCGGCGTATGGTGCGCATTGCTGACGCTTGGCCGGGGCTTGGCTTGCGCTTCGGAGGAGACGGTGAGCGGCTGGGCTTTGTCGATTGGCCGATCAGTACGGCGCTTGACCTGGATGTAGAGGTCAGCGGGTTTGACGGTCAGAGTCACCTTGGTGTGCAGCCGATAGTTCGGGTCCTTGATCAACTCGAACCGCTGCAGCAGCATGCCCAGTACCAGGACCGCCTCCTGCAGGGCGAACTGCCGCCCGATGCAGGCCCGTTGCCCGGTGCCGAATGGCTTGTACGCGTTCGGAGGGATCGTGCTCATCCGCTCCGGCGTGGTGTGGTCGGGATTGAACTCCTCGGCGTCCTCGCCCCAAATCGATTGGTCACGATGCAACATCGGAGAAAAGACCATCATCGCCAGGTCCTTCGGAATCGCGTAGCGCCCGCCACCGATCACGGTGTCCTCCTTCGCGTGGCGCCTGAAACCCGCCGCCGTCGGCCACAGCCGCAGCGCCTCATCAAGAACCTGGCGTACATAAGTCAGCTCATGCAGCTGATCAAAGGTCGGCTGCAGAGTGCCGCCGAGCACTCGATCAACCTCCTCACGCGCTCGGTCGAGGTATTCCGGATGCTCGAGCAGGAAGTAGGTGGCGAACGACAGGAGTCCACTGGTCGTCTCGTGGCCGGCGATCAAGAAC
>Ga0163162_10006028_pt1 | contig 11731 bp, 9 predicted proteins | sample S55metaG_FD_115310 | JGI IMG/M metagenome (GOLD analysis project Ga0163162, IMG submission 115310) | Switchgrass rhizosphere microbial communities from Kellogg Biological Station, Michigan, USA - S5-5 metaG | ecosystem: Host-associated > Plants > Roots > Rhizosphere > Soil | place: USA: Michigan...
AAAGTGCGCCGACCATCCCGTCTCGATGCGCCCTCCTGGCTTTGGTCCAGTGTCGTCGAGCTCGCCTCGATTCACGAAGCCGCATACTTACAGCATTGCAGAGCGTACGCCCTTGCGTAACGCCGTGCGCTATGCCACGGGAGTCGTCGCTCTCGACGAGCGGCGCGATGTAAGTGAGCTCAAGTCGGCCGCGCGAGAGGATCGCGGATTATATTTCAAATCGCGCCGGGAGCCGATCTCCCCCCCGCGTGCGGCGAAGCCCGCGTACCCCAAAGCCCGCATCCGTTTCAATCACAGTCCCCGTCAACAGCCTCCCGTCGGTCCGTGATGCCAGCAACACATATGCGCCGGCGTGATCGACCGCTTCCGCCCGAATCGAGAGAGGCGTGATAGCTTCAATGGCTGCGTCCACCTCCCTCGAATCGTAGTCGGTTGGTGTGGGACCAAACGCTGGAGCCCACCGGATTGGCGTCCTTGTGGCGCCCGCAGCAACACCATTCACGCGCACGACCGGAGCAAGTTCGTGCGCCAGCTGACGCATGGCCCCGAGGGCAGCGTGCTTGCTCGCGACATACATCACGCCCCCGCCATCGGGGCAGAGTGAACTGATGGACAAGGTAAATATCATGCAGCCCCGTGAGCGCACGAGATCCCGCAGGCTAGCGCGCGCTCCCAGAAGCAAGCCGCGTACGTTCACATCAAATATTTGTTGATGACCCACGAAAATGTTATCGAGCGACAGGTCCGCGAACTCTCGAAACCCATCGAAAATTCCGGCGTTGCCCACAAAGATGTCGAGTTTCCCGAACGCATCGGTGGTTGCCTTCACGGCGCGCTCGTTGCCCTCGGGAGTGGAAACATTGGCAACTACGGTGACGACCTCAGCGCCAAATCTGCTCCGCACCATCTCCAAGGCGGCCTGATTAAGGTCAGCAACACCAACTCGACATCCCTCGCTGATGAAGCGTGCAACGACTGCAAGGCCAATTCCACTGGCACCGCCAGTTACAAGCGCGACCTCCCCTGCCAGCTGGCTCATGTGAAACTCGCTGCGCACCGGTATTTCTGCACGTCCGGCTTTCCAATTGCAAACTTTGCCACCGCTTGAAAGAACGTCTTAGCGTCCGGTCGCTTAAGGGCAACGGTATGAGCTTCGGGCGACGTCCAGGTGATAATGGCCGCCAACTCATTGCCACCCTCACTCAGCAGCACCTCTACCGATCGGCACGCCGGCGCGCCGAGATAGCCGGCGCGCGCCCGGTCAAGCGCGCTAATTAGATCCTGCGCGTGGGCGGCCTCCAAAGAAATCCGGACTATCTCTACCTCCAGTGACATGAGGCTCCTCCGATTCTTTGGAATTTACAGTCGATGTCGTCGTCAATCAGCTGCCGTACTGTCGCCGAGGGAGCAAGCACAGACTTGGATGCAGCCGCAACCAACTCGAATCCATGGCCATGCTCCACCGCCTGATGTCAGTCGAAGCGATACTCCATTGTGACTCCGGCCGTGCGCTTCGCGCCGTGAACGGAAATGTCGAATCCGAAGTTACTCAGATCCAAAGCGTCAGTAGAGTATTCCTTACCGGTAGCGTTTCTCAGCCACGCGCTGATGTTCCAGTTCTTGCGAATATTTTCCAAGCGTAGGGCCAGATTTAATAGGCCGTAAGCACCCTGAGACAATATCGGATTATTCGACGAGTCATAATAAGTGGTGGTGTTGTAGACATACTCCGCACGTGGGACGAGTCGGTATGCATCGCCTAAGTTGAACGTGTATTCTGCCACAGCGTTGACGTGAAACTCGGGTGCCCCGACCAACTTATTACCTGAGTAGTCGATTGCCGGCGTACCGGCCGCAGGGTCCTCCTGCTGGACGACGTAATCTTTGTACTTTGCATCAAGATAGGACATGCCCAATTCGATGTCGAGACCGTGACCAGGACGTGCATGGAGCTCCAGCTCGACGCCCTTAATCGTGGCCGATGCCGCGTTGTCCAAAAACGCCGTCGGCACTCCCGTATTAGGGTCCGGTACAAAACGAAAGACCTGCAGATTCTTATAGTCGTTGTAAAAGAGGGCCAGATTGGCAAGCAATCGATTACCAAACCACTGTGTTTTTGCTCCCATTTCGTACGCGTTTACGTACTCCGGATTTACAGCGCGCACGGCATCCGCATCGAAAAACGGCGAGCCGTTGTACGCACCGCTCTTGAACCCCCGGTTGAAGCTGGCATACAACATCGCCGCCTTACTCGGGCTATATTGAATAGACGCGTTCCCGGTTACGTCACTCCACGTGTTCTCGTGCCCGACGTCAATGAGCGGAATGATCCCAATCGTCGCGCTCTCATCCTGGAAGGTGTGATAGTCGATCGACTTGTGATCCTGCGTCCAACGTGCCCCCAGCGTTGCCTTCCATGCGGGCGAGAATTCATAGGTTCCCGATGCGAACACCGCAAAACTACGGGTCGGCTGCGTCCAGTGCTGCACGTAGTAGGCCGGGGCAGTCGGATCGTTCGGATCGGGCGGCTGCCCAAACAACGTGCGCGCGAAGTGCGCAATATCGAACGTGTTGTTTGAGGTGATGAAGTCGCGGTAGAAATAGACTCCCGTGATCCACGACAGCGGCCCCTGCCCTTGGGACGCGAGTCGTACCTCTTCGCTTGCCATCCAGCTCTTGTCCGCGTACACGACGTTCACGTAATCAAGCGGACTTGCATCGGAGTCGTAGCGCGTGTATGCGTCTACCGTTTCGTACGCCGTGACAGTAGTAAGCAACGCGAAGCCGAGATTGATCTCACCGATGACAGAGCTCCCGAAGCTGTCGACGCGCTCTGCTTGGCGCAAGTCCCATTTCCCTGCCCACCAATCATCCGTTTCACGGTATGGTGGGGTAACGCCGATCAGAGGAAGCACGGGGTCCGGATACAGCCCGTTATCAAGAGGGATGAAATGGTAGCGCGGTCCATCGCCATCGTAGCGTGCGACGTGCATGTTCAGAGTCCAAGTCTGATTGTCGGTCGGCTTCCATCGTAGAATATCGCGCAGCGCAGAGCTGGTGTTGCCACCCACGTGCGTGCCGTACCAAAGATTGATCGTGTCCCCTTGGGAATGCCGGAAGTTGCCTGCAAGGCGCGTAGAGAGACTTTCGGTCAATCCAAACTGTACTGCGGCTTCTGCATCGCGCTCGTCATATTGGCCCAAACTCACGCTGACATCTCCCCCAAACGTTCCGTCCGGCTGATGAGAGATGAAGTTGATGGCGCCGCCCGTCGTGTTGCGCCCGTAAAGTGTTCCTTGGGGGCCGCGCAGGACCTCTACTCGCTCCAAATCGAACATCTGAAACAACTGACCAGAGGGAAGACCCTGGTATACCTGATCGGTGTAGAAGCCGACCGCATTTGACGCCGTCGCGTTGAAATCGTTATTTCCGACGCCCCGCAGGAAGACGTTGGGCTTGCTCTCGCCTTGCGTCCCCTTGATCTCAAGGCTCGGGGTTTGTGATGCAAGCTCGGTCGGAACAGCAAAGCGAAACCTGTCAAGCTCCTCCTGCGTAAAGGCAGTAACCGCGACAGGGACTGTTTGCAAGTCCTCGGCGCGATGCTGAGCAGTCACTACGACTTCCTGCAACACGTCCGGCTTCGGTTCTTCAGCAAAACAGCTTCCGGCGCCCGCAACTAACACGCTTATGAAGATCAGCACCGTCCGGTGAGCCCTCTCGCCGACCGCCCTCAGGTAATTCGAGGGAAAATAGTGATTCGAGCGCCGGCGACCTTTGATGCTGGACACTTTCTATTCCTCTCTATCGAGATAACGCCTCGCATTGGCCAACACCGGTGGGCAATTCCCGCCCGGTTGTACGATAACAAGAGAAGTCCGTCGTACTTTGTTCGTAGCCCCCACCGGTGAATATTGTCGGACACTTTGTTCGGCAATCACAAGAGGCAAATCATGCAGTCTGAGGGGCAGGTCGCCGAACCGTCGACATGGCAGCCCTAAACCTTTAATCTTAGGAGATTAGAGGAGCTTCCGGTCAGCGCGCCGAACATCAAATTTGAGCGGTACGGATTTTGAGGCTAAGAGCCTGCCAGGGGAGCGGGCATCTACTGTCTGACAATCTACTTTACTCCCGGTATCGCTTGGAATAGTCTGCCCCGAGTTGTCTGGGGTCACGCTCCTTTGCACTCAGAGTGGATCGCTTGGCCGCGGGGTCCGGGCATGCTGCCTCTGCCCAGCAAGTATGTGCCGCGCTTGATGGAGTTCGATCCATGGCGAAATTTCAGGTGAACGGCAAGAGCGTTGACACCGACGGCGTCCCGGCGGACACACCACTCCTGTGGCTGATCCGCGAACGGCTGCAGCTCACCGGCACCAAGTATGGCTGTGGAGTCGGCCTGTGCGGAGCCTGCACGCTTCATCTCAACGGGGAGGCAATACGCTCGTGCTTGACACCGGTGTCGGCAGCCGACGGCGGGCACGTGACCACCATTGAAGGCCTGTCGCCAGATAACAGCCATCCTGTGCAACGCGCTTGGATCGCTGAACAGGTGCCCCAGTGCGGCTACTGTCAGTCGGGGCAGATCATGCAGGCCGCTGCTTTACTCGCACGTAACCCCGTCCCGTCGGACGCAGAGATTACGCGTGCCATGGAGGGGAACCTCTGTCGCTGCGGGACCTATCAACGCATTAAGCGTGCAATTCGTCTTGCATCGGGGTCCGCTCGATGAGTTCTGATGTGCTGACCACACACAGCACTTCCCGACGCCAGTTTTTGATTCGCTCGGGTGCAGCAAGCTGCGGGGTAGCGCTTGTCCTTGCGGGATGTGGAAAACATAATTCGACCGCCCCGCGAATCGATGGGGTTGCGACAAACCTGGCAGCCAATTTGTGGGTAACGCTGTATCCCGACGGCAGCATCGAAATCACCGCGCCGGGAATTGAACTCGGACAAGGGGCCGCGACTGCTCTACCACGCCTAGTTGCAGAGGAGCTGGACGCCGACTGGTCGAAAGTGCGTGTGACGCCTGCACCATCCGAGGAGAAAAAGTACGGTAATCCGATGTTCTGGGACATGCAGATCACCGCCGGATCGCGCACCGTGCAGGGGTATTTTGACGTACTGCGACTTGCGGGAGCTCAGGCACGCTACATCCTTCTGACTGAAGCCGCTCGCAGATGGAAGGTGCCGATACAGGAACTAAGGACCGCATCGAGTACCGTGATCCATCATCAGTCCGGCAAGACGGTCACCTACGGTGAACTGGTTCTAACGGCAGTAGTCCCGAAGGTGCTTCCTAATTTCGTTGCGCCGGATGATCAGCCCCAGCTGCCAGACGACTTCTTTGGCGAGCCTCCGCCATCTCCCGTTGCGCCCGATCCGAAAAAGAAAGCAACGGCAATCCCGCTAAAGTCTCGCAATCAGTACAGGCTGATTGGAGTCAATACCCCGAGGCTCGACATTCCGGCAAAGGTATCTGGCGCCGCTCGCTACGGAATCGATGCCGCGCTTCCGGGCATGTTGTATGCGGTCGTGGAAACGGGGCCAACTCAAGGCAGCGTGCCCGAGTCCGTTGATGACACCGCCACGCGTGCTCTCAGCGACGTCGTGGATATCGTACGGCTACCCTATGGAATTGCGGTAGTCGCCACGAGCTTTCCGACCGCTCAATCGGGCCGCAAACGACTTAAGGTCACCTGGAAGGTGCAACCGTCGGTCAATTCTTACAGCAGCGATGCCGTGTTGAAGGACTTCTCGCGAATCGCCGCAGATTCGCAAGGAGACCCCGGCGTACGCGTGTTCGAGAAAGGGGACGCCGCCGCAGCGGCTGCCGTTCTCGACCCTGTGCCTCGTGCAGACAAGGAAGGCGCACCCAAAGGCTCCCACCGCATCTTCGTGTTCGAGACCCACTCGGAACTCGTCTACCACGCGCCCATCGAACCGCAGAACGCGACCCTGCGACTTTCAGAAGACGGGAAGGGCGCCGAAGCATGGGTCGGAACCCAGTGGCCGAAGCTGGACCAGGACTTTGTCGCACGCGTGCTTGGCGTTCAGGCTGACGCGATTACGATTCATACCCAGTATCCCGGGGGCTCCTTCGGACGACGGCAGGAACCTGGCGCAATAGTCGATGCTGCGCACATCGCCCGGGCAATTCACAAACCAGTCAAAGTGATCTGGACGCGCGAGGATGATCTCAAGCGCAATCCCTTCCGCCAGGCCCTCACGTGTCGAGTAGAAGCTGCCGTCGACTCAGCCGGGCAAATCCTCGCGATTCGTCACCGCATTGTCAGCGACTCGTGGTTCGCGCGAATGTTTACGGACTGGTTCGAGCAATACCATAAGTCTGATCCTGGCAACTGGGTGGGGGCTCTCGCCGCTTATGAGATTCCACTGCAGATTGTCGATTCAGTAACCGAGCGACGCGGGATCGACGTCTGCTATATGCGCGGCATCGGAGTGACCCAGACGAAGTTTGCGCAGGAATGCCTCATTGACCAAGTCGCCGCTGCGCACCGGACTGATCCGCTCGACTTCCGATTGCGTCTACTTCAGTTTTCCCCGCGCGGCACACAGGTTCTCAAAGCCGTTGCCGAAATGGCTGATTGGAAACGGCCACGCACTGGCCGGGCACTCGGTCTTGCATTTACACCTTATTCGAACAGCTACGCCGCACTGATCGCCGAGGTTTCGGTGGACCGTAACAGCGGAGCCATCCGTGTGCATGAGGTGTGGTGTGCCATCGATGCCGGCCTGGCGGTTCAGCCGGCGATGGTCGCAGCACAGATAGAGGGCGGCATCGTGCAGGGCATGAGCATGGCGCTCTTTGAGCAAGTTACGATTAAAGAGGGCGTGGTGCAGGAGTCGAATTTCCATCAGTACCGGATTCTGCGCATGTCCGAGGCACCCGAGGTGCATGTGCGCGTATTCTCCACCGCCAACGCAGCAACTGGAGCAGGCGAAATCGGCGTGATGCAGATTGCTCCGGCGATCAACAATGCCCTCGCGCGTATTCTGGGAGGGCATCTGAGAAAAATGCCGATGCTGCCCGCTGACGTATTGAAAGCGGTGCGTAGCTGAGCGGCCGACCCGCAGGGTTCACTAAATAGATCATACGTCTGGATCCAATGCCAAAGACCGGAAGGTACCTATGCAAACAGGCCAATTGGCACAGCCAGTGCCCCAAATTGCCAATCGGCTCCGAGACAATACAGACCTTCAGGAGCTGGTGAGCGAGGGAAAGGCTCACATTTCTCGGCGCGTTTACGTCGATCCGGAGATCTTTGAGCTCGAACAGGAGCGCTTGTTCCGTAAGACGTGGATGTTCCTTGCGCACGAGAGCGAATTGCCTGGGAAGGGCGATTACGTCACCCGCAACCTGGCTGGCGAGCCGGTAGTAGTAGTGCGCGGAGATGACGGCGTGGTGCGCGCATTCCTGAACTCCTGCAGGCATCGCGGGATGCGCCTATGCCGCGCGGACAACGGACACATGTCTACGATACGCTGCCCCTACCACGGATGGACGTATTCCAAGACCGGCAAGCTTCTGTCCGTGTTCGCGCCGGACCTGTACGACGCAGCACATCTGCGAAAAGAAGCGCTGGGCCTGATTTCCGTCGCCCGCCTTGAGTCCTACAAAGGACTCGTCTTCGGGAGTTGGAACGAGCAGGTTCCAAAGCTCGAAGACTACCTCGGGAATATGCGGTTCTATCTCGATCTTTTCGTGGGGAGAACCGATGGCGGGACCGAGGTCGTTGGTATCCCACAGGTCTGGGAAGTCTCCACCAACTGGAAATTTCCGACGGATAATTTTACGGGCGATAACTTTCACCTGTATAGCACGCACGGTTCGGCCGTACAGCTCGGACTGCTGCCTCCTGACCCGATGTCGTTGTCGTTCGGTCACCTTATCCGTGCTGAAGGTGGCCATGTTTTGCACGTAGTTCCCGGTCCTCCCGATCCCGCGTTTGAGTACTTTGGACTACCTAGAGAGCTAATTCCGCATTTGCAACGGAACCTAAGCCCGGCTCAGCTCGCCCTGGCGAGGCGCTACGCCTTTAGCGTTGGCACCGTCTTTCCAAATTTGTCGTTTATGCAAGTTCTCATTCAGGGTGATCGGGAATCACCCCCTTCACCATTCCTAAGCTTCCGTTTCTGGGAGCCCATCGGTCCGACTAAGACACGCGTCTGGTCTTATCTGTTCATCGACAAAGAAGCGTCGCCCGAGTATCGGCAAGCGAGCTATGAGACGTATGTGCGTACATTCGGTCCCTCTGGTATCTACGAACAGGACGATCTTGAGAATTGGGAGGAGTGCACACGAGTCAACATGGGCAAGGTGGCACAGCGCTACGGTTTGCACCACGGCATGGGTGCGCACCTAGACCCGGACAAGTCATTTCCCGGCCCGGGGGACGCCTGGGCTGGAAGTTACGGCGAGCGCACACAGCTTGCCTTCTACGGCGAATGGCAGCGCTGGCTTACCCAACCGCAGCCGTGGGTACGCCAATGAACGCCATGGTTAGCGATTCCATGTCGTCGATAACGATCGGGAGTCCGGAGTATGCACAGGTCCTCGATTGGCTCTACCGTGAAGCGCGCTTGCTGGATCGGGGCGATTTTGCCGCGTGGCTTGCACTCATGACCCCCGATATCGACTATCAGATGCCCACGCGTTCTTCAGTCCTTCCGAATGACGGCAGCGGTTTTCACCCCGAGTTTGGCTTGTTTTCTGAGAATTACTCCTCTCTCTCCACACGCGTGAAGCGACTCCAGACTGACCAAGCTTGGGCCGAGCAACCTCGGTCGCGTACCCGGCACTTCATAGCCAACGTGCTCGTTGATCGTGACGCCTGCGGGGCTTATCACTCGACTTCGTCGGTGCTCGTAACTCGCTTACGTTCGAATCGGCCCATGGACTTGTTTTCCACAGAGCGTCGCGACGTGCTGCGCACGCACGACGGAGCCCTGAAGCTGGCTAGCCGGAAAATCCTTCTCGATCATACGGTATTGGATGCGCACAATATCAGCATATTCTTTTAGCGCTGGTCACCGCGATCCAGATCTACTCACGGAAGGGGTGTGGCGCACGAATGCGGCTTCAGCGTGTGCTTCGGCATCCGGCGACGTGAGTCGTAACAATTAGTCGCTCTTTGAACGTTGCGCTCCTGCTGTTGCCGGCGGCGATATGGGCGAGCCTTGTCGTCGTCGGCGCAAATGTAATGGAGGACATAGGACCCATTTCCCTCGCGTGCACAACGTGGGGAATTGCCGCACTGGTCTTGTTAATCACGCAACGGCGCTCTCTACGCGGAACTTGGCACATCGTCCGGCAGGAGTTTGGCCTCCTGGTCTTCTGCGGTTTGTCCGGCATTGCGGCGTTTCAGGCACTGTGGTTCTGCGGTCTTGTACGCACCACCTCCACCAACGTCGCGGTGCTCATGGCAACTTTGCCGGTCATGATCACAGCCCTCGCCGCCGTTGTGCTCGGGGAGCGGCTTCGACGTTTGCAGATCATCGGCGTAATGCTCACTATCATCGGCGCACTGTGGGTTGGCGTGTCTGGTGACTTGGGACGGCTGCTGAAGCTGCACCTCGGATCTGGGGAAATCCTGATTCTCATGGCTAACCTATCGATGTCCGGATACACCGTCGCGCTGAAGCGATCGCCGAGCTCCCTCGCGCCTCTGTCATTCATGGCACTGATCGCCCCCATCGGAACTCTGGCTTTACTGCCGCTCATGTATGTTGAAGGTGGCTTCGTAACCGGCTGGCAACCGTATCTGCGGCATCTCGGTGCTATTGCCTATATTGGCGTGATCGCTGGAGGTGCCGCGTACGCGCTCTGGAACGAAAGTGTTATCCGCAATGGCGCGAACTTGACCGGCCTGTCCTTGTATGCCCAGCCCGGGTTCGCCATCGTCTTTTCCTGGTTCTTCCTAGGTCAATCCATGCTTGCGTACCATTGGCAGGGCGCTGCCTTCCTGATAACGGGCATTGGGCTCGTCATAGGCAGTGAAGGCTTCAGATCGCCAGGCAAGGAGCCGACATGAACATGACTGTTGCGGATCTTCAGGGCGAGCTGGCACGCACACACAGTCTTACACCGCCGATGAGTTTGATGGCGGAGTTCTATACATCGGAGGACTGGCTGGCGCAGGAGCGTCAGAGGATATTCCGTAAGGAATGGATCTGCGTCGGCCGGGAGTCCGAATTTCCCACCGTGGGCACGTACCGAACGTTCGATATCGACGGCACACGGGTCATTGTGGTCAAGCGTCGCGATGGTCAACTTGGCGCCATGGTGGCCGTATGTCTGCATCGTATGGCCGAGGTCGCTCAAGGCAGCGGATGCGCGAAGGGCTTTGTATGTCCATACCACGGCTGGACCTACAATCTAGAGGGCAGACTTATTGCCGCCCCACGCATGACACTTGACTTCGAACGCTCCGGCCGTGCCCTCGCGCAGGTCGGCATCCAGGAGTGGAACGGGTTTGTATACGTTAATCTGGACGCTACCGCTGCACCCCTGACCAACCGATTGCAGTCCCTTGCCGCGCTGTTAGCCCCATATCACATGGAGCGCATGCGAGTACTGACCCGCCAGCGACACAAGTGGCGGACTAACTGGAAGGTCTTGGTAGAGAACTTCCTCGAAATCTACCACATCAACGTCACGCATCCGGATACGCTTGCGCCGTTTGCGCCGCCTGAGGGTGCCAGAATCTTGCCGACAAGCGGCGCGTTTCAGTTCTATGAACACCGTATGCCGGATAGCTATACACCGGTGCCACTGGATCCGCGCATCGGTATCCCTAATGCCGATCTGGACGAAGAACAGAAGCAGGTCGCGTACATCGGCTGCATCTTCCCCTCTCATCTATTTTCGGTAACGTGGGACTCCGCATTTTGGCTGTCGCTGCAGCCGCGCGGTGTGCACGAGGTAGAAATCGACGTCGGCCTAGCAGGCCCTTTCGACATCCCTTGTGGAACCGCGGCAGACGCAGACCATCCGAACCTCTATTGGATGCGCTTGATCGATGCCATCAATGCTGAAGATCGCACCCGCGTCGAATCAGTCCAACGCGGGGCGCAGAGTGGGTTCGGGAAGCCGAGCTTGCTGCACGCCCACGAAGCAACAATCACGGGATTTGTTTCCTACTTGCTCGACAAGATGGTCAATTCCTAGGTCTCGCGCGAGCGTCCCCGACGCTCGAACAATTCCCGCGGCGAAACGGGCAGCGACCATCTCCCTGAGCGGCGGGCCGTACCTGCTAAGATACCCGTCGCCGGTCCGGCCGCGGTAGAGCGAGCCTCAGGCCATGTCTCCATGCAGGCGAAACAGCTGATTGATGGCCAGCCTGAATGCCGCGTCAGATCTTCGCCTGCACCAAATCGTTCGTGCTGGCCGCTGCGTGGGACGCCAGAGTACCGATGTGATTGCGGCCCTTGAATCCGTACCACAACAGGCCGGCCCCCAGGATCACGGCCGTATATGCGAATGCACCCCACGTATTGTACCAAGGCGTGCCGTAGACCCCTTCGCGCGGCCAGGCCAGGTTGAGTGCCATCCCAGCTCCCCACAGCACCGCGACGACATTGATCAACAGTCCCCACCTACCCATGGTGAAATAGTCACCCGCCGCGAGATCCGCGGGGGGCCACTGCCCGCGCAGACGCTTCATCAGCAGCGGGACAGTCACCATCAGGTACGCAAGATAGATCATGATGACTG
>Ga0163162_10006031_pt1 | contig 11730 bp, 7 predicted proteins | sample S55metaG_FD_115310 | JGI IMG/M metagenome (GOLD analysis project Ga0163162, IMG submission 115310) | Switchgrass rhizosphere microbial communities from Kellogg Biological Station, Michigan, USA - S5-5 metaG | ecosystem: Host-associated > Plants > Roots > Rhizosphere > Soil | place: USA: Michigan...
CGCCGCGGCGTTGCGTATGGATTGCGCGAACAACTGATAGCCGTTTGCACGGTGCGCGTCGCGATTGGGCGGAGGGAAACCCCAGTCCTGACCGCTCGGCCCCAGTTCGTCAGGCGGGGCTCCCACCCGCGAGCCCGTCACGAAAAACGGCCGCAGCGCCCACAGGTCGGCGCCATATTGATCGGTGGCCAGCGCCAGATCGTGATACAGGCCGATGCTCATCCCGGCGGCGAGAGCGCGAGCGTGCGCGGCGGCGGCCTGCAAATGAATTTGCCATTGCAGAAACTTGAAGAGCAGAATGCGGTCCCCATGTTTTTCGGCGAACTCGCAGGTCGCGGCAGAACGGGGATTGCGATACTCCTCCGGCCAGTCAGTCCACAGCCAGACGTTGGGATCGCGGCGATGCATTTCTTCGTCGAGTGCACAGAAGGTGGCGTAATCCCGCAGCAACTGCCCTTGCGATGCGATATACGCGTCGAATTGATCCTGTTCCAGATGCGCCGGGCCGCGGCCCGCCATGAACTGCTCGAAGATGCGCCCCAGCGCCGCCAGCTTCACGCGCGCCACGCGCTCGTACTCGACGAACTCACTCGAGCGCAGCTCCTCAATTTCGCGCCGCATGTCGTCATCTAGGTGCGCGTCGCCGATTCGCTCCACATCCAGATAAATGAAGTTGCGGAAAAACGCACACTGCGGCAAGTAGGGGCTGGTGTTATACGGCTGGCGATTGGCGATGGCATGCAGCGGATTGAGCGCTATAAACGCGGCCCCGGCGGGCGCGAAAGCATCGATCAGCGCTTCGAGATCCGTGAAGTCTCCGCATCCCCAGTTGCGACTGGAGCGCAACCCATAAAGGCTCACCGCCAACCCGGCGCTGCGTTGCCCAGCGGCCTTGGCTTGCCTGGGACAAACGATGAAGCGCGCCTCCGCGAAGGTTTCGAGCTGCGGTTCATGCACCCACAGAAGACGGACGTGATGGTAGCCCAACCGCAATCCCGGCAGCGGCACCCGCTTGGCCAACCATTCGTGGTCTTCGACGGTCGCGGTTTCGAGCGTCTGCAATTCCGCCATCCAGAACCAGTGATGTTGCAGCTCGCCGTGTTCCCATTCGATCTCGAGCTTCATCGACGCACCGTTGCGGCTGGCCGGGATGTGCACGCGGAGATGATCGGCGTCTTCGCGAACCACCAGCGTTGGGTCGATCGGCCGGCGCCATTGCGCGGCTTCGCGGGCGGCCAATCCTTGGGCGATTTCCTCCGCGCTCCCGGCGGAAAATCCCAGCGACGCCAGCAGCGCGCGCAGCACTTCCGGCGACGCCTGATGCTCGCGGCCCCAAGTGTCGGTGTAACGCAGTTCAATGCCGTAGACTCGCGCGGCGCGGACCAGAAGCTCTTGGTAATTCATGGAACTTTTAGTGTAGCCGCGACCCGAGCAACCGCATGAGATAATGAACTCGTGGACCTGACCGACACAGATTTTCATTTAAGCCAGCCCCCGGAGCTATTCGCGCGCGCCGATCAAGAGCCCGTCGCCGACGAATTCGGCGAGTCGATCATCATGACGACGCTCGGCAGCGTGGTCAACTGGGGCCGCAAGAACGCGATCTGGCCGATGAGCTTCGGTCTGGCCTGCTGCGCCATTGAAATGATGTCGATGATCGGTTCGCGCTTCGACATTTCGCGCTTCGGCGCTGAAGTGATGCGCGGTTCGCCGCGCCAGTCCGACTTGATGATCATCGCGGGCCGCGTCTCCAATAAAATGGCGCCGGTGATCCGCCGTCTGTACGAGCAGATGCCCGAGCCCAAGTGGGTGATCTCAATGGGCGCCTGCGCCACCTCCACCGGCGTGTTCTCGAACTACGCGCTGGTGCCGGTGAATCAGGTGATTCCGGTCGACGTCTACGTTCCCGGCTGCCCACCGCGGCCCGAGCAGTTGATCTACGCGATTACCATGCTGCAAAAGAAGATCGAGCAGGATACGCACGTGGTCGCGAAGCTGCTGAACATGGACTAAGAGGTTCGCTAAGCCTTTGCTTGCGACACCCATCGCGGGGCGGCGTCTACGTTCTGCCGCAGCATCAGATTCAGTTGCGCGGTATGATGCTGAACGTGGCGCATACTGTGGAGCAGCAATTCCGCGACCGACATATCGCGCCGCTCGAACACGCAACGTTCGCGAGTTGTATCGCCGGTGAGGGAGTCGATGAATCTGCGGCATTTTTCGCGGTCGTGTGCGAGATAGGCGAGAAGCTCCGCTTTTGTGTAGGCGCGCTCGGGCAGCAGGCCTGCGGGATCTAATTCGTCGAGCGTGAAAGGCGCGGGCGGAGCGAACTCTTTTTCCGATTCAGATAAGTCGTAATCCAGGAAGAAAAGGGTGTGATAGGCCACATACCAGAAGCCGGGGACACTTTTGCTTATCCATTCCGGCGGTTTTGACGGGTCGCTCCATAGCTCGTCGGGGCAGGCGCGTATGGCATTTTCGAGCATGTCGATCGCGGCGCCGAACTGGCGCCAAATGATGGTTTTCCAAAACGTTTCCATAAGACGTTCACGATGATACCGCCTGGCGACGGCAGAATACAGATGCTTAATTTCACCGGTGATTCCGGTCGACGTCTACGTTCCCGGCTACCCGCGCGCCGTTCTTGGGGTATAACACCCCAATGAGGGACTTCCACGTTGATCTGATGATGTAAACTGCCAGAAATAGAGATGGAAACGAATGGAAATCATCGCCGATGTTTCGGTGAGTTCGAGTTCGATTCCCAGTCGGGAAAGCTCTTTCGCAACGGCCGCCGCGTCAAAATTCAGCCGCAACCGTTGCGAGTCTTGGGAATTCTAGTTGAGCGTCCGGGCCAGGTTGTTACTCGGGAAGAACTACGTGCCCTCATTTGGGATAGCAACACCTTTGTAGAGTTCGATCAGGGACTGAATTATTGCATGCGTCAGATCCGGTTGGCTCTGGGCGACGATGCAAATGCACCGGTATGCATCGAGACATTGCCAAAACAGGGATACCGGCTGATCGCCCCGGTGGCGGGAGTTACTAATGATCGGGCGGATGGCGCGCCTGGCGAAGACGCAATCCGGGATCAACTGCAGCGGATACTCGCGGGCGAGGGGTTTAGACGTTCCGATCGCATCTGTCGCTTTCTGCGTTATACCGTTGAGCAAGTCCTTACGGGACATGGCGACGAGATCAAGGAGTCGGTGCTCGCTGTCGAAGTTTACGATCGCCCTGCAGACTACAATCCCAAAAATGATCCGATTGTCCGCAATGACGCCCGGCGGCTTCGCTCCAAGCTTCGTGAGTACTACGACGCCGAAGGGCGCAACGACCCGATCATCATTGAATTCCCCAAGGGCAGCTATCTGCCGGTATTTCGGGCCTGTACTACATCTCCCTTGCCTGAATCGAATGCAGGTGATGCGAGCTTCTTAAGATCCTTGGGCGGCCCCAAGATCGCTGCAATCGCTGCGATCGCAGCCGCCGCGTTAATCGTCGTTCTCCTGTCCACTATCTACGTTACCCGTCGGCGCGTGCAAGTACCGCTGGTCGGATCGTCCGCTTCGATTGCTGTCCTCCCATTCACGAACCTTGGTCCCGACCAGGGGAACGATTATCTCAGCGACGGCCTGACCGAAGACCTGATCAACGCACTGGCCAATGTGGATGGTTTGCGGGTCCCAGCCCGCACGTCAGCGTTTGCTTTCAAGGGCAAGCAGCAAGATATCCGGGAAATCGGCGCGAAGTTGAACGTGGAGATGGTGCTCGAAGGGAGCGTTCGGAGAGAGGGCGATAAACTCCGCGTCACTGCGCAGCTCAACAACGTGTCCACTGGATATCACTTATGGTCCGCGACGTATGATCGCGAATTCAAGGATGCTCTGCATATGGAAGGCGAAATCGCGGAAGCCATCGCCACTACGCTTAGGCTCAAGTTCGCCGCGGGGCCGGGTGGGCGCACGGCTGATCCGGAAGCTTATAACCTCTTTCAACAGGCGCGTTTTTTTTACCGGCAAGGGCTGGGTGTTCAGCGCACGCAGCAGAAAGCTATCGACTATTACAATCAGGCGATCGTCAAGGATCCCGGCTACGCCTTGGCGTATGCTGGACTGTCGGATGCATGGTTCGCATTGTATACGTTCGTGAACGCTGCACCGGAGGCCTTGGTTAGCGCAGAAACGGCCGCTAGGAAATCTGTCGCACTCGACGATAATCTTTCCGAGGCGCATAATTCGCTGGCGAGTGTGCTCACCGCGAAGCGCGATTGGGTGGGCGCAGACAAGGAGTTCCAAAAGGCTCTGGATTTGAATCCGCGAAACGCGAAGGCGCATTTGGAATACGCGCTTGGGGAACTGGCGCTTACGGACCGCTTGGAACAGGCAATCGAGGAGACGACGCGCGCGATCTCGCTGGATCCTATCGGGGAAGGCTATGGATTCAAGGCAATGCTTCTGGTTTGCGCGCGCCGCTATGATGAGGCGATCGTACAGGCCAGCAAAGCCCTCGAACTGAATCCGCAGTCCATGGGTTCCCAGAACACTTTGGCCCGCGCTTACACGCAAAAGGGAATGCTCGCGCAAGCGGCTGCCGAATTTCAAAAGGCTCAAGAGATGGGCCCCCGCCGCGCGCATTGGACGGCCAGTCTGGCCGAGCTCTACGTGAAGTCCGGGCGGCGCGCAGAGGCCGAGAAGATGCTCACGGAATGGAGCCAACGGCCCGGTAGAGAATTCGGTCACGCGGAGTCCATGGCGATGATCAACGTGGGGTTGGGGAATAAAGATGAAGCGTTTCGCTGGCTGGAGCAGGCGTATCGCGAGAAATGGAGCCGGCTCGCTTGGATAAAAATCGACCCCGAGTACGATAGCCTGCGCGGCGACCCTCGATTTTCAGCGTTGATCGGCAGAATGGGATTGAACTAGTGGCATAAGCGGCTTATGTTTCGTTGCCGCAGGGGCCGATGTAAACTCAAGGTATGAGGATCCTGGTGGTCGAGGACGAAAAACGTATCGCCGACTTCTTGTCGCGCGGCCTCGAAAGCGGCGGCTACACAGCAGAAGTAGCCGGCGACGGCGCGACGGCCCTCGAAATGGTGCATGCCACCGAATACGATCTGATCATCCTGGATTTGGGCCTGCCGGATATGGACGGCATGGCCGTGCTCAAGAAAATCCGCACCCGCAAAACCAGCCCGCCGGTATTGATTCTGAGCGCGCGCGACGCCGTCGATGACCGCGTCAAAGGACTCGAAACGGGCGCCGACGACTACCTCGTCAAGCCCTTCGCGTATGTCGAATTGCTGGCGCGCGTGCGGGTCCTGCTGCGCCGCGGCCAGCCGACGCCCGAACGCTTGCAGGTGGGCGATCTGTCGCTCGATTGCATCCGCCGCAAGGTTTCGCGCGCCGGCGAAAATATCGAGCTCGCGCCCAAGGAATTCAGCATCCTCGAATACCTGATGCGCAACCGCGGGCGTCCGCTCAGCCGTACAATGATTGTGGAGCACGTCTGGGACATGGATTACGACGGCCTCACTAACATCGTGGATGTCTACATCCGCCATCTGCGCAGTAAGATCGACGAGAAGTGGCCGGATAAGATGATTCAGACGGTGCGCGGTATCGGCTACATGTTGGACTCGGCCGAGAGGCCGGCGGAGAAAGCGATCTAAGCCATGCGAGGCAGGAAGCGCGAAGCACGGAACCCGAAGCCGCGAACCGGTTTCCTCCGCAGTCTGCGTTTCCGCCTGACTTTGAGCTACGTTCTGTTTTTCAGCGTGCTGCTGATCGGCATCGGGCTGCTGTTCGAAAAGACATTGCAAGTGGGGATGGACGACGACTCGCGCGCTGCTCTGGAAGAAGAATGGGGGGCGGCCAAGGGTTACCTGCACATCGAAGGCGGCAGGCCGGTGTGGATCGCCGATCCCACCGATCCGGAGGAAGCGTACATCGTGGAACGGCTGCGCCACGTCTACATCCTCGCCGACTATAACGGCAAGGTGCTGGAGCATTCGCAGACCTACGACTCGATCGGCATCGATTCGCCGCAGGAAATCAGCCGCATTCTGAACCTTCCCCTTCCCGAGATTCATGTGCGCCGGGACGCCGACGGCGTGCCTTATATGATCAAAGCCGGGTACATACGCGGCGACAAAGGGCACCCCTACTTTTTTGCCCTGGGCCGTTCGATACAGGGCAACGAACGCACGGTGGACAACTTCAGGAAAAACTATTTTCTGCTGCTGCCGGGACTGATCTTCATCACCGGCTTGTTGGGCTGGGCGCTGGCGGGCCGCGCCATCCGGCCGCTCAACCTGGTGGCCGCAACCGCGCAGGAGATCACGGGCTCCAACCTTTCGCTCAGCATCCCGCGGCGCAATGCCAACGACGAACTGGATAATCTGATCGACAGCTTCAACCGCATGACGGAGCGGCTGAGTGAATCCTTCGAGCAGATCCGGCAATTTTCGACCGACGTCTCGCACGAGCTGCGCACGCCGCTTACCGCCATCCGCGGGCAACTGGAAGTGGCGTTGTTCACGGCGGAGAAGCCGGACCAGTTCCGCGACGCCATGGTCAATGCGCTGGAAGACGTCGAGAAACTTTCCAGTATCGTGCGCGCGCTGCTGCTGTTATCGCAAGCCGAGTCGGGACAGTTAGTGTTGCAGAAGTCGCGCCTCGATCTGGGCGGAGTGGCGGCCGACTTAGTGGATCAGTTCCAGATCCCGGCCGACGAAAAGGCGGTGAACCTGACGGCCACGCTGGAGCCGGGCTGGATGGCGAATGCCGACCGCACTCAAGTGGAGCGCATGATTTCGAATCTGCTGTCCAACGCCTTGAAGTACACGCCCACGGGAGGCAGGGTGCACGTGAGCGTGTATGGAGATCCTGAAGAAGGATGGATCCGGCTGGAAGTGGAGGATAACGGCGTGGGCATCCCCGCCGAGAATCTGCCGCACATCTTCGACCGCTTCTATCGGGTCCGCAACCCGCAGACCAACTACACACAAGGGCTGGGCCTGGGTCTGAGCTTCGTGGCGTGGATCGTTTCCGCCCATGACGGCACCATCCAGGTGGAGAGCAATCCCGGCCAGGGCAGCCGGTTTATCGTGCGTCTGCCCGCCGCAATGGCCGGACAGGAAACCGCCCCCGAGCCCGCCACCACGACCGTATAAAACCGGCCTCAAACTAAAATCTCATCCGGTGCATATAAACTAAAGGCTATGGCCTTGGAAATCGGAGAGCACCAAGTTGAAGGCGTAACCATACTGGCTTTGAAGGGCCGCATCACGGTAGGGGAAGTGACACCGGTGCGGGAAAAGATCACTCAGTTGCTGGCGGAGGGACGGAACAATATTGTGCTCGACCTGGAACACGTCGACTACATCGATTCGACCGGTCTGGGCAACGTAGTGATCAGCTACTCGCAAGTGCAAAAGGCCGGCGGCGCGCTGAAGCTGCTGAACCTCAACAGGCGGAATGTGGAATTGCTGGCGCTAACCCGGCTGCACACCATCTTCGAAGTATTCGCCCAGGAGACCGACGCCGTCAACAGCTTTTTCCCGGGCCGCGAGATCAAGCATTTCGACATCTTAAGTTTCGTGCAGCAGCATAAGGACGAAGTGGAAGCCGAAACCTAGCCGGTACGCGCTACTTCCATTCGCCGTACTTGATTCCCAGTTGGTCGAGGTACGTATCGTACTTCGACGGATCGTAATACAGCGCCTTCATCTGCGGGCGGTAGATTTCCATGGTTTTCTGATTCAGCCAGATCGCCGGCTTGTCATCGGGACGCAGGAAGGTCTGATATTTCGTGTTCTTGGTCTGCACGTTGCGGAAATAATCCCAGGCTTTATCGACCAATTCCGGGCGCGTCAGAATATCCAAAATAGTCATGGCCTGCACCTTGGCGCCCGCGACCACGCCCTTGTGCGCAATCGGCGTGGCCATCGAAATCGCGTTGGCCCAATTATGACCGGGGCCGCCGGGGATGTTGGACGGGTAATTAAGCGTGACCGTCGGCACCACCCAGGAGATGTCTCCAATATCATCCGAACCGCCGCCGACTCCGCCCACACCGTTATCGTCGTCTTCGGAAGGCGGCTGCGGTTTTTTGAGCTCCGGGATCTTGACGGCCAAGCCGCGCTCGGGAACTTTCAGGTCGTGTTGCAGCGCCTTAGCCAGCGCCTGATCCTGCGTGGACCATTGCGGCAAGCCGACCTTGCTGATGTTTTCATACATATCCTCGGCGATAGGCACGCTGAAGTGGCCCGGCCAAGCCGATCCCAGCAGGCGCGAAGTCACGGTAGTGCCGGTCATCAACGCAGCCGCTTGCGCCATGTCGTCGCCGATCTTCCATAAATTCATGACGTGCTGGTAATCGGCCTCGCGGTAGTAATACCAAACGGTGGCGTTGGAGGGAACCACGTTGGGCTGGTCGCCGCCGTTGGTGATCACATAGTGCACGCGACTGCCGACGCGAATGTGCTCGCGGCGGAAATTCCAACCCACGTCCATCAGCTCCACCGCGTCGAGCGCGCTGCGCCCTCGCCAGGGAGCGCCGGCGGCATGCGCAGTCTCACCCTTGAAGGTGTATTCGATCGACACCAAGCCGGTCTGATTTCCGGGGCCGGCGCTCACGCGGAGGTTGTCGCCGACGTGCGCGAACAACACGATGTCGACATCTTTGAACAATCCCGCGCGCACGTAATACGCTTTCGTCCCGAGCAACTCTTCCGCGATTCCCGGCCACAGCTTGAGCGTGCCGGTGAGATGCTCGCGCTCCATCACCTTCTTCACCGCGAGCGCCGCGATGATGTTCAGCGGCATCCCTGAGTTGTGGCCTTCGCCATGCCCCGGCGCACCTTCGATCATCGGCGCGTGATACGGGATGCCGGGCTTTTGCGAGGCCTGCGGGATGTCATCGATATCCGAGCCCAGCGCGATGACCGGCTTTCCCTGCCCCCAGGTGGCGACGAACGCCGTGGGGATTCCCGCTACGCCGCGCTCGATCTTGAAGCCTTCTTTCTCCAACAAACCGGTGAGATATTTGGAGGTTTCGAACTCCTGGAAGCCCAGCTCACCAAAGCTGAAGACAGTGTCGTTCATGACCTGCGCCTGCTTTTTCATGGCATCGATCTGGCCTGCCACGTCCGCTTTGATGCCGGCGACCTTTTCGGGCGACATCTGGTTTTGCGCGGCAGCCGTGAGGGCGATCGCGAACATCGGGAGCAGCTTGGGGAGTAGCTTTGGCATATCGATATCGTACACTGGCGGACGCATGTTTATGTGTGGGCACACTTCGGCTGTGCTGGGGTAAAGCGTTTCGATCGTCTCGCGGTGGGCTGCTTACGTAAGCAACCCACCGGGGTAAAGAAAACAGGCGGCTGAAGGTCTTAGAAAAGGTCTTGGGAGAAGATTCCGAATCAACCGTCAATTGCGCTCTCCTATTTTCTTTCGCGGTCACCTCGCGCCACTTTCGCGACGTCCGTATCAACCAGAGAATCGATTCTCTTCCGTGTCCCGCCCTTTTCTCAATGTTTCCGGGGCGGCTAGCCCGCTTTGCCTTATGGCGCCGCGGACGCGGATTGCACCAAACTACTAACGATCGGCCTGCGCAGGCTCGAAGTACGCTTGGATTATGCGGGAGGGGGTGGCGATTGGTGCTGGGACAAAGTGGGAAGCGATTGAGTACCGGCCGGTTGGAGATGAGTGAGGGTATGTGACTGCACGCGCCGAAAACAATTGGCCCACAGATGAACACAGATGGACACAGATAAGAAAACTCCCAGAAGACTCGCGGGCGCCCGCAATCCAGCCGGCATTTCGAAGACGCTTCACCTCCACTGCGATGACTTTCGGATCGTCTCGCGGCGGGCTCTAAGTGATGTTCTACAGGCAGAACTGTATGGCCTTTCCGCTTGACAGCCATGCGTCCGTGGAGTAGTATTCATTAAGTTTTTATTGGCGCTTCCCATTGCGGACATTGCTCCCGTTGTGGATGGCGTTGGTCTTAGTTGGTCGGGTTGGGTGACCCGAAACAACTTGGCTGCCTGGGTTGGGTGACCCGGAAGCCAAGTGCGTGTACGCATCATTTAGATCAAATTCTAAGGAGACCGGGGATGACACGGGTGAGCTCTGTTATTCGTTGTGTAGCTATTTTCATTGGGTTTGCAATAGTCGCAGGATCTGGAGCTCGAGGCCAACTCCTGCAGGGCACGATTGTTGGCGATGTGGTGGATTCGAGCCAGGCAGCCGTCGTCGGCGCGAAGGTCGTGGCCACCAGCCAGCAGACTAATTTCACGCGCGAAGCGGTGACCAACTCGGCGGGAGCTTTCGATCTTCCCGGCCTGCCTCCGGAAACTTACACCATTACCGTGACTGCGCCCGGCTTCCAGAACTACGCGCAGACCGGGGTCGGCGTAACTCCGAACACGATCCGCCGCGTGAATGTGGCATTGGCGGTCGGTCAAGTTACTGAAACTTTAACGGTGGAAGCTTTAGCGCAGGCGCTACAGGCTGACCGTTCCGAAATCCGCTCCGATGTCAGTGGGACCACTCTGACGAACATTCCCGTGGTCGGCCGAAACTACCAACTGGTGGTGGCGACGCTCCCCGGCGTTTCGCCGGCGCAGAATGGAAATTCGTTTGCGGCGAACCCCAGCCGGTCGGTGAATTTCTCGGCCAACGGCACGCCTACTAACATCAACAGCACGCGCATCGACGGCGTGGCGAGCGGCGGCATCATTGACAGCAACCTGACCTACCTGCCGGCGCTCGAAGCGATCCAGGAAGTCAACGTCGTGACTAACGCGTTCGACGCCGAGCAAGGCTTGGCTGGCGGCGCCGCGGTCAGCCTCACCATCAAGTCCGGGTCGAACTCCCTTCACGGCTCAGGCCTGTGGTTCCATACCGACCAGCACCTCAAGGCGTATCAGTGGGCGGCGGATCGCACACAGCCCAAGCCGAAGTACATCAACAACCAGATGGGCGCTACTCTGGGTGGACCGATCAAGAAGGACAAGATGTTCTACTTCTTGAGCTTTGAAAATACCGGTTATTCCGAAAACGTCAGCCAAACGGCGCAGGTGCCAACGGTGGCCATGAGGGCGGGCAATCTGTCCGGTTCACCGATACCGACGGCGATCTATAATCCATTTACCGGAAACCCGGATGGCACCGGCCGCACGCCGTTTCCAGGCAACATCATCGATCCGAAGCTGATCGACCCCGGCGTGAAGAACTTCCTGGCTCTGGGAGGTTGGTCTCCGAATCGGCCCGGGGAGGGAACCCTAGGGTTGGCCCGGAACTATGTAACGTCGGCCCCCAATTACCAGTGGCGCCGGCAGTATGACGAAAAATGGAACTGGAACCCGACGGAGAAGCTGAGCACATTTGTCCGTTTTGGAATGTTGGACCACAACGCGAATACCAACGGAGTCTTCGGTCCGCTGGGTGGTCTTCCCATCAGCCGCGCCAACACTGGAGCCGGTTTCGTGCAGGGCCACCTGTTCCAGGGAACCATCTCGGCGACCTACGTGCTAACCCCCTCGTTGGTCCTGGATGGCGCATTCGGTTACTTCCGCGAGGATTTCAACGACATTCCGCCCCGCGGCGAGGAAAATCTGACTTGGACCGTTTTTTATGTCACCGGTACGGCGACCACCGACAAACGCGAACTGGGATGGCCCCTCATTTTGATCGACGGGTTCGCGCAGATTGGCGCGGCCAA